>Ga0207699_10000125_pt1 | contig 54760 bp, 25 predicted proteins | sample LARL51metaG_FD_184344 | JGI IMG/M metagenome (GOLD analysis project Ga0207699, IMG submission 184344) | Corn, switchgrass and miscanthus rhizosphere microbial communities from Kellogg Biological Station, Michigan, USA - LAR L5-1 metaG... | ecosystem: Host-associated > Plants > Roots >...
CCGCCTTGAGGATCGCGAGCAGCGCCACCACCAGCTCCGGCGTCCGCTCGACCAGGAGCGCCACCCGGCTCTCCCGACCCACTCCCAGGCGTCGCAGCCGCCGCGCCAGGCGGTTCGCCCGCGCCTCGAGCTCGCCGTACCTCAGCCGCTCCGAGCCGCGGCTCACCGCCACCGCCGCCGGCTGCGCCGCGGCCCGCGCCGCGATCAGGCCGTGGATGCCGCCGATGCCGCCCGAGGCGCCGGCCCTGGCCGCCCCGCCCGACGCCCACTCGCCCATCACCTGCCAGCGCTCCGCATCCCGCCACAGCGCCAGCTCTCCGAGGCGCCGCGCCGGGTCTCGGACCGCGCTCGCCAGGAGCGCGGTGAAGTGGTCCGCGAGCCGGGCGGCCGTCGCGGCCTCGAACAGGTCGCGGTTGTACTCGATCGAGCACTCGAGCCTGCCGTCGCGCTCCCGCAGCTGCACCGAGAGCTCGAACTTCGCGGTCGATGCCGGGAAGCTCCCGATCTCCACCGCGAGACCCGGCAGCGAGAGCGCGCCGAGCGGGGCGTTCTGCACCGTGAGCATCACCTGGAACAGCGGCGCGCGCGCGAGGTCGCGCTCCGGCCGCAGCTCCTCGACCACCTTCTCGAACGGCACCTCGTGGTGGGAGAAGGCCTCCAGCGCCACGGCGCGCACCCGCCCGGCCAGCTCCGCGAAGCGCGGCTCGCCCGCGAGGTCCAGGCGCAGCACCAGGGTGTTGACGAAGAACCCGATCAGCCCCTCGAGATGGAGGCGGTTGCGGCCCGCATGCGGCGTGCCGACGCTCAGGTCCTCCTGGCCGGCGTGGCGCCCGAGCACGGCGGCGAAGCCCGCGAGCGCGGTCATGAACAGCGTCGCGCCGAGCCGCCCCGCCAGCGCCATCAAGGCGGCCGTCTCGCCGCCATCGATCCGGAACGGGTGGCGCGCACCGCGGGAGCCCTGGACCGCCGGCCGCGGCCGGTCGAGCGGCAGGTCCAGGGCGGGTGCTCCGGCCAGGCGCCGGCGCCAGTGCTCCACCTCGCGCTGGAGCCGCTCGCCGGCGAGCCACTGGCGCTGCCAGACCGCGTAGTCCGCATACTGCAGCGGCGGCTCCGGCAGCGGCGCGCGCACCCCGCTCCGCGCCGCGGCATAGAACGCCGTCACCTCGCGGACCAGCACTCCGACCGACCAGCCGTCGCTGGCGATGTGGTGCATCACGAAGACCAGCAGGTGCTCCCGGGCGCTCAGCCGCAGCAGCACCGCCCGCAGCACCGGGCCCCGCTCGAGATCGAACGGCAAGTCCCCCGCCGCCAGGACCGCACGTCCGAGCTCTGTCTCGCGCGGCCCCGGCCCGGGCCCCGGCCCGGGCGCGGCCTGCGGCCGGATCTCCGGCAGCGCGGCGAGATCGACGAGCAACGGCACCGGCGCGCTCGCGCGGCGCCAGGGCGCCACCGCCTGGACGGGCAGCCCGTTCTCCTCGCGGTAGGTGGTGCGCAGCACCGCGTGGCGCCGCACCACCTCGGCCAGCGCCGCCTGCAGGGCGGCCACGTCCAGCGCGCCGCGCAGCTGCAGCAGCGAGGCGATGTGGTAGGTCGCCTTCCCGGGCACCAGCCGCTCGAGGAACCAGAGCCGCTCCTGCGCGAAAGAGAGCGGGAGCTCGCGTTCGACGGGCCGCGGCGCGGCGGCGGCGGCGGCTGCGTCCGCCTGCGCGTCCGCCGCCGCGTCCGCCGCCGCGTCCGCCGGCGTGGCCGCCGCCGCTGCCAGGTCGTATCCCAGGCGCAGGGCCAGCCGGCGGCTCGGCTCGGCCAGGAAGTCGTCGTCGCCCAGCCACTCCCGCCAGTGCTCGGCGACCGCCGGATCGACGGCCTGGTGCTTCAGGAACTTGACGTCTCCGAGCATGCGCGAGGCGGCGTGGAGGCCGTCGGTCATGCGCGCCGGCCCCGGTGGGTAGGGCGCGGCCATCGCCGGATCGAAGGCGAGGCCGGCGAAATCGCAGATTCGCCGCAGCTCCGCCGCGGGGTCCCGCACCAGGCGCTCGAAGGCAACCCTGTGCTGGCGCCCGCGCGGCACGGTGGCGAGGAAGGCGAGGATGTTGCGGTGCGCCAGCGTCCAGAGCAGCTCCGCCAGCCGGCGCCGCGTCCAGGGGTGCTCGCCGGGGAAGAAGATCCGATCGATCCGCGCCTGCTCGAAGGAACGGATCGTGCCGTAGGGGTGACGGGTGAGGTGCAGATAGAGCGGCTCGGCGAAGCACTCCTCGGCCCGCCGGAGCGCCCCCGGGTCCCAGGCATAGGTGGGCGTCTTGTCCACCAGCATGCGCTCGCCGATCCACTGCTGCAGCAAGCCGTAGAGGTCGTGGGTGCCGAGCCCGCCGGCCTCGAGGCCGCCGAGCAGCGCCTGGGCCGCCTCGGCGCCGCAGCCGCGCGCTTCCATCACCGCTCGCACCGTCCCCTCGAGGCGGAAGGCGTTGCGCTCGCCGAAGGCGGCGCGGCGCTCGGCCAGGCCGTGGAAGCCGAGCAGCTCGAGCTCCGGCGGCGCGAAGAGGCGCGGGTGCCCTGCCAGCATGACCCGCAAGAGCGTCGAGCCGGAGCGCGGCGGCGACAGGATGAACAGCGCCCGCGCGAGGCGGGGCGGGGCGGCGCCCGGCCGCGGGCCCAGCACGCGGAGGCGCCGCGCGGCACGCTCGAGGTCCGGCTCGTCCGACTCGTCCGGCTCGTCCCGCCCATCGGCGGCGGGGCGCTCGGCGGTGGGCGCTGCCGCGGCGGCGGCGGCGGCGGACGTCTTCATGGGCACCGTGCTCGGGGTCATCTCGGGCGTCTCCTCGCGCGGCGCGCTCGGGGGTCCGGGCGCGGCAACGGCGCCGAACCTGCGCGCCACCGCCGCCGAGTAGTCCCGCTCCAGGTAGGCGGCCAGCCGCTCGATGGTCTGGGTGTCGAAGAGAGTCACCACGTGGACGATCTCGCCCAGCTCCTCCTGCAGCCGGTTGACGAAGATCGCTCCCGCGATCGAGTTGCCGCCGAGGGCAAAGAAGCTGTCCTGGACTCCGATCTCGTCGCGGCCCAGGACCGCGGCCCACATCTCGTGCAGGCGCCGCTCGAGGGGGCCGCGCGGGGCCACCCGCGCGCCCGGCGCGGAGCCCGCCGGGGCCGGCGGCGCGGGCAGCGCCCGGCGATCGATCTTGCCGCTCGGCGTGAGCGGGAAGGCTGGGAGCGCCACCACCGTCCGCGGGATCATGTGCTCCGGCAGGGTCCGGGCCAGGAAGGCGCACAGCTCCGCCGCGCCCGGCTCCTCGCCCGCCGCGGCCGGGGTGACATAGGCGACCAGGCTGGGGCCGCCCAGGCCGCCGCCGTCGCCCTCGCCGCCGCCGCCGGCATGCGCCAGGACCACCGCCTCGCGCACCCCCGGGTGGGCCGCGAGCGCCGCCTCGATCTCGCCCAGCTCGATCCGCATGCCCCGCACCTTCACCTGGCGGTCGAGGCGGTCCAGGAACTCGATGCATCCGTCCGCGAGGTAGCGCACCCGGTCGCCGGTACGGTAGAGCCGTGCGCCCGGCGCCGGGGATGACGGATCGGGCACGAAGCGCTCCGCCGTCAGCTCCGGCCGCGCGAGGTACCCGCGCGCGAGCTGCACGCCGCCGATCGCGAGCTCGGCCGCGACGCCGATCGGCGCCGGCGCGCCGCCGCGGTCGAGCAGCAGGATGTGGGTGTTGGCCACCGGCCGGCCGATCGGCACGCCGGCGTGCCCGCGCTGCCACGAGCCGGGAGTGCCGGGAGTGCAGGCGAACGCCGTGACGTCGACCGCCGCCTCGGTGGGGCCGTAGAGGTTGTGCAGCTCGACCTCGGGCAGCCGCGCCGCGAAGCGCTCGGCGAGCGCGGTGGACAGCGCCTCGCCGCTCGCGATGACGCGGCGCAGCGAGCCGCAGCGCTCGACCCCCGGCGTCTCCAGGAAGACGCGCAGCATGGCGGGCACGAAGTGGAGGGTGGTGATGCTGCCGCGGCGGACCGCGTCCACCAGGGCGGCGCCGTCGCGGTGCGCGCCGGGCGGCGCCATCACCAGCCGCGCGCCGGTGCACAGCGGCCAGAACAGCTCCCAGACCGAGACGTCGAAGCCGAGCGGCGTCTTCTGCAGCACCCGGTCCTCGGGCGTCAGCCGGTAGGCGTCCTGCATCCACAGCAGGCGATTGACGATGCCGCGATGGGTGTTCATCGTGCCCTTCGGCCGGCCGGTCGAGCCCGAGGTGTAGATGACGTAGGCCAGGTTGCCGGGCGCCGCCGCGGGGCCGCCGCGCCGGGCGGGCGCGCCGGCCGGCTCGCGGCCGCCATCGTCGCCGGCCATCGTCTCCTCGAGGTCCAGCAGGCGGGTCGCGGCCGGCAGCTCGGGCAGGCGGGCTGCAAGCGGCCGCTGGCAGAGGACCACCGGCGCGCGCGCATCCGCCAGCATGTAGGCGAGCCGCTCGGGCGGGTAGTCGGGGTCGAGCGGCAGGTAAGCGCCGCCCGCCTCGAGGATGGCGAGGAGCGCCACCATCAGCTCGGCCGAGCGCTCCGCGCAGACGCCGACCACCACGTCGGGGCCGACGCCCAGGTCGCGCAGGCGCCGCGCCAGGACGCCGGCCGCGGACGCCAGCTCGCCGTAGTCGAGCCCGCGGCGCTCGTCAACGACCGCCACCCGCCGCGGCGTGCGCGCCGCCTGGGCGAGGACCAGCTGATCGAGGCGAAGCCCGCGCGGATAGGCCGCGGCGGTGTCGTTCCACTCCGCCAGCTGCCGCCGCTCCGGCGCGGTGAGCAGCGGCAGCTGCCAGAGGCGCCGCGACGGGTCCTCGAGGGCCGCCGCCAGCAGCACCTCGAAGTGGCGGGCCAGGCGGCGCACGGTCGCGGCGTCGAACAGGTCACGCTTGTAGAGCCAGCGCAGCTCGAGGCCTGAGGCGCCGGCGCGGAAGGTGAGGGTGAGGTCCAGCTTGGCGGTGGTCGGGGCGAGGTCGAGCCGCGCCAGCTCCAGGCCCGCGAGGCGCAGGGCGACCGCGGCGGCGTCGTGGGCCACCACCATCACCTGGAAGATCGGGGCGTGCGACAGGTCGCGTTCCGGCGCCAGCTCCTCGACCAGCTTCTCGAAGGGCAGCGCCTGGTGCGCCAGGGCCGCGACCGTCCGCCGCCGGGCACGCGCGCACAGCTCCGCCATCCCCGGGTCGCCGCGCAGGTCGCCGCGCACCGCCACGCTGTTGAGGAAGGGACCGACCAGGTCCTCGGTCTCGGCGCGGTCGCGGCCGGCGACCGGCATGCCCACCACCACCTCCTCGGCGCCGCCGTGGCGGACGAGCAGCGCCTGGAAGGCAGCGAGCAGCGCCATGAAGAGGGTGGCCCCCTGCGCCCGGCAGAAGCCGCGCAGCCGCGCGAGCTCCGCGGGCGCGAGCAGCGCGGCGACCGCGCCGCCACGGCTGGCCGGCAGCGGCAGGCGGGGCCGGTCGAGCGGCAGCTCGACGAGCGGCGGCGCGCCGGCGAGCTCGGCGCGCCAGAAGGCCAGCTCGGACTCGAGCCGCTCGCCGGACAGCCAGGCGCGCTGCCAGGCGGCGAAGGCGCCGAAGTCGAGCGCCAGCGCGGGGAGGGCGGCGGCCGGTGCGGAGGGCAGTCCGCGGCCGGCGCGGACGGCGGGGTAGAGCGCCGCCAGCTCGCGCACCAGCACCTCGATCGACCAGCCGTCGGCGACCGCATGGTGGACGACGAAGACCGCGACGTGCTCGTCGGCCGCGAGGCGCAGCAGCCGCAGGCGGAGCAGGGGCCCGCGCGCGAGGTCGAAGGGGCGGTCGGCCTCGGCGGCGATGCCGCGGTCGCGCTCGCGCCGGCGCGCGCCGTCCGGCAAGGCCGAGAGGTCGGCGAGCGGCAGCGCCGGATCGCCGGCGGCCGCGGCGACGCGCGCCAGCGGCCGGCCCTGCTCGCCGCCGCGCGCCCGGACGACGAAGGTGGTGCGCAGCGCGGACTGGCGGCGCACCACCTCGCCCAGGCTGCGCCGCAGCGCCGGCAGGTCGAGAGCGCCGCGCAGCTGGAACGCGCCGGTGATGTTGTAGGTCGAGCGCCCCGGATCGAGGCGGTCGAGGAACCACATCCGCTCCTGCGCGAAGGAGAGGGGGTGCTCGGCGGCGCCGCCGGCGGTGGGCGGCGGCGCCGGCTGCGGCGACGACGGCGACGGCGGCGAGGGCGGCGACGGCGGCGATGATCTCGACGGGGCGAGCGCCGGCGGCGGCCCGCCGCCCAGGGCGCGCGGTTCGGCGCCAGGCTCGACGCCGCCCGGCTCGCGGCGCAGCTCCTCGACGGTCAGCGCCAGGGCGGCGACGGTCGGCCGGGCGAAGATGCTCTGCAGCGGCAGCTCGACGCCGAGCGCCGTGCGCACCTGGTTGACCAGGCGGATGGCGAGCAGCGAGTGGCCGCCCAGCTCGAAGAAGTCCTGCTCAACGCCGACCGTCTCGCGCCCGAGCAGCTCCGCCCAGATGCCCGCCAGCTGCCGCTCGAGCGCGCTGCGCGGCGCGTCCAGAGGCGTCGCGCCGGCGCCGGCAATGCTCTCCGGCGCGGGCAGGGCAGCGCGGTCGAGCTTGCCGTTGGCGGTCAGCGGCAGCCGCGGCAGCGTGACGAAGGCGGCCGGCAGCATGTACGCGGGCAGGCGCTCGGCGAGCCAGGCCCGCAGCCGCGGCGCCGCGAGCGCGGCGGGACCGGCGGCGGCGACGGGAGAGGAGGTGGCGGGAGCCACGCCGTTGCCGGCGACCAGGTAGGCCACCAGCCGCGTGCCGCCTGCCGCCGGCGCCTCGCCGGCAACGACCGCGACGTCCGCGACGTCGGGGTGGCGGGCGAGCGCCGCCTCGACCTCTCCCAGCTCCACGCGGAAGCCGCGGACCTTGACCTGGCGGTCGGTCCTCCCCAGGAACTCGAGGGCCCCGTCGGCTCGCCACCGCGCCAGGTCGCCGGTGCGGTAGAGGCGTCCGCCCGCCTCGCCGGCGCACCGCGCGAAGGGATCGGGAACGAAGGCCGCGGCGGTCGCATCCGGGCGGCCGAGATAGCCGCGGGCCAGGCAGACGCCGCCGATCGCGAGCTCGCCCGCGGCCGACGGCGGCACCTCCCGGCAGCCGCGATCGATCAAGTAGAGCCTGGCGCCGGCGATCGGCCGTCCGAGCGGCATGGTCGCCGGCGCGGCCTCGAGAGCGGCGCCGGGGCGGCAGCTCCATTCGCTCACCGAGACGGTGGCCTCGGTGGGCCCGTAGCGGTTGACCAGGGCCGGCGCGGGCTCCTGCATGGCGCCGAAGAACTGGCGCGGCAGCTCGCCGGGCACCCGATCGCCGCCGATGACGACGCGGCGCAACCAGCGGTTGCCGCGGAAGCTCTCCTCGGCGAGGAGCGCGGGCACCAGGCCGGGCGGGGCGTTGAGATGGGTGACCCGCCGCTCCGCGAGCAGGCGCGCCAGGTAGGCGGCGTCCTGCTGGCGCGCGCCGTCCGCCAGCACCAGCGTCGCCCCCGCCCGCAGCGGCGCGAACAGCTCGACGACCGAGACGTCGAAGCTGCAGCGGGTCCGCTGCAGCACCCGGGCGTCGGCGGTGAGGTCCATGGCTTCCTGGAAGCGCAGGCGGTTGACCACCGCCCGGTGCGGGACCACGACCCCCTTCGGCACCCCTGTCGAGCCGGAGGTGAAGAGGACGTAGGCGGCGTTGTCCGGATCGAGGGGAGGCGTGGGGGGCCCGCCGGGCACCGTGGCCTCGGTCCGCTCGGTCTGCTCGGCGGGGCGCCCATCGCTCTCCTCGAGCCACACCAGCCGGGCCGCGGTCGCGGGCGGGAGCCGCGGCGCCACCTCCGGGGCCGCGAGCACCAGCTCCGCGCCGGCGGCGGCGATCATCTGCGCCAGCCGCTCGCGCGGCAGGTGGGGATCGAGCGGCAGGTAGGCGCTCCCCGCCTCGAGGATGCCGAGCAAGCCCGCGACCAGCGCGAAGGACGGCTCGGCGCAGATGCCGACGATCCGCTCCGGCCCGGCCCCCAGCGCCCGCAGCCGCGCCGCCAGCCGCCCCGCCCACGCGGCCAGCTCGCCGTAGCTGAGCGTCCGCTCCGCCGCCGCTCCCCCGGCCCCGGGCACCGTGGCGACGAGGGCCGGCGCGCCGGGGGTGCGGGCGGCCTGCCGCTCGAAGCGTGTGTGGACGAGGCCGTCGCCGCGCCCATCCCAGGCGGAGGCGCTCCATTCGACCAGCAGCTGGTGGCGCTCGGCGGCGCTGAGCAACGGCAGCTCCGAGAGGCGGCTCGCGGGGCGCGCCACGACGCCCGCCGCCAGGGTGCGCAGCTGCGCGCCGAGACGCTCGATCGTCGCCGCCGTGAACAGGTCGAGGCGATAGATCCAGGTGCCGGCCAGGGCGCCTGCCGCGGTGGCGGCCACCGCCAGCGAGAGGTCGAACTTCGAGGTGCCGCTGTCGGTGTCGAGGATCTCGACCGCCAGCCCGGGCAGCTCGAGCGCCGGCGGCCGCGGCTGCAACGCGAGGACCACCTGGAAGAACGGCGTCTCGGCGATCTCGCGATGCGGCGCCAGCTCGGCCACCAGCTTGTCGAACGGGAGATCCTGGTTCGCGTAGGCGCCCATGGCGGCCTGCCGCGCGCGGGCCAGCAGCTCGTCGAAGCCCGGATCGCCGGCGAGATCGAGGCGCAGCACCAGGGTGTTGACGAACAGGCCGACGAGGTCTTCGGTCTCGCGCCGGCCGCGGTTGGCGATGGGGGTGCCCACGGCCAGGTCGTCCTGGCCGGTGTAGCGCCACAGGAGGGTGTCGAGCAGGGCGAGCAGCGCCATGAAGAGCGTGGCGCCATGGCGCTGCGCCAGCGCCGCCAGGTCGCCGGTGAGCCCGGCGGGCAGCGCGAAGGCGACCCGCGCGCCGCGCCGGCTCCCGACCGGCGGCCGCGGCCGGTCGAGGGGCAGGTCGAGCCGTGGCGGCTCGCCGCGGCCGCGGCCGCCGGCCGGCGTCTCCGGCGTCTCGCCGGCGAGGCGCTCTCGCCAGTATCCGAGCTGCGCCTCCAGGGCCTCGCCGGCGAGCCACCCTCTCTCCCAGGCCGCGAAGTCGGCGTACTGGATCGGCAGCGCCGGCAGGGCCGGCAGCGCCTGCGGTGCTGCCGGCGGCGGCGGTGGCCCCGGGCCGGCGGCCAGACCAGCGGCGGCCAGAGCGGCGGTGTAGAGGACCGACAGCTCGCGCGCCAGGACGTCGAGCGACCAGCCGTCGCCGGCGATGTGGTGCAGCGTGAGCAGCAGCACGTGCTCGGCCGCGCCGGCGCCCGCGGGCACGACGGCGGCCCCGTTCATGGCGGCGGCCGCGACGGCCGTCGTGGACGGGAGGGCCTCCGGCCGGTCGAGGCGCAGCAGGCTGGTGCGCAGGACCGGCCCGGCCGCGAGATCGAACGGGCGCCGGGCTTCCGCCGCGATCAAGCGCCGCGCCACGGTCCGGCGCGCGCCCGCCGGCAAGGCGGAGAGATCGACGAGCGGCAGCGCCGGCTCCCGCCCCGCGACCGTGGCGGCCGCCACCGCCAGGGCGCCGCCTTCGGGCTGGGGGACGAACCGGGTGCGCAGCACCTCGTGGCGGCGGCGGATCTCGGCGAGAGCGGCGGCGAGGGCGGCGGCCGCCAGCGCGCCGCGCAGCCGCAGGGCGCCGGGAAGGTTGTAGGTGGCGGTCGCCGGCTCGAGCTGGTCGAGGAACCAGAGCCGCTCCTGGGCGAAGGAGAGCTCGGCGGCCAGCGCCTCGCCGCGAGCGCGCGGCAGGGCGTGGATGGGCGGTGGCTGCGGCAGGCCGGCGCGTCCCAGATCCTCCACCTCCCGCGCCAGCTCTTCGAGCCGGGAGAGCTGGAGCAGCCGGGAGAGCGGCACCTCGATCCGATGCCGCTCGTGCAGGCGGGCCGCCACGCGCAGGGCGAGCAGCGAATGGCCGCCGAGCCGGAAGAAATCGTCGCCCACGGCGACCTGCTCGATCCCCAGCACCTCGGCCCACAGCTCCGCCACCAGGTGCTCGGCGGCGGTGCGGGGCGCGATACGGGCGGCGCCCGCCTCGCCGGCGCCCCGCGGCGGCGGCGGCGCCGGCAGGGCCCGGCGGTCGATCTTGCCGCTGGGTCCGAGCGGCAGGCTTTGCAGCACGACGAAGGCGGCGGGCACCATGTAGTCCGGCAGCCGGCGGCGGAGATGCTCTTGCAGCGCCGCGGGCGCCGGCCCGGCCGCCGGCGCGTCCGCCGCAGCGTCCGCCGGCACGAGCGCCGCCGCGCCGCCGCCGCCGGCCCGCGGAACGAGATAGGCGACGAGCCGCCGGTCGAGCTCCTCGCCCAGGGCAACCACCACCGCCCGGCGCACCTCGGGGTGGTCCAACAGCGCCGCCTCGATCTCCCCGAGCTCGATGCGGTAGCCGCGCACCTTGACCTGGTGATCGAGTCGGCCCAGGAAGTGCAGCTCACCGGCCGCGTCGTAGCGCACCAGGTCGCCGGTGCGATAGACGCGCTCCCCCGGCTCGCCGCTCCAGGCGTCCGGCACGAAGCGCGCGGCGGTCAACCGCGGGTTTCCCCAGTATCCGCGCGCCACCCCGGCGCCGCCGATCAGCAGCTCGCCGCTCGCCCCGACCGGCACCGGGCGGAGCTCCCGATCCACCACGAAGCAGCGCGTGCCGGCGATCGGCCGGCCCAGGGGCACCCGGCTCTCGGGCATCGCGGCGCCCGGCGCGGCTGCCGGGGCCCGCACGCGGCTCGTCGTCGACCAGATCGCCGTCTCGGTCGGCCCGTAGACGTTCCACAGCTCGACGCCCCGGGCGAGCAGCGCGGCGGCAAGGTCCGGCGGCAGAGCCTCGCCACCACAGAGCGCCTTGAGCGGCCGGCCAGGTCCGGGTTCCCGCGCGAGCGGCGCCGCCGAGCCCCCGGCAACCACGGTCGAGCCCCCGGCAACCGCGCCCGCGTCTCGCCAGCCCGCTTCGAGCAGCAGGCGCCAGGTGGCCGGGGTCGCCTGCATCGCGGTGACCGCCGAGCCCGCCAGCCGCGCGGCGAGCCGCCGGCCGTCGGCCGCCTCGTCGCGCCCCAGCATCTCCACCCGCCCTCCGACCGCGAGCGGCAGATAGACCTCGAGGCCCGCGATGTCGAAGGCAAGCGTGGTCAGCGCCGGCATCGCGTCGCCGGCGCCGAGACCCGGCCGCTCCGCCATCGCGCGCAGCAGGTTCACCACCGCGCGGTGCGGGAGCGCCACGCCCTTGGGCCGCCCCGTCGAGCCCGAGGTATAGATGACGTAGGCAAGGGCCTCTGGCCACGCCGGCCCATCCACCGCCGTCGCCTCCTCGCCGGCGATCCAGTCCCGCTCCCGGTCGAGGCAGACGACCAGCGGCCCGCCGCCGGTGCCGTCCGCCCGGATCGCCAGCCGCTCGAGCCAGCGCTCCTCCGTCACCAGCACGGCCGGGGCGCTGTCGGCCAGGACCAGCGCCAGCCGCCCGGCGGGATGGTCCGGGTCGAGCGGCACGTAGGCCCCGCCCGCCTTGAGGATGGCGAGGAGCGCCACCACCATCTCCGGCGTGCGCTCGAGGCAGATCGCCACCCGTACCTCCGGCCCCACCGCCAGCCGCCGCAGGTAGCGCGCTAGCTGGTTGGCGCGCCCATCGAGCTCGCCGTAGGTGAGCGCCGTCCCCTGTCCCGCAACCGCCGGCGCCCACGGCCGCCGCGCCGCCTGCCACTCGCACAGCTCGTGCACCCGCGCCGCCGAGGCCGGGAGGACCGCCGGGGGCTCCTCCCGGCGTCCGGCCGGGACGGCGCCGCCGCCGGCCGCGGCCGCCGTGTCGTTCCATTCGACGCGCAGCTGGTGGCTCTCGGCCGGCGACAGCAGCGGCAGCGCACGGACTCCCACCTCGGCCGAGCCCGCGGCGGTACTGTCCGCCGGCGGCGCCGTCCCGGGCGCACCGGCCGCGACCGCGGTGGCGAGGGCGCCGAGCTGCGCCAGCATCCGCTGGGCGGTGGCGGCATCGAAAAGGTCGCTGTTGAACTGCAGCGAGGCGGCGAGCGCGCCGTCGATCTCCGCCACCTGCAGCGTCAGGTCGAACTGTGCGCTGCGCCGCGGCAGGGCGACCGACACGGCCTCGAGCCCCGCCAGCTCCAGGGCGGCGCCGCCCTCGCCGAGCGCCAGGGCGCCAAGGCCGCGGTCCTGCCGGCGCCGCTCCTGGTAGAGCACGAACATCGCCTGGAAGATCGGCGAGCGGCTGGGGTCGCGCTCGCCTCCCAGCCGCTCGGCCAGCAGGGAGAACGGCAGCCCGGCGTGCGCGAAGGCCGCGACCGCCGCCGAGCGCACGCGCGCCAGCAGCGCCTCGAAGCAAGGGTTCCCGGCGAGGTCGCCGCGCACCGCCACCGGGTTGACCAGGTAGCCCACCACTCCGGCCAGCGCCGGTGAGCCGCGTCCCGACGTCGGCGTGCCCACCAGCAGGTCCTCCTGGTCGCCGTAGCGGTGGAGCAGCACCAGGAAGACCGCCAGCAGGGTCATGAAGGGCGTCGCCCCGGCGCGCCGCCCCAGCGCCTGCAGCCCGGCGCCGGTCTCGATCCCCAGCCTCGCGGTGCGCGCGCCGCCCGCGAAGCCCTGGCGCGGCGGCCGCGGCCGATCGGTGGACAGCGCCAGCGGCGGCGCCCCTCCGGACAGCGCCGCGCTCCAGTACGACCAGAGGCGCTCCCCTTCGGGTCCCGCCAGCCGCTCCGCCTCCCAGCGCACGAAGTCCGCGTAGCGGCACGCGGGCGGCGGCAGCGGGCGCCTGCCGTAGAGCGCGCCCAGCTCTCCCAGCATCACTGCCAACGACTGGAAGTCCGCCACGATGTGATGGACCGCGAGCAGGACGACGGCGCCTTCGCGGCGGGGTCCGCCGCGCCGGAACAGCGAGAGCCGAACCAAGGGCCCGCGCGCCAGGTCGAAGCCCCGCTCCGCCTCCGCCGCCAGGCCCTCGGCCAGCTCGGCGTCGCTCCACGCCCGCGCATCCTCCTCGCGGATCTCGGCGGCGGCCTCCGCGCCCACGACCTGCACCGCGGTCTCGCCGCGGAGCGCGAAGGTGGTGCGCAGCGCGGGGTGGCGGGCCACGAGCGCCTGGAACGCCGCCCGCAGCGCATCGCCGGACAGCGCCTCGCGCACCCGCGCCGCGCCGGCGATGACGTAGGCCGAGCCGCCCTCGCCCATGCGGTCGAGCAGCCAGAGAGCGCGCTGGCCGTGCGATAGAGGGTAGGTGGCGGCGGTGGCGGTGGAGAGGCCGGCGGCGGGCGCGAGCGGCGCCGGGCACGAAGGCGACGGAGCCGGGCACGAAGGCGGCGGCGCCGCCACCGCCAGCTCCGCCAGGGTCGCGCCCGCGAGCAGGTCGGCGATCGGCACCTGGACGCCAAGCTCCGACTCGATCGCCGCCGACAGCTCCGTCGCTCCCAGCGAGTCGAGGCCCAGCGCGACCAGCGGCCGGTCCGCCGCCAGGCGCGCCGGCTCGACCCGCAGCACGCCGGCCGCGAGGCGACGAAGACCCGTCAGCGCCTCCGCGGTCCGCTCATAGAGCGCGGCCGGCAGCAAATCCTCCGGCCCGGGGCCGGCGCTGACATCCGTCGAGGGCGAGACGTCTCCACCCACCGGCGAGGCGTGACTCTCGCTGATGAACCCCGGGTCCTTTTCCTTGCGCATTGGTCGGCGGGCCGTCCTCCCGCGCGGCGGACAAGGCGGCACGGCGAGCGGTCAGCAGCCGCTTGCAACCGCGCGCCCCGCCCAATATAACCAACCGGCTAAAGTAAGCGCGCGGCACCTCTTGGCAATCTGGCGACGATAGTCATCACGGACCCGTCAGGCCTCGTCCCCGGCGAGCACGGCTCCTCCCGAGCGGGCCACGTCCTAGCGGCCGAGACGATCGCACCGGCGCTGCTGAGATGGATTCCGGCGAAATAGGAGGGTGTGGACTGGAGCAGTCCTAGGCCAGCCCGTGCTCGACGATGGGCCGCACCACGTGCACGATCACGTCGATCGCGAAATGGGAGAGGATCGCCGCCTCGAGGCCGCGGCGGATGTAGAGCCAGCCGAAGGCGAGACCGACGGGAAGGATGATGAGCACCGTCCTCAGGGCGACGATCGGAGGCACGATGGCGGCGAAGGTCGCCTCGTTGCTGATGTGGTACCAGCCGAAGAAGAGCGCCGTCGCCGCGATGCCGACCCAGAGCGCGATCGTGCGCCCGCGGCCCTCTCCCGAGACCCGGAAGAGCTTCATCCCCAGCCACGCGACGAGCGAGAGCAGGAAGAGCCGGTCGACGATCTCCTCCGCGAACGGTGCCCAGAAGCTCGCCAGGCCGCTGCGCCACCAGGATACGGCGATGCGGGCGTGGATCTCGGGCGCGGGGAAGTCGACCCCCAGCCCGTAGCGGAAGACCGCGTCCACGCCGAAGGCGACGAGCGCCGTCACCACCGCCCAGACGAGCGCCGGCCCCACGATGGACGACGGCGGCTCGGCTGGCCGCGGCGCGCCGTCGAGCCAACTCTCGAGATAGGGCGCGCCGAGCCCGATCCGGCGCGCCACCAGAAGGCCGAGGCCGGCGGCGGGAACCAGGAGCACGAGATTACGGATCATCGCGAACAGCACGAGCCTGCCCAGCGACGTCGATTCCGGCGGATGTGGGCCGGGAGCGATCGCCTCGAGCCCCAGGAAATAGGGGATGACGAGCGGCCCGGTGAGCGTACCGGCGGCCGAGAGGAACGCGAACGTCTTCCAGGGATATGGACGGATCGAGGGAGCCATGGCCTCTGTACGAGAGCTCCGATGGAGAAGTTGCGGAGAAGAGGCTGGCACCCGAACGGCCCGGCGCCTGACCGTGGCGAAGGTCAACTCGATGGGGTTGGACTTTCCATAAACGCGGTGGCGTGATCGACGACCCACTGGCGAAACGATCGCGGCGGCAATCCGAGGATGTCGAACACCGTGGTGGTGATGAACGCCGGCCTTCCAATCGTTGCGCCCCACGCGGCGAGCAGCATGTCCACGACCGGGCGCGGCCAGCTTCCCTCCGTCTCGCTTCGAAACTCGTCCGGCGACAGCTCCTCAAATTTGATCCGACGCCCCAAGACGTCACCGATAATGCTCACCTGCTCTGCCTGACTCAGTGACTCGGGGCCTGTGAGGACGTAGTCGCCTCCAGCATGTCCGACCTGATACAGGGTCCGCGCCGCGACGGCTGCTACGTCGCGGTCATCGACGGGTGCTGTCTCGGCAGCGCCGTAAGGCCACCGGACGACACCGTCGGCGCGAATCGCGGTCGCCCACCAGAACAACGCGTTCGACGCGAACATCCCCGGCCGGATGATCGTCGACTCGAGCCCGGCGGCCGCGATGAGCCGCTCAATATCGGCGTGGAGCACCGCCATTGGATTCGGTTGCTGGAAGAAAGGGTGCGGGGTTTGGTGCGGTGATGAGAGAAAGACGACACGCCGCGCGTGGGTTGCGAGGCGCTCGACAACTGCCGGAGCAGTCGTCGGCGGGGCGGTCCAGACGAGGAAGACGGCACCGACACCTCGCAGTCCTGCGTCGAGCGATTCGGGCACAATGAGGTCGCCGGTGATGACTTCGACGTTCGCCGGCAGCGTCGCCGCCGCCTCGGAGCGATGCGTGAGGGCGCGGACCGGCACGCCCGTGTCTAATAGCAGGTCGACTACGACGCGCCCAACCCGGCCGGTCGCTCCGGTGACGAGCACCGGAGGCACCCGCGTCCGTGTCATGAGGACCTCGACGTCGTCCGTAGGCGCACGGGTTGAATCATGCCATCTTCCTGGGAGTGGTTGAACCTCGGGTGCGCGGCTTCTCGAATTACACGGAAGCGCACCGCGGCATCCAGAGAGGGGTTGATGGGCGGACCGCGATTATTCGGAGTATAGCTCCGATATTTCGTGGTAGAATAGCGCTTGCGATGATCGAGAGAGCGGCCCACATGGCGCAGCTTCGCGGGCTCCTGGAGCAGTTCCCCGTGGTGGGCTTGATCGGTGCTCGACAAGTGGGGAAGACGACCCTCGCCGGCGCCCTTGCCTCGGGATTCGCCGGCGAGGTGGCACGCTTCGACCTGGAGAGCCCGCGCGACCTGCACCGGCTGGACGATCCGCTGTTCGCCTTGGAAGGGTTGCGCGGCCTGGTCGTTCTCGACGAGATCCAGCTGCGCCCCGAGATCTTCCCGGTGCTGCGGGTGCTGGCGGATCGTGGTGGAACGCCGGCACGTTTCCTGGTCCTGGGAAGCGCCTCGCCCGAGCTGCTGCGGCAAAGCTCTGAGACCCTCGCCGGGCGGATCGCTTACCACGAGCTCGGCGGCCTGGACCTCGAGGAGGTCGGGCCGGATCGCTCGCAGGACCTCTGGCTCCGCGGAGGCTTCCCGCTCTCCTACCTGGCCAGGACCGAGGCGGCGAGCAGCGGCTGGCGCGAGCAGTTCATCCGGACCTATCTCGAGCGTGATCTCTCTGCGCTGGGGATCCGGCTCCCCGCCACGACGATGCGGCGGTTCTGGACGATGCTCGCTCACTATCACGCCGAGACCTGGAACGGTTCGGAGCTCGCTCGCGCCTTCGGCGTCTCCGACAAGACCGTGCGCGGCTACCTCGACACACTCTGCTCGACGTTCATGGCGAGGCGGCTCGAGCCCTGGCACGAGAACGTGGCGAAGCGCCAGGTGAAGTCGCCCAAGATTTTCCTCGCGGACAGCGGCATCCTTCACACCTTGCTGGGGCTGCGGTCGCTGCAGGATCTGCTCGCGCATCCGAAGGTGGGTGCCTCGTGGGAGGGGTTTGCGATCTCAGAGGTCGTTGCGCACCTGGGCGCTCGTTCCGAGGAGTGCTTCTTCTGGAAGCTTCACAGCGGCGCCGAGCTCGACCTGTTGATCCGACGCGGCAATCTCCGCCGCGGCTTCGAGATGAAGCTCACCAGCAGTCCGCGGGCGACCCCTTCCATGCGGTCCGCGCTGGCGGCCCTGAACCTCGACGAGCTGGTCGTGATCCACGCCGGGGCGGAGTCTTACCAGCTCTCGCACGGTATCCGCGCTGTCGCGCTGGCGCGGTTGCGCGAGGACCTGCCGCCGCTCGAGTGAAGTGCCCCGCCTCAGGTCTCGGCGTTGCGGCGCTCCTGGTGCTACCGCCGGTGTCACGCCGGCGGGGGTTGGTGCCTAACTTCCGTGGCGGCGAGCGCCGGAATGGGCTGGCGGTCGATCGCGCGGAGGCGACGGCCATGGCCACAGGTGTGCGGAGATACCGATTCTCGTTCCCGACTGTCCTTCTCATTGTGATCGCTGCCTCGAATCTCGCCGCGGCTGCCTGGGCGAGAGAGAGTTCCGGCACGGCTCCTCAGGCGCCGCCGGCGCGCCCTTCGAGCGAGGTGGTGGGCGACTTCGTGGCCCTCTGCGAGAGGCTGGTGGTGGGAGCCGCCGATGCGATGCCCGCGGACAAGTATCCCTTTGCGCCGACGGAGGGGGAGTTCGCGGGTGTGCGCACGTTCGCCCAGCAGGTGAAGCACGCGGCGGCCACCAACTACATCCTGGCGGCGGCCATCCTCGGCGAACCGCCGCCCCCTGACGCCGGGGACGAGCTCGGACCGGAAGCGGTGCGTACCAAGCCGGAGATCATGAAATACCTCGTCGGCTCGTTCGCCTACCTCCGCAAAGCCGCCGCCGTCATCGACTCGCGGAACGCGATCGTCAAGGGCAGCCCCATCTCTCCCCTGGGCGGCAAGACGACCCGCCTCGGGCTCGCGATCGAGACACTGGCGCACGCGATGGACCACTACGGCCAGATGGTCGAATACCTGCGCATGAACGGCATCGTGCCGCCGGCCAGCCGCTGACGTCGGACGCGCCGTGCCGAGGCCGCCGTCCGGCGGGTTGACTGGCCCGTCGCGCCGCGGGTCAGGCCGGGAGGATCTGGATCTCGTAGGCGCGTAGAGCGGCGTCTCTGCTGACCACCGTCAGGCCTTCGATCTGCGCCTGGGCGACCAGCATGCGGTCGAACGGGTCGCCGTGATGACGAGGCAGGTAGGCGGCGGCGAGCGCGTGCCGCGCGTTGATGGGAAGCTCGACGAAAGCGTTGCCCGCGATCTCTTCCACCAGGTCGGCGCCGCCGAGGTCCAATCTGCCGAGAGCGGCTTTGATGGACAGCTCCCAGATCGTCGCGGCGCTGACGAAGACGGTCGCCGCGGGATCGGCGACGGCCTGCCGGGCCGCGGCGCCGAGCTTGGGATCTCCGGCGAGCCACCAGAGGAAGGCGTGGCTGTCCAGGAGGAGCTTCACTCCCTCTCCCCGCGGAAGGCGGCCAGGACCTCCTCGGGCAACGGCTCGTCGAAGTCGGGGCCAAGGCGGATGCGGCCCTTCAGGCGCCCGGGCCGGCGAGGCTCGGCGGCCACCGGCACCAGCTTCGCCACGGGGCGCCCGCTCTTCGCGATGATGACCTCTTCTCCCCGGGCAACTTGCTCGAGAAGCCTCGAGAGGTGGGTCTTGGCGTCGTGTACGTTGAAGACTCCCATGCCAACCCTCCTACTTAGCTAGGTTAGTCTACTCCGAGGGCCTCGATCTGTCGAGCCTTCGACGTCTGCTACGTCCGCCGCACCAGGTGGCGCCAAGGCCCGTCGGGTTGACATCTGACCCGAGTGCTCGGTAAGCTCGGGTCAAATGCCTACCCGAGAGCCTACCCGAGAGTCCACCCGAGAGAAAGGCGAGCGCCTCGAGCTGCTGCAGGGGACGCTGGACCTGCTGATCCTGCGCACGCTGATCTTCGGGCCGGAGCACGGGCAGGGCATCGCGCTGGCCATCCAGCGGACGTCGCAGAAGGAGCTGCTGGTCGAGCACGGGGCGCTGTATCCGGCGTTGCAGCGGCTGGAGGAGCGCGGCTGGATCGCCGGCAAGTGGGGGGTGTCCGCGAACAACCGCAGGGCGCGCTTCTACTCGCTGACCGCCGCCGGCCGCAAGCGGCTGGTGAAGGAGACCAGCAGGTGGAAGCGCCTCGCGCGAGCCATCGCGCTGATCCTGGAATCGGACGCCGCGGAGGGTTGAGGCCATGTTCGGACGGCGGCGGACGCTCGAGGACTTCACGGCGGAGGTCGAGGGCCACATCCAGCTCGAGATCGAGCGGCTCCGGGCCGAAGGACTGAGCGCCGACGCGGCGCGCGCCGCCGCGCATCGCGCCTTCGGCAACGTGACGATGTCGCGCGAGCGCTTCTACGAATTGCACCGCTGGGTCTGGTGGGACCGCTTCTGGCACGACGTCCGCTACGGCGCGCGCATGCTGCGGCGGTCTCCCGGCTTCACCGTCGTCGCCGTCCTGACGATGGCCCTGGGCATCGGCGCGACGACGGCGATCTTCAGCGTCGTCGACGCGACGCTGCTGCGGCCGCTGCCGTACCCGCGGCCGGACCGGCTGGTCAGCATCGAGGACGATCTCCCCGGCGTCGGCTCGTACGCCGTCGGCATGTCGCAGCCCGAGTGGCTGGACCTGCAGCGCTCCGGCATCTTCGAGTACGTCTCGCCGACCTGGTTCGACGAGAACAACCTGACCGGCTCGTCGCGGCCGGCGCGGGTCCGCTTGTCGAGCGTCGCGCCGGATTACTTCGCGCTGCTCGGCGTCGCGCCGCGGCTGGGCCGCGCCTTCCCCGCCGCCAGTTACACGCCGGGCTACCTGCTCGAGGTCGTGATCAGCGACGGGCTGTGGAGACGCGGCTTCGGCGCCGATCCGCACATCCTCGAGCGGAGCGTGCGCCTCGACACCGACCTCTATCGCATCGTCGGCGTCATGCCGCCCGGGTTCCATCCGCCGGGATGGAGCACCGAGGAACGCAACGTCGACGTCTGGGCCGCCACCAGCTTCTTCGGTCCCCCCCTCCCCCTTCAGCCGCCGCGCAGCGGGCGGAACCTGCCCGCCACGATCGCGCGGCTCGCGCCCGGACTGACCCTCGCGGCGGCGCAGGGCCGCGTCGACGCGCTGGTCGCCGCGCTGCGGGCGCACTACCCGGCCGACTATCCGTCGCGGAGCGGATGGAGGGTGCGGCTCGTGCCGCTCAAGGAGAGCATCTTCGGCAACGTGCGCCGGACGCTGACCCTGCTGCTCGGCGCCGTCGGATTGGTCCTGCTGATCGGGTGCGTGAACGTGGCGAACCTGCTGCTCGCCCGCGCCAGCGCGAGGGGCCGCGAGCTCGCCGTCCGCCAGGCGCTCGGGGCCGGGCGCGGCCGGCTGGCGCGGCAGCTGCTGACCGAGAGCGTGTTCCTGTCGATGCTCGGCGGCGCCGCCGGCGTGGCGGTCCTGCTCGCCGCGAAGGGGTCGCTGGTGCGGCTGGTGCCGGACGGCCTGCCGCTGCTCGGCGACGTCACGATCGACTCGGGCGTGCTGCTGTTCGCTCTCGTCGCCACGGCCGTCTCCGGCGTGCTGTTCGGCCTCGCGCCCGCGCTGCAGGCCGACCGGCTGGACCTGGCCCCGGCGCTGAAGTCCGAAGCGCGCGGCTCGACGAGCTCGCGGGAGCAGGCGCGGGCGCGCCGCACGCTCGTCGTCGCCGAATTCGCGCTGTCGCTCGTGCTGATGGTGGCCGCGGGGCTGCTGCTGCGCAGCTTCTGGGGCCTGCTCGACGCGCGCCTTGGCTTCGACCCGCGGTGCGTGATGACGGTCCGCACGCGGCTGCCCTATCCGAACGACGTCAGCATCGACAAGTACCGGACCATGGCGCAGAAGGCGCGGTTCCTGCGCGAGGTCCTGCGCCGCGGCCGGACGCTGCCGGGAGTGGAGGAAGCCGCGCTCGGCGACTTCTGGTCGATCCCGCTGGACCACCCGCGGCGGGACCTCGGCCTGGTGCCGCTGCTCGTCGAGGGCCGCGGCACCGAGGCCGCGCAGGCGCCGCTGGTCGACGGAGCGGTCGTGACGCCGGAGTATTTCCACCTGCTCGGCATGACGGCGCAGCGCGGACGCTCGTTCACCAACTTCGACGACGAGGCGGCGCCCGGCGTCGCGGTGATCAACGCGGCGATGGCCCGGGCGTTCTGGCCGCACGAGGATCCGCTCGGCAAGCGCGTCAAGCTCTCCCGGGCGGCGACGTCCTGGACGACGGTCGTCGGCGTCGTCGCGGACGCGCGCACGGAGTCGCTGCTGGACGCGGACGTGCCGGTGATCTATGCCAGCGCGTACCAGAAGCCGGCGAAGCATCTTGCGGTCTTCCTCCGCGGGCGGTTGGACGCCACGGCGATTCCCGAGCGCGTGCGAGAGCAGATCCAAGCGGTCGATCCCACGCTGCCCGTCTTCGGCGCCCGGACGCTCGGGGAGACCGTCGCCGCGTCTCTCGCCGAGCGGCGCTTCGCGATGGAGATGGTCGGCCTGTTCGCGATGACGGCGCTGCTGCTTGCCGGGCTCGGCATCTACGGCGTGATCTCGTACCTCGTCGGCGAACGCACGCACGAGATCGGCATCCGGCTGGCGCTCGGCGCGGAGCGGCGGACGATCCTGCGCATGGTCCTGCGGCAGGGATTGACGCTCGCCATGACCGGCACGGCGGTGGGTCTCGGGTGCGCGCTGATCGTCTCGCGCCTGATGGCGGGCCTCCTGTACGGCGTGCGGCCGACCGACCCGCCGACCTTCGCCGGCGTGGCTCTCCTCCTGGCCGCCGGCGCCCTGCTCGCCTGCTACGTCCCGGCGCGGCGCGCGGTCCGCATCGATCCGATGACCGCGCTGAGATCCGAGTGAGAGGCCTTCGGGCCGACTTCCAGCCGCCAATGACACCGCCCGAGGGGCGCCGGGGCTAGTGTCCCGTTCGGTTGCTTCGTATACGCCGGCGAGGAAGCCGTGACTTGTGCCGCGCATCGGGGCGTCGCCGGGCTGAGCCGGGGTGCGCGGTATGCTTGATTGCTAGTTATAATCGTCAAGAACCTGAAGTCAATGCTCGAGCGCGCGACGGTCCGGACGGCGCGGAGATCACCATGGCACCGCCCTATGGCGTGATCAGCAATCTGCTCAAGAAGCGGCGTGTCGTACCCTTCCTCGGCGCCGGCGCATCGATGATCGGGCGTCCGCCGGGCGTCGCCTGGGACGTGAAGGCGCCGGATTTCCTCCCGAGCGGCCTGGAGCTCTCGCACCTGCTTGCCGACGAGGCGGAGTTTCCCAGCAGCGACGAGCACGATCGCGGCGACCTGGCCAGGGTGGCCTCGTACGTCGCGAACGTGGTGGGGGGGCGCCCGTACCTACGGGGACGGCTGCGGGAGGTGCTGCTGGCCGGTGCCTATCGCGGCGGCGAGCTGCACGATTTCCTGGCCTCGGAGGAGATGCCTGGTCCGCTCGTCATCGTCGTCACCAACTACGACACGCTGCTCGAGCAGGCGTTCCAGGCGGCCGGCCGGGCCTACGACCTGGTCGTCTACCCCGCCGACCGCAGGGAGATCGCCAACGCCGTGCTCTGGTGGAAGCATGGGGACCAGGAACCGAAGCCGGTGAGCCCGAACGAGCTCGACATCGATCTCGAGCGGACGACCGTGATCTTCAAGATGCACGGCACGGTGCATGGCACGGTGGCTTCCCAGAGCGACGAGTGGGACAACTTCGTGATCACCGAAGAGGATTACGTGGAGTTCCTCTACCGGCTCACGTTCAACGCGGCCATCCCGTCGATCTTCTATCCCTACTTCCGCGAGCGCAGCTTCCTCTTTCTCGGCTACGGCCTGCGGGACTGGAACCTGCGCGTGCTGCTCAAGAACCTGAGCAAGCACCTCGCCGGCGACCGGCAGCTCGAAGGCGACGAGCTGAAGTCGTGGGCGATCCAAGTGCATCCTTCGCATCTCGAAGAGCGGCTGTGGCAGCGCAACAACGTCGAGATCTTCGACTGCGACCTGAACGAGTTCGTCACCCGGCTGCGCCAGCGGATGAAGATCTGAGATGGCGGGACCCGCGGCCCCCGAGCTCGAGTGTCCCTTCGTCGGCCTGCAGCCCTATGCCGAGGAGCACCGGGCGTACTTCTTCGGCCGCGACCGGGAGCGCCGGATCATCGCCGCCAATCTGTACGCGGCCCGGCTGTCGATCGTGTACGGCGCCAGCGGCGTCGGCAAGAGCTCGATCCTCCAGGCGGGCGTGGCGGCGGACCTGCGCGGGGCGCCGCGAACGGCCGTCGTCTATTGCAACGAGTGGCACGATGCCTCATTCCTGAGACGGTTGAAGCAGCTGTGTCTCGACGCGGTCGCCGCGGCAGGCGGGCGGGCCGAGACGGTGGAGCTGGCGGCGCGGGTCGACGAGCTGGCCCTCGACCAGCTCATCGCCGAGCTGCAGCTGCGATTCCAGGGCGACATCCTCTTCCTGCTCGACCAGTTCGAGGAGTACTTCCTCTACCACCCGGAGGGGGAGGCGGGGCACGACTTCGACGCCGAGCTGGCGCGGACCGTCAATCGCGGCGATCTGCGGGCGAGCGTCCTCATCGCGCTGCGGGACGACTGGCTGGCGCGCCTCGATCGCTTCCGCGCGCGCATCCCCAACCTGCTGGGCAACACGATCCGCCTGGCGCATCTCGACCGGGCCGCGGCCGAGGATGCGATCCGCAGGCCGCTGGCCGTCTGGAACGATCGGCATCCCGGCGCCGGCGCCGGGATCGAGGACCGGCTGGTCGGGGAGATCCTCGACGACGTGCGCGCCGGCCGGGTGGGCCTGAGCCAGGCGGCAGGGCAAGGCGAAGCGAGAGGCGGCGGGGAGCGCGACGAATTCGAGACGGCGTTCCTGCAGCTGGTCCTGACCAGGCTGTGGGATGCCGAGCGCCGGGACGGCGGCGCCCCCTTCCTGCGCCTGCGGACCTACGAGGGGCTGGGCCGTGCGCGGGTGATCGTGCAGGCGCATCTCGACACGCTGCTCAGTCGTCTGACGGCCGACGAGCGCGAGAGCTGCGCGCGAATGTTCCTCCACCTGGTGACGCCGGGCGGCTCGAAGATCGCTCTCGAGACGAACGATCTCGTGGCATATGCCAAGCGGCCACCCGACGCGACGATGGCGCTGCTCGCCACGCTGACCGGCCAGCGGGTGCTCCGGCGCATCGCGCCACCCGAGCGGTACGAGATCTTCCACGACGTGCTGGCGCCGGCCATCCTGGGCTGGCGCACGCGCTACGTGCAGGCCAGGGACGAGGCGCTGCGAGCGGCCGAGGAGCAGGGACGCGCCGAGGCGCGGGACAGGGCGGCGCGCGAGCAGGAGGAGCGCAACCGGCGCGCCGCGAGGCTGGTGCTCGCGGGAGCGCTGATCGTGATCGTCCTCATCGCGCTGGCCGGCTGGTCCGCGTGGCTGGCGAGACGGGCGCGGGAGCGGGCCGACGAGCTGCTGCACGAGGCGGAGAGCAGGAGACTGCTGGGCGACGCGGAGCGGCTTCAGGATACCAACTACGATGCCTCGCTCCTGCTCAACCTGGAGGCGTGGCGAGCTCGTCCGGCACTCGAGGTATCGGCTGGGCTGCTGCGCCGCTTCATGAGCGAGCTGCATGTCTCCACGGTTCTGCGGCGGCACGGATCGACAGTCACCAGCGTCGCCTTCAGCCCCGACGGCAGGCGGCTGGCCTCGGCGAGCTGGGACAAGACTGTGATCCTGTGGGACGTCGATAGGCGCCAGCCGCTGGCCACGCTGGCGGGGCACAAGGGCGAAGTCACCGACGTCGCTTTCAGCCCGGACGGCAAGCGGCTGGCCTCGGCGAGCAAGGACAAGACCGTGATCCTGTGGGACGTGGACAGCCACCAGCCGCTGATCACGCTGGCGGGGCACCAAGGCGGGGTCAGCAGTGTCGCGTTCAGCCCGGACGGCAAGCGGCTGGCGTCGGCGAGTTGGGACAGGACGTTGATCCTGTGGGACGTGGACAGCCGCCTGCCGCTGGCCACACTGGCGGGGCACAAGGGCTCGGTCTTCAGCGTCGCCTTCAGCCCGGACGGCAAGCGGCTGGCCTCGGCGAGTGAGGACAAGACCGTGATCCTCTGGGACGTGGACAGGCGCCAGTCTCTGGCCACGCTGGCAGGGCACAAGGACGAGGTCGGCAGCGTTGCCTTCAGCCCGGACGGCAAGCGGCTGGCCTCGGCGAGCTTGGACGAGACCGTGATCCTCTGGGACGTGGAGAGCCGTCAGCCGCTGACCAGGCTGGCGGGGCACCAGGGCTTTGTCCTCAGCGTCGCCTTCAGCCCCGACGGCAGGCGGCTGGCCTCGGCGGGGACGGACCAGACCGTGATCCTATGGGACATCGCCAGCCGCCAGCGGCTGGCCACCGTGGCGGCGCACATGGGGTGGGTCACCAGCGTGGCCTTCAGCCCGGACGGCAGGCGGCTGGCCTCGGCGAGCACGGACCAGACGGTGATCCTGTGGTCCGTCGAGAGCCGCCTGCCGCTGGCCACGCTGGTGGGGCACAAGGACCGGGTCAGCAGCATGGCCTTCAGCCCTGACGGCAGGCGGCTGGCCTCGGCGAGCTGGGACAAAACCGTGATCCTGTGGGACGTCGACAGGCGCCAGCCGCTGGCCACGCTGTCGGGGCACAAGGGCGAGGTCACCAGCGTCGCTTTCAGCCCGGACGGCAAGCGGCTGGCGTCGGCGAGCGAGGACGGGACCGTGATCCTGTGGAAGGTCGGCAGCCGCCAGCCGCTGGCCACGCTGTCGGGGCACAAGGGCAGGGTCGGCAGCGTCGCGTTCAGCCCGGACGGCGAGCGGCTGGCCTCGGCGAGTGGGGACGAGACCGTGAAGCTGTGGGATGTCGGGAGCCGCCGGCTGCTGGCCACGCTGACCGGGCACAAGGACTCGGTCTGGAGCGTCGCGTTCAGCCCGGACGGCGAGCGGCTGGCCTCGGCGAGTGGGGACGAGACCGTGAAGCTGTGGGATGTCGGCAGCCGCCGGCTGCTGGCCACGCTGACCGGGCATAAGGACTCGGTCTGGAGCGTCGCGTTCAGCCCGGACGGCAAGCGGCTGGCCTCGGCGGGTGAGGACGGGACCGTGATCCTGTGGGACTTGACCAGCCGCCTCCCGGTGGCGAAGCTGGTGGGCCACCGTGAGGGGGTTACCAGCGTCGCCTTCAGTCCGGACGGGAAAGGGCTGGCCTCGGCGAGTTGGGACAAGACTGTGATGCTGTGGGATGTGGACAGCCGCCAGCCGCTGGTCACGCTGGCGTGGGAAGTCGACAGCCGCGAGTCGCTGTATACGCAGGCGATGCAGCAGGGCATGCGTAGTATCGCGTTCAGCCCGGACGGGAAGCGAGTGGCTTCCGGGACTTTGGGCGGGACCGTGATCCTCTGGACCCTGGATGTCGGTAACCTCATGCCCGAGGCGTGCCGCATGGCCAATCGAAACCTCACCTGCGAGGAATGGCGAAGCTACATCGGCGTTGACAAGCCCTACCGCAAGACCTGCGACATGCTGCCCGGGCCCGAGAAGTGCGATTGACTGCTGACCGGCGGAGCACCGGCCTCGCACGCCGCAGGCACCTCCGCCTGGGCGTGCGAGGCCATCGGGCGCCGCGGCTCACTGGATCGGCATCGTGACGCTCGCCGCCGGCCGGCCCCGCACCTGGGTGCCGACGCCGGTCTGGGCTTGCAGGGCGCTGGACGACGCTGCCGTGGAGTGGACGCCGACCCGGAGGTAGTAGCGGTCGCCGGCGGCGAGGTTGACGGTGGCCGCGGGGGCGCAGCTCAGGTTGAACTGGGTGTTGGTCGTGCTCAGCGCAGTCGACCCGACGACGCTGCAGATGGGCGTCCCCGTGGGGCCGTTCAGGTAGAGGGCGACCTCCGGGAAGAGGGTGCCGGCGGTGCCCGCGGTCTGCTGCATCCAGACGACGAAGGTGGCGTTGAGCCCGGCGGGCCAGGAGTTGGTGCTGTTCGGGACGCCGGCCTGGGTGTCGAAGGCCTGGATGAGGTAGTCGCCTGCCGGCTGGTTGGCGAGATTGGGCGACGGGAAGCTGGCCGCCGCTCCCAGCGTCGAGCTGAGCTGCATCAGGCCGGAGGTGCTCGACGCGGTCGCGGTGAGATCGAAGACGCTGGGCGCGGTGACGACGAAGCGCGCGCCGTTGCTCGGCAGCCCCGCCGCCGTGACCACCACGTTGCCGGTCGTCGCGCCGGCCGGCACGGCCGCCACCACGCTGGCGTTGCTCCAGCTGCTGACGGTGGCCGCGAGGCCGTTGAAGGCGACGGTGCCGCTGCCCTGGCTGGTGCCGAAGCTGGTGCCGTTGATCGTGACCAGCGTACCCACCGGGCCGAAGCTCGGCGACAGGCTGGCGACGGCGGCAGTCACGGTGAAGGCGGCGGCGTTGCTGCCGGCGCCGCCGACCGTCACCACGACGCTCGCCGCGCCCGCGCCGACGCCGCCGGGCACCGCGACGGCCAGGCTGGTCGCGCTCCATGAGCTGGCGGCGGCCGCGATGCCGTTGAAGGTGACGGTGCTGGTGCCCTGGGCGGCGCCGAAGTTGTTGCCCTGGACGGTCACCACGGTGCCCACCGGGCCGGAGGCCGGAGACAGGCCGGTCACGGTCGGCGTGACCGTGAAGGCCACGGCGTTGCTGGCGACGCCGTTGACGGTGACGACCAGGTTGCCGCTGGTCGCCGCCGCGGGGACGGTGGCGGTGAGGCTGGTGTTGCTCCAGGCGCTGGCCGCCGCCGCGGTGCCGTTGAAGGTGACGGTGCTGGACCCCTGGCTGGCGCCGAAGCTGGTGCCGGTGAGGGTCACCGCGGCCCCGACGGGGGCGCCGGCGGGCGAGACGGCGGTGATCGCGGGCGTCACCGTGAAGCCGGCGGCGGCGCTGGCAACGCCGTTGACGGCGATCACGACGGGGACGCCGCCGGCGGCCAGGCCGGCGGGCACGCAGGCCGCGACGCTGGTGTTGGTCCAGCTGGTGACGGTGGCCGTCACGCCGGCGAAGGTGACGGTGCTGGCGCCCTGGGTGGCGCCGAAGTCGGTGCCGGCGATGGTGACGCAGGCGCCGGTGGGCCCGCTCGGGGGGTTGATGCCGGCGATGCCGGGGAGCACGGTGAAGAAGGCGGCGTTGCTGGCGAGGCCGCCGACGGTGACGACGACGCTGGCGGCGCCGGCGGGGAGGCTGCCGGGCACGGTCACGACCACGGCGAGGTTGCTCCAGCTGCTCACCGCGGCGGGCGTGCCGTTGAAGGTGACGGTGCTGCTGCCCTGGGCCGCGCCGAAGTCGGTGCCGGCGACGGTCACCGCCGACCCGACCGGGCCGGAGGCGGGCGACAGGCTGCCGATGCCCGGGGTGACCGTGAAGGGCACGCTGTTGCTGGCGGCGCCGTTGACCGTCACCTGGACCGCCGCCTGGCCGGCCGGGAGGCTGGCGGGCACGGTGAAGACGATGCTCCCGGCGCTCCACGACGCCGGCGCGACCGCGGTGCCGGCGATCGTCACCGTGCTCGCGCCCTGGCTCGCTCCGAAGTTCGAGCCGGCGATGGTCACGGAGGTGCCCACCGGGCCGGCGGGCGGCGACAGGGCGGTGACGGTGGGCGTGACGGTGAAGGTCGAGGTGTTGCTGCCGTAGGCGTTGACGGTCACCTGGACCGCCACGGCCCCGGCCGGCAGGTTGGGCACGACGACGGCGATGCTCGCGCTGCTCCAGGAGGTGACGCCGGCGGCGACGCCGGCGAAGGTCACCGTGCTGGCGCCCTGCGTGGCGCCGAAGTTGGCGCCGGCGATGGTGACGGCGCTCCCGACGGCGCCCGACGCCGGGGACAGGCTGTTGATCGCGGCAGGAGGCAGGAGCGTCACGGTGGCGGTGTCGCACTTCGTCGCGTCGGCGGCGCTGCAGGCCGTGACCGCGACCGCCTGCTGGCTGGCGATGGTCGCCGGCGCGGTGTAGAGGCCGGACGCGCCGATCGCTCCCACCTGCGGGCTGATGGACCACGTCACGCTCGAGGAGGCGCCGTGCGTCACGGCCGCCGTGAACTGCTGCGCCTGGCTCGGAGACAGGGTGGCCGCCTGGGGGCTGACCGCCACGGCGACCGGGTTCAGGAGGACCAGGGCGGTCCCGCAGCGGGCCGCATCCGAGGTGCTGCAGGCGCTGACCGTGACCGTCTGCATGGCGGGCACCGGGGCCGGCGCCGTGTAGAGGCCGGCCTGGGTGATCGAGCCCGTCGCCGGGCTGATCGCCCAGGTCACGCCCTGGCTGTTGCCGGGGGCGTTGGAGACCGCGGCCTGGAACTGCTGCGTCTGGCTCTCGTCCAGGGCGGCGGCGGCCGGGCTGACGTTGACGATGATGGGCGGCACGACCGGCAGCCAGAGGAGCTCCGTCAGCTTCGGCAGGACGTGGTGCGGATCCAGGATGAAGCCGGCGTCGTTCAGGATGCTGCCGGCTGCCGGTTCGCCGACGTTGACCTGGGACGAGGCGAAGACGCCGCCCAGGTCGTCGAAGTGCTCGATCACGCAGTCGAAGAAGACCGTGTCGCCGACGAACTGGAAAGCGAGGAAAGTGAGGTCATCGATGATGCCGGCGGCGAGCAGCTCGTCGAGCGTCAGGTAATAGATGGCGATGAGATCGCCGGGAACGATCGGCAGGCCATCCGGGTCGAAGACGTAGGTCGAGTGCTTGTTGCGAGAGAGATAGAGGACGATGTGGTTGTTGGCCGTGACGGGAGTGGACGGGTTGATGAACTCGCTGTGATCGAAGAGCGTCCCCTCGTGCGCCGCGGTGTAATAGCTGACGGCCACGTACTGGCTCGGATCGAGGTTGAAGGCGCCGTTGACGGTCGGGGCCGCCAGCAGCGCGGCGCCATGCTCGTCGTCCAGGGCGTGAGAGAAGAACTGTACGTTGAGCAGGTTGAGCAGGTCGAAGCCGAGGATGCCGCCCGCCAGGCCGATCAGGGTGTCGCAGTCGCCGCCGATGGAGAGCCCGCTGTCGTGATCCCAGAGCGTCAGGTAGTCGACCCGGATGAAGCCGTACTCGACCCCCGCCGTGCTGGTGGCGAAGCTCAGCGGCTGCACGCGGAAGTAGCTGAAGGGATGGGGGCCCAGCAGCTGATCGACGACCTCCGGCACCTGGTTGAGGAAGGTGGCGAAGTTGTCGGGGTCGCCGCCGGAGACGTGATAGAACGGCGTGAACTCGGCGGCCAGCTGGTTCTCGAAGGCGTCCGGCAGGCCGTCGTGATCCAGGTCGGCGCCGGTGATCTGGCCGGTCGGCGAATTCGCGGTGAACGCCGACTGGGCGGTCGGATAGATCATGACGGTCGCGGCGGCCCCGCCGGCGCCGGTGACCGTCAGCTGGCTCTGCAGCCCGAGCGCCTGCGACAGGTCATGAGTCATCGCGCCGTCCAGGCCGGCGGCGTGCACCAGCAGGTCCTGGTTGGTGATGCTCGAGCGATGCTGGATCAAGGCGTTGATGAAGGCGCTCTGCATGTAGGGTTGGATCTTGGCGATCGCCGCCTGGCGTTGCGCGGGCGTGAGGGAGTCGTAGGCGGCCTGGCGTTGCGACGTGGAGCCGATCACCGCTTGCGCGGGGAGCTGCGAGTTGTAGGTCTGGGCCGCGACGGGAACCGCGCCCACGGCGCAGAGCGTGCCGAGCGTCAGGACGGCGCCGGCGACGACGAATCTCGCGGAGCTGGTCATGGTCTGTGGTCTCCTGGTCGAAGTGGCGTGGGCGGTCGTGCTCACTGGATCGGCACCGTGACGCTGGCGGCCGGCCGGCCGCGCACCTGGGTGCCGACGCCGGTCTGGGCTTGCAGGGCGCTCGACGACGCTGCCGTGGAGTGGACGCCGACCCGGAGGTACCAGCGGTCGCCGGCGGCGAGGTTGACGGTGGCCGCGGGGGCGCAGCTCAGGTTGAACTGGGTGTTGGTCGCGCCGAGGGCGGTCGAGCCGACGGCGCTGCAGATGGGCGTCCCCGTGGGGCCGTTCAGGTAGAGGGCGACCTCCGGGAAGAGGGTGCCGGCGGTGCCCGCGGTCTGCTGCATCCAGACGACGAAAGTGGCGTTGAGCCCGGCGGGCCAGGAGTTGGTGCTGTTCGGGACGCCGGCCTGGGTGTCGAAGGCCTGGATGAGGTAGTCGCCGGCCGGCTGGTTGGCGAGATTGGGCGACGGGAAGCTGGCCGCCCCTCCCAGCGTCGAGCTGAGCTGCATCAGGCCGGAGGTGCTGGAGGCGGTCGCGGTGAGATCGAAGACGCTGGGCGCGGTGACGACGAAGCGCGCGCCGTTGCTCGGCAGCCCCGCCGCCGTCACCACCACGTTGCCGGTCGTCGCGCCGGCCGGCACGGCCGCCACGACGCTGGCGTTGCTCCAGCTGCTGACGGTGGCCGCGAGACCGTTGAAGGCGACCGTGCCGCTGCCCTGGCTGGTGCCGAAGCTGGTGCCGTTGATCGTGACCAGCGTGCCCACCGGGCCGAAGCCCGGCGACAGGCCGGCGACGACGGGGGTCACGTTGAAGGCGGCGGCGTTGCTGCCGGCGCCGCCGACCGTCACCACGACGCTCGCCGCGCCCGCGCCAAGGCCGCCGGGCACCGCGACGGCCAGGCTGGTCGCGCTCCAGGAGCTGGCGGCGGCGGCGATGCCGTTGAAGGTGACGGTGCTGGCGCCCTGGGCGGCGCCGAAGTTGTTGCCCTGGACGGTCACCGCGGCGCCCACCGGGCCGGAGCCCGGAGACAGGCCGGTCACGGTCGGCGTGACCGTGAACGCCACGGCGTTGCTGGCGACGCCGTTGACGGTGACGACCAGGCTGCCGCTGGTCGCCGCCGCGGGGACGGTGACGGCGAGGCTGGTGTTGCTCCAGGTGCCGGCCGCCGCGGCGGCGCCGTTGAAGGTGACGGTGCTGGACCCCTGGCTGGCGCCGAAGCTGGTGCCGGTGAGGGTCACCGCGGTCCCGACGACGCCGCTGCCGGGCGAGACGGCGGTGATCGCCGGCGTCACCGTGAAGCTGGCGGCGGCGCTGGCGGCGCCGTTGACGGCGATCACCACGGGGACGCTGCCGGCGGCCAGGCCGGCGGGCACGCAGGCCACGACGCTGGTGTTGGTCCAGCTGTTGACGGTGGCCGGCACGCCGCCGAAGGTGACGGTGCTGGCGCCCTGGGTGGCGCCGAAGTCGGTGCCGGCGATGGTGACACAGGCGCCGGTGGGCCCGCCGGGCGGGTTGATGCCGGCGATGCCGGGGAGGACGGTGAAGGCGGCGGCGTTGCTGGCGATGCCGTTGACGGTGACGACGACGCTGGCGGCGCCGGCGGGGATGCTGCCGGGCACGGTCACGACCACGGCGAGGTTGCTCCAGCTGCTCACGGCGGCGGGCGTGCCGTTGAAGGTGACGGTGCTACTTCCCTGGGCCGCGCCGAAGCCGGTGCCGGCGACGGTCACCGGCGTCCCGACCGGGCCGGAGGCGGGCGACAGGCTGCCGATCCCGGGCGTGACCGTGAAGGGCACGCCGCTGCTCGCCAGGCCGTTGACGGTCACCACCACGCTGGCGACGCCGGGTGGCAGGCCGCCGGGCACGCTCACGACCAGGGTGCCGGCGCTCCAGCTGCTCGCCGTGGCCGGCGTGCCGTTGAAGGTCACCGTGCTGCCGCCCTGGGTGGCGCCGAAGTCCGTCCCGGTGACGGTCACGGACGTGCCCACCGGTCCGAAGGCCGGCGCGAGGCTGGCGATGCCGGGAAGCACGGTGAAGCTGATGGCGTTGCTGGCGACGCCGCCGACGGTGACCACGACGCCGCCGGTCGTTGCCGCCGCCGGCACGGTTGCCACGATGCGGGTGTCGCTCCAGCTGCTCACCGCGGCCGCGGCGCCGCCGAAGGTGACGGTGCTCGAGCCCTGGGCGGCGCCGAAGCCCGAGCCGGTGATGGTGATGGAGGCGCCGACCGCTCCGGCGCCCGCCGACAGGCTGGTGAGCACGGGAACGCCGTCCTGGGTGATGGTGACCAGGAGCCCGGAGATGGACAGGGTGCCGGTGCGGGCGCTGGTGGAGGCGGTCGCGGCGACGTTGAAGGTGACGCTGCCGTTGCTGACGCCCTGCCGCGCCGAGGTGATGCTCACCCAGGGCGCGTTGCTGGCGGCCGACCAGGAGCAGCTCGGGCCGGTGGCGATCGAGATGGTTCCGGTGCCGCCCGGGCTGACGAAGGCGGCGCTCGCCGGCGAGAGGGTGAAGGAGCAGCCGGCGCGCGGCACGAAGAATTGCGCGTCCAGGGTCTGGATGAGGCGGTCGCGCACCTTGTCGCTCCGCGGCGCCCCGACGTGCGAGTCCGCGCCGCCGATGACGTAGCTGGCGGTGGCGCCGGGGTAATGCTGGCTGGCGCCGGTGACGACGCCGTCGCTCGGGCCGTCGCCGTTGGTCGTCACGTCGTCCCAGAAGCTGTCGATCGCGTCCATGACGTCCGCGATGCCGCCGCAGAACGCCGCCGTCTCGTAATCTCCCTCGATGATCGCCAGCGCCTCGCAGCCGCGCAGCACGTCGTAGGCGACCTCGGTGGCGAGCGCGATGTTGCGGCCGCCGAAGGTGTCGTCGGGATTGGAGAACAGGTCTCCGCCCAGGCGCATCAGCACCCAGCGCTTGTTCGAGTGGCTCTCGATGCCGACCCTGGTGAAGCTCTCCGGGTTGGCGTTCAGGTTGGTCACGTAATTGCTCCCCGGCAGCAGGTCCGTGGTCGCGGGGACCGCGGAATTCAACCCGAAGTTCACGATCGGGAAGGACTGGCTGGCGAGGAAATCCGCGATGGCGCAGCCGACGTTGTCGTCGGGGCTGGTGCAGCCGGCCGCCTCGGCCAGGGCGTCGATGCCGTCCGCGAGCTCGTTCGCCAGGTCCTGGGCGCCGTTCGCGACCAGCAGCGCTCCCTGGTGCGGCGAATCGACGGTGACCACGCCGAGCCCCAGGTCGGGGCGGCGCTGCGCCACGTCGCGCGAGATCAGGCCTCCCTGGCTGTGGCCGATGAAGACGAAGTCGTTCTGGCCGGTGCCGTCGAGGACGCCGATCAGCTGCGACCCCTGGGTCGCCAGGCGGTCGGCGCCGTGGATCCCCAGGGAGTTGGTGGCGCCGATCGAGGGGATGACCTTCTCCCCGAACTCGAAGTCGGCGCTCAGCCAGGGATCCATCCGCTGCCAGGTGTCGCTGCAGCTGAAGATGCCGTGCTGGAAGACGACGTTCTGCCCGAGGCCGGGGCCGGTCGCGACCGGGACGCAGGACGTGCTGGCCTGGGTGCTGTTGAAGCTGAAGGCGGCGCCGGCGGAGGCCGGCGGCGGCGGCGGGGAGGTCGCGAGGGACGCCCGCGCCGCGTCGCCCGAGCTGTTGCGGTTCCAGGCGAGGTTGGCGATCTGGACCGTCCAGGTCGCCTGCAGCTGGGACATCGCCGGCGTCAGCGTGACCTGCTGCAGGGTCCAGACGCTGCCGCCGCTCTGATAGGTGAGGGCGATCGAGCCACCGCCGCTGGTGTGCAGGGGCGCGGTCACCTTGCTGATCGGCGGGCTCGACTGCACGGACTGCACGGTGCCCTGCATCTCGCTCGCCAGCTGCGACAGGTCGGAGCACAGGAGGTAGTCGAGCACCGAGGCGCCCGGCGTGGCCCCGAAAGGCCAGGCGGAGGCCGCGGAGCCGTGGGGGAAGGCGCCGGGCAGCGGGTTGCCGGAGGTGTCGTAGACCGTCGGCTGGCCGTTGACGACCTGGAGCTTGCCGATCTGCGAGACGAGCGACGTCGTCGGGTCGGCCGGAGGGTCGGTGACGAACAGGTTCAGCACCAGACGGTTGCCGGCGTCGAACCCGGCTTCGACGTGGAAATGGCGGTCGGCAACGTTGACCGGGACGGCGGTCGCGCCGGTGCTCTGCAAGGGCTGCGACAGGTGGAGGGTCGCCTGGTTGTGCACCGTGACGTCGAAGACGGCCCAGGTGTCGCCGGCATTGATGCCCGAATTCTGGGACAGGGTGGATTGAGCGGCCGCCACGGTGGACAACGAGGTTGCCGCGATGGCCACGGCACAGAGCCGGCGCACGCCGCGCCGTACGTTGGTGAACGATGCGCACGTCATGAGATGCCTCCTTCGGGAAGGGGCTGCAGGTCGCGGGTCAGTTCCCTTCGGCCTCGCTTTGGACGAGGGGTCCGGGGCCTCCAACCCCCCTCGGCGCCCCTGGGGCGAGGGGCCAAAGTCTTTCCGCCGCCTGGTTCGCTTGGCACCCCTCGCCCCAGGGGTGCCGAGGGGGGTTGGAGGCCCCGGACCCCACGACCGAGATCCGCGGAGCGGCATGAGGTGTCAACGGCATGTAAAGGCATAGATCGCTTTCGGACCGGCCACGAAGGCCCGGTTGGCGTCGACCGCGAAGCCGGAGGAGATGAAGTCCGCCTCGCCGTCGTGCGTCAGGCCGGCGATCGCCCCGGATTGGCGGTCGAGGACCGCCAGGCCCTGGTAGTTCGCGAGCAGGCTGCCGCCGCAGAGCGCGTAGGCCCCGATGGAGCCGGGGAGCTGGCGCTGCCAGAGGAGGCGGCCCGTAGCGAGGGCCAGGGCGTAGGCCGAGGTGTCTCCCGAGCCGCCGTAGACGGTGGCGCCGTCGACGACGGGTCCGTCGGCGAAGCCGGGGGAGCCCGGCTTGCCCGCGAACCGCCAGACCTCGCGGCCGGTGCGCCGGTCGACGGCGACGACGGCGTTGCCCAGGTCGTCGGCGGCGAGGACCAGGCCGCCGGCGATGACGGGCGTCGAGGAGAGGCCGCGCCGCTCCGGGCCGTCGCCGGTGTGGTAGCGCCAGCGGACCGTGCCGTCGCGCGCCGACAGCGCGATCAGCCAGCCCGAGGCGGTCTTGCCGCGCGGCGCCCGCCACTGCTCGACCGTGGCGTAGACCGACTCTCCCGCCACCGCGACGCCGCGCACCACCGCGGGCAGGGTCCAATCCGGCCCCAGGTCCGTGACCCACGCCGGCCGCCCGTCGGCGAGGCGCAGGGCGTAGAGGCGATGGCTCGAGGTGCCGACGTAGAGGGCCCGCTCGTCGACCGCCGCGCGGCCGAGAGACGTGTTCGCGTCCGGCGTGAACTCCCAGACCGGGCGGCCGGTGGCGGCGTCGAGGGCCGCGACCACCGCTTCCGGCACGAAGACCATGCCGTGGCCGGCGAACAGGCCGCGCGGGACGTAGCGATGCAGGGGCGAGTACCACAGCGGCTCGCCCGTCGCCAGCGAGTACGCGGCGACGGTCGAGGTGACGAGGAACAGGCGCCGGCCGTCGGTCGCCGGAGTCGTGCTCGGAGCGTCGCCGGTCGCATCGACGGCGGTCCGCCACAGCAACCGGACCGCCGCCTCCTCCGCGGCGCGGCCGGCCGTGGCGGCTGCTGCGGCCGCCGCCACGGTGACACATACGACAGAGATCGCGGCGCAACGGTGTCTACGCATTTCGTCTCCATCCCTCGCCGCCCACCGGGGTCAAGGCGATCGGGGATGTCCCTCCTGCCTCCCTTGGGGCGAGGCGCTCGAAGTCCGAGGCCGGTGCTCTTCCAACCCCTCGCCCCAAGGGAGGCGGGAGGGACATCCCCGATCGCCACCCCCGGTGGGCGGCGTCCTGCCCCGCCTAGAACTTGATCTCGAGCCAGGTGTCGTAGACCTGGTGGCAGCTCGTCGACGACTGGCTGTACACCAGGGCCAGCACGCGCACGTTGGCCGGGTTCTGCGTGGTCGGCAGCGTGATCACGTCCGTCTGCAGCGATCGCGGCTGGGGCGCGACCCCCGCGAAGAGGCCGAGCTGATAGATCAAGGTGTCGTTGTTGTGGGTGCCGTCCTTGGAGTACTGGATCTCGACGCCGTCGTTGGACGAGGACACGCAATTGGCCGCGGAGGTGACCTTGAGGAGGACCTGGGTGGGCGTGCCCGAGATGGTGGAGAAGCCGAACCAGTCCTCTTCGTTGAGGATCCCCGCGGTGACCGGTCCGCCGGAGAAGGTGCCGGCATTCCCGTCCGCGGCGTTGGCCGGGCTCGAGTAGCCGGGGGTGCTGAAGGCGTTGAACGCGGTGGGCCGCAGGATGAGCGGCTGCACCGTCAGCTGCGCGGTCGCCGAGTGGTGGCCGGCCGGGGCCGCCGCGCTGGTGCCCGTCACGGTGAGTGTGTAGGTCTGCAGGGCGATCCCGCCCGTGCCGGGCGTGAGCGTGAAGCTCGCCGCGCCGCTGGTGATGGTGACCGAGGTCGGACAGCCTTGCGTTCCGGGTCCGGTGGGCGACCAGCTGCAGGAGATGTTGACCTGGCCGGTGAATCCGTTCAGCGGCGACACGGTTACCAGGAAGGAGCCGTTGGTGCCCGAGACGACCGTCTCCGAGGCCGGGCTGATCGACAGCGAGAAATCGGTCGTGGTGGCGGTGGCCGAGGCGCCGTGGGAGTCGAGGGGCGCGTCGCCGCTCTTGCCGGTGACGGAGATCGTGTAGGGCTGCAGCGTCGCCGACAGCGTCGCGGAGACCGTCAGGGTGGCGCTCGCGGGACTGGGAATGGTCAGCGAGCCGGGGCAGCCGGTGAGCGTCACCCCCGCTCCGAGCGGGGCGATGCCGCAGCTCGTGATGTTGACCGTGCCGCTGAAGCCGTTGACGGGCGACACTTGCAGCGTGTAGCTGACGCTGCCTCCGACCACGAGCTGCTGCGACGACGGGCTGAGGGAGATGGAGAAGTCGGTGACGTTGAGCGTTGCCTGCTGGCTGTTGCGCGTCTGCAGCGGGTTGCCGCTGCTTCCCGTCGCCGTGAACGGGATGGCCTGGATGGGCGTCGTGCTGGTCGTGGTCACCGTCAACTGCGTGGAAGCGGCGGCGGGCGCGCTGCAGGAGATGGTGATCGTCGCCGGATTGAAGGACACGTTGGCGAGGTTCGGCTTGCCGCGGACGGCGAAGCCGATCACGCCCGGGGTGACCGTGCCGCAGAAGTTGTTGCCGGGCGTCGCCGTCACGGTGTAGACCGCGCTGCCGCCGTTCACCACCGCGTTCTTGGTCGTGGGGGAGATCGACATGGAGAAGTCGGTGACGGCGAACGAGGCGGTCGCGCTGGCGTTGTCGATCGCCGCGGTCAGCGCGCCGGGCCCGGCGGAGCTGCCGGTGCAGGTGGCCGTGGCCGTGCCCGAGGCGATGTTGGCCTGGGGGTTGGCAAGGGTGCAGTGGAGCGGGTTGGACCAGGTCACCGGGATGGGCGCGAGGGCGGCCAGGTTGCTCGCCGCGATGACGTTGTTCTGGGAGTCGACCAGCAGGCTGGCGGTCACCGTGGTGCTGTTGCCGACGATGATGGACGCCGGGTTCCCCGAGGCGGTCAGCACGAGCCATGGGCTGGTGGCCGCGGCGCCGGCCGCCGAGTCGCAGCCGGAGGCGCCCGGGCCGCCGTTGCAGCCCCACCAATCGTCGGTCGCGCTCACGGTGGCGGCGACGTTGTTCAGCCCGGTGCCGGCGGACGCGGTGTTGCCGACGATGCGGCTGAAGCTCAGGTTGACGGTGTTGCCGGTGCTGCTGTCCGCCTGGATGCCGCCGCCGGCGCCGGTGGCGCTGTTGGCGGTGAAGGTGGCGTCCGCGATGGTGGTGGTCTCGTTGGTGGCGGCGGTCCACAGGCCGCCGCCGGTGCCGCTCGAGCTGTTGCCGGTGACGACGGTGCCCTGGTCGATCAGCAGGCCCGCCGTGGCCCAGATCCCGCCGCCCTGGGCGCCCACCTGGTTGGCGGAGACGCGGCTGTTGTGAAGGGCGGACTGGTTGGCGCCGCTGGGCCCGAAGACGGCCAGGCCGCCGCCCTGCTGCGCTCCGGCGCCCAGGGCCTTGTTGCTCAGCACCTGGACGTTGGACAGGGTGAGGGGGACGGCCGTGCCGACGAACAGGCCGCCGCCGGCGTCCTGCGCGCTGTTGCCCTGGACGATGCTGTTGGAGATGGCGACGGTGCCGGTGTTGCCGGCTTCGTTGGAGAAGAACATGCCGCCGCCGTCGTCCAGCGAAGACTGCGAGCTGGCGGCCGAGTTGCTCTGGATGGTGCAGCTGGTGATGCTGATCGAGCCGTTGCCGTTGGCGCCGGCGTCCCAGTCGAAGGCCCCGCCGAAGGGATCGTTGGTATCGGTGTTCAGCCCGAACTGGATGGTCAGGTTGGAGATGCTGGTGGCGAAGCTGGGGCCCAGGCTGCCGTTGGCCAGGGGCGCGGCGATGGAGAAGACCTTGTCGATGCCGTTGGCAGCGGTGGTGCCCGCCTGGATGATCGTGCTGCCCTGGCCCGCCCCGACGATGGTGAGGCCGTCGTCGACGTCCAGGTGGCCGCCGGTGGCGTTGTACTGGAAGTTGTTCGGGATGGTGAGGGTGAAGGTGCCGGCGGGGACCATGATCGTGTCGTTGCCGAGCGTGGCGTTGGCTTCCATCACCGCCGCGCGCAGGCTGCAGTTGCCCTGGCTGTCGGCGCAGATGCCGTCGCCGGGATGGGCGTCGACCGTGTCGGCGGTGGTGTTGACGGTGAAGGTCGGATCGGGCAGCGGCATGTTGATCGAGGGCGACGTCCTGCCCTGGTGCAGCACGACCAGGCCCGGCCTGGCTTCCGCGCCGACGCGCGCCGCGAGCGCGGCGACCGGCTTGCCGCTCGGGTAGCCGAGGACCGAGAGCGCGCCGGGCCCGAAGGCGGCGGCGCCGGGCGAGAGATTGGGGTGGGAGACGACCGCCATGCGGCCCGCCTCGCCGTCGAGCACGACGACGTCGTCGGCGCCGCGGCTCGACAGGTTGCCGCGCAGCAGCAGCGGCGGCTGGGCGGGATCGCCGAACGGCGCCGTGCCGGCGAAGCTCTCCACCACGTTCCAGGCTTCCTGCCCGGCGGCGGCGGCGGCAGCCCTGCTCGAGAGGATCGGGCTCGGCCTGCCGCGCTGCGCCAGCATCGCGCCCACCTCGGCCGGGCTCCATGGCCGCGCGTCGAGCCCGGCATGGGCGGCGATGTGGATGCCGCCGTCCGCCGCCAGCAGGGCCATCTGCAAGTGCGGGCCGCGGTCGAAGAGGAAGCGCCCCAGGGCCAGCGCGCTCACCGAGAGCGGCAGGGACGCCGGTTGCAGCGCCGGCGCCTGCTCGGCGGCGGCGGCATGCAGGATGAAGACGTCGCCTCCGGCCACCACCGCGGCGTCCGGCAGCGCGTCGCCGTCCAGGTCGCCGAACGCCAGCTGCGTCGCCGGCGCCGGCAGCGCGAAGGTGCCGGCAGGCTGCAATCCCAGCCGGGAGCCCTGGTACAGCAGCAGCGACGAGCCCCCGGCATGGCTGACGGCGACCAGCAGGGAGGTGAACGGGCCGGCCGCCCCGAAGCGGCCGGCGGCGAGGGCGGTCACGGCTCCCGGCAGCCGGATGGCCACGGGCGGGCCGAAGCTGCCGTGCCCCTCGCCCGGCAGGAGGTACAGGGTGCGGCCGCCGCGGGCGGCGGTGACCAGGTCGAGCCAGGCCTGCCCGGCGAAGGCGCCGGCCTGCAGGAAGTCGGGGCGCGCCGGCGCGGCGAGCACGCGGGCCCGCGGCAGGAAGGGCGGCGGGAAGTTGCCGTCCCTGATGGCCTCCCAGGAGCTCCGGCCGCGGGGCGCGAAGGCGTCGAGGTTGCCCTCGTGCACGGCCAGCACGTTGCCGTCGGCGGTGGCGTATCCCACCGCCAGGCCCGCGACGCCGTCGCCATGGAAGTCGCCCTCGGTCAACGACAGCGGCTCGGCCTGGCCGGACTCGAGCAGGCGCACCGGCCCGGCCGGGCCCGCGTAGCGGACCGCCAGGTCGCGCCCTTCCTGCAGGTAGATGCGGGGACCGCCGTCGCCGCTCGCCGCCGCGCCGTGCCCGGAGGGCAGCAGCGCGGCGGTGGCGAGGACCGCGAAGACGATGGCGGCGAAGCGAAGCGAGACACCGACACGGGCGCTGCGGGACAGCACGCTTCCTTGACTCATGGTCGTCCTCCTGGGCAGGTATGTGCCTGCGCTGACGGCTCCGGTTCATTGACATGTCAAGCTTGACGTGACAAGTGTAAAGCTTGACATGTCAAGTAATCGGGTCAAAGAAAGGGGGTCAGAGACCCCGCCGCGACCCCTCGCGGATCGCCGCCAGCAGCTGCAGGAGGGAGGTCTTCTCCTTGCCGCGCAGCATGGCGACGCCGGCCTCCGCCGCCGCCTCCATCTCGGGGTCGAGCCGCCCCAGGAGGCTCCGGCCCTCCGCGGTGAGCCGGCAGAGGACCACGCGGCCATCGCTCTCCGCGCGGCCGCGCGCCGCCAGCCCCTTCGCCACCAGCCGGTCGACGAGCCGGGTCACGCCCGGGGTCTGCTCGACCATCCGTTCGGCGATGGCCAGGGTCGGCAGCCCGTCCTCGCCCGCCCCGCGCAGGATGCGCAGCACGTTGTACTGCTGGAACGTGATGCCGTGCGGCGCGCTCGCCTGGGAGAGCCGCCGGCGCAGGAGATCCGCGGTGCGCAGCACTGCGATCACCGACTCCACGCCCCGCGATGAGAACGGCCGGCGCTGCCGGAGCTCTCGCTGGAGGGAGCTGCCCTCCTTCTTCACGGCGCTAAGATTACGGGACACTTAGGTGACGTGTCAAGTAGATCCCGATGCCCTGAGTCGAGCGGCCGGGGCGCGAGGGGCGGTGCCGCTCAATGCTTCGTCAGGTATTGCTTCCACGGCGTCCAGTAGTAGCTCTTCCAACCTTTCCGCACTCCCTCGGCGTCCTGATCGGAGACGTTGACGTGGACGAGGTCGATGCGTCCGCCGGTCGTCGCGGAGGAGAAGGCCAGGATCAAGATCGAATCGGGGTCCTTCTCGGCGAAATTGATCGAGCGCCAGGACTGGACGATGAGCCGGCCCGGGACGGCGGCGAGGGTGGTGCCCCAGATGCTGCCCTCGAAGGCGGAGAAGGCCGAGCCGGGCTTTGCCGAGATCTTGACGGGCTGGCCGGTGATCGCTGCGTGGGTCTTGGCGTCGAGGTACATCGCGTAGAGACGGTCGGGGCTGGCGGCGAGCGTGACGCTTTGACGGACGGTCTGGGGCATGGTTTCCTCCCACCTGGTTGCCGAGATGACGGCGGGACCGCCGCTCACCACGCCCTTGCCGGGGCCGTTCTGCGATCGGCTCCCGCCGGACCTACTCTGGTGGAAAGATGAGCTGAAATCAACACGAGCTTACCGAGACGCCGCATTCCCGGCGAGAGTGGTCGGCGAGGCGGGCGACCGCGTCCTGGCCCGCCTCCGCGGCCAGCAGGATGCCTTGCAGATCGGCCATGGTGAGAGGGCGGTCGCCGAGAGCGGCGGCGAAGGCGTCGGCGGCGGCCGCCTCTTCCGGGAAGAAGCGGAGGAAGATCTCGCGCGCCTGGCCTGGATCGGCGGGGCGGAATTCGAGGCGGTAGTCCACGCGGCCGGGGCGCAGGAGGGCCGCGTCCAGGGTGCCGGGGTTGTTGGTCGTGAAGACGAGGACACGGCCCTCGCCCGAGGTCGGGCCGTCGACCGCGTTGAGGAGGCCGGAGATGGTGGCGCCGCCGTCGGCATGCTTGTCGGTCTTCGCCTTCGCCGCCTGCGCCGCGATGGGGCGCGTGCGGTCCACGTCCTCGACGAGGATCATGGACCGCGGGGGCACCTGCGCCAGCAGGGCGAAGAGCTGCTGGTCGGTGATCCGCGCGCTCGACAGGTCGAGCACGAACAGCGTCAAGCCGAGCTCGTGGGCCAGCGAGCGGGCGAGCGAGGTCTTGCCCGAGCCCGGCGGCCCGAAGAAGAGATAGCCGCGCCGGTAGGGGATCCCCCGGCTCGCGTACCATTCCCTCCGGGCGATGAATCGCTCCATGTCGGCAAGGACCCGTGCGCGCTCGTCGCCTGGCAAGAGGACGGATTCGAGCCGCCGGGATTCGCCCGCCTCGAGCATCCGCCACGAGCCGTTGTCATCGTTGACCCTTACCAGGTCCTGCTCGCGCATCGCGCGGATGCCGTGCTCGACGACTTCCTTGACCAGCGCTTCGAGCGGCCGGCGAGCACGCCCCAGGGTGCGGAGATGCAGCCTCGTCCGCCCCGCGGAATGCTCGCTCTGCCGATGCTCCTCGCGCGTCATCAGGAACCAGCGGCCGCGATGGCGGAAGACGTGCGGACCCAGGCCGGGCTCGAGCTCGACCATGGACACCTTGGATTCCTCGCCGAAGTCGCCGAGATTGCGCCACTTGACCCACAGGCTGAGGCGCCGGCAGCGGGCGCCGTACGGCTGCTTACCGAGCCAGGTCGCGAACCAGTGGACAGGGGCGTGCTCGTCGACGGCGATCGAGACGGAGAAGAGATCGGCGAACAGCGTGCTGGCGCGCCGGGGCACCTCGCGCAGCACGGACATCCCCGCGCCGGCGGCCATGAAGAGCAGGGCAGCGAACGTTCCGTCCATCAGCTATCCCTCGAGCGTCGCCGCGGCTGATCTTCCACTTTTCGTATCGCGTAGAACCAACACGTCGCCGCTCGCGCGGGATTCGATCGATCATCGTGGCGCTCGCCGCCGAGGGGCCGCAATGATAACAAGCCGCTCCATCCTGTCAAGCAGCGATGATGCGATCATCCACGGCAGCACGGCGAGTGAGGGCGACGTTGTGACATATGGCGCGTCGAGTTGATCGCACTATGATCGCCGGTTCGTCGAGTGAACTATGCACCAAGGTACCAACTGACAACGCAAGTCTGACGCTGGTGAATAATGGTACAAACAATCGAGAATACGCGACGGCAGGGGAGCGGTTTCATCCCATCTTCGCCCCCGCTCGCAGCAAGCGATCGGCGCCTGGCTTGACCGACCTGCCTGGAAGGGTGCATGCTCCGGAGTGACGATGGAAACGAAGCGACGCAAACCAGCGCTGGACGAGGAGACGGAAGAGCGCTTCTTCGCCGGCGCGGCGGAGGCGACGAGCTTCTTCATGGGCGAGAGCGATGTTCTGCATGCGTTGGAGAAGTTGACACGTCTGCTCGAGGCCGACGGGATTCCGTACGCCATCCTGGGCGGCATGGCGCTCAACGCCTACGGCTACCGCCGGCTCACCGTCGACGTCGACGTGCTCCTCAACCGGGACGGCTTGGAGGCGTTCAGGTCAAAGCACCTGGGCCTCGGGTACGTGCAGCGGTCCCCCGGCGGCAAGAGCCTGCGCGATACCGAGAACGGCGTTGCGATCGACGTCGTGTTGGCCGGCGAGTTTCCGGGGGACGGGCTACCGAAGCCGGTGGCGTTCCCGGACCCGGCGATCGCGGCCGTCCGCGGCGACAGGGTTGCGCTGCTTCCCCTGCCGCGGCTCGTGGAGCTCAAGCTGGCTTCCGGAATGACCGCGCCACATCGGCTGCGCGATCTGGCGGACGTGCTCGAGCTGGTGCGCATCCTCGGGCTCCCCGCTGACTTCGCGGAGAGCCTCGCCCCGTACGTGCGCGGCAAGTACCGGGAGATCTGGCAGGCGGCGCAGGCGGCGGAACCGGGCTGAGCGGCGGGACGGGCCAGGGCTGGCGCGGCCGGCGCGTGCGGCAGCCGGGGTGGGGCGGCCGGAGTAGAATGTGGCCGCTGTGCCCATGCCCGATCGGCCCAGGCGGTGGCTCGCGGCGCCGGATCTGCTCGTCGCGCTCGCCGTCACCGCGCTCTACCTGCTGGCCGCCAAGCTGGGCCTGGCGTTCTCGGTCCAGGCGCAGCAGGTCAGCGCGATCTGGCCGCCGACCGGTCTCGCGCTGGCCGCGACCGTGAAGCTCGGCCGGCGCGCGCTGCCGGGAGTGTGGCTGGGCGCCTTCCTGGCCAACGTCACCACGGCGGAGCCGGCGGCGGTGGCGGCCGGCATCGCGGTGGGCAATACGCTCGAGGCCCTCGCCGGGGCGAGCCTGCTGCGGTGGGCCGGCTTCGACGGCCGCCTGGCGCGGATGCGCGACGTGCTGGCGCTCCTCGGCGCCGCGGTGGCGAGCCCGCTGGCCAGCGCCGCGATCGGCATCGCCAGCCTGGGGCTCGGGAGCGTCCAGCCGTCGCGGCTGCTGCCGGACCTCTGGTGGGTCTGGTGGCTCGGCGATGCCCTGGGCGCGCTGGTGATCGCACCCGTGCTCCTCGCCTGGACGAGCGGCGAAGCGCTGCCGCGGCGGCGCGGCGCGGCGGTCGAGGGCGCCGCCCTGCTCGGCGGCATGCTGGCGGCGAGCGCGCTGTTCTTCGCCGGCCACGATCCCGCCGCCAGGTTCTCCGAGTATGCCTTCTTCCCGCTGCTCTTCTGGGCGGCCCTGCGCTTCGGGCCGGCGGCGACTGCGACGGTGACGGCCGCCGCCTACGCGGCCGCCAGCCTGGCCACGCATGCCGGGCTCGGCCCGTTCGCCGGCGCCGGCCCGGAGCGCGGCCTGCTCCTGCTGCAGGTGTTCATGGCGGTGAGCGCCGCGACCGGCCTGGTCCTCGGCGCGGCCTCGGCGCAGCGCCGCCACGCCGAGGAGAGCGCCCATCGCCGGGCGGAGCAGCTGGTCCAGAGCGATCGCCGCAAGAACGAGTTCCTGGCCATGCTCGGCCACGAGCTGCGCAACCCGCTGGCGCCCATCCTCCACGCCGTCGACCTGCTCGAGGGCGCCGATTCGGCGGCCGAGGGCGAGCGGTGGCGGGAGGTCATCCGGCGCCAGACGCGGCATCTCACCCGCATCGTCGACGATCTGCTCGACATCGCGCGGATCACCCGCGGCACGGTGAAGATCGAGCCGCGGCGGATCGCGCTGAGCGAGGTGGTGGCGGCCGGCCTCGAGAGCACGCGGCCGCTGGCCGTGGCACGGCGGCAACAGCTGGCGGTGGAGCTGCCGGAGCGGCCCTTGTGGGTCGACGCCGATCCGACGCGCCTCGCGCAGGTCTTCTCCAACCTGCTCCACAACGCCGTTAAGTTCACCCCCGAAGGCGGCCGGATCGAGCTGGCCGTGGGCGAGGAGGCGGGATGGATCGTGGTGCGCGTCCGCGACTCCGGCGCCGGCATGACTCCCGCGGTGCTGGCCAGCGCTTTCGAGCTGTTCGTCCAGGGCGACGCCGCGCCCGACCGGCCCCAGGGCGGGTTGGGGCTGGGCCTCACCCTGGCGCGCCAGCTGGTCGAGCTCCACGGCGGCACGGTGACGGCGGCGAGCGAGGGCGCGGGCCGCGGCAGCGAGCTCGTCGTGCGCCTGCCCGCCGCGGCAGGCGCCGCTCCGGGCGCGGCCGTCTCTCCCGAGGCCGCGCCAGGCAAGGTCGAGGCCGCCGCTCCGGGCGCGATTGCCTCTCGCGAGGCCGCACCGGCCCCGGCGGCCGCCGCGTCGCGGCGGGTGCTGGTCGTCGACGACAACGCCGACGCGGCCGCCAGCCTGGCGGAGCTGCTGCGGCTCGACGGCCACGAGGTGCGCGAGGCGACCGACGGCCACGAGGCCCTGGTGGAGGCGGACCGGTTCCGGCCGGAGGTCGTGCTGCTCGATCTCGGGCTCCCCGGCCTGGACGGCTGGGAGGTGGCCGCGGCGCTGCGCCGGCGCCCGAGCGGCGACCGCGCGCTGCTGGTCGCGATCAGCGGCTACGGCCGGTCCGAGGACCGCGCCCGTTCGCTGGCCGCCGGCATCGACCTCCACCTGGTCAAGCCGGTGGAGCCGGGCCGCATCCGCGAGCTGGTCAGAGACCGCGGCGACGCGCCGCGGCGCACGGCGGCGCTCGGAGGGGCACCAGGGGCGTGAGCGGCATGGGATGTGCACTTTCCGAGGAGCGGAGGGGACCGGAGGTCGTCATGGTGCGTATCGCGCGAGTCCTCCTCCTGCTTGCCCTGGGGCCCGCGGGTACCGGCGCCGCCATGGCGGCGGGCGCGGGCGGTCCGTTGCGGGTGCCGCAGGACGTTCCCACCCTCGCGCAGGCGCTGCGACAGGTCGCGAACGGGAGCGTCGTCGAGCTCGCCGCGGCCACCTACCCCGCGCCGGCGGCCGGCTTCAGGATCTCCAACGCGCACAAGAGCTTCACGATTCGCGCCGCCGCGGGCGCCGTCGCGATCCTCGACGGCGGCGGCCAGCATCCGGTGTTCGTGCTGCGCAACTCCGCGCGCGCTCGCGGCGGGCTGATCGTCTTCCAGGGCCTGGTCTTCCGCAACGGCGGCGGCGGGTCGGCGACGACCTCGCCGGGGGTCACCGTCGACCGGGCGGCGGCCCGCTTCGTCCGCTGCCGCTTCGAGAACAACGCCGGGGCCGCGGGCGCCGACGGCGGCGGCGTCAAGGTCCGTACCGGCTCCGATGCCAGCTTCGTCGGCTGCCGCTTCACCGGCAACAGCTCGCCCATCGCCGGCGGCGCCATGATGATCGACGCGTCCAACGTGCAGGTGCTGCGGGGCGCCTTCGCCGGCAACCGCGTCAACCCGCCCGGTCACGATCCGACGTCGCACGGCGGCGCGATCAGCGTGGTCGACGGGACGCTGCAGGTGTCGGATGCCCTCTTCCAGGGCAACCAGGCCGGCTGGGTGGGCGGCGCGATCTATGCCATCGGCACCGCCACCGCGACCCCGGCGACGCCGCACGCCAGCGTCTCGGTCGCGCGCTCGACGTTCCAGGGGAACGCCATCGCGCCGCAGCGGTGCTGCCCGCCGCCCGGACCTACCACCGGCGGCGCGATCCACGTCGAGAACCAGGCCGCCCTGAGCGTGACGGCCTCGCGCTTCGTCGACAACCGGGCGCAGTTCGGCGGCGCGATCGACGGCCTCGGAGCGATCGTCGACGTCGCCGGCTCGACGTTCCAGGGCAACGGCGGCGCCGTCACCGGCGGCTCCGAGGCCGTCGGCGGGGCGATCGCGGCGCTCGCCGGCGGCCCGCCCGGCGGCGGCGGCAGCTCTCCGCCGGCCGGGCTGACCGTGACGGGCTCGCTGCTGCAGGGCAGCCATGCGGGCAGCGGCCCCGCCGGCAACGCCGGCGGCTGCATCCTGGCCGCCGGCGACCAGCAGGACCTCTACGGGCTCGGCGGGCATGCCCCGCGCGGCACGCTGGACAGCGACCGGCTGCCGGTGCAGATCAGCGGCACGGTGTTCGACGCCTGCGACGTCGTGCGGAGCCCCGCCGCCGGGGGAGGCGAGGGCGGCGCCATCAACGGCGCGCTCGTCGCGCTGACGCTGGACGACTCGCTGGTCCTGGATTCGGATGCCACCGGCAACGGCGGTGGCGGCGGGCTCTTCCTGGCCAGCGAGTCGGCGGCGCGGATCTCGCGGACGGTCTTCGCCGGCAACCTGGCGGACCACGCCGGCGGCGCGATCTTCGCGGGCAGCTCGGACGTCGAGATCGGCGGCTCGAGCTTCATCGCCAACCAGGTCGGCACGGGGGCGGGCGAGCCGGTCGACATCTCGCGCGGCGCGGCGCTCTACTTCATCCCGGCGGTCGGCGGCCAGCCGCACGCTGGCACGGGCGACGCCAGCGGCGTGGTGGCGCAGACGGTCTTCAGCCAGAACGCCGGGCTGCCCGTCTGGGACGTCGACTCCGGCGGCGCGGGTCCCGCCAACACGGTGCAGTACGACGGCAACGAGTTCTTCAGCACCGTCGCCGGCGACAAGGTCTACGTCGACACCGTCGCCGATCCCGGCCGGAGCGGTCTCGACGTCGGCACCCTGAACGCCCTGGTCATCCGCCGCGCCGGCGGCTCCGCCACGGTCAAGTCGACGGTCCCGAACCAGGCGCTCGCGGCCGCACCGGCCGCCGGGGCGCTGGCGGCGATCGCGGCGGCGGGCTCGCCCTCGTCGCGCTCCGCGCCCTTCCTCGCCTACGCCTGGACGGGCGGCGCCGCGACGCTCAACGGCGTGCCGCTGCAGCTGCACGAGGGCCTGATCGAGGGCGCGGCCCCCGGCGGCTACACGCTGCTGGTGGACGGCGTGGCGGTGGCTTCGGCCACGGTCGAGCCCTGACGCCAGGCCCGGAGCTAGACCCCCGTCTTCTTCTCCTTCTCCTTCTCGGGCGGCGGGGTCTTCTTCGGAGCCGTCTTCGCTCCCTGGCCCTGGCCCTGGCCCTGAGGGCCGGCCTGCGCGCCCGGCTGGGAGCCGTGGGATTGGTTGGGCGAGGAGGAGCCCGGCTGGCCGTGGCCTGCCCCTGCCCCGCTGCTGGCGGCGCCCGCGCCGCCGGTGCCGCCCTTGCCGCCCGCGCCTCCCGTGCTACCCGCACCGCCCGTGCTGCAAGGGAGGCGCGGGCGGCAAGGGCTTCCCTTGCCGTGGGAGGTGTTGTCGATCCCGACGCCGTAGTGGCCCTTGCCGTGGCTGCTCTCCTCGGTGGCGGTGCCGGTGCTCCGGGTGGATTTCTGCCTGGCCGTGGCGCCGGACGTCGTGGAGGAGCCCGCCCCGCTGGTGGTGGTCCGGGTGCCCGCCCCGTTGGTGGTGGTCGTCGTCCTGGAGCGTGACGCGCCGGTTGCCGATCTCGTGCCCGTCGCGGAGGACGTGAAGACACGGCTCTTCTGCTGCGTCGCGACCTGGGTGGGAAGGGCCTTGCCGAACTCCGCGTGGGACGCTCTTGCCGCCCTGGTCACCACCGGCGGCTGGTAGAAGGCTCCCTTGCCGCTCGGGGTCGCCCTGGCCATCGAGGCGACCGCGACGCGGGGCACCGGGCGGCCGGTCACCTGGGCGATGCGCTCCGCGCTGACCCCGGAGTTCACGATGCGGCCGTTGACGACGCCGTAGTTGGTGATGTTCGTGGTGTTGTTGACGATGGTGACGTTGCGCGTCGTCGACACGATGACGGTGGACACCCGCGGCGCCAGGACGTCCCGCTCGCCCACGAAGACGTAGAACCCCGGGGCGATGACGTAGGCGCCGAAGTCCAGCCCCGCTTCGAAGGTGAAGCCGATGGCCGGCCCCAGCGGCGCCCAGCCGAGGTAGCCGCCGCCGTGGCGCCATGCCACCCAGGCGGGGGCCCACACGGTGCCCGGCACCCAGGCCCAGCCGATCTCCGGGTCGTAGTACCAGCGGCCATAGTGGAAGGCCGCCCAGCCCCAGGGCTCGTCCGCCACCCAGGCCCAACCCTGGTCGGTGTAGACCCAGTGGCCGGAGGTGTAGGGTCGCCAGCCGGCCCGAACCTCCGGCACCCACACGTTGCCGTAGCCCTCCCGGTACACCCACTGTCCGTAGGGCGCCAGCTGATCGTGGAAGTATTCGACGCCCGCGACCGCGGGGTCGGCCGGGGCCTCGGCGGCCTGCGGCGCGTTGTCCTGCGGCGCCGCATCGTCGCCTGCCTGCGCCGCGTCGTTGCCCTGGAAGGGCGGCGGCTCCTGCGCGCGAGCGACGCGGCTCGCGAAGGGCGTGCCAAGCATCAACAGCAGCACTATGGCGGTGCTCGTGGCTCTCATGATCGTGCGTCCTCTCGGTCGTCTGCCGTCTCGCAGTCTGCGCTCATGGCCTCAGTGCGTGTCTCGCCTGGCTCATGCCGCCGGATCGGAGCGGATGAGTCTCTTATAGGTCAAACGCAGGCGCCGGGTCAAATGGAGGTTTGCAGATCGACCCCTCCCTGGTGCCGCCTGCCGCAATCGAGACTACACTCCCGCCGATGGTGCGCTCGCTCAGGGAGCATTGGCCGGAGTACCTGGCCGAGGCGGCCGGCCTCGGGCTGCTGATGGCGGCGACGGGACTGTTCGCGACGCTGCTGTTCGCTCCCGCTTCGCCGCTGGCCGGCCGGCTGCCCGGCGGGCTGGCGCGCCGGGCGATGATGGGCGTCGCGATGGGCTCCACGGCCCTGGCGCTGATCCATTCGCCCTGGGGCCGGCGCTCGGGAGGGCACTTCAACCCGGCGATGACCGTGACCTTCTGGCGGCTGGGCAAGGTCGCCGGTTGGGACGCGGTGTTCTACGCCGTAGCGCAGGTGGCCGGCGGGGTTGCCGGCGTCCTCGCCGTCACGGCCGTGCTGGGTCCGGTGTTCGTCGCGCCGCCGGTGCGCTCGGCGGTGACCGCCCCGGGCATGGCGGGGGCGGCCGCCGCTTTCGCCGCCGAGCTCGCCATCTCGGCCGGGCTGATGGGCGCCGTCCTGCTGGTCTCCAACTCGCCGCGGCACCATCGCTTCACCGGCTGCGTCGCGGCGGTGCTGCTGGCGCTCTTCATCACCTTCGAGGCGCCGCTGTCGGGGACGAGCATGAATCCGGCGCGCAGCTTCGCCGCCGCCCTGCCGGCCGGGGTGTGGACGGGCTTCTGGATCTACCTCCTGGCGCCGCCCGCCGGCATGCTGCTGGCCGCGCGGATCTATGTCGCGCGCCGCGGGGCGGCGGCGGTCCACTGCGCCAAGCTCGATCACCGCGGCTCGTCGCGCTGCATCTTCCATTGCCGCTACGCGGAGCTCGCCGCGGCCGCCGCGATGACCGCAGACGGCTGTCCCGTTGATCCGAAATCTCTGCACAAACAATAGATGTAACGCGTAGCGCCGCAAGCCACGCGGCTTGCGCTCGATTCGCGTGACGTCCATCCGGGCGGCGGCGGCGGCCGGCTGGCAAGCGCCGCCAGGCAGGCGCGCCGCAGCGCCGCGGGGGCGCTCGCCGGCGCCGCCCTGGACGGGACGCCGCTTCACTCATGGAACGGAGGTGCACTATGAAGCGCTCGCAGTGGATCACCCTCGGGGCAATGTCGCTGGCGATGCTGGCGCTGGCCGCGGTTCCCGCGACGGCGCAGACCTTCGCGGCCGGCGACGACGCGTTCAACACGATTGGCGGCGGATCGACCACGGTCGACGTCTCGCAGTTCCCCGGCGCGCTGGCCGCTCTCAACTCGCCGATCGTCGGCGGCAACGTCATCAGCCTGAAGGGCGTGGCGCTCAACTCCTCGTTCGGGCCGTCGGTCGACAGCATCGTCGCCCGCGGCGCGATCGCGAGCGGCTCCGGAAGCCTCACGCTGGCGGCGCTGAACATGGTGTCATCGAGCAACCTGGTGCTGCAGGATGGGCGGCAGTACAGCATGGCAGTCTGCCTGTCCGACACCGCCGCCAGCACCGGCACGATCTCGCTCACCACCACCAGCGGCGACGGCGGCACCTTCAATTCGAGCTTCAACGTCATCCCGAAGCTGGTCTTCACCAACGTGAACAATCACAACGACGTCATCACCATCGACTGCGCGGCCGCCGGGTGCAACCTCAACATCACCTCCAGCGGCACCGGCTATGCGAACACGGGCGGCCCGAACAATTTCAGTCCCTCGGGCGAAGGGATCAACAGCCTGCCGACCGGCAACCAGACGGTCGCCAACTGCTCCGGCACCCACACCGTCAACATTCTCGCGCCGGGCGGCTTCTACCCGGGCTGGACGTTCACCCCGGGCGGCAGCAATAGCCTGAGCGGCGGCACCTTCAAGGTCACGGGGGTCATCGACGCCTCCCGCCAGCGGCCGGCGGCCACCAGCGGCACCTTCAATCCTTCGAACAACTGGGACAGCCACGCCGGCGCCATCCACGGGACCAAGCCGCCGCGGGACTGCCTGGGAGGCGCCTTGCCGGCGGGCGCGGGCGCCACGCCGCAACGGTTCATCTGCGCCTCCTCCCCTGCCGTGCAGTAGGAGAATCGCTTCGGCGCTCGGCCGCGGCCGCTCCGCCGCCGCCGCGCGTCCTCAGAACTCGCCGGTCGCTCCGGCGCCGCCGGAGCGGCCGCCGCCACCCTCGAACGGGCGCTCGGTTGCCGCGGCGGGCGCCGCGGGCTGCAGCGTGAGGACGGTCACTCCCGCCTCGAGCGCGGCCTGGCGCCGGGCGTCGGTCAGCAGGGGGGCCGCGGTGAAGCCGTGCCGCTCGCCGGCGGGTCCGGAGTCGAGCCAGCGCCACGAGCCGAGCACGGCGGCGATCCACAGCGCCCCCGCCGCGGTCAGGACGAGCCAGGCCGGCCCGAGACGCAGGTACTGCTGGAAGGTCGCCAGCGAGACCACGGCGGCGACGATCCCGGCCAGCAGCAGCGGCAGGCGGCGGCGTCTCAGGCCGCCGGCCAGCAGGAGAACCGGCACGAGCGCCGTCGCGGCCATCGCCGACCACCACGGCAGGCCGCCATGCCCCGGCGCCAGCGGCGCCAGCGATGCCGCCGACGCCGCCGACGCCGGCAGCATCTGCGGCATCGGCCCGGGATCGCGGCCGCCGATCCGCTCGACGAGCCGCACCTCCCAGGAGCCGGCGTGGACGGCCAGGTAGAGCCCGCCCAGGGCCACCAGGAGCACGGCCATCGCCGAGGAGCGGTGCGCCGGCGGCAGCCGCGGCGACTCGGAGAGCCGCAGCAGCGCCGGCGCGGCGGCCAGCGGCAGGGCGATCCAGGCGGCGCGCCCCGCCGGCAGGTGGGCGAGGGCGACGAACGCAGCGGCCGTGGCGAGAGCGGCGTAGAGCGGGTAGCCCCAGCGCCAGGCCGCCGCGCCGGCCAGCGCCGCCGCGAGCAGGCAGAGCGCCGGCACGGCCGCCGCGGCTCCCAGGCTCCTCGCGTCGAGCAGGAACCAGGCGGCGGCCGCGAGCAGCAGGCCGATGCCCAGCAGCGACGTCGCGGCCTCGGTGCCGCCCTGCCGCCGCCGCAGCGCGCCGACCTGGACCTCGGTCAGCGCCAGCAGCGCGACGCCCGCGACCGCCGCCAGGGTGGCCAGCGCCCCGGCGTGGCTTCCCAGCCCGACGGCCAGGAAGCCGAGGAGGCCGCTGGCGGCGACGATCGTGAAGAGGAAGAGCAGCACGCGGAAGACCGGCCCGGCGCGCACCCGGTCATCCGGGAAGGCGCTCTCGACGGCGGCCAGCGCCGCGTCGTCGACGATCCCGGCGCGGCGCCAGGAGCGGGCGGCGGCGCGCACCGCCGCGGCGCGATCGGCCCGGCCGAGCTCCGGCGTCACGCGGGCTCCTTCATCCGCCGGTGGGCGGCGAGCAGGCCGGCGATCACCGCCGCCGAGCTGGCGCCGAACCACAGGCATCCCAGGGCCGCGTCGTGGGAGATCTCGGCCAGCAGGCGGGTCAGGCCCGCGTAGGCCGCCACGACGCCGTAGGCGAAGAGCGGGAAGCGCCGGGTCCGGTAGGCGACGCCCGCCAGCGCCGCGCCGGCGAGCAGCAGGGCGGCGCCCCATGCCGGGTCCTCCATGCCCACGGCGATGCCGCCGAGCGCCAGCAGGCAGCCCAGGTGCACCGCCACCGGCTCGAAGTGGGCCTTGCGGCGCCAGTGCGCGAGACCGAGGCCGAGGCCGGCGAAGAGGATGCCGCAGGCAATGGCGTTCCAGCGCCAGGCCCCGGCCGTGTCCCAGGCGCGGGAGGTGGCGGCATCGGCGAGCGCGACGCCGCGCCAGGCCGCGAAGGTGCCGAGCGCCAGCGAGAAGGCGACGCGCGAGTCGAAGCGGAAGGCGGCGAGACCCGCGAGCCCCGCCACGATCAGCAGGTGCCACTGCCGCTGGGAGGCCGGCAGCCCGAGCTGGACCTCGCAGTAGGCGAGATCCGCCGCGACGAGCAGGATGCCGAGCAGGAGGATGTAGTCGAACGCCAGGTTCGGCGACGCGACCTCCTGCCACGAGAAGGGCGGCGCCACCCGCGCCACCCAGGCCAGCGCCGCCGCGGCCGCCAGCCCGAGGGCGGCGGCGACGGCGACCGGCCCGATGCGATCGAGGTTCTGCCGGACCAGGAGTCCCACGCCGGCGGTCAGCAGCAGGACGCCGGCATAGAGCAGGGCACGCAGCTCCGCGTGCACCGAGACCAGCTCCCCGCGCGCCACGCGCAGCAGTCGCGGCGCCGCCGCGGGCGGCAGCGCGCCGCTCTCGACCAGCGCCGGGATGGCCAGGACGACGTCGGGATTCACCAGGGTGGCCTCGCGGCGATCCTACCAGGCTGGGAGCGGCTCCAGCAGCAGAGGTCCTCAGCGGGGGTTGTGGGTCCGTTTCCCCTGCGCCCCTCGAGGGGGGTGGGGTCCCTTGGGACGAGGCGAGGCATACCCCTGCCTCGTGGAGACGAGGCCCCGGAGTCCGAGATCCGTTCCTTTGAGAACTTCGAGGGCCTCGTCTCCACGAGGCAGGGGTATGCCTCGCCTCGTCA
>Ga0207699_10000127_pt1 | contig 52521 bp, 47 predicted proteins | sample LARL51metaG_FD_184344 | JGI IMG/M metagenome (GOLD analysis project Ga0207699, IMG submission 184344) | Corn, switchgrass and miscanthus rhizosphere microbial communities from Kellogg Biological Station, Michigan, USA - LAR L5-1 metaG... | ecosystem: Host-associated > Plants > Roots >...
CACGGGATCGCTGGCCATCGAGATCTGCGCCTCGCGACTGCTGGCGCCCTACTTCGGCAGCTCGACGGTGGTCTGGGCCAACGTCATCGGGCTCATCCTCATCTACCTGTCGGTGGGCTACTGGGTGGGCGGGCGCGTCGCCGACCGGCACGCCTCGCCGCGCCTGCTCGGCCGCCTGCTGCTCGCCGCCGCGGCGGTGATCGCGGTGCTGCCCTTCGTGGCCCGGCCGGTGCTCGACCTGGCGGTGCGCGGCCTCGACCAGCTCTCGGCGGGCGCGGTGGTGGGCTCGTTCTTCGCCACCATCGCGCTCTTTTCGGTGCCGGTGACCCTGCTCGGCATGGTGTCGCCGTTCGCCATCCGCCTGGCCCTGCGCGACGTCGCCGAGGCGGGCACGGTGTCGGGTCGCCTGTACGCGCTGTCGACGGCGGGCAGCATCGTGGGGACGTTCACGCCCGCATTGCTGACGATTCCCACCATCGGCACGCAGCGCACCATGGTCTGCGCCGCCGTGTTGCTGGCGCTGGCCGGCGTGTCGCTGTCGGGACGGCGGTGGGCGCCGGTCGCGGTGGTGGCCGCGGCGCTGCTGCTGGTGCCGCCGGGCGCGATCAAGAACGACAGTGCGCCGCTCTTCGAGACCGAGTCGGCGTACCAGTACCTGCGCGTGGTGCAGCGTGGCGACTCGCGGCAGCTCGAGCTGAACGAAGGGGTCAGCCAGCAGTCGGTGTGGCGGCCGCACACGGTGCTGACCGGCGGTGAGTGGGACATGTTCCTGGTGGTGCCGCCGCTGCTCACGCATCCCGTGCACGACGTGCTGGTGATCGGCAGCGCGGGCGGCACCATCCCGCGCGCCTACAGCGTCTTCTATCCGGCGGCGCACGTCGACGGCGTGGAGATCGATCCCGCGGTGACCCAGGCCGCGCGCCGCTTCATGGGTCTCGACGACATTCCCAACCTGCACGTGGCCACCGAGGACGGGCGCGCCTTCCTGCGCTCGACGTCGAAGCGCTACGACGTCATCATCGTCGACGCCTACCGCGAGGACTACGTACCCTTCTACATGGCCACGCGGGAGTTCTTCACACTGGCGCGCGACCACCTGCGCAGCGGCGGCGCCGTGGCGCTCAACGTGGCCCAGGTGCCGGAGGACCACAGCCTGCCCGACGCGGTGGGCGGCACGCTGGCCACGGTGTTCCCGCAGGTGGTGCGCTGGCCGGCGCTGCGCTTCAACCAGCTCGTGGTCGGCCTCGATGCGCCGAGCACCCTGTCTGCCCTGCGCACCGACGTCGCCGGCCTGCCGCCCGACATCAGCTCACTCGGCGCGCTGTTCGCGCGGCAGGTTCAGGCCGTGGCGCCGTCATCCGACCCGATGAGCGACGATCGCGCGCCCATCGAGTGGATCACCGACCGCATGATCGTCGAGCACATCGCCCGCGGGCACGGGCTGGACGAGCAGTTGCTGCCAACTGCGCCCTGAAGGAAAGCGCGCGAGAATCGGCAATTCTCGCGCGTGTCAGCGGTTCGCACCTACGGCGAGGTGAACTCGCCTTCGGTGCGGGACTCAATAGTCTTGGAGGTAGTGCGCGTTGTCGCGGAAGGAGATCGGCTCGAAGCCGAACTGCCGCCGCACCGCGTCGGGGTGGGTGGTGTTGCTCTTGGCCAGCATCTTGAGCTGGTCCGGCGTCACCGGCGGCTTCGACATCACCTTGTCGAAGATCATGGCCATGGGCATGATCGCCTGCACCGGCACGTGCACGTTGCGACGCCGGGTGCCCATCACGCCCTTGATGACGTCGATGATCTCCTCCAGGCTCATCCACTCCGGCCCGCCCACCTCGGCGACGCGCCGCTTCGGCCCCGTCTCGACGCACTGCACCACGATGCGGGCCAGGTCGCCGATGGCCAGCGGCTGGAACATGGCCCGTCCGTCGCCGGGGACGGGCACCACCGGGTTCCAGCGGATCAGTTTGACCAGCTGGGTGAAGAACCCGTCGCCGATGCCGAACATGAGGCTGGGACGGAGCACGTCGAAGGGCACCCCGCTGCCGCGGATGGCCTGCTCGCCCTGCCACTTGCTGTAGAGGTACGGATACGCCGGGTCGGGGTCCGCGCCGACCGCGCTGACGTGGACGATGTGGCCGACGCCGGCCTCGCGCGCCGCCCTGGCCACGTTCTCGGCGCCGCCGCGGTTGACGCTGTCGAAGGTCTGCCGTCCGCGCTCGCGGATGACCGCGACGAGGTGGAGCACGGCGTCGCAGCCGCTCAGCGCCGCGGTGAGTCCCTCGCCGGTGACCACGTCCGCACGCACCACCTGCGCTCCCGCGGGCCGCGGGCCGCGCCGCTCGCCCCGAGCGACCAGCCGCAGCTCGTGTCCGGCCGCGGCGAGCGCCCGCGAGGTGTGGAGCCCGACGAAGCCGGTCCCCCCGGTGATGGCGATGCGGGCCACGGGTCTCTCCTCCGGTGCGTGCGAGAACGGCGCGAACGGCGGCGCACAGGGTACGGAATCCCGCCCCGCAGGCGTGGCGCCGCCGCTCAGCCGCCGGTGCCGAGCAGCCGGTTCAACGCTGGGGTGGCGGGGTCGACGTGCCGCAGCCCGGCGACCTCGGCGAATGCGCGATCGGCCGACACCAGCGCCTCGGCGTCGTGCTCCATGGCCGCGGCGGCGAGAACGCTGTCGACGGAGCCCAGCCTCGTGTGTGCCCTGAACAGCTCCAAGCCGTGGTCGAAGTCGTCCACGCTGACGTCGAGGATCGTCAGCGATTCGCTGAAGAGCCGCGCCAGCGAGACGGCGTTGTCGCGCGATCGGCGGCGTGCCCTGACCTGGGTGAACTCCTCGAGGACCGAGAGGGTTGTCCCCAGCTCGACACGGCCGGCCCGCTGCGCCGCGAGGACCCTGCGACAGGGATCGCGAAGCGGATGGTCCTCACCGACCGCGTAGATCAGGACGTTGGTGTCGACGACGATCACACGTCGTCGATGCCGGCGCCGTACATCTCGTCGATCTCGCGCTTGAGGTCGTCCGGGTCGTCGGGGACGGGCATGGGGTCGGCGGCCAGGATGGCGTCGATGGCGCGACGCCGGCGCTCCGCCTTCGACTCCGGCAGGGCGTGGTCGATGGCGTCGCGGATCACCGCCGCCACCGAGGTGTCGCGCCGCTTTGCCTCCTCGGTGAGGCGCTGGTAGCGGTCCTCGTCGAGGAGCAGCTGAAGGCGGTGGTTGAGCATGTGTATACGGTAGCACATACACATCTCACGAGGTAGGTCGTTTCGCACAGCCATCCTTGTCCTCCGAACACTTGTTCGATACACTATGGCCCCAGCCTCGAACTCTCCCGTCGATCCCCATGCCGAGGCCGGACGTGGACAAGTCGACAGGACCGCCACCTGCCGCGTCAGGACGCGACGGGCGGGAGAGATGGAATGGCTACAACCACCACCAGGGCACTGGCGGAGGCGATCTCAGGCCTCCAGCGCCGCTACGGCACGCAGGCGGTGTGGCGCGGCGGTGACCCGCTGGCGGCGGGCTCCTGGGCCACCGGGATCCCCGCCGTCGACGAGGCGCTGGCACCCGGCGGGCTGCCGGTCGGGCGGCTCACCGTCCTCGCCGGCGAGCGGCGGCCCGGCTGCCTGGGGGCGAGCGGGCGGCTGACCCTGCTCCAGGCGCTGCTGGCCATCGCCAGCCGCTCCATGCAGGTGGCCTACCTCGACCTGCCGGGCACGCTCGACCCCGGCTTCCTCGCCGACCTCGGCGCCGACCTCGACGCCTGCCTGGTGGTGCGCCCGCCACGCGGCGCCCCCGGCCCCGGCCTGGCCATGGCCCGCACGCTGATCCGGGCCGGCGTGCCCTGGGTGGGCATCGCCTTCGGCGGCGAGCGCGTGCCCCCCGCCACCTGGACGCATTCGCTCAACGCGCTGGTCGAGGCCGCCTGGGCGGCCCGCACCGTGGCCTGCTTCTCGGCGCCGGCGCCACTGCCCGCCCCGCTGGCCTACGCCTCCTCGCTGACCGTCGCCTGCTCCCCGCTGGGCTGGCACGAGGCGCACGGCGACGTCGCCGGCCTGCGGGTGCGGCTGGAGGTGGCCAAGAGCCGCATCGGCGCGCCCGGGGCAGAGACGGCGATGCTGATCCGCTACCCGCGGCCCCACGCCGTCGGCGAGGTGGTCGGCCTGCCCACCCTGCTGCCGGGGTACCGCGACACTCCGCTTCCGGCCACCGTGGCCCGGGTGGCGCCCGCCACCGGCCCGGCCGCGGCCGCCGGCTGAGGCGAGGTGGCCCAGGACCGTGCCGCGCATCCTCTGTGCCCGCTTCCCCCACCTCGGCCTGCTGGCCGCCTGGCGGCGGCACCCCGAGCTGCGCTCCGAGCCCGTGGTGGTGGGCGGCGCCCCGGAGCTGCGGCTCCCGGTGATCGCCGCCTCCGCGGCGGCCGAGGCGGCGGGGGTGCGCCCCGGGCAGCCGCTGCGCCAGGCGCAGCAGGCCTGCCCCGCCGCCGTCTTCGTGGCCCTCGACGAGGAGGAGGTGGCCCGGCTCCGCGCCGGAGCCGTCGCCGCCCTCTGCGGCGTCGCCCCCGCGGTCGAGGTCGGCGACGCCGAGGCCTTCGCCGACCTCAGCGGCGGCCACGCCATGCATCCCGGCGAGCCCGCCTGGGCGGCGGCCACGGCGCGGGCGCTGGCCGGGGCGCTGGACGGCGAGGCGCCGGCGGTGGGCGTGGCCGGCTCGCGCTTCGTGGCCCGCATGGCGGCGCGAGTGAGCGCGCCGCGCCGGGTGCGCCTGGTCCGCCCCGGCGAGGAGGCGGCCTTCCTCGCCCCGCTGCCGCTCGGCCTGCTGCCCGCCGACAGGGCGGTGCTGGCCCGGCTGGCCGCGCTCGGGCTCGACTGCCTGGGCGCGGTGGCCAGCCTCTCGGCCGCCGACCTGCAGCGCCAGTTCGGCCCCGCCGGGTTGGCCGTGCACCGCCTCGCCCGCGGCGAGGACGGTGGCGCCGTCGACGCCTGGTCGCCACCCCGCACGCTGGCCGAGCGGCTGCCCCTCGACGGTGCCGTGGCCGACCTGGAGGCGATCCGCGCCGCCGCCCGCAGCCTCGCGGGTGCGCTCGGCGAGCGGCTCCACACCGCGGCGCTGGCCGCGGGCACGCTCGGCCTGGCCCTCGAGGAGGAGGGCGGCGCGGCGGCGACGGCCCGGCGTGTCCTGCCCGTACCGGCCGGCAACGGCGCCGAGCTCTGGCCCGCGGTGCTCGGCCTGCTCGGCGAGGCCCGGCCGCAGGCTCCTGTGGTGGCGCTGCGCCTGGAGGCGGGCGGGCTCTGCCCCGGCCCCGGCCGGCAGGTCGACCTCTGGCGGACCGGCGACGCCGGCCGCGAGGCGGTGGTGCGCAGCGTCGCCCGGCTGCAGGACCGCTTCGGCGCGGGCACGGTGCTCCGGCCGCGCCTGGCTCTCGACCCCGGCGACCTGGCCGAGCGCCGCTTCGTCTGGGAGGGCGCTCGTGCATGACCGAGCTGTACGAGCTGCCCACCGAGGTGCGGCTGGCCGCCGGCGGGGGGATCCAGGCCATCCGGCTGCCCGAGGGCTGGCGCCTGGTGGAGCGGACCAGCAACCGCTGGCTGGTGGAGACGGACTGGTGGCGCGAGCCGGTGTCCCGCGACTACCGCCGCTGCGTGACCCGGAGCGGCGAGTGCGTCGAGGTCTACCACGACCTGGCCCTGGACAGCTGGCACCTGGCCCGCCGCTATGACTGAGCGCAGCCGGGCGACCGCCGCGGCCGCCAGCCCGATCAGCCCGCCGAGGAGTGCGCCGCCCCCGCCCGTGGCCACCGGCACGTTCCACCGCGGGGAGGGGCCGCGACGGAGCCGGACGAAGTGGTCGGGGACGGCGCTGGGAAGGATGGGGAATCTCCTCGGAAGCCGCGCCTTCGCAGGATTTCTGCGAAGGACGATACGCAACGCAGAATGATACACAAGGTAGTGTTGCTGTCAAGCGGCTGGGCCGAGCTGGCGGCCCGCTCGCACTACTCCTTCCTGCAGGGCTCGGCCGCCCCCGCCGACCTGGTCCGGGCCGCCGCCGCCCTGGAGATGCCCGCCCTCGGCATCTGCGACCGCAACGGGCTCTACGGTGCCGTCGAGTTCACCGAGGCCGCCCGCGCGGCCGGCATCCACCCCGTCATCGGCGCCGAGCTCGACCTGGTCCACGGCGACCGCCTCCGCCTGCTGGCCACCGGCCCCGAGGGCTACCGCAACCTCTCCCGGGCGATCAGCGCCGCCCAGCTCGCCGGCGAGAAGGGCCACCCCCTGCTCGACCTCTTCGACGAGGGCCCCGAGCCCGAGCCCGAGCTGCTCCCCGCGCACCGCCGCTATGCGCCGCGGCCCGAGCGCAACCTCGAGAAGCCGCCCGAACGTCCGGCCTCCCTGCGCCCCACCGCCGGCCCATTCCCCACGGGCTGGCCCGGCCTGCCCTCGACGAAGCAGCTCCCCGCAGGCCCGCCCGCCCACGTCGACCCCGCCGACCTGCGCGGCTGCCACGTCCTCGCCGGCGGCCGCGAGAGCGCCATCACCGACGCGCTGCTGGCCGGCGACGTGCGCCTCGCCGAGCGCCTGCTCTGCCGGCTGCGCGACGCCTTCGGCCGCGACAACGTCAGCCTGCTGCTCACCCATCACCTGCATCCCGCCGACGCCTGGCTGGCCGCCGAGACCGCGGAGCTGGCAGCCAATTGCGGCGTCACGCCGCTGGCCAGCAACCTGCCGGTTCATGCCACACGTGGCGACAAGTCGCTGCTCGACGTGCTCACCGCCATCCGCCACCGCACCACGCTCGACAGCGCCGCCGCCCACGGCCTGCTGCTGGCCAACGCGGAGCATCGACTCAAGTCACACGACGAGTTGCAATCACTGCTGCGCGATCACCCGCAGGCATTCGAGAACGCCGCACAGCTGGCCGCGCGCTGCGACGTCGCCCTCGACTTCAGCGACGTGCGCTTCCCCGGCTTCCCCGTGCCCGAGGGCGAGACGCCGTTCAGCGTGCTCTACAAGCTCTGCCAGGAGTCGGTGCCGCGCAAGTACCAGCCCATCACACCGGTGGTCGCGGCGCGGCTGCAGCGCGAGCTGGACGTGATCCAGAAGACCAACCTCGCCGAGTTCTTCCTGATCACCTGGGACATCATGCGCCACGCGCGCGAGAACGGCATCCCCGGCCAGGGACGCGGCAGCGCAGCGGACAGCATCGTCGCCTACCTGCTCGGCATCACCCGCGTCGACCCGGTCGAGCACGACCTGCTCTTCGAGCGCTTCCTCCACGAGGAGCACACCGGCACGCCCGACATCGACATCGACTTCTCCACCGACCACCGCGAGCAGGTGCTGCAGTACGTCTACGACAAGTACGGCGCCGAGCGCACCGGCATGGTCGCCAACGTGATCACCTACCGGCCGCGCATGGCCATCCGCCAGGTGGGCGCGGCCATGGGCTTCCCCGAGACCATCGTCGACCGTCTGGCCAAGTCGGTGAACGGCTGGTACGAGGGGACCGTCGAGGACGCGCTCACCGCCGCGGGCCTCGACGCAACCACGCACCGCAACGCGCTGCCCTGGGAGCAGTTCACCGGCATCCTGCAACGCATCGCGCAAACCCCGCGGCATCTCGGCATCCACGTCGGCGGCATGCTGGTCACCGGGCGGCCGCTGGTCGAGGTGGCCCCGGTGGAGCGCGCCACCATGCCCGGCCGCGTCGTGGTGCAGTTCGACAAGGACGACGTCGAGGACCTCGGCCTCATCAAGATGGACCTGCTCGGCCTGCGCACCCTGAGCGTCATCCACGAGTGCCTCAACCTCATCGAGCAGACGCACGGCATCCGCCCCGACCTCGACCAGCTCCCCCTCGACGACGCGCGCGTCTACGACATGGTCTGCGCCGTCGACACCATCGGCACCTTCCAGATCGAGTCGCGGGCGCAGCAGCAGTCGCTCTACCAGTCGCAGCCGCGCGAGTTCAACGACCTCATCGTGCAGGTGGCCATCATCCGCCCCGGCCCCATCCAGGGCAACGCGGTCAACCCCTACCTGCGCCGCCGCCAGGGTCTGGAGCCGGTCACCTACGCGCATCCCTCGTTGGAGCCGATCCTGGCAGAAACGCGCGGGGTCATCCTCTACCAGGAGCAGATCCTGCGCATCGTCATGGAGGTGGCCGGCTACACCGCCGGTGAGGCGGACCGCTTCCGCAGAGCCATGAACCGCCACCGTTCGCGCGTGGAGATGCAGGCGCTCCACGACGAGTTCGTCGAGCGCTGCATCGGGCGCGACCTGAACCACGACACCGCCGAGCAGATCTTCAACTCCGCCGCCGGCTTCGCCCAGTTCGGCTTCTGCAAGAGCCATGCCGCCGCCTTCGCGCGCACCGCCTACGAGACCGCCTGGCTCAAGCTGGAATATCCGGCGCACTGGCTCTGCGGCCTGCTCAACGCGCAGCCGATGGGCTTCTACCATCCCTCGGTGCTGGTCGAGGACGGCAAGCGCCACGGCGTGCGCACCCTGCCGGTCGACGTCACCCGCAGCGACGCGCGCTGCACCCTGGAGCGCGTCGAATCACCGCGCACGGACGGCGAACGCGCCGCCGAGCAGGCGGTGCGCGCCGCCTGCCGCGACATCGGCGACGCGTCGCAGGACAGACGGCCGCCACGACAACACGGCCGCCCGCGCTCCCCCGCCCTCGGCGGCCCACCCTCGCCGTGGGCGGTGCGTCTCGGCTTCAACTACGTGCGCGGCCTCGGCCCCACCGGCCGCGCCGCCTGCGCCGAGGCGGTGCGCCAGGGTGCCACCAGCTCGGTGGCCGAGTTCTGGCGCGCCACCCGGCTGACCCGCCCGGCCATGGAGAACCTGGCCATGGTCGGCGCCTTCGACGGCATCGCCGCGGGACGCAACCGCCGCGAGCTGCTCTGGGAGCTGCGTGAGATCGAGGACGCCCTGCCCCCGCGCGGCCGGGGGCGAGCCCGCACAGCGCAACCCGCGGTGCACACCGAAACCGCATTGCCCGCACAACCGCAGGCCGCCGCAACACCCATGCCCCCGCGCGGCCGCGGCCTGGCCATGCCGCGCCGCACCGCGCCGCCCGACGACCTGCAGCCCGCGCTGCTCACCGAGCCCGCCACCTCACCGCCGCTGCGCGACCTCGACGAACGCGAGCGCGTCGCCGCCGAGTACCGCCTCAGCGACCTGAGCACCGGCCCGCACCTGCTCGCCTTCCTGCGCACCCGCCTCGACGAGCTGGGCTGCATCCCCCTGGCGCGCGTCGCCGGCCATCCCGACAAGGCGCGCCTGCGCGTGGCCGGCCTGGTCATCGTCCGCCAGGCGCCCTCGTCGGCGAGCGGCTTCCGCTTCTTCACCCTCGCCGACGAGGGCGGCCACCTCGACCTCATCCTTCGCCCCCGCGTCTACCAGCGAGTGCGCAACGTGGCCAACTTCCACCCGCTGCTGCTCGTCGAGGGCGTGCTCGAGGCAGAGAACGGTCGCTTCAGCCTGGTGGTCGAGCGGGTCCGCGCCCTCGACGGCGACGGTCGCGTGCTCAGCGACGACGAAGCCGGCTACGGACGCAACGCCGCCGGCGCGCCGCCGCAGCAGCACGGCCACGTCGCACCCGCCGGCGAGGCCACCACCACCCCGCCGTCACACGACTACCGCTGACCGATCGGTCAGTCGCGCCCGGCGCCGAGCCCCGCACGGCTGAGGAATTCAGCGCCGCTGCAGCGCGCCCACCGCCGCCACCGCCGCGCTGCCCGCGGCCAGCGCGATGATGACAACTCCGGCAGCAACGCGCAGCCGGCTGGCGTCGCTCAGCCCCGTCGACAGCGCGATGGCGCCGATCGGCGCCCCGAGCAGCACCATGGCCAGGCAGAGCCAGAGCGTCCCCGGGGTCACCCAGGTGTGGCGCAGCGACCCCGTCGCCGGGCGCGACAGCATGGCCAGCATGAACAGGTCGGCGACCGGCAGCAGCGCCCGCGCCACCAGGGGGAGCGCCGGGACCGGCCCGTCGGGGACGCGCGTGAAGCGGTTGGGCATGCGCAGGGGATGCTAACGCGCCCCGCGTCCGCGGACTACGATCCCTCCATGTCGATCTCCAGCACGGCCGGCCTCGCCGAGCGCCTCGGCGCCGCCGCCGACCGCCGGCGCATCGCCGTCGTTCCCGTCCGCGGCGTCATCGGCGGCGCGCTGCGCACCCAGGACCTGGTCAAGACGCTGGACCGCGCCCGCGAGAACCAGCACATCCGGGCCGTCGTCCTCGACATCGCCTCGCCCGGCGGCGACGCGGTGGCCTCCGAGACCCTCTACCTGGCGGTGCGGCGGCTCGCCGAGGCCAAGCCGGTGGTGGCCTGGGTGCGCTCGGTGGGCGCCTCGGGCAGCTACTACCTGGCCTGCGGGGCCACCCGCATCCTGGCCTTCCCGGCCGCGCTGGTCGGCTCGATCGGGGTGATCAGTGTGCGCCCGGTGCTCACCGACACGCTGCGCCGCATTGGCGCCAGGGTGCGGGTGACCAAGACCGGCCCCTTCAAGGACCTCGGCGCCCCCTGGCGGGAGCCCACCGAGGACGACCTGGCCAAGGAGCGCGAGCTGGTCGACGGCATGTTCAGGCACTTCACCACCGCCGTGCGCGAAGCCCGCAACTTCGACGACGACTCGCTGGCCCGGGTGACCACCGGCGAGGTCTGGCTGGCCGACCGCGCCGTCGAGCTGGGACTGGTCGACGGCCTCGCCGAGGAGGACGCCGCCATCGAGGAGGCCCAGCGCCTGGCCGGACTGCCGCGCCGCAAGGTGGTCCGCCTGCACCCCCGGCGCAGCCCGCTGCAGCGCCTCGGCATCCCCGGCGCCGGCATGGGCCCGCCCGGCCCCCGCTGGCTGGTCGAGCTGGAAGGCTGGAGCCGCATCCCCCGCCTGCTCAGCTAGAGGCCGTTCAGCTCGCCGCGGGCGGAGGCACCATCAGAACGGCCGGCATCGCCTCGGGCACCTCGGCCAGCCGGTCGGCGATCGAGTCGACCGCCCGCGTCGCCGTCTCCAGCGCCTCGTGCTGGAACCCGCGCGGCGCCCGGCGCTCGCAGACCACCACCGCCAGCACCACCCCGTCGCGCACCACCGGCACCAGCAGCAGCGAGGCGGCCTCGATGTTGGTCCGCCGCTGCGGCCGGTAGGAGGCCGCCTCGGTCCACATCGCCGGCCGCTGGTGCGCAACCGCACGGTCGAGCAGCTCGGCGGGCACCCGCGCGGGCGCCGCGCCGCGCCGGGAGGCGGGCAGCAGGTAGGCCCGGTCCGCCCCGACCTGCGCCGCCAGCCGTGCCAGCGAGGCCTGCACCCCGCCGTCCACCGCCACCTGCGCCCAGGCCAGCGGGCGCGTCCGCACCGAGCCCAGGTTCAGGACCCCGTTGACGGCCATGCCCACCAGCGCCGCCCCCACCCCGGCCACCATGACGTGCAGCCCCTCCGCCCAGAGCAGGGTGAAGGCCGCGAACATCGCCGCGCCCGACACCGCGGTGAAACGCAGGTACCGCGCCGGCCCCTCGCCGATGGCCCGACGCCGCTGGTCGGCGAAGGTCCAGACCCGGTTGAGCGCCGTGTTCCAGGCCACCGCCACCGCGAAGGCGGGCACGAAGGCCGCCAGCGGCGCCAGGTGGGCGGCCATGCTGAGCACCGCCAGCAGGGCCAGGAAGACGACCAGCCCGCTCAGCCCCACCAGGGCGAACTTCCAGCGCCGCGCCGACCCGGCCACGTCGACGAAGAGCGAGCGCACGTGCCGTAGATAGAGGAGTCCCTGCTTCATCGAGGCCTTGCTCACCCCGGCCTCGCGCCGCTGGAACTGCAGGGGCACGTCCCGCACGGTGATCCCCGGCACGCAGACCAGCAGCTCCAGCAGGATCTTGAACCCCACCGGCCGGAACTCGATGCCGTCGAGCAGGGCGCGGCGGCAGAGGAAGAAGCCGGAGAGCGGGTCGGCGGTCTGCCGCGCCTCAGAGAAGAGGAGTCGGGCCGCGCGTGTGGCACCGCGGGAGACCAGCCGCCGGGTGAAGCCGTCCAGCCCGCCGCGCGAGCCGCCGGGGACGTAGCGGCTGGCCACCACCAGGTCGGCGCCGCGCTCCGCCTCGGCCAGCATCGGGGGGATGGTCTCGGGCGGGTGCTGCAGGTCGGCATCCATGACGCACACCCAGCGCCCGGCGGCCATGCGCAGGCCGGTGACGACCGCGGTGCTCAGCCCCCCCGCCCGCTCCGATCCCTGCCGGAAGAGGCAGCGGATCCGCCCACCGCTCTCGCGTTCCAGCCGCTCCAGGAGGGCGGGGGTGTCGTCGTCGCTGTCGTCGACGAAGCAGATCTCGGCGGCCACCCCGTCCAGGGCCCGCTGCAGCCGCTCCACCAGGGGCGCCACGTTGCCCGCCTCGTTGCGGGTGGGCACGACCACGCTGAGCAGCACGGGCTCGGGCATGGGGGCAAGCATACGGTCCGCTCGCGCCACCTCCCGGCCGGCCGTGTTCCCTGCCGTTGACGAGCGTGTGACGGCTCCGCACCTGATCGCTGCAATCGCGTCGGAGGGGACCTATAACGTTTCCTCAGCGGACGACCCGCAGCCAAGCGCCTCGGGGAGGCGGCGGTACTCAGTCCTGAACGGCCGCAAGATTTGGCCCGGAGGGGGCGTCTTAGGAGAGAGACGGGGGCGTTCTCCCGCACGTTCCCGGGTGTCCGCGGAGACCTAGTACACACAGAGCGCAGCCAGATTTGCCATCCCCTCCGCGCTGGGGGTGGTGGTTGGAGGTGAGAGCGGAGCGGTGGCAACCCGTGCAAGGCGGGGCCTGACGACACTGGGGGACCAGTCGATCCTCTTCGTCGCGGCCGCACGCGGCGTCTTCAGCCGCCCCTTCTACCTCGCCGAGTTCCTCGAGCAGTGCCGGTTCATCATGACCGCCTGCTTCGTGCCCCTGCTGCTCACCGGCCTGGGCTGGGGCACCATCGTCGCCCTGGAGGCGGGCAACTTCTTCAAGCTGGCCTCCGCGGAGTGGCGCATCGGCGGCTTCATGGTCCTGGCCAACGTCCGTGAGTTCGCCCCGGTGGCCACCGGCCTGATGGTCGCCGCCGTGGCCGGCACCGCCATCACCGCCGACCTCGGCGCCCGCAAGGTGCGCGACGAGCTCGAGGCGCTCAGCGTCATGGGCCTGAGCAACATCCTCTTCATCGTGGTGCCGCGCTTCGCCGCCATGGCGGTGATGACCGCGCTCTACAACATCCCGATGATCGCCTTCACCTGCCTGAGCGGGTACCTGGCCAGCGTGGCCCTGGTCGGCGTCAACAGCGGCGCCTTCATCTCCACCTTCTACACCCAGGGCACCCTGCAGGACCTGTACGGCGGCGAGATCAAATGCATCATCTTCGGGATGATCGTCGCCACCATCTCCTGCTACAAAGGGATCACCGCGCGCGGCGGGGCCGAGGGGGTGGCCCGCGCGGTCCACCAGGGCGTGGTCGCCTGTTTCGTCTGCATCCAGATCTTCGAGTACCTGTACACCCCGACAGTGCTGGCACTGTTCCATTCCAACAACGTGCTGAGATGAGCGCCGCAACCGCAGCCCGCACCCGCCTGCGCACCCTGGGCGAGATCGTCGCCTTCGCCTCCAAGGGCGTCGCGCAGATCCCGCAGTCGACGCGCTACATGCGCGAGGTCTGGTGGTACGCCGCCTTCATCGCCATCGGCTCGACGCCGATCGTGCTGGTGCTCACCTACTTCACCGGCAGCGAGTGCAGCGTCGAGGCCTACTACTCGCTGTCCCAGATCGGCGCCCAGTCGCTGGCCGGCGTCTTCAACGCCATCTGCGACACGCGCGAGATCACCCCGCTGTTCTTCGGCTTCGCCGTCGGAGCCAAGGTGGGCTGCGGACTCGTCGCCGAGCTGGGAACCATGCGCGTCAACGAGGAGATCGACGCGCTGCAGGTGATGGGCATGCCCACCCGCGTCTACCTGGTGTCGACGCGGCTGCTGGCCACCTTCCTGGTGCTGCCCTTCATGTACATCCTGGCCCTGGCCATCTCCTACCTGGGCAGCTACGTGGTGCAGCGCTACCAGATCGGCCAGATCTCCAGCGGCATCTACGCCGACTACTTCTACCGGTTCATCAACATCCAGGACCTGATCTACTCGATGATCAAGGCGGTGTCCTTCGCCGTGCTGATCGTCTGCGTGGCCGTGTACTACGGCTACAACGTCACCGGAGGGGCGGTGGGGATCGGCCGCGCCGTGGCCAAGACCATGGCCACAGCGCTCGTTCTCACAGTCGTCGTCAACGCCCTCCTCACCCAAGTCTTCTGGGGCAACAACCCCAACCTGCCCATCCAGGTGTGATTTCGCGATGACTGAGCAATTTCCCGCCACCGGAACCGAGGGTCTCGGCTTCGAGGAGACCGAGCTGCCCGGCGTCGCCGCGCCCGGCGCGCAGCCGCAGCCGGCGCGTCCGGTCGTGCCCGGACGCTCGGTGGCGGGCGAGTCGTCTCCCGCCGTGACCCGTCCGCGTGCCGCGACCACCGTCCGCGAGAGCGTCCCGGCCGGGTCGACCTCGCGCAACGGCTCCGGCTCGCACGACATCCAGCCCGGCACCAACCAGTCGAAGTCGACCTGGGAGAAGGACGCGGTCATCGAGCTGCAGGGCCTGAGCAAGGCCTTCGGCTCCTTCAAGGTGCTCGACGGCGTCACCTGCCGCATCCCCAAGGGCGAGATCACCGTCCTGATGGGACCCTCGGGCACCGGCAAGTCGGTCACCCTGCGCCACGTCGTCGGCCTGCTGCAGCCCGACGCGGGCGACATCATCGTCGAGGGCCGCCACGTCCCCAAGCTCAACGAGAAGGACCTGCTCGAGCTGCGCCGCTCCATCGGCATGCTCTTCCAGGACGGCGCGCTCTTCTCCTCGATGAACCTCTACGACAACGTGGCCTTCCCCCTGCGCCAGCACACCCGGCTGCAGGAGACCAAGATCCGCGAGATCGTCATGCAGCGCCTCCAGGAGGTCGGCCTGGCCGGCGCCGAGAAGCGCATGCCCAACGAGCTGAGCGGCGGCATGCGCAAGCGCGCCGGCTTCGCCCGCGCCCTGGTCATGGAGCCCAAGATCCTGCTCTTCGACGAGCCCGACTCCGGCCTCGACCCGGTGCGCACCACGCTGCTCTGCGACCTGATCCGCGAGATCAGCGCCAAGTACAAGGCCACCTCGATCGTGGTCTCGCACGACGTCGGCGCCGTCCGCCGCTTCGCCGACAACATCGGCATCCTCTACAAGGGCAAGATGCGGCACTTCGGCACCAAGGCCGAGATCGAGCAGTCCTCGGACGAGTTCGTCAAGCAGTTCTTCAACGCGGCCTCCGAAGGGCCGCTCGGCATGGACTGAGCCGGAGCCAGCAAGGAACGGAATGAACAAGTCGCTCGCGGTCGGCAGCGCCGTCGCCGCCCTGGCAATCGCCGGGATCGGTGTGGCTGCGGCTGCCCCGCGCCTGGGCGCGCCGAGCGAGCACCAGTTCACCATCGAGTTCCCCACCGCCTCGGGACTCGTCGCCGGCAGCGACGTGCTCGAGGCCGGCGCCAAGGTCGGCGGCATCTACTCCATCGAGCCCGGGGCCAACGACACGGCCATCGTGCAGGTGCAGATCGAGGACGACCACTGGCCGCTGCACCAGGGACTGCAGGCCGACATCCGGCCCAAGTCGCTGCTCGGCGAGAAGTACGTCGACCTCCACGACGGACCGGGCAGCAAGCCCGTCTACGACATCACCCGGGTCCTGCACGCGGGGTCGGACAGCACTCCCGTCGAGCTCGACCAGTTCATCAACTCGCTCGACGGTGACACGCGCTCCGCGCTGAAGATCCTGCTCAACGACCTCGGCGCCGGCCTCGCCGGCCGCGGCGCCGACCTCAATCAGGCAATTCAGACCGGCCGCGACGATCTCGCCCATCTCGCGGTGACGGGACAGACGCTCAACCACCGCGATCCGGATCTCGACCGCATCCTGGTCGGGCTCGACGGTCTCTTCGCCAAGGTCACCACCGACGACCAGCTCACCCAGATGAGCCAGCTGATCGACAACGGGAAGGCGACGCTCGATGCCGTCGAGGCCGAGCAGGCGTCCTTCACCCGGTCCTTCAACGACGCCCAGGTCGCGCTGGCGGAGCTGAACACCTCGTTCGGCTCGGTGATCACCAACCTGCGCCAGACGCTCGACGTGGCGCCGCACCTGCTCAGCCAGGTCGACCAGGAGGCGCAGCTGCTCACCGAGGCGGGACAGGCGACCGTCACCGGCGTCAACGGCAGCGCGCTGAAGATCACCCGCGACGGCCTGGCCAGGGGCTCGATCATCACCGGCGGCGCGCTGGAGCAGTTCAACGACGGCTCGAGCCCGATCATGCCGATCTTCCGCGTCTGCCTGATCAACCCCAACGACGCGCAGGCACCCGGCCAGGGCGGCTCCTGCACCGGCAACGGCTACACCGGACCGGGCAACAGTCCCGACACCACCGCCGCGTACTCCGGCGGAGCGAGCGACATCGCGACGCTCGCGGGCTTCCTGGGGGTCTAGGCGATGCGCAGTCGCTGGAACCTCCCCGTCTACGTCGCCTACGTGGCCATCTGCATCACGGCGCTCGGCTTCATCGTGCTGCAGATGGGCATCACCCTGCCCTGGAGCCATCCCTACCGTCTCACCGCGGTCTTCCAGAACGGCGCCGGCATCCTCGCCAACAACGAGGTGTTCATGAACGGCACCAAGATCGGCCGCATCGACAACGTGGAGGCGGTCAACGGGCAGGCGCAGGTGACCATGATCGTGGAGAACGCCGCGGGGCTGCCCATCTATCGCGACGCGGCGGCGCAGGTGCGCATCAAGAACCTGCTCGGCGAGACCTACGTCGAGATCAGCCGGGGCGACAACGGCAGCGGCCGCCTGCCCGACGGCGGCGTCATCCCCGTCGAGCAGACCATCACCCCGGTGCAGATCGACGAGGTGCTGGCGGTTCTCGACCCGCAGAGCCGGCAGCGCCTGCAGCTGCTCATCAACGGCGCCGGTGACGCCCTGGCCAACAACGGCCAGAACCTCAACGACCAGGCGGGCATCGTCAACAACCTGTTCACCTCGCTCAACGGACCGGCCGCGGAGCTCAAGGCGCGGGAGCAGCAGCTCGACGACATCGTGCTCGAGCTGCAGCGCTTCTACGACGTGCTGGCGCGGCAACGGGACGAGGTGCGGCAGGAGTTCGTGACCTGGAACGACGTGATGGCCCAGGAAGCGGCGCAGAACGTGGCCATCGGGGGAACCATCCAGCAGGCCGACACGCTGCTGACCAGCCTCAACACGCTGACCGGCGGCGAGGTGGGCAACCTGCGGGCCACCTTCGGCGAGCTGCCCCAGACCATCACCAACCTGGGCAGCTTCCTCACCCAGAGCGACACCATCCTGCAGAGCCTGACCAGCAGCGACAAGGTGCTCAAGGGCATCCACCAGGTCTTCCTCAGCCTGGGCACCTCGTTCGCCGACACCGACCCGACCACGCCGGACCCGCACGCCTTTCCGGATTCGCACGGCAACCGCTTCCAGCACCTCTGGTCGGTGTACTCGGTGAGCTGCAACAGCACCTGCTCGACCAACACCTCGGGCTACACGCCGCAGGCGCCCAACGCGACCTGGGCCGCCGTGCTCAGCGGGAGCGCGGGATGAACAAGCCGAACATCATCCGCAACGCGGTCATGATCGCCGTCTTCGCGGCGGTCTGCATCTTCGGCATGGAGTTCCTGGCCATCAACATCGGCCAGCCCAACCCGCTGACCAGTGACTACACCGTGCACGCCGTGTTCTCCGACGCCGACGGCATCCCCACCGCCGCCGACGTCCGCGTCGCCGGCGTGCAGGTCGGCAAGGTGACCGCCATCCAGCACGATCCCAGCCAGCCGGGCATGTCGGTGGTGACCATCCAGATCAGCAACGCCAACGCGGTGCCGATCTACAGCAACGGCTACGCGCAGGTGCGGCCCAAGACGCTGCTCGGCGAGAAGTACGTCGACCTCACCGTCGGCGACCGCGCCGCGGGTGAGGCCATCGCCACGGGCGGCTACCTGCCGGAGGCGCGCACCGCCAAGGACGTCGAGAACGACGAGATCTTCAACTCCTTCGACGCCAAGACGCGCGCGCAGAACAAGGTGGTGCTGCAGGAGCTGGACAAGGCGACCCAGGGCCGCTCCGGCGACATCCAGGCGCTGCTGCCGCAGCTCACCCAGATCGTCAGCGACCTGAGCCCCCTCGCCAGGGTCTACGAGCAGGACAACCCGCAGGTCGACAGCACCTTCGTGCAGATCAACACCGTGCTGCAGTCGCTGGCCGACGAGCACCAGCAGCTCGCCTCGCTGCTGGCCAACGGCAACGTCGCCCTGCACGCCATCGCCCAGCGCAACGACGCCCTGGTGGCCACGCTGCAGGAGTTCTCCAACGTGGCCACCGAGTTCAACGCGGCCGCCGCGCCCACGGTCGGCGACCAGCGCCAGGCGCTGCAGGAGCTGGCGCCGTCGCTGGACTGGGCGATCAAGTTCTTCCGGGCAATCGACCAGCCGGCCTCGAACTGCGACAGCAGCAAGCAGGTGTGCGACCTCACCGAGCTGATCACCGGCTCGCTGCTCGGCCAGCTCAACTACCCGAACGACCAGCTCACCGTGACCAACAAGCCGGGCCAGGCGGCCTACGGAGAGGACACCACCTACGTGTGGCGCTGGATGTTCAACTACCCCAACAACCGCTTCGACTATCCGTCGAACGGCACCAACCAGGGCTCCGACTGCCACAACCCGGACAACACCAACACGGTGAGCTGCACCCACGCGGCCCAGAACATCGTGCTCAGCTTCCACTGCGACGAGACCAGCGGTGAGGTGCTCTCGGTGCTGGGCAGCTTCTACTCGGGCGGCTTCCCGCCCTCGGCGGCCCAGTCGATCGCCGGCGCCGTGGCCACCGCCTGCGGCACCGCCACCAACCTGTCCGCACCGGTCCCGACCTCGGTCGGGACGACGGAAGCCGCCTTCCTGGCAGGGAGTGCGACATGAGCAGCATGGCTTCGCGCGCCGCCTCGGTGCTGTTCTCGTCGCGCACGCTGATCCTCGGCGCTCTGGCCGCGGGTGCGGTGGCGGGCACGGCGTTCCTCTCCAGCGGCTCGGATCACCAGGTGGTGGCGCGCTTCCGTGACGCCGACGGCCTGGTTGCGGGCAACGAGATCCGGGTGGCCGGCATCCCGATGGGATCGGTCGACTCCGTGCAGGCGCAGATCGATGCCGCGACGGGCCAGCAGTTCGCCGTGGCCACGCTGAACATCGACGAGGCGCACTGGCCGCTGCACAAGGGCACGCAGTTCGCGGTGCGGCCCAAGGGTGTGCTGAGCAACATGTTCGTGGCCTTCACACCCGGCCCCTCCGCCAACCCGGTGATCGACTCCGGCCACGTCTTCGGCCTCAACGAGACGCAGAGCCCGATCAACCTCGACGAGTTCTCCAACCTCTTCAGCGCCGACGTGCGCGAGTCGCTGCGCACCCAGATCCAGGAGGGCGTGGTCGCCTTCGGCGGCAGCGGCGCGGAGAACACCAACGCGCTGCTGCACGAGGCGAACCCGCTCAGCGCCGACCTCAGCCCGGTGACCGCCGTGCTGGCGCAGCGCTCGCCGGAGCTGCACCGCCTCAACGCCGAGTGGGACACCCTGAGCGGCGACCTGTCGCGCGAGGATGCCAACCTGCGCGGGCTCATCGAGAACGGCAACACCTTCCTGCACGCGATCGCCGCCAACACCGCGGCGGTGCAGGGCACCCTGGTGCACGCCGCCGGCACGCTGACCAGCCTCGACGAGACCCTCAAGGGCGAGGAGGGCAACCTGGCCGCCATCTTCCGCAAGTCACCGACCTCGCTGGCCAAGGCGCAGGCGTCCGACGAGGCCATCGTGCCGGTGCTGCAGTTCGTCACCCCGTACCTCCCCGACCTCAACCAGCTGCTCAACAACCTGGTCAGCGTGAGCGGCTGGCAGGACACGCAGAACGGCATCTACACGCAGGACTTCCGGGTCGACGCCACCATCTACGCGGGCAACGCGCGCAGCGCGTACCCCTGCGGCGGCCAGCCCGATCTGCAGCCGAACTGCCAGTTCAACTCGCTCAACAGGAGCGGCGGCACCCCCAGCGGGAGCAACGGACCCTCCGGCTCCGCGAGCACCAACAGCAGCGGCCCCAACGCCGCCTCCACGCCGTCCGCGTCGCAGCTGCTCACCCAGCAGTTCGGGGAGCTCTTCCAATGAGCGAGCGCGGGCGCCGCATCAGCCCGATGGTGGCCGGCCTCATCGCCGGCGCGGTGATCGCCGTGATCGTCGGCATCATGGCCAAGATCAACCTCGACTTCGCCGCGCCCTGGTCGAAGACGCACACGGTGTCGATGCAGGTTGTCGACGCCGACGGCATCGGCGTCAGCAGCGACGTGCGCGTCGCCGGCCGCCTGGTCGGCCAGGTCACCTCGGTGACCGCGCACGGCGCCTACACCGTGGTGGTCTTCCACGTCGACGACAGCGAGTGGCCGCTGCCCGCCGACACCACCGCCTCGATCCGCCTGGCCACGCTGCTCGGCCAGAAGTACGTCGAGCTGCAGCCGGGACAGGACAAGGGCTCCCAGCTCGGCGACAACGGTGTCATCGGCACCGACCGGACCAAGCCGGTGGTCGACTTCGACCAGATCCTCGACACCTTCGACAAGCCGACACGGACCTCGCTGACCGACATCATCAAGACCGCGGGTGGCGCGGTCCAGTCCCAGGAGGGGACGCTGCAACAGCTCCTGCCGGACCTGCATGACCTGTCCCAGCACAGCGTCACGCCCACGGGTGAGCTGGTGAAACGCGACCCCGAGCTCAACACCATCCTGGAGAACCTCGGCACGACGGCAGACCAGCTCGACCGGAGCCGAGACGACCTCGCCGGTGTCATCGACAACCTGAACAGCGTGACCGGCGCCCTGGCCTCGCACAGCGACGCGCTGCGCGGCTTCATCCGCAACACCGACCAGCTCAACCAGACCACCAACCTGGTGCTCGGCAACGGCGGTGCACAGGAGTTCAACGCAGGGCTGCAACGGATCAACACGCTGGCCTCGCTCGTCGACAGCACCTTCACCCAGCTCGTGCCGGCCAGCAATCGCTTCGCCAACGACAAGTTCACCGGGCCTGGCGGCAGCGAGACCCCGCTGCAGATGGCCGTCGACATGGTCGCGAGCATCGGCGACACCGGCTCGCAGACGGACCTCAACGGACCGTTCCTGCGCCAGAGCGCGCGTGGCGTCGACTGCTCCGGGCTCGCCGCGCCGACCCAGCAGTCGTGTGCTCCGCCGTCGGGCAGCTCGCCGCTGGGCGCCAAGGGCTCGCCGAACGGCGGTGGCGGCGGCACCAACCCGCTGCCCTTCCCGCTGCCGTCCCCGACGCCGCTGCCGACGCTGCCGCTGCCCACCAACCCTCTGCAGATCTCGCCGATGATCTCGTCGAACGGCACGCTGCTGACCGGGTACTCGTTCAGCAACGACGCCGGGCTGGCCGACTACGGCCTGGGAGGGTGGAGCTGATGGCGCACGCACGTCGCTTCAACCCGCTGCACGTCGGACTGGTGACCGTGGTGGTCATGGTGGCCGTCATCACCATGGTCTTCGTCAGCGGCATCCCCGCGGGGCCGACGCTGTCGCTGCCGTGGAGCCACACGATGACCGTCAAGGCGCAGCTCTCCGACGCCGACGCGCTGGCGCCCAAGGCGGCCGTGCAGATCGCCGGCGTCAAGGTCGGCGAGGTGCACAGCGTCGACCTGCAGGGCAACCAGGCCATCGTGACCATGGAGATCCAGCCGCAGTACGGCGACATCCACCAGGACGCGCGCGTGCTGCTGCGGCCGCACGGCCTGTTCGGGCCCAAGTACATCGAGCTGGTGCCCGGCACCACCACCTCGCCGTTGCTGCACGACGGCGACACCATCCCCGGCACCCAGGCGGCGCTGGCCGTCGACCTCGACCAGATCCTCCAGGAGCTGCAGGCTCCCGAGCGCCAGCAGCTCACCACCGCCATCGTCTCGCTGGGTGAGGCCGCGGCCGGCCGCGGCAGCGACTTCAACCACCTGGTGGCCGCCGGCAACACGCTCTTCAACACCCTCGACTCGCCGGTCAAGAGCCTGGGCTCGGTGAGCAGCAACCTCAGCGACATGCTGGTGCAGGACGAGGCCTTCAACGCCAGCTTCGCCCAGACGCCGCTCGACAAGCTGGTGGCCAACTCCAACACCACCCTGGCCGCCTTCGCGCAGAGCTCGCAGCAGCTCGAGTCGCTGCTGACCAACGCCGACGCCGCCCTGAGCAACCTCGACCAGGCGCTCAGCGGTGAGAGCGGCAACCTGCGTACCACGCTGGAGCAGCTCCCCGGGGTCATCGACAAGTACGAGACCTTCAACGACCAGTTCACCATCTTCGGCAAGCTGCTCAGTGGCCAGTACCCGGGCATCCCCGGCAACCTCATCGACCCCAACAACCCAGCCTTCTCGATCGCCGCGGCCATCAAGAACCCGCTCTCCGCGACGATGGGAGCCGACAAGTGCCCGGCCAACCCGCAGCCCTTCGAGTGCTCGCCGCTCGACGGCCTGCGCCACTACGTGCGGGTGCAGACCTTCACCAGCGGCAACACTCCGTCGAACCCACCCGCATCGCTCGACCTCACCGTCCCGCTCGGCCCGGGACCGAATTCGACCGCCCCGTTCGACCTTCTGATGTTCGGTGACCTGTTAGGGTCCTGATACCGACCTGACCCGCGGCCTCTCCCGACGCCGCACCGGCCGCCTGACCCCACGGACACACCGGGGCGGGCGCAACGGAGATCCAGATGACGACCCAGCGAGGAGCGGCGTCCGCTCAGCCGCAGTGCTGACGCGGCTGGCCCGGCTTCACCCCGTCCGCCTGGCCCGGCCCATGGCCCGACGCCCGGGGCGGGTCGCGCTGGTGGCCACACTGATCTGCGCGCTCACCGGTGTCGGCTTCGTGCGCTACGCGGTGTCGGCCGGTCCCGAGCTGCTGGTCGGCCAGAACTCCGACGCCAAGCAGGTCTACGACCGCTTCGCGGCGCAGTTCGGCAGCGACCCCGTGGTCATCGTGCTGGCGGCGCGCAATCCCACCGCCTTCTACATCGAGCGCAACCTGCTCCGCCTCGGCGCGCTGGAGAGCGACCTGGCCAAGGATCCCCGCGTGGCCACCGTGCTCGGCCTCGGCACCATCGCCGGCAGCGCCGAGCTGGCCGCCGAGGGCGAGGTGGGCAAGGTGCTCACCGAGTACCCCTTCTTCGTCGGCGAGACCGCGCTGGCCACCGCCATCAACCGTGGCGAGACCAACAACGACAACCTGACCAAGATCGAGCAGGACGCCTACAAGGCGGCCCAGCTCGCCCTGGTCGGCTCGGTCATCAAGGCGACCCAGGACGCGGACACCGCGCGCGACGCCTTCACCAAGCAGGCGGCCGGCTCCAAGAGCACCGACGCGCCGCGGTTCCTCCGCCTGCGCGAGCAGGCCGCGGAGAAGGCGGCCTCGGCCACGCAGCCGCCGCCGCTCTTCTCGCAGTACCTGGCCGGCCCCACCGGCAAGGCCGACGACGCGGCGGCGCAGGGTCTCTTCGACCGCCTCACCGCCGGCTTCGGCGACTGCAGCAGCGACATCGCCCAGGCGTTGAAGATCCAGCCGAGCTGCCAGGTGTTCCTCGAGCGCCTGCTGCTCGACCTGCCCAGCTGTCCGGCCACGGCGGCGCCCGGGGTCTTCTGCCCGCCCAAGAACCAGTGGTCGGCGGTGGTGCCGCAGCCCAGGAAGGGCGGCATCAACTACGCGGTGATCACCCTGCGGCTCAAGCCGGAGGTGGTGGGACACGCCGACCAGGTCAACGCGCTGCTGGCCCGGGTGCGCGCCGAGCTCAACGTGGGGCGTCCGCACGACCAGCAGCAGGTGGTGCAGCAGCTCAAGGGCTTCGCGCCGCGCGAGTGCGGCGGCGAGCCGAACCCGGACACGCAGAGCTCCTGCTACCAGCACTACCACGACGACCCCGTCGACTACACCATCGCCGGCGCGCCGCTGCTGGTGCAGGGCGTGGTGGGGACGATGAGCCACCTGTTGCTGGCCCTCTTCCCGGTCGCCTTCCTGCTCATGATGCTGCTCCTGCTCGGCACCTTCCGGGTCACGGGGCGGCTCTGGCCGCTGGTGGCCGCGGGCGGCGCGGTGCTGCTGACCATCGCCGGCGGGCTGCTGCTCGGCGTGCCCATCACCCCGGCGGTGCTGGCCGGCGTGCCGGTGCTGGCCGGCCTCGGCGTCGACTACGCGGTGCAGCTGGTGGCCCGGCTCTCCGAGGAGCGACGGCGGGGCCTGGGCATCGAGGCGGCGCTGCGCCTCACCCTGGGCAACACCGGGCCGGCCACGCTGGCAGCCGCGGGCGCCACTCTCGCCGGCCTGCTTGTGCTCGCCGCCCTCACCTTCTTCGACGCGGGGCCGCTCGTGGCGGTGCCGCTGGTGGCGGAGTTCGCCCTGGTGCTCTGTGCGGGCGTGGTCTTCTCCTGGCTGGCCGCGCTGTTCATCGCCCTGCCGGCGGCGGCCTGGACGGAGCGGCGGCGCGAGGCGCGGCTGGGGCGCGAGGCGGTGTCTGCGGCCACTGTCGAGCCGCCGCCCGCGGACGCGCCGCGCACCCGCGCGCTGGCCTCGCGCTGGCGGGCGGTGCTGATCCCCGCCGCGCTGCTGGCGCTGGTGGGCTGGGCGCTGCTGCCCCGGGTGCACATCGAGACCTCGGTCGAGCGCCTGCTGGCGCCGGGGCTCAGCGAGGTGCAGGACATCGACACCGTGCGCGCCCAGCTCGGCTACGACAACGAGATCGACTTCGCCGTCGAGGGCAAGGTCGCCGGGAGCGACGCCAAGGCGGCGGTGCCCGGTCCGGTGACCTGGATGGCCGCGGCCGGCCTGGCGGCGCGCTGCGACCACCCGGGTGACGTGGCCATCGCCACCACCATCGGCGACGTGTTCACCGCGCAGCAGTCGGGATCGGGCACGGCCTGCCCGGGATCGTCGCCCACCCCCACGCCCACGCCAGGAGTGTCGCCCACGCCGTCGCCGTCCGGTTCGGCCTCGCCGGCCTCGAGCCCGAGCGCCTCGTCGTCGCCCACCGCGCTCCGCGGCGAGGCCTCGCCGTCGCCGGGCCCGCGGGTCGACGGTGACGTCGTCAGGATCGGCAACGTGCTGGCCGCGACCGCGGTGGCGTCGCCGAGCCCGGCGCCGTCGGCGAGCGCCGTGCCGTCGCCGAGTGCGAGCGGTGCGGCCGCGTCCCCGCTGCCCAGCGGCACGCCGGCTCCGTCGACGAGCAGGAAGACGCCGCTGCAGACGCAGTTCCTCTGCGACCTGCGCCTGCTCGCCCCGCTGTCGCGCAACCTGGTGGCGCCGATCCAGCTCGGCGCGGCCGGCTGCCCGGCGCGGGACCTGTTCCGCAACGTCTTCATCAACGCCGACCCCTCGCCGATCGATCCCAACCTGGCCCGCATCGCGCTGGGCGTGCAGCTCACCTCGGTGGCCGACCAGGCCAAGCTCATCGACCAGCTCACCAGCGAGTACGACAGCTCGCTGCACCAGCAGTTCGGCAACAACCCGCCGATCAAGGTCGCGCCGACGGGGCTGACCGCGCTGGCGGCGCAGGCCTACGACAACCTCAGCGGGCGGGTGCTGATCTTCAACCTGGTGCCGCTGTTCCTTGTCGGGCTGGTGCTGCTGGCCGTCTTCAAGCACCTGCGGCGCGCGCTGCTGCCGCTGCTGCCGGCGGTGCTGGCTGCCGGGTGGTCGCCGCTCGTCGTGCTGCTGCTGGGACGGCTGCCGGGCGACGCGGGCGCCACGCTGGGCACCTTCAACCCGCTGACCGTCGTGCTCGGGGCGCTGGTGATCGCGCTGGGCACCGAGTTCGGCGTGGTGCTGCTGCAGCGCTTCTACGAGGAGCGCGCGGCGGGCAGCGATCCCGACACCGCGGCGGCCGTCGCGCTGCGCGGGGTGGGGCGCGCCATCGTGGTCTCGGCGCTGACCCTGGGCGCGGGGTTCGCGGTGCTCGCCGTGAGCGGGCTCTTCCCCGGTGGGCTGCCGCTCATCGCCGACTTCGGGCTGGAGGTGGTCGTCGACCTCACCCTCGCGGTGGCGGCGGTGTTCCTGGTGATGCTGCCGCTGGCGGTGGCCATCGAACGCGCCATGCCGTTGGAGCTGCCCGCGCCGGTGGCCGCGGACGGCGGCTTCCGGCCGCGGACGGCTGTGCGGCCGCAGCAGCAGCAGCGTCCCGCGGCGGGGCGGGGGAAGGGGCAACGCCCGGTCCGGCCGGAGCGGGCGCCCGGGCGCGCGGCAGCCGCCGTGGCGGAACGGGAGCCGGTCGAGGCCCTGGAGGCACAGGAGTCCGACCTGGTCGAGACCTCGACGGCGGTGGGCCGGCCGTTCGACGAGCCCGCCGCCACCGCGGTCCCCCAGCTCGAGGAGGCGGGGCCCGGCGAGGACCGGGCCGCCGAGCCAGCTCCGCCGCAGGGCGACGAGGCGCTGGCCGCGCCGCCGCCCGCCGGGCCCGCGGCCGGCTCGCGCCGGTTCCCGGGCATGTCCGGGCGCCGCCACGCGGCCCCCCCGGAGCCCGTTGCAGCCGAGCCTCCCGCACCCGCGGCGGCAGCCGGCCCTTCGGCACTGCCGCCTGCCGCACCCGCCCGTCTGCCCGGCATGTCCGGCCGCCGTCGTGGCGCGGGGACCGGCGAGCCGCCCGCCGTGCCGCCTGCACCTCCGGCGGGGCCCGCGCCGCGGCGGATGCCCGGCGGCGTCACCCGGCGGACGGCCGCGGCACCGCCACCCCCCGGCTCGCCACCCGCTCAGCCACCGCCCGAGCAGCCCAGCGCGGCGCAGGAGTCACCGGCAGCCGCTGCCCCGCAGGGCTCGACGCCGCAACAGTCGCGCCCGCGCGGTCCCGCCGAGCCCGGCGGTGAGCCGCAGCGACGTCCCGACGGCCAGCGCTCCAAGCGGCGCCGCCCGCCGCCCTGGATGCGCAACCGCACCACACCGCCCGGCGGCGGCGACGGCCCGAGCCAGGGCTGAGCCGCGCGGCTCAGCGCACGTGCGCGCTGTAGAGGATGCTCATCACCACGACGGCGACGAGCAGCAGCGTGGTCATCAGCGCGTAGGGCAGCAGGGCCGCGGTCAACGCGCCGACGGTGGGCAGGTCGTAGATGCCGCGCGCGGCCAGCGTCAGCAGGGCGACGTACCAGGCGAGCACCGCGTAGCGCAGGAAGCCGACGGCCACGGCGACGTCCGCGGCGCCGCTGCTGTCGAGCACCGCCGCGAGCAGCGAGACCACCTCGAATCCGACCAGCGCAGGCACGGCGAAGCCGCTGGCCACCAGGTATTCGCGGCGCCGCGAGGGCGCGCCCATCATGCGCGCGCCGGCGTCGACGACGTAGGCGTCGATCACCCACATGGCCAGCAGCACCACCGGCAGCAGCGCGGAGAGCACGATGCCGGCGCGGCGCCCCGTCTCGCCGCCGGCGATGCTGCCGACCGGCTCGATCAGCGTCGCCGCCAGCCCGATGCCGCCGCAGAGCGCGCCGGCCACCAGCACCACGAATCCGGTGCCGATGGGTCCGCGCTCGGCGACGAGCAGCGGCATGCGGCGCCTCGGGCGGAAGAGCGCGTCGGCGACGTCCTGCACCACCATGGCGGCGCTACGGTAGCGAATCGGGGCGCGCGCGCCGAGCGGGAGACTCAGAGCAGTCCCTGCAGTGCGCCGTCGAGCGTCTGGTCGCTCAGCTGGCCATGGAAGACGGAGGCCACGCGCCCGTCGCGGCCGACGAAGAAGGTCACCGGCAGGTCGGCGACGAGATAGGCGTGGCCGACGTCGCTGGAGGGGTCGAGCAGCGCGGGGAAGGTCACGCCGTATGAACGCAGGAAGGCGCGCGCGTCGCCGCCGTCGTTGAAGTCGACGGTGACGATGTCGAGGCCCTGGGCATGGCGCTGGGCGTAGGTACGCTCCAGCAGCGGCAGCTCCGCTTTGCAGTTCTGGCACCAGGTGGCGAAGAAGTTGACCAGCACCACGCGGCCACGTTCGGCGCCGAGGTCGAAGCGCCTGCCGTCGACGGTGCTGCCGCTGAACTGCGGGGGCACCTGGCCCGTCCGCGGCGCGCCGGCGCCGGCGACCCGGACGTTCGTCGACGCGGCGCCGCCACCGCGGCCGAGGGCGATCAGAACCGCCCCCAGCAGCGTGCCGGCCAGGATCAGCGCGACGACGAGCATCAGCCAGCGCGGGCGCGGCAGCGGCGATTCGTCCGGGGCGTCCATGGCGCCTCGCAATCTAGCGCCAGCCTCGCCGCCGAGGTCCTTTTGCCTTCGTTGACGCCCGAACGAGGACAGGCGTAGGATTGCTGACACAGGAGGTCAACAATCCAACCCCGCTGTCCCCGTCCCGACCCGTCCCTCGCCCCGCCGGAGGCCCGCCCATGAAGGTGAGCATGAAGGCGGACTACGGCATCCGCGCCCTCCTCGACCTCGCCGAGCACTACGGCGAGGCGCCGGTCCCGTCGCACGACATCGCGGCGCGGCAGCACGTCCCGGGTCCCTTCCTCGACCAGCTGCTCATGACCCTGCGCCGCGCCGGCCTGGTGCGGAGCACCCGCGGTCCCCGCGGCGGGCACGTGCTGGCCCATTCGCCCGAGGAGGTCACCCTGGCCGAGGCCATCGACGTGCTCGAGGGCCAGGCGGCGCAGATGGAGTGCTTCAGCGCCCCGGAGACCTGCGAGCAGAGCTTCGGCTGCAGCATCCGCTCCTCGCTGATGCGCGCCGAGGACGCCTCGCGCCGCGTGCTGCAGGAGACCAGCCTGGCCGCCATGGTGCGCGAGCGCCAGCAGCAGGGCGTCTTCCACGGCATCTACCATTCCATCCCCGTGTCCGAGACCCAGGGATGACGCAGTCGCACGACGGCGCCGACTTCGAATTCAGCGACGAGCAGGTCGAGCGCTATTCGCGGCACATCGCGCTCGGTGAGATCGGTCCCGAGGGCCAGCGCAAGCTGCGCCGCTCGCGCGTGCTGGTGCTCGGCGCAGGTGGACTGGGCGCGCCGGTGGCCATGTACCTCAGCGCCTCGGGCGTGGGCCGCCTCGGCATCATCGACTACGACCACGTCGACCTGAGCAACCTGCAGCGCCAGATCATCCATCCCGACAGCGCGCGCGGCGAGCCCAAGGCGGAGGTGGCCAGGCGGCGCGCGCAGGAGCTCAACCCCGACGTCGAGGTGGTGGCGCACGACCTGATGCTGTCGCGCGACAACGCCATGGGGATTCTGGCCAACTACGACCTGATCATCGACGGCACCGACAACTTCCAGACGCGCTACCTGGCCAACGACGCCGCCTACCTGCTCGGCCTGCCCCTGGTGCACGGCTCGATCTTCCGCTTCGAGGGCCAGGTCTCCGACTTCGTGCCGGGACAGGGCTGCTACCGCTGTCTCTACCCCGAGCCACCGCCGCCCGGGCTGGTGCCCTCCTGCCGCCAGGCGGGTGTGCTCGCCGCGCTGCCCGGCGTCATCGGCACCATCCAGGCCGTCGAGGCCATCAAGCTGATCACCGGCGCCGGCCGTCCCCTGGTGGGCCGCCTGCTGCTGCACGACACCCTGGCCATGACCTTCCGCGAGGTGCGCCTGCGCCGCAACACCGCGTGCGCGCTCTGCGGCGAGCATCCCACGGTGCGTGAGCTGATCGACTACGAGGCCTTCACCGGCGGTCCGCTGACCGCCGCGGCGCGGCTCTAGCCCGCGCGCGGCAGCCGCAACCAACCCATGGCGTCGCTGCTGCTCTGCCTCTTCACCGGGCCGCGCACCGAGGGCGTGCACACCGTCACGCAACTCGCGCGCGCTGCGTTGGACGCGGGTCACCAGGCCAGCGTGTTCCTCGGCGGCGACGGCACCGCGCACGCGGAGTCACTGCAGCCGCTGCGCGCCGGCGGCGTGCGCGTGGTGTCGTGCAGCGCCGACGCCGCCGCGCGCGGCTGGGATCGTCCGGGCACGCCGGGACGCGGCTCGTTCGTCGACCTCGGCTCCATGGCCTCGGACTGCGACGCCATGCTCTGCATCGGCTGCACCGCCTCGCTCGACGGCCGCGTCGTGGTGCGCCACGGCCCCGCCGACGAGCGCGGCTGGCTGGCCCTGCGCACCGCCACCGCACTGACACTGACCGGGCGGTCGGTCCGCGTCATGCTCGACGGCCCCGGCGCCGGCTTCGCCACGCCGCTCGACGTGCGCGCCTGGCTGGGCGCCGATCCCGGCGCCGACCTCGACGGGCTGGTCGGCGACGCCGGCGCCACGGTGTACGTGGGCGCCGCCACCCTGGCCACGCACGGCATCGACGCCACCCTGGCGCGCGGCTCGGTCTCCGTCGTGGACGACGCCTGGAAGGCGACGGCGCCGGAGACGGCGGCGCAGCGCGTGCTCCACGTGGCGACCGACGAGCTCACCGACGCACTGGCCGTGCACGCCATCGCCGCCGACGCGCACGACGGCGCCGAGGTGAGCACCCTGGGCCTGCACGACGGCGTCTACGAGACCAGCGTGCTGGCCCGTTCACTCGGCGAGCAAGGCCTGGCCCACGTGCGCGTCGGCGCCGAGGACTGCCGCCGCCGCGGGCTGGCCATCCCCGCCGGGCGCGGTGACGAGTACCCTGCCATCGTCGAGGCCGTGCTGTCCGCCGGCGCGACGTACGTCTGGTAGGAAGCGCGATGCTGGAGACGGTCCCCCTGGCCCCTGAGCTGGCCGCCAAGCTCGACGCCGTGCGCGCGCGGCTGCGCGATCTGGACTCGGTGCTGGTGGCCTTCAGCGGCGGCGCCGACTCGGCGCTGGTGCTGGCCCTGGCGCAGCAGGCGCTCGGCGAGCGCGCGGCCGCGGGCATGGGGCTGAGCGCAGCGTATCCCGTCGAGGAGGTCGACGCGGCCCGCGCCTTCGCCGCCGACGTCGGCGTGCGCTTCCTCACCGTCGACACGGGACAGCTCGACGACGCGGCGTTCCTGCGCAACGACGCGCAGCGCTGCTACCACTGCCGCGACGACCTCTACACCCACCTGCGCCCGCTCGCCGCCGCGCACGGCTTCAGCGCCATCTGCGACGGCACCAACGCCGACGACCTGCACGACCACCGTCCCGGCCGGCGTGCCACCGTCGAGGCGGGTGTGGTCTCGCCGCTCGCCGACGCGGGTCTCACCAAGCGCGAGGTGCGCGAGGCGTCGCGTGCGCTCGGGCTGCGCACCTGGGACAAGCCGCAGCAGGCCTGCCTCTCGTCGCGCATCCCGCACGGCGTGCCCATCACCCTCACCGCATTGCGCCGCGTGGAGCGCGCCGAGCGGCTGCTGCGCGACGAGGGTTTCCGCCAGCTCCGCGTGCGCGAGCACGGCGACTGCGCGCGCATCGAGGTGGAGGCGGAGGACATCACGCGGCTGCTCGACACCGCGCTGCGCGCGCGCGTCGTGGAGGCTCTGCGCTCTTGCGGATACGCCTTCGTGTCGCTCGACCTCGAAGGCTTCGCCACCGGGAAGCTGAATCGCCTGCTGCCACAGGGGGAACGCGCGTGAGCGCCGCCGAGCTGAGCGACGCCGATCTGGAGCGCTACGCGCGCCAGATCGTGCTGCGCGAGGTGGGTCCCGAGGGCCAGCGCCGCATCCGCGACGCGTCGGTCGCGGTGGTCGGCGCCGGCGGCCTGGGCTCGCCCGCGCTGCTCTACCTGGCCGCCGCGGGCGTGGGCCGCCTCACCATCGTCGACGACGACCGGGTCAGCCTCGACAACCTGCAGCGCCAGGTGCTGCACGACAGCGGCGCCGTCGGCGAGCCCAAGGTGCACAGCGCCCTGCGCCGCCTCGACGCGCTCAATCCCGAGGTGCGGGTGCGCACCGTCGAGCGCCGCCTCGACGCGGAGAACGCGGCGGCGCTGCTGCGCGGCCACGACGTCGTTCTGGACGGCAGTGACAATTTCCCGACCAAGTTCGCCGTCAACGACGCCTGCGTCGAGCTGGGCATCTGCGCGGTGATCGGCGGCATCCTGCGCTTCGACGGGCAGGTGGTGGTGGTGCCGCCCGGCGGTCCCTGCTACCGCTGCCTCTTCCGCGAGGAGCCGCCGCCCGGCCAGGTGCCCACCTGCAGCGCCGCGGGCGTGCTCGGCCCCGTCGCGGGCGTGGTCGGCAGCCTGCAGGCGTCGGAGGCGCTGCGGTTCATCGTCGGCGCCGGCGCGCCGCAGGCGGGGCGGGTGCTCACCGTCGACCTGCTCGACCCGCGCGTTCGCGCCGTGCCCTTCGCGGCCGACCCCGACTGCCCCGCCTGCGGCCGCCGCGCCGCCGCCGCGCCCGCGGAGACGCGGGCGTGACCCCGCAATCCCCCCGCGGCCGCACCGCCTTCGCCACCGGCGTGGTCATCGTGCTCACCGGCCTGGCCGCGCTGGGCATCGCGGTGTTCCGGCTGGCCGGCACCGACAGCGTGCCCGCCGCCGTCGTCCCCGGCGTCACCCAGACGCCCGCTCCGGGCGCGTGCCTCGACAGCGCCCGGGCGCGTGGCGTCTGGAACGACGTCACCGGCCGCCTGGACGCGCTCTCCCTGCACCCCGACACCGCCAAGGTGGGCCAGGTCGCCGAGGGCACCGCCGGCGACGAGATCCGCCAGTACCTGCAGACCACCCTGATCGACAAGGGCCTCACCGAGCGCGAGCGCGAGCGGCTCGACGACCTCACCGTCGTCCAGGCCGGCTGCGGCGGCGAGCCGCTCACCGTCAACGTCACCGAGACCCTGGTCCAGGACGACTACCTGGCCCGCGACGGCCACGTCGACCACCAGGACGCCGGCGTCGGCCAGACCCTGCACATGCTCGAGTCCTACGTGCGCTCGGGGACCACCTGGAAGCTGATCGCCCTCACCTCCCTCGACCAGCCCACCCCCGACGGCAGCACGGTCTAGGGTTCGACCGCCGGCTCCACCACAAGATTGTGTGTGCACGGCTTGTGACTATTCGTGTAGGCTACCGCCATGGAGCCTGCATCTGTCCGGCTGAACATCACGCTGGATGCCGAATATGCAGAGAAGCTGTCTCGCCTGGCCCAGCGTGTCCACGTCCAGGAAGGGACCCTCGCGCGGTCACTGCTGTCGACCGCCCTCGATGACGCCGACCCCGACGCCCGGACGGTGACCGAGGTTCTCGACGCGATCCCCGGAGCTTGGGAACGTGCCGAGCTCGGTCGGGAACAGGCGCGTCGCGGCGACACTCAACCCCTGGACGACCTCTAGGCGGTGGCGCGAGTAGAAGTTGCTCGCGCAGCAAGAGAGGACCTGGATCGACTCATCCGCGTCCTGAGTCTGCCGGCGGATACTCGCGATCGCGTGAAGCGGTCGCTGCGGCCGCTCGCACGCTTTCCTCGGCTCGGTCCAGAGTTGTCCGGTCGTTGGACGGGATACCGCTTCATCCTCGGTCCGTGGCGCTGGCTCGTCATCGTCTACGTCTTCGAGGAAGCCGAGGACCGCGTCGTCATTGTCACCATGCAGGACGCCCGCAGCTCGAGCGCAGCGACGGCAAGTCACTGATCGGCCTGGACGCCGCCATCGACCGCGGCACCGGCGCCGCGCCGGCCCTGAGCTACGGCAGCATCACGGGACGGGCCTCGGGCCCCTCAGGCGCGCGCGCCGGTTTCCGGTTGGTGCCGAACCAATGGCTGCGTGTCTGCGGTGCTCGCCACGAAGCCGTCGATCAGCCGCGCCAGCGCCTCCGGCTGATCCTCGGGAACGAAGGTGCGGCTGTGCTCGACGATGGTGAGCGATGCGGAGTCACCGAAGGCGTCGGCGAGCCGCTGCCCGTAGCTTCGCGGGAAGCCGCCGTTGGCCTCGCTCCAGGCGATCAGCACCGGACGTCGGAAACCGTGCAGCTGCGCGCCGGCGGCGACGGTGTCGCGCGAGTCGATGCGGCGGACGAACGCGGCGGTGTCGCGACGGATCGCGGCGCTGCGGCGGACGGGGCTGAGGTAGGAGTCGGCGATGTCGCGCGGCAGGCGGTCGCGCATCAGCAGGCCGAAGCCGAGCGGTGAGCGCTGCAACAACCGCACGCGCATGAGCTGGCCGGCCAGCCACCAGAACCCCGGCGAGCGGCCGAACCACTGCAGCGGCTTGAACGCGGGCGGGAGGAAGTGCTCGAAGCAGTCGCACGGAGTCAGGACCAGGCGCGCCGCGACGTCCGGGTGCTCCGTGATCAAGAGCTGCGCGATGGCTCCGCCGGTGTCGTTGGCGACGACGGTGACGTCCTGCAGGTCGAGCGCGCCGACCAGCTCCGCCACCATCGCGGCGACGGCGCGGGGCGAGAGCGTCTCGCGCCGGTCGACGGGCAGGTCGTGCGAGCCGAGCGGCAGGTCGGGTGTGATGCAGCGGTAGCGGCCGGCGAGCAGGGGAACGACCTTGCGCCAGAGGTCGCCGTTGACGAGGAGGCCGTGGAGAAAGAGCAGCGGTGCTCCCTGTCCGGTCTCGCGATAGCGCAACGTTGCGCCGCTGAGCCGCACCTCGTGCCTCGCGCCGAGGCCCTCGCTGATCGACATCGCCTTCCTCCTCGCTCGCGGCGGGCGGCGCAGAAGCGCGGACCGTCCACAGAAGAGGATAGACGGCAGAGCGGTTGAGGGGCGCCCGCACAGGCCCCGGCCTTGGCAGGGCGTAGATCCGGTTTCGACGGCCGGCCACGGGCCGTGGGTCCGGCTCCCACCTGGGCTACGCCACAACGCAATACGGGCTCGCCTGGTGCGTCTGATAAGTGTCGGACCACCTCCGCTCACGTGTCGGACCCCCAACGCTGGCGGGAGTTGAGTGGTTCACCCGGGGCCCACCAGAGCGTGTCGACCCCACATTGGCAGGAGGCAAGGGATGCTGCAGGGCGCAGGGCGAAGGAGAGGTTTTCCGCGGATCGTGCGGGCCGGCGTGATCACGCTCGTGGTGGGCATGTGGCTCGTCGCCGTCCCGATGGCAAGGTCAGGCGCCTCGGCGGCCACGTCGTTCACCGCCGCCGGCAGCGTCGAGCAGGTCTACGTGACCGGCCTCGGCGCCGGTGCGGCGGCATCGCTCATCTCCCCTGACGGCACCACGTTCTCCACGCAGAACGCCGATTCGCTCGGCGGCCTGCTGTTCCGCAACGTGCCGCCGGGCGAGGGCTACGTCGTGCGCGACGCAGGCGGCAACGAGTCGCCGGCCCTGGTGGTGCACAACGAGGATGCCGCGCCCTGGGATCCCAGCATCTACAACCAGTCGATCACCGACAACGGCTACACCTACCTCACCACGCGCGACGGCACCAGCCTGGCCATCGACGTGCACCCGCCGACCAGCCCCGCGGGCGAGCCCGGCCTGCCGCCCGGCACCACGCTGCCCAGCGGCCCCGACTACCTGCCGCCCTACCCGACGCTGATCGAGTACTCGGGATACGGCTACGCGAATCCGGCCGGGCCGGTCAACGGCATCGCCGTCCTGGCCAATCTCATGGGCTTCGCCGTCGTCGACGTGAACATGCGCGGCACGGGCTGCTCGGGCGGCGCCTTCGACTTCTTCGAGCCCCTGCAGAACCTCGACGGATACGACGTCATCGAGACCATCGCCAACCAGCCCTGGGTGCGCGGCCACAAGGTCGGCATGATGGGCATCTCGTACGGCGGCATCAGCCAGCTGTTCACCGCGCAGCTCGATCCGCCCGACCTCGCGGCCATTGCGCCCCTGTCGGTCATCGACGCCACCGCGACGACCCTCTATCCCGGCGGCGACCTCAACACCGGTTTCGCCGTCGCCTGGGCGCAGCAGCGCCAGCAGGAGGCGCAGCCCGCCGGGCCGGACAGCGGCCAGCCATACGCATATCAGCAGATCCAGAGCGGTGACACGACGTGCGCCGCGAACCAGGTCCTGCACGGCGAGGCGGCCGACCTGATGGCCAAGATCAACGCCAACAATTACTACAACCCGCCGGTCGCCGACCCGTTGGATCCGGTCACCTTCGTCGACAAGATCAAGGTGCCGACCTTCCTGGTCTGCCAGTGGGAGGACGAGCAGACGGGCGGACACTGCCCCGACCTCGCCCAGCACATGACGGGCACGGACAAGAAGTGGTTCACCTTCACCAACGGTGCACACATCGACTCGCTGGACCCCACGACCTACAACCGCTGGTACGACTTCCTCGAGCTGTACGTCGCCAACCAGGCGCCGATCGAGAACCAGGCCGTGGTCCGAGCGGCCGCGCCCGTCGTCTATCAGGCGGCGATGGGCCTGCCGCAGAACGACATCGTCACGCTGCCGGTGGATCCCATCCAGGCCCTCCCCACCTACGACCTGGCGCTTGCCGCCTTCGAGCAGCAGCCAGAGATCCGCGTGCTGTTCGACAACGGTGCCGGCACCTCGCCCACCGGAAGCTCGACGCCGGGTGACCCATATCCCTCGTTCGAACAGTCCTTCTCGTCATGGCCCATCGCGGGGACCGCTGCCGAGACCTGGTACCTCGGACCCCACGGCAGGCTCACCGACCGGCCCCCCGTGCTCTCGGGCATCAACCGGTACACCTCCGACGCGACCGCTCTTCCCCTGACCGACTACGGGAGCAACACCGGCGGTGGCGGCCTGTGGGGCAACGCGTCGCAATGGCAGTGGAACTGGGAGAGCAACCCGGCCGGATCAGCCGTCTCCTACGTCTCGACGCCACTGCCGGCCGACACCGCCGTCGTCGGTGCCGGCGCCGTCTACGTCTGGGTGCGATCCTCGACTCCCGACGTGGACCTGCAGGCGACGATCAGCGAGGTCCGTCCCGACGGCAACGAGAGCTTCGTCCAGAACGGCTACATGCGGGCCAGCGAGCGCACGCTCTCGACTGACTCCAACAACCTGTTCAAGCAGCCGAGCACGCTGCTGCAGCCGATCCCGACCTTCCTCCAGGCCGACGCCTCGCCGATGCCGAGCGGGAGCTTCGTCCAGGTGGCCATCCCGCTCTACTACCAGGGCCACGTCTACCGTGCGGGATCGCGCCTGCGCGTGACCATCGCCGCGCCCAACGGGGCGCAGCCGGTGTGGTCGTTCAGCCAGACGGTGCCCACGGGCACCGCGACCGTCGACATCGCATTCTCGCCGACCCAGCCGTCGAGCCTGGTGCTCCCGGTGATCTCCGGCCTGCAGGCATCCGCACCGCTGCCACCGTGCCCGAGCCTTCGCAACGAACCGTGCCGGCCGTATACGCAGCTCGTCAACACCGTGGTGTCGCAATGACGCGGTCGGCGAGGTACTGACCCAACGCAAGCCTCGCCGCCTCGACCCGGCACGCTCAGCAGCTCGCCGCCCAGGTGGAGCCGTCGTCGCTCGAGCACCGCAGGCCGCCGTCGCGCAGCGGCAGGATCGGCCAGGACGCGACCGGCCGGGGATGGGTTATGGTACGGCTGACCTAAACCACCGCCAGGGGCACGCAGGCAAGCCGTGGATCGATCCGCCGCCGACACCGACGTCCTCGACCGCATCGAGCGCCTCCGCCGGGAGCGCAACGCGGTCATCCTGGCCCACAACTACCAGCTCCCCGAGGTGCAGGACCTGGCCGACTTCGTCGGCGACTCCCTGGGGCTGAGCCGGCAGGCGGCGCGCACCGGCGCCGAGGTCATCGTCTTCTGCGGGGTGCACTTCATGGCCGAGACCGCGGCCATCCTCAGCCCCGGCAAGACGGTGCTGCTGCCCGACCTGGAGGCGGGGTGCAGCCTGGCCGACACCATCACCGCCGACCAGCTGCGTGCCTGGAAGCGTGAGCATCCCGGTGCCGTGGTGGTCAGCTACGTCAACACCACCGCCGAGGTGAAGGCGGAATCCGACTACTGCTGCACCAGCGGCAACGCCGAGGAGGTCATCAACTCGATCCCGCGCGATCGCGAGATCCTCTTCCTTCCCGACATGTTCCTGGGCGCGCACCTGGAGCGCGTCACCGGCCGCCGGATGCACGTCTGGATGGGCGAATGCCACGTGCACGCCGGCATCGACCCCGAGATGCTCGACCTGATGCGCCTCGAGCATCCCGACGCGGAGCTGCTCATCCACCCCGAGTGCGGCTGCACCACCTCGACGGTGTACCGCATGTCACACGGCGACCTGCGCGGCACCAGCACGGTGGTGACCAGCACCGAGGGCATGGTCAGGCGCGCCGTGGAGTCGCCGGCGGAGACGTTCATCGTGGCCACCGAGGTCGGCGTGCTGCACCGCATGCAGCGCTTCGCGCCGGGCAAGACCTTCCTGCCCGCGTCGCGCGCGGCGGTCTGCCCCTACATGAAGATGATCACGCCGGAGAAGATCGCCGCCTCGCTCGACAGCCTGTCGCCGCGGGTGACGGTCGACCCCGCCGTCGCCGGCCGCGCGCGCCAGGCCATCGAGCGGATGCTGGCGGTGGCCGCCTAGCTGCAGCGCCCCCTGACGGGGTGCACTGGTCGGCCGACTGGTTGACCACGTCGGAGCCGCCGGTCTTGACAGGCCGTGCTCGGGCACGCCGCCCGGTGTGGCACCATCGGCCGCGCCATGGCAGAGGCTGCGCAGGCGGAGATCGGCGTCATCGGAGGCTCGGGCCTCTACCGCTTCCTCGAGGGCGCCCGGGCGCTCGGCGTGCCGACGCCGTACGGGGATCCCAGCGGCGAGCTGACCGTGGCCGAGCTGGAGGGCCGGCGCGTCGCCTTCCTGCCGCGCCACGGTCCCCGGCACACGCTGCCGCCGCACCGCATCAACTACCGCGCCAACCTCTGGGCGCTGCACGCGCTCGGTGTGCGCCGGGTGATCGCGCCCTGCGCGGTGGGCAGCCTCAAGGTTGCCTACGGACCTGGTGCGGTGGTGGTCTGCGACCAGGTGGTCGACCGCACCAACGCACGCGAGGACACCTTCTTCGACGGTCCCGAGGTCGCCCATCTCAGCGCCGCCGACCCGTACTGCGCGGAGCTGCGCCCGCTGGCGGCGCGCGCGGCGCGCGAGGCGGGCATGGAGGTGCACGAGGGCGGCACGGTGGTGGTGGTCAACGGGCCGCGCTTCTCGACGCGCGCGGAGTCGCGCTGGTTCACCGCGGCGGGGTGGGACGTCGTCAACATGACCCAGTACCCCGAGGTGGTGCTGGCCCGCGAGCTGGGGATGTGCTACGTCAACCTCTCGCTGGTCACCGACTACGACAGCGGGCCGGCCGGCGACGACGGGATGCGCCCGGTCACGCAGCAGGAGGTTTTTGCCGTGTTCAACCAGAACATGCCGCGCCTGCGCGAGGCGCTGCGCCGGCTGGTGGCGCTGGTGCCGGAGCAGGCGTCCTGCGACTGCGCCGCCTCGGCGCCGCAGCCGCTCAGCTCGGGGGCGCACTGATGGGCGCCGCACCGGTCGGCGTCGAGCTGCACGACGGCGGCATCCTCGCCGTCAGCCTCGATCGTGCCGACGTGCGCAACGCGCTCGACCAGGAGTGCTTCCGGCTGCTCGGCGCGGCCTTCGGCGAGCGCGCCCACCAGCCCGACGTGCGCGCCGTGGTGCTGCGCGGCGCCGGGCAGCACTTCTGCAGCGGCCTCGATCGCACCCTGCTGGCCGCGCTGGCCGGCGCCGGCGCCAACGGCTCAGCCGACGGCGGCGAGGGTGAGCGCTGGCAGCGGGCCCTGCTCGCCGTCGAGGACTGCCCCAAGCCCACCGTGGCCGTCATCCAGGGCGCCTGCATCGGCGGCGGCGTCGAGCTGGCCCTGGCCTGCGACTTCCGCGTCGCCGCCGAGGACGCCAGCTTCTCGCTCATGGAGATGCGCTACGCGTTCCTGCCCGACCTGGGCGGCATCCACCGCTTCCAGCGCGACGCCGGGCTGGCCCGCACCAAGGAGTTCCTCTACTTCGGCGACCGGCTCGACGCCTGCACCCTGGAGAAGTGGGGCGTGCTCAACGAGGTGGTCTCCGTCGACGGCCTCGAGGACGCGGCCCAGCGCTGGGCCCGCCGCTGCGCCGCGGCCGCGCCGCTGGCGGTGGCCGCCGCCAAGAAGCTGGTCCAGCGCGACCCCACCGGCAGCGACCGCGAGGCCAGCCTGCGTGAGGCGATCACCGCCAACGTCGGCCACCTGCTGCGCACCGCCGACTTCCGCGAGGGGCTCACCTCGGCCATGGAACGCCGGCCGCCGCGCTTCACCGGCGAGTAGCCGCCGGGAATGGCCGAAACCCTGTCTGTCCGCGCGCTGCCGCGCGCCGTCGGGGGACTCCCCCACGCCATCATTCGCCGCTGGAGTGCGGCCGAATGACAGCGTTCCCCCTGGTGCTCGCGGTCGACCAGGGCACCACCGGCACCACCTGCCTGCTGGTCACGCCCGGCGGCGAGGTGCACCGCCGCGCCTACCGCGAGGTGCCGGTGCGCTACCCGCGCAGTGGCTGGGTGGAGCAGGACGCGCTCGACCTGGAGCGCTCGGTGCTGGAGGCCTGCCGCGAGCTGCTCGACGGCGGCGGCGACGATCCCGCGCCCGCGGCCATCGGCATCACCAACCAGCGCGAGACGGTGGTGGTGTTCGAGCGTTCCACCCTGCAGCCCGTGGCGCCGGCCATCGTCTGGCAGTGCCGGCGCAGCGCGGAGATATGTGCCGCGCACCGCGCCGCGGGGGAGGAGGACGCGGTGCGCCGCCGCACCGGGCTGCTCCTCGATCCCTATTTCAGCGCCACCAAGATCGAGTGGCTGCTGCGCGAGGATGCCTCGCTGCGCGCTCGCGCCGAGCGCGGCGAGCTCTGCGCCGCCACCGTCGACGCCTGGCTGATCGCGCGGCTCACCGGCGGTACCGCCGTGGCCACCGACGCCAGCAACGCCAGCCGCACTCTGCTCTACGACCTGCACACCGGCGACTTCAGCGAGGAGCTGTGCAGCGTCTTCGGCGTGCCGCGCGCCATGCTGCCCGAGGTGCGCGACAGCGCAGGGCGCTTCGGGGTCACCGACCCGCAGCGCTTCCTGGGCCGCCGCATCGCCATCAGCGGCGTGGCCGGCGACCAGCAGGCGGCTCTCTTCGGCCAGGCCTGCACCAGCACCGGGATGAGCAAGAACACCTACGGCACCGGCTCGTTCGTTCTGGTCAACGCGGGCAGCAACGCGGTGGACCCGGGACACGGGCTGCTGACCACGGTGGCCTGGCGCATCGGCGGGCGCGACACCTTTGCCCTGGAGGGCAGCATCTTCGTCACCGGCGCGGGCATCAAGTGGCTGCGCGACGGGTTGGGGCTGATCGGCGAGTCGTCCGAGGCGGGGCCGATCTTCGACTCCGTGCCCGACGCGGGCGGCTGCTTCTTCGTGCCCGCCTTCGCGGGGCTGGGCGCGCCCTACTGGGATCCCGGCGCCCGCGGTGCGCTCGTCGGGCTCAGCGCGGGCACCACCAGGGGCCAGGTCGTCCGCGCCGTGGTCGAGGCCATGGCCTATCGCACCCGCGACGTCGTCGAGGCCATGGAGCAATCCGCCGGCATCGCCTTCGACGAGCTGCGCGTCGACGGCGGGGCCAGCGTGATGGACGGGATGTGCCAGTTCCAGGCCGACCTGCTGGGCATCCCCGTGGCCCGGGCGCAGTCGGCGGAGACCACCGCGCTCGGGGCGGCCTGGCTGGCCGGGGTGGGGGAGGGGCTGCTCGACGGTCCCGACGCCGTGGCCGCGGCCTGGCGCCCCGGCCGTCGCTTCGAGCCGCGGCACCCCGGGCAGCGCCCGGTCGAGCCGTACCAGGCCTGGCTGGACGCCGTCGCCCGCGTGCGGAGCAGCGAGGACCGCTAAGCGCAAGGCCTCCGGCGGGAGCCGTTCACGGTCGGCTCCCGCCGGGGCGGCGGACCCCTCCAGCGGTCTGCCCCCCGGCACCGCTGACCTTCCAGAAATGAAAAGGCCAGGGGCTTGTGACCCCCGGCCTTTCCAAGGAAGGGAATGAGCTTCAAGTTCGGGGTCGCGGCGACGTTCGCCTTGACGCCTCGTACTCTACCGCCGCCCCTGTGAACGCGCTGTTCAGAGTCCGTGAATTGATGTTAAACAGCCCGGACCGCTTCAGCCGGACCTGGGCGGGGCGGCGCGGGGTATCCTCGCAGCGCTTCGCCCTATGCCTCAACGCCATCCACTCCTCTATGACGTCGAGCGCTGGAGGCACTGGCGCCTGCGGCTGCTCCTGCTGGCCGCCGTCTGCCTGCTGCCGGCGGTGGTCATCGGCACCAAGGGCTCCCAGGGGGGGCTCATCCAGTTCTACATGCTGGTGTCGGCCTTCCTCTTCGCCCTGGCCTTCGCCTTCTGGCTCAAGGCGCGCTTCAGCTGGGCGCGGGTCGAGGACGACGCCCTGGTCATCCGGGTCGCCCTGAGCGGCAAGCAGCGCATCCCGCTGGAGCAGATGCGCCGCGCCAAGCTGGCCCGGCTGCGCTCGGTGTTCGACCGCCCCGAGAAGCAGCGCCTGCTGCCCCGCCCCCGCGAGCGCTGGCTGGACACCGAGACCCTGCTGGTGCGGCTCGACGAGGACGGCATCGACCTGGTCCGCCTGCGCCGCCTGCTCGGCGCGCGCTGCCTGATCGGCCGCGAGCTGGTGCTGCCGGTGGTGGGCGGCCCGCAGCTGCTCGGCGACATCCAATCCCGCCTGGCGCCCCTGCCGGCGGCCACGGGCGGGGGCGGGCGGCGGAGGAAGCGGCGGTGAGCGTCGCCGGCGCACCGGACGCACCCGGCGCGGCCGCGGAGGAGCGGGCGGAGCCCTCGATCCGGCGCGGCCCGCTACCGCTCGGCCCGGTGCCGCGCCCCGGCGCGCGTGCCTTTCTCGAGCTGGACCGCTTCGACCTCATCTGGCTGGTGGCGCTGGTGGCCGTGGCCTTCGTGGTCCGGGTGGCCAGCCCCATCTACCTCGACTTCCTCAGCTCCTCGTCGACGCACAGGGGCGTGACCACCTGGGGCGCCGGCTACCCGCTCAACAACGACGGCTGCCAGCCCGACGTGCCGGTGGGTCCCAACCACAAGCCGGTCAAGGTCTGCGGCTTCGTCTTCGACGAGGTGTACTTCCCCGTCGACGCCGCCAACGACATCGCCGGCAAGGACTACTTCGACCCCGAGCCGCCGCTCTCCAAGCTGCTCATGGCGCCGCCCATCGCGCTCAAGGGATTCAACTCGGGCACCTGGCGCAGCAGCACGGTGGTGGCCGGCAGCCTGCTGGTCGGCCTTGTCTTCCTCATCGCCCGGCGGTTGCGACGGCGCGACCGCTTCTTTGCCGTGGTCGCCGCGGGCTTCGTCTGCTTCGACGGCCTGGCCTTCGTGGAGTCGCGCACGGGCGTCATCGACAGCATCGCCATCATGTTCGCCGCGCTGCTCTGGTACGCGTTCCTGCTGCACTGGCAGGCGCGCACCCGACGGCAGTGGACGGCGACGCTCTACTTCATGGCGCTCTGCGCCGGGCTCGCCTTCGGCGCCAAGCTCACCGCGCTGGCGCCGCTGGTGGTCGCCGTGGCCCTCCTCGCCGGTCGCTTCCTGGAACCGGTGGCCATGGACCTCTTCCCCTCGCTGCGCAGGATCCGCGGTGGCACCGGCGGCGCGGGCGAGGGGGTGATGTGGCGCGACGCCGCGGGCGGCGGGCGCGCGGTGCTGCACTACGGGTTCGCGGCGGTCATCGCCGTCTCGCTCTTCAGCGCCACCTTCTCGCGCTACCTGACCATCCCGCACACCACCGTCTACCACTTCGACGGCTGCACCCAGGAATCGGGACTCACGGTGGCGGACACGGGCCGTCTCGACGTGCCGCGCTTCCACATGGTGGGACCGTCCTCGGGTGTGCAGGCCGTCGGCGCCACGGTGCGCGGCATCGGGAACGTGCTGGTCACCGCCGAGCGCAACATCATCGAGGTGACCATGGCCGGCCTGCAGTACCACGCCGCGGAGTGCCACGGGCATCCCTACGCGTCGGACTGGTACACCTGGCCGGTCGCCTACCACCCGGTGCTCTTCTACGCCGACTACAAGGACTACAAGACGGCCGCCGGCGTCGACGAGCGCGGCTGGATCACCGACATGGGCAATCCCGCGCTGTGGTGGATGGCCATCCCCGCATTGCTCTTCTGCCTCTGGAAGGCGATGGGCGGACGCGGCGCGGCCCAGCTCACCGTGGCCACTGCGGGCGTGATCGCCCTGGGCACCTTCTATCTCGCCGCCTACGGCTTCAACCACCCCCACCTGCGCTTCATCGGCATCCCCATCCTGCTCGGCGCGCTGTGGTACGCGCTGCGGCGATGGTGGCCGGCCGTGCTCGCCGGGCTGGGCATGCTGGCGCTGGCCGAGATGATCGCCCAGTACCACGCGGCGCCGCGCTACGACCTGGTGCGCGTCAGCGTCGGGCTGGGCTTCAAGGCCGCCTTCGCCGCCATGATCGTCTTCGGCGCGCTGCTGGTGCTCAACGCGGTGGTGTCGCGCCGCTTCGTGCCCAGCTTCATCCTGCTCGGCTACCTGGCCGCCTGGCTGATGTGGGAGCACGGCAACGAGCGCCGCGTGCTTTTCTACTATCACATGCTGGGCGCGCTGCTCTTCATGGCGCTGGCGCTGGCCTACGCGCTCACCGCATTGCGCCGCGTCGAGGCGCGCTGGGGTGACCGGCGCATCCCCGTCGGCGCGCTCAGCTACGCCGCGGTGGCGCTGGTTCTGGCCGCCTTTGTCTTCTTCTATCCGATGTGGACCGGTGCGCCGCAGACGGGGTCGGACTTCAACACCCGTATGTGGCTGAGCTCCTGGCAGTGACCGCCGGCGCGGCGCTGTACTGGCTGCTGACGGCGATCGCCGGCGGCCTGGTCGCAGCCACCGTGCGCGCGGCCATGACGGTCGAGGAACGCGTCGCCCTGGCCATCGTCACCGGCGTGCTCGGCGGCGCGCTGAGCGCGCTCGGCTTCACCACGGTGGCGGGGATGCGCACCGTCACCGTGCTGGCCGGTCCCGCGCTGGTGGCGGCGCTCGCCGGCACGGGTCTGTACGTGGCCGGCGACGGATTGCGCGCCTGGCGGCAGTCGATCGCCGATGTGCCCGCGCGCTGGCGCTCGCGCGAGCTGGTCTGGGTGACGGTTGTGACGGTGGCCGCGGTGATCGGCTTCTCGGTGCTCTTCGCGCACACGCTGTTCACCACCCAGGACGGGGCCATCCAGTCCAACTTCGCCACGGTGTGGGCGGACTGGTCGATGCATGCCACCACGGCGAGCAACTTCGCGCTCGGCCACAACCTGCCGCCCACCAACCCGGTGTTCAGCGGCACGCCGCTGCTCTACCCGTTCCTGCCCGACTTCCAGTCGGGCATGCTGCTCACCCTGGGCAACGGCGTGGCCGGCGCGCTGGCCATTCCCAGCGCGCTGATGTGCGTGGCCATCACCCTGCTGGTGGTGTCGCTGGGGCGGCGCCTGGCGGGATCGATCGCGGTCGGCGTGCTGGCCATGTCGATCTGCATGCTCGGCGGCGGCCTCGGCTTCGAGGGGCTGTACTGGGACGCCTGCAACCCGCACGGCACCGCCGCGCAGGCTTCACAGTGCGCGCCGTCGCGGTTCCTCAGCGACCCCGTCGGTGCCATCGGCACCGCGGCGCACACCGTCGCCGCCGTTCCCGGCGCCGTCGCCGCGCAGCCGCGTCCCTACGACGCGCTCGAGGCGCAGCAGGGATCGGCGCCGCTCGACAACGTGCAGTGGTACACGCCGATGCTGGCCTGGTGGCTGCCGCAGCGGCCCTTCCTCTTCGGCTTCGCCGCGGTGCTCTGCGTCTTCCTGCTCATCGTGGCCACGCGCGGCGATCCGCGTAGGCAGTGGGCAGGATTCGTGGTCGCAGGGGTTCTTTTCGGCCTGCTGCCGCTGGTGCACGTGCACTCGTTCATCGCCCTGCTGCTGGTGCTGCCCTTCTTCGCCGTGCTCTGGCGGCGCACCGAATGGGTGGCCCTCACGGTGCTCATGCTGGTGCTGGCCACGCCGCGCCTGGTGCAGCTCGCCCACGGTGAGCACGGCGCGGTGGCGCTGGGCAACAACTTCCCCTGGCTGGAGCCTGGCTGGATGTCGGGCGCCGTGCCCTCCGGCGCGTCGCTGCACGCCGAGGGCATCCATCTCTCCTCGGTGGCCTCGGGCATCGGCGGCGGCCTGCGCGCGCTGGTGACACCGCAGTGGTGGGGCTTCTGGGTGGTCAACTGCGGCATCGTGCTGCCGGTCATGGCCGTCGCCGGGCTCGCCGCGCTGTCGCGGTTTGCGCCCCCGGAGACCGGCGTGCACCGGCTCGCCAAGCGACTCACCGCGCTGGTGCCCGCGACCTGCTGCGCTTCTGCCTGCCCTTCCTGCTCATCTTCGCCATCTGCAACGTCGTCGTCTTCCAGTCCTGGGACTGGGACAACACCAAGCTCTTCGCCTACTGGTACTTCGGCGCCGCGCTGCTGCTCTCCGGCCTGGTGGTGCGCGCCTGGCGTAGCGGTGCGTGGTGGGCCGCGCTGGGCACGCTGGCCTATGCGAGCGTCATCATGACCGGCGCCGTGGTCATGCTCCGCTTCCTGCCCTGGACGCCCGCGGAGGGCACCACGTCCGGTCCCTACGCGTGGGAACCGGTCGGCCCCTACGTGTGGGCGTCGGCCGACGACCGCTCGCTCGCCGACCAGGTGATTGCGCGCATCGAGCCCGACGCCACCATCCTCACCATGGGCCGCCACAACGACCCGCTGATGACGCTCGCCGGCCGCCGCACCCTGGTGGGCTACACGGGATGGCTGTGGAGCTACGGCATCGACTACCGCGCCCGCCAGGTCGACGTCGCCGCCATCTACCAGGGCTGCCCCGGCACGCAGACGCAGTGTGCCGCCACCGAGCTGCTGCGCCACGACGGCATCTCGTACGTCGAGATCCCCGCCTCGTCGTACGCGCAGCAGTACCCGCAGGGCAACCTGCAGTGGTGGTCGAGCACCTTCCGCGTCGTGGCCCGCGCGGGTGACGACACCGTCTACGACGTGCGGTCGGCGCCCTGATGCCGTCGCCCGTCGTCGACGCCCACGTCCACGTCCTGCCCGACCGGGTTCGTGACAACCTCGCCCAGATCTGCGCGGCCGACCCCTGGTTCGGCGCCTGCCACGCCGGGCCCCGCGCCGCCGTCGCCTCCGCGGAGGACCTGGTGGCGGCGATGGACGAGGCCGGCGTCGACCGCGCCGTGTGCTTCACCTGGCCCTTCGCCGATCCCGCGCTTTGCGCGGAGGGCAACGACTACCTGGCCGGCGCTGTGTCGCGCTTTCCCGACCGGCTGGTCGGCTTCGGCTGCGTGCAGCCGGCCGATCCCGGCGCGGCGCGCGAGGTGGCGCGCTGCGCGTCGCTGGGCCTGCGCGGACTCGGGGAGCTGAATGCCGATGCGCAGGGCTGGTCGCTCGAGGACGACGCGGTGCTGGCGCCGCTGGTCGCCGCGTGCGTCGAGGTCGGCTTCCCCTGGACGCTGCACTGCAGCGAGCCGGTCGGTCACCTGTATCCGGGCAAGGGCACGGCCACCCCGGACCGCGTTGCCGCGCTGGCCTCGCGCTACACCGAGCTGCGCATCATCGGCGCGCATCTCGGCGGCGGGCTGCCTTTCTATGCGCACATGCCGGAGATCCGCGAGCTGTGCCGCACCAACCTGTGGTTCGACACGGCCGCGGCGCCGTTCCTCTACGACAGCGCGGCCTACCGCACCGTCATCGACCTGGCCGGCGCCGACCGCCTGCTCTTCGGCAGCGACCATCCGCTGCTGCGCGCGCCGCGCTACCTGTCGGCGTTCGAGTCGCTGGGGCTGTCCGAATCGGAGCGCGGCGCGGTGCTGGGCGGTAACGCGGCGTTGCTGCTGGGGTTGTAGGCGCGCGAACGATGTCCGACGGTCTCTACATCCCCGACGGCGACGTGTTCGTGCCCACCGCGCACACGCGCGGACCCTGGGATCCGCTCGCGCAGCACGGCGGTGCGCCCGCGGCGCTGCTGGCGCGCTGCATCGAGCAGGTCGAGGCGCCGCTGCCCATGGAGATCGCGCGCATCACCGTCGAGCTGATGCGGCCCGTGCCCGTCGCGGAACCGGTCACGGTGCGGACGCGCATCGTGCGGCCGGGCAAGAAGGTGCAGGTGGTCGAGGCAGTGATGGCCACGCGCGACGGCACCGAGCTGTGCCGCGCGCAGGCGCTGCGCATCCGCCGCGAGTCGTTCGACCTCGACACCGCGGGCGTGGCGGTGGTCGAGCAACCGCCACCACCGGAGTCGGGGCGGCGCGAGCTGGGCATCGGCGGCGAGGAGGCGTTCGCCGTCACCGGTGTCGAACTGCGCTTCGTGAGCGGCATCTTCATGGAGTTCGGCGCGGCGACGGTGTGGATCCGCCTGCTGCAGCCGGTCATCGCCGGCGAGGAACCGTCGGGAGTGCAGCGCGCCTGCGCGGCGGCGGACTTCGGCAACGGCGTCAGCTCGATCTACGAGTGGGGACGCACGGTGTTCATCAACCCCGACCTCACCGTGCACCTCGGGCGCATGCCGGTGGGGGAGTGGATCTGCCTGGAGGCGGTGACCCATCCCGGCACGCACGGACGCGCACTGGCGGAGAGCCGGCTGTTCGACGTGCAGGGATGGGTCGGACGGTCGCTGCAGTCGTTGCTGGTCGAGCCCCTGTAGCGACTACCGCTTGCGGGCCTTGCCGCCCTGGAAGAGCTCCCGCCAGCTGTCCTCGGACACCTCGACACCGCATCGCCGCGCGGCCGCCTTGATCCGGCGCCAGGCTTCGTCGCGCTCGGCGTCGCTGACGCCTTCGACCTGGTCGAAGCGCGCGATGGCGTTGCGCACGTGGCGCTCGTCGTTCAGCGGCTCCTTGCGCTCGCGGGGGAAGGCGAAGGCGCTGTCGGGCAGGCGGTTCTTCTCTGCCGTGGTCATGCCCGGGCTGCGCTGCGGCATCCTGGCGCCCTGCGCCCGGGCGCTCTGCGTCTCGCGGGCCTTGGCGATGTTCCGGCGGGCGGCCTGCTTCTGCTTCGTGGTTGCCATGGTCGCAACCTCCGTGGCGTGGGCTGGCTTCTCCTCCATGATAGCGGTACTATCACCTGGGGCAACGCATCAAACAGAAGGAGCCAGGCTGACCATGCAGCGCCAGCTCCACCGCGTCGGCGAGAGGGTCTCCGGCCGCTTCCGCGCCCTCGACCGCCGCCTCCACATCGACCACCACGGCCGGAGCGAGTGGATCTGGGCCGTGCCCATCCTCAGCTTCGCCGGCTCCTTCGTGCTCGTCGCCCTGGTCGGCGCCATCACCGCCGGCGTCTCGCCCAGCCTCTACGTCCCCATGGGCCTGATCATCGCCGCCGCCACCGCGGGCATGTCGATCGCCTACATGACCCCCGAGCCCGACGCCCCCGGCGACCCCGGCGACGACGACGGCGGCCAGCACGAACGCCCCCCGCACCCGCCTCCCTCCCCGCCGCGCCAGGGCTGGGCCCACTGGCTGCGCGACTGGCGCGAGCGCGACACCGAATTGCCCGAAGAACCTCCCGCCCCGCCTCGGCGCGTCGATCCCGAGCGCGACCGCGAGCGGACTCCGACCCCGCGCTGAGCCGACTGCATCAGGGAGAGGCTTCGGCTTCGAGTGCCACCAGCTCGGCGAGGAGCGTCTCCGTCCGCCAGACCGGACAGCCGCAGCCGAAGAAATCCCTATCCTCGGTCCAGATCGCACCGCCGAGCAGCATGGCGACCGCGACGCTGGGCCAGTCGTCGGCGTCGGCGGGGATGCGCCGCAGAGCGACGTGCTGGAGTGACGCGTAGACGCTGCCGGGAACGGTCTGCACGCAGGTGCCCAGCAGGTCGAGTGCAGCGTCGATCAACAGGTCAACGGCATCCGCGGTCAAGCCACTCCGTCGCTTCAACTCGGCGCGACGGACGTGGAGGCGTCGTTGCGCCTCGCCGGCCGCGTGCTCGGCCACGACGAACGTCGGAGCGTCAGCGCCGAGGATGCGTCGTCCTCGCTTGCGCAGCAGCTCGCCCGCCAGTGCGCAGGCGTCGACGACGATGATCAATCGATGGCGGCCTCGTTCTCCTCATCGGTGCTGATGTCGATCAGCTTGGCCAGATCGTCTTCGCTGAGATGGCCCTCGGCAATGACACTCTGGACAGACTTCTCTAGCCGCTTCAGCGCGCGCTGCCGCTCGGTGGGGTCCGGCTTGACCGGGATGAAGAAGCCGAGCAGGTGGCCGTGGCGCTCGATGGCGACCGGCTCCGAGCCGGCCAGGAAGGCCGACGCGTTGTCGCGGAACTCGCGCACGCCGATGTGCTTCACGTCGCCTGTCTCTCCATAGACCAATGTGGCTACAAAGACGCCATAAGATGGCCACAATAGCACGTCCCGTCTGCCGATACGATGGCGGCCTGATGAACCCGCGCGGCCTCCACATCCAGTGCCGGGACGAGCCCGGCGTGCTGCACCGCCTCACCGGCGACATCGCCGCCGCGCAGGCCAACGTGGTCACCGTCGAGACGGGCGCCCGCCACGACGGCGTGGCCAACCTCTACTTCGAGCTCGACGGGCCCGACATCGACGCCATCGCCGCCCACCTGCGCGAGCAGCCCTACGTGATCGCCTGCAGCGAGCCGCGGCCCTTCGACCGCATCTTCGGCTCGCGCCTCATCGTCATCGGCGGCGGGGCGCAGGTCGCCGCGGTGGCCAGTGGCGCGGTGCAGGAGGCCGACCGGCACAACATCCGCGGTGAGCGCATCAGCGTCGACACCATCCCGCTGGTCGGCGAGAGCGAGATCGCCGAGGCGGTGCGCGCGGTGCCCCGGCTGCCGCGCGCCCGGGCCCTGGTGCTGGCCGGGAGCCTGATGGGCGGCGAGATCGCCGACGCGGTGCGCGAGGTGCGCGCCCAGGGCATCCCGGTCATCTCGCTCAACCAGGTGGGCTCGGTGACCGAGGCGGCCGACCTGGTGGTCAGCGACCCGCTGCAGGCGGGGGTCATGGCGGTCATGGCCATCGCCCGGACCGCCCGCTTCGACCTCGACCGGGTGCGGGGCCAGTCGTTCTGAGCGCAGGCCCGCCGCCCGTCACCCTGGACGCCGCGGAGCGCCGCCGCTGGCTGGCTCACCTGGAGGCCATGGCGGAGGCCGTCGACCTGGCCGTGCGCGACCTGCTCGGCACCGAAAGCGGCCGCGAGGCGCTCGACATCGGCGCCGGGGGCGACCGCACCGCCATGGTCGACCGCGTCGCTGAGGACGTGGTCATCGCCCACTGCGAGCGCCTCGCCGCCGAGGGGGCGCGCTTCCTGCTGCGCAGCGAGGAGCTGGGCGACCGCGAGTTCGGCGCCGCCTCACCGCTGCTCGTCGTCGATCCTGTCGACGGCAGCATCAACGCCAAGCAGGGGCTGCCCTACCACTGCACCTCGCTCGCCCTGCTGGAGGGCGCGACCTTCGCCGACACCAGCGTCGGCGTGGTGCGCAACCTGGCGGGCCGCGGGGTCTACACGGCGATCCGCGGCCAGGGCGTGTGGCGCGACGGGGAGCCGCTGCGGCCGCTCAGCGTCGGGCTGGCCGAGGGCGGCCGCGTACCGGTGCTGGTCATGGAGGCGGTGCTCAGCCCACCGATGATCGTGCGCCAGGCGCGCCTCATCGAGCGCTGCGGGCGGGTGCGGCTGCTCGGTGCTGCGGCGCTCAGCCTCTGCCAGGCGGCCGCCGGGGCGGCCTCGGCGCTGGTGGCGCCCGGCGGGCTGCGGTCCTTCGACTGCGCGGCGGGGCTGCTCGTGCTCGAGGAGGCGGGCGCGCTGGTCACCGACCTGGAGGGCAAACCGGTCGGCGGGATGGCCGCCGACTTCGCCTCGCGGCTGCGACTGGTGGCCTCGCAGGACCCAGAGGTGCATCAAACCGTTCTGTCGCTGCTCGACTGACACAGAGCCGCTACACGCGGTACGACGCCACTCACGCTCACAGTTGCGTCCGTCATGGTTCCGTCACGGTTCCGTTTCCGGCGCGTTACTGGATCGCCAGATCAAACGCGGGGTCAAATGCGGCACACTGTCGCCCGGGCGGAGAGCCCGGCGCCCGCCAGCCGGTTCTTCGCCTATTTCTTTGTCTACGAGAGCCGCCGGCCGCGACCACCGCGCCGGCGGCTCTTTCTCGTTTCCGGCGTCCGGCGCATTCAAGCGGCTGGCCTCGCCGCCAGGCCGCCGTTACACACCCGTTCGTTTTCGTCGTCGTCGCAACAGGCGTGAACGGCACGGGGCCGGAGATGATGGCCGCGTGATGCCCGAAGGGGGCCCGCACGTGCGCCACCGACCCAGGCGGGAAGCGTCGCCGGCCTCGATACCGACTCCCCCTGCTGCTGCGACACGCAGAGACCGCGGCCCGCGCCGGCCTGGCAGCGCGCCCTGGCTCGACATCCTCGCGCTCATCACCCGGCGGATCACCTCGGCGCAGAGCACTGGGCAGGCCGCCGGGGACATGGTCGAGCTGCTCGCCCAGGCCTTCGACCTGGAGTGCGTCGCCTACTTCGAGCTGCCGCCG
>Ga0207699_10000128_pt1 | contig 52461 bp, 84 predicted proteins | sample LARL51metaG_FD_184344 | JGI IMG/M metagenome (GOLD analysis project Ga0207699, IMG submission 184344) | Corn, switchgrass and miscanthus rhizosphere microbial communities from Kellogg Biological Station, Michigan, USA - LAR L5-1 metaG... | ecosystem: Host-associated > Plants > Roots >...
CCGTGACCGTGCTCGCTTCTGGGCAATCGCAATCGGCATCTAGCAGCGCCTGGAGGTGCGCGATCGTCGCTTCGATCTGACGTCGCGCCTCTGGTGTCATTCTGACCCCACATGGCGATACATAATCCTAGCTGTCGGTTGGACAATGCGTCTAAGCGATGGCGCAAGCTGCCGCCCGGCAGCACGAATTGTGCCGTTGGTTCGCATGACCGCAGTTGCTCAGGAAAGCGGTATTCCTCAGGAATTTGGAAGTGACGAAAGTTTCAAAACCCAGAACAGGTCAGCGAAAGCACGCCCACTGCTCAGCCGATGGCGGCAGCCGGACGTGACTTCGGACGGCCGACCGGAATCCGGTCAGCGGCGGCGCGCGCGCGTCGGGCGGCGCGGCGCAGGCGCCGCCTCGGCGGCCTCCCGCTCGCGCTCCCTCGAGACACGAGCCCGTTCCAGCTCGTTGAGGACGGAGAGTTCGCGGTCCATCGCGGCTATCTGGCGCTCATGGGTGTCGAGGCGGTCGTCGTGCAGTTCCAGCCACTCCTCGTGCTCGTCGATCCGCTTCGTGAGCTTCTCCTCGAGCTTCGTGATCTGGCCGAACGCCGGGTTACCGCGTGGCACATACGGAACTTTGGATCGTCGAGGCACGTCGTCACCTGGCGGGATAGAGCCCGGGCGGCCGCGTAAGGCGCCGCCCGGGCGTGTCGATCAGAACGCGAGATCGTCTTCGGTGGCCGGCGGCACGTCATCGGGCGGCGGCAACGTATCGTTGCCGCTCCACCCGCCATCGTCTGCCGGCGGGGCACTAGGCGCCTGGCGCTCGGCTTTCTTCCCGGCCACTGCCGGGATCCCCTTCAGCGTCGATTTGAGTTGGGCCGAGTATTTCCGAAGCGACGTGGAGTCGAGCGGCTTCTCGAAGGTGAAGCCGCGGGTCGCGGGGTTGACCCACTTCACCTTCGCCCGCGTCTTGCCCTCGTACGTCTCGTGCTCGACGACGATCTGGCACTCGATGTCAGGGTGCTGGTCCGCGAACTTGTCGATGTCGTCCCCGGTGAAGCCGCAGGCGCGCAGAGACTCGAGCGACCGCTCGGCGACGGTCTTCCCGGACTTGCCGGCGGTGTCAGCGAAATACAGGAAGGCCGTGATCTTCTGGCCAGCGCATGGACCGTTTAAGACCTCGAACGACACGGCTGCGGCGAACGGGCTGTTCTTGGTGCCGGGGCCCCACTGGATGTGGACGGGGCCCTTGTCGGTTTCAACGGGGGCGACGACTGCGGAATAGGTTCCCTCTGGGAGCATGGTGATCCTCTCTTTCGATCGTTGATGTGTCTACTGCTGTGATTCGTTGGTGACCGCCGGCCGGTCCTTCAGCTTCGCGAGGATTCGCGAGAGCGCGGCCGTGTCGTCCTTCGCGCCAGCGACCGCGGCTGCCACCTTGTCGGGGAGCGCTGGGTCGCCGATTCTCTTCACCTCTTCGTCGATCGAGGACTTCAGCGCCGGCACCTCGTTCTCGTATCCGGACTCCACGGCAGCCGCGAGGGGCGCCCACGGGTTCTCGATCTCGATCTCGATTTCCTCAGGAAGCGCCAAGCGGCTCTTGGCGTCGAAGGCTGCCGAGTGCGACAGCATCAGCAGGCGCCGACCCGTCGAGAACCCCTTGGGTCGCCCGTTCTTGTTGCCGAGTTCCTTGGCCGCGTCGTCCTCGTGGCGCACGAACCCGGTCAGGTCGCACCAGCCCTTGAGGAATCCTGCCGCCTTGTCGTGCAGTGCTGGCTGGTAGCGGTCGTAGTCCGGCCCGGTCGGATTCTTGTACGCCTTCACGATCGAGTGAGCGATCAGGACGATGGACATCCCACGGGAGGCTCGGAGGCGGTCCAGGCGCGCGCACAGGGCCCGCCATTCATCCACGGCCATCACGTAGCCCTTGCCGTAGCCGAACGACTCGATTGACGTCAGCGAGCCGTCTTTGCTGCGCGCCGAAGGCTCCGACTCGCGCTCGATGATGTGCTGCCAGAGCATGGCCTCGATGCGGTCGACGGTATCCAACACCAGCGTCTTGAACGGGTGCGGGTTAACGGTCAGGTCATGGATCGCGGACAGAATCTCGCTGTACCGCTGCGGCACATGGCCGCCGGGCTCGTCACGGAACTGGTAGCGAGCGACGTTGAGGCGCCCTGACCCGTCGTCGGCGTCGAGCCAGATGGGTTCCGGAGCTGCCGAAGCGAGCGTGCTCTTTCCGGTTCCCTCGGCCCCATAGAACATGTAGCGCAGTGGCGCGCGCAGGCGCTCCCGCTTGACGGCTCCGAGACGGCTCGGCGGTGACTGTGGTTTTGTCGGTGCTGCTGCTGTCGCTACTGCGGGCATGGTTCCACTCCTCTTTCGTGGGTTGCGGTCGAGCTAGACCACCTCGGCCAGCTCTGCGTGAACGTTCTGAAGGCGGACGAACTTCGTGTCGTCGTCGAGGGACGCGACGCCCGAACACGCATCGATGAAGTCGCACGGGCGGTTGTATAGAAAGCAAGCGTTGGGATTGCGGGGGGCATGCTCCGCGGTCGCGGTAGCGCGGATCTGCAGCGCGGTCTCTTCGACATCGCGCTCGGACTCGGCGATTTCCGATTCGAGGCGCACGACCTCGGCCCTGGCGAAGTACGCGTCCGGGCTCGCGGTAATCAGCGCTCCGAGCCGATCCCGGAACTCGACAACGGTCTCGTCGGCCTCGCGCTGATTCGAGTAGAGCCGACTCGGTTCGGTCTTGGTGGGCTTCGTGTATTTTCTCAGTTCGACAGGTGTCGCCTTGAGAGGTCGCAGCGCCGGACGATCGATCACGTCGTAGAGGCACCCGGTCGGCTCATGTCCGAGCGAGCGCACGCCGCCGAAGTAGATCGAGACCTGCGGATCCATTCTGAGACGCTGCCAGTACGTCGATCCAGCCGTCAGATCTGCCCCCGTCGTCTTGTGCTCGACGAACCAGATTGATCCGTCCGATCGCTTCCGCAGGAGCTTGTCCAGTTTGCCGGCCACGCGGAGGCGCCTGCGACCAGGGATCGCCGTGATGAATTCGACCTCCACTCCGATGACCTCCCAATCGGACATCGCTGACGCCCAGCGTGCGTCGTAGGCGATCATCATCACCTCGGCCTTGGCGAACGCGGCATCGTCGATGGCAGAAGAGGCGGCGCGCGCGACTTCCATGGCTCGCATGGCGGCAGCCAGTGGGAGACCCGGTAGGGGCTGGATATTGGCCGCTCCTGGGCCGTCGCCGTCTTTGAAAACTCCCCACCACGCGTCAAGTCCCGCGTGGAACAGCGTTCCCCACTCCGCTAGCTCGCGGGGCTGGATCGACCGATAGCCGAGGTTGTAAGTCAGGTGGTGCAGGCGCTGGCACGCAGAGAACGCCGCCAGCCGTGATTTCGTAATGACTTGCAAATCGCTCATCGTCACAGCCCCGGCGTCGCGAGTCCGTTGGCCACGAGCAGGTCGTACGCCTGATCAAGCTCGCCGCCGGGCTGGAACCAGTGGCTGTCGTGGTCGGGGTCGCCAGCCAGGATGCCGTGCTGGTACGCCGCGATGTGCGCGAACTCGTGCTGCATGGCCCCGTCGCCGACCAGCCCTGACTGCGATGGCCAGTAGTTCGAGAGAATGGATTCACGATAGAAGTACGTGATGCCCTGGACGCACCAGCCTTCCGCCGTCGTGAAGGCGCGCCCTTCGTGGCAGTCAAGCCCTACCCGGCCATACCAGTACACGTCGGGCGTCTCGGTCAGGCCGTAGAATTGCACCAGCAGGTCACGCGCTTCGATGAAGCGCGGTGGCGGCTCAACGACCTTGGCCATATCCACTGGATCGTGCGGGTCGCCGCAACCACCGGCGAGCGTCATCAGCGCCGCTGCGGCGATTCCGAGCGTCCCGCGGCCCATCAGTTCAGCCCTCCCTTCGCGATGCGACCGACAGAGAGCCGCACGCGCCGCTCGAGCGCGGATGCAAAGTCGGCAGCCCTACAAAAAGCAAGCAGGGCCAAATCGCTCGACTCGCCTTGGCGGCGCCCCCGCTCGCGCGCGACGCGGATGGCGCGGAGGCCGGCGACGGTGAGGGCGGCGACGGGGGTCACGGACGAGCTCCAGGCAAAGAAACAGCGCCCCCAGCCGGATTCGAACCGGATTCGCCAGGCCGGGACGTCACTCGGCCCAACAGCCCCAGGCCATCGGAGGCAAATGATGGGCTTCCCCCATCAGCACCGGGATTCACGCCTTCCCCGGATGGCGATCGGCCCGTTGTCGTTCCCTCGGGGCGTGGCGACCGTGTTTGCGGCGCGAGCTTGCTTCGGGGCGAGCGGACTTCCGAATCTGAATGGTTCTCGGTCGGGGCCGACCCGCGGTTGCGCGAAATCGGACCGCGAAGGCCAACGGCAATCAGCTGACGGCACGGGCCGGCGTGGGTGCAGGACATCACGATTCGTCCCCTCCTTTCGCTTCCCGGTCGAGCTTCCGACCCTCGGAGTTCGCGCCCTCGGTCGCGACGACCAGCAGTTCGCGGGCTCCCGAGAGACAGCCCAGCGCGCTCCGCACGTGCATCCCGATCGGATCGGCCGCGGTGATGATCTGCAGGGCTTCCAGGAGCGCACGCTCGGCGTTGTCGATGGCGTCCCGCGCGTCGCCCCGCCTCGCCCACCACTGCGAGAGTTGCTGGCGTGTCATCGTCCCATCTCCTTCGCCGGCACCGCGCCGTAATCGAACCCCAGCAGCGTCGGTCCGTCGTGCCAGTCGACCAGCGACCAGTCCGTCGGGGCCGGTGCGCGAGAGATAGGCGTCACCTCGACGGAGGCGTAGTAACTCGACGGCAACTCGAAGGCCCACTCGGGCAGGGCGGCGATCTGGGCGGCGGTCATCGCCCCGCTCCCTTCCCGACCAGCGCGAGCACCCGCCCCCCGCCCATGCGCTGCCCGACGGCCACGCCGACCCGGGGCGCTCCGGTACGGGCGAGTTGCTCGGCGCCGGCGCAGGCGAAGTGAGCCAGGCGGAGGACGTATGGAATCTGATCGGTCGGCTCCATCGCCTCCCCGCAAACGGCGCAGTGGACCGGAGCGTGATTGAATTCGAATTCCAGGTCCGTGATGAACCGAAGCAGCCGATCCTCTTCGGCGCAGACAGGGCCCATGAAGCGCCCGAGGACAGAGGCGTCCTGAATCTCGACCTCGGCGCAGTCGTGGCTGCCGCGGTGTTGATGGAACACCGCCCAGAGCTTGTCGACCATCAGCCTCTGCTCCCTCGTCATCACGCACCCCTTTCAGCGGCCACGGGCCGCTCCACGACCGTAAGAGCCTCGAAGTCATCCGTCGGCTCCGGCTCCCTCACCGCGTACGCGACGAGGAGCGCGATCAGGGCCGAGACGGACTCCGTCGGATCCTGAGCCACCAGCGGCGCCAGCCGCGGGAGCACGCGGCCGGCCATCAGATGCCGTTCCCTTCGCAGCCAGCCGGGCACGCATCGAATCCCCCAGACGCCGCGACGGCCCCCGTCCCGCGGCACGTCTGGCAGACCTCGCTGACGACCGCGCCCCTGATGTCGACGTAGGTGCAGACGCCCTCGACGTCCATGCGCACGTGCCCCGGGACGGGTTCGTAGATTCGAAGCTCGCGGCCCTTCGTCGCCTGACGGATGGCCTGCTCGACCTCAGAGAGATGAGCGAGGCTGCCGCCAGCACCGTGGACGTAACCCACGAAGCGAACGCCCTTCGCCGTCGTGACCGCGAAGAGCATCACGCCGCCTCCGCGTTGCAGGCGAGGCACAGCGGGAGTCGGAACTCCGCCAGCACTTCAGCGGGCTCGCCGCAGCAGTCGCAGGCCGCGTCCACCAGGAAGCACCGGTCGCACTGGACCATCCCGGTCCCCTCGCAGGAGCGGCAGCGAGTCGCCTCGGGGGCGAACTCGGGGAGAAAGTCCGTATCTTCGAGAGCCATCAACCTCATGCAACCAATCTAGTCGATTGGTTGCCTTTTGGGCAAGCGGAAAATGCAACCAATCGCAACTTTCTTCTAGGGCCGCGAAGCGCCTACTGTTTCCAGGCCGACGAGGGCACGGAATACGGCTTCTTCGCGAGTCTCTCCCGGACGTGATCCGGGGGATTGCGATGGAGGGCGTTCCAGGCTTTTACGGTGCCGAGCTTCTGTCCGAGCGCCTCCGCGATCTCGGTCATGCTCTTCCCGGAGTTCTTCGAGGCGACCGCGAATGGCCCTCCCTCGAACTTCCGTCCGGGCCGCCGTTTTTCTTCCGGATGCATCTTTTCGCCTTGCATTGGTTGCCTGATAGTTGCATCATCGGCGTCCAATGGCAAGCCGGAAGTTTCAAGCTGCGGTGCGCGGAGCAGAGCCTCGACGGTCGCAGCCGCTTGCCGGAGTCGCTTCGCTCGCGCTGACAGCCGGGCGGCTTCCGCCTCGAGCCGATCGGCGAGAGCGCGCATCTCGGCGACCGTCATCGTCTCGGGCGGCTTCTCGATCACGCCTTCACGGTATCGCCTCAGGAAGGAAGCATCAATGATCTATTCCCCCACGGCCCGTCCCATCCGCGTCCTTCGGATCGCCACGCCCGCCGACGTCCGCGCGGCCGGCCAGGACCCGGGCGTCGAGGTCGCGGCTCGCCGGCCGGCTCACGTCACCCTGCTGTGCGAGGACGTCGGGACGGGCGAACGGAGCCTGCACGACGTGGGGCAGCTGGCGCTGTTTCAGCCGAATCCGATGGAGTTGGCCGAGCGGATGAACGAGCTTCTCGGCGGAACGGAGGGCGGGTGATGCTGCGCATTCGCCCGCTGGAGCTCGCCGTCATCGTGTGCGGCGCGTGGGGACTGCTGGCCGGGCCGTTGGACCTGGTGGTCTGGCTGATGGGAGGGAAGTGATGCTTCAGGTTCAGCATGTCTGTGTCGGAAAGACCTGTCGGTGCACAGGTGGGAACGATTGCGATTGCACGCCGCGATCGACGCACGTGCTGGCGACCACATGCGTCCGCTGCCGACGTCCGATGCGGCTGATCGACGTCGACAACGGCGCGACGATACGGGCGCCACGCGCGCGGAGGAAGCCATGAGCGCGCCGAGCAAGGAGGAGATTGCCGAGTTCATCTCTGTCGTCCGCGACTTCAGCGACGGCTCTCTCGCTGCTCACGCCGTCGCGCACCTCGACGACGAAAACGAGCGGCTGCGAGCGGACCGCGACAAGACGCAGAACGAATTTGCGCGCGCAGCAAGGACGTGGACCGCCGAGCGTGACCGCCTCATAGCGGAGCGCGCCGAGTGCTTGGCGCTGCTAGGGCGGGCCGCCGAACTATTCGACGGACTAACCGGACCCGAGGACGAAGACCCCGTGCGCTACTGGATCGGCGAGTACGCCACCCTGGCCGCGAAGCTGCGAGGCCAGCCATGACCGACGACAAGCCCGAGGCGGGGCGGACGTGCGCTGTGTGGTGGTGCGGAGGCGAAGACGACCCTGGTGAGTCGGTCGGAATTAGGTTCCGCTGGCGAAAGGACGGACATCGACGGCGCTGGTTTTGCTCTCAGGACTGCCGCAATAGACACAACGGCGAGCCGTACGGGCCGCAGATTCCGCCCGCATTCCCCCACCTGAACCCGGCCCCGCGCCCCGTCGAGCAATCCAGCGCTGGAGACAGCCTCATCATCCGCGGCGACGGTTCGGGGACGTACGAGTTCTCCGGCGGTCGTAAGGTCGAATACCCGGCGTACCAGCCCCGCCCCGTCGAGCGCTGCTCGTGCGAGGAGGCGACGAGGTACAAGGCGGCGCTGGAGGCCATAGACAGTCGCATCGGCGGATTCATCGGCCACCCAGGTACCACTGAGCGCGACATTTACGACATCGCCCGGCGCGCCTTGGCGCTCGGAGGGGAGGGAACATGACCCCAGAGGAAGAAAAGAACATGCCGCGGGGACAACGCATTGCCGTTCTTAAGGCCGAGATGGAGGCTCGTCTCGCTGCCCTGGAAGGCGGCGATCAGTACAGGTACCACGGCAGCGATATCAAGTGGATCGCGGCGAGGCTGTGGGACCTGGAAAACAACGCGAAGTCTTGGACTGAACGATGAGCTACTGCGAAATCTGCGGGCTCGGAGACCTTGGCAGAGAGGTGCACAACTCGGTCATCCACGCCCTGGCCGACCGAATCGCGAAGCTGGAGGCGCGACTAGACCGAGGCGGCTGGCCAGTGTACGACGCAATTGAGCCGACCGCCGCTTCCGGACCTATCCCGCCGGGGTACAAGTTGGCGCCGGGGTGGGTGCCGATGTTCAGCGGCGCAAAGGAATGCATCCATGCTGGCGCAGACGGCGAATATGACTGCATCTCCTCGCCTCTGTGGGAGACGGAGATGGGTGCCGGGGACAGGGCAGGAGTGGCCTGCGCGGCACACGCCTTCGAGATGAGGGCGCTCGTCAAAGTCGAGCCGCCTGTTACCGAGGGCAGGTGTCGAATTTGCGACTGGCCATATTCCGTGAACGGATGCCACCCGGATGACTGCTCGTACCGGCCGGCGGCTGGAACTCCAGAGGCGAAGCGAATCGAGATGCGACGAGACGTCCTCGGAGCCGACCGACTGCACCCGGTCGAGCCGCCCGCCGAGCAACCTGCGAGCGCGGTTGGTGAGGTGCAGTGGGCGTGCGGGTGCGGTTACACGAACGCCGGTCCTGTCTGCACGAAGTGCGGGAAGCCGCCCGCGCCGTCCCAGGTTCTGTGCAACAACGAAAGCTTCTGCCCCGTCATAACCGACCATCCGTCCGGAGCGTGCCCTGCGCACCGATTCAGCCTCCCCGCGCCGGCCCACGGCGCACCCGCCGAGCCGCTGAGCGCGAGACTGGCCCCGTGGGTGGATGGAAGGTTGTCCGTTGAAACGCTCGACGTGAGATCGCTACACGAGAAGGTCGCCGCCCTCGAAGCGCGGCTCGCCGCCGCCGAACGGGAGCGCTCCCACTTCCGTTCGCTGTGGCTGGCAGTGGACGAGGCGATGAAACAGGCGATTCTGGAGCGCGAAGTGGCGGTCGCTGCCGAGCGCGAACGGTGCTGGGCGTTCATCAAGCCGATGAACCGCCAAGTCATCCTCGATCTGATGGTGAAATATCCGCAGGGGAGCCCGGAGTCTCGCGCGTGTTCTGAACTGTACGCGCTGATGCACACCGCCGAGGAAGCCATCCGCGACGGAAGACAGGCGCCGAAATGAACTCTGCACAGCGAATCGCGGCTGACTTCTGCGAGTGGCTGGCGCTGCTGATACTGCGCATAGGATGCCGCTGGAAGGATCGGATGTTGGCGCGCCGACTGCGCGATCTTGCCGATCAGTACGACAATAGGCCGGCGCCGAAATGAGGTATGCGTCGAATGTGGACGGCAACCACTCAACGATCGGCAAGGCGCTGCGCAGGGTCACTGTAGTCAAGGACATGCGGCAGCATGGGGGCGTCGGGTACGATTTCCTCGCGCGGCACCGTCGCACGGGACAGCCCTTGTTCATCGAAGTGAAGGATCCTGGCAAGCCGCCGTCTAAGCGCGAGCTAACCGACTCCGAAGAGTGGATGCGTCAGCGCTTCCCGGAAAGCTTCATCGTAGTGCTGACCGAGGAAGATGCGCTCCGGGCGGTCGGCGCGCTAGGATAGGAGAGTCATGACCGAAGAGGAACGCATCCGTCTCGTCGCCATGTTGTCGCCGCGGATCCACCTACGCGAACTGACGCTGATGGAGCGCCTCGCCCGCTGGGTCAAAAGTCTATTCGGGCGCTGAGTCCAGCAGCGCGCGCAGTCGTAGCCCAAACTCCCATCGAGACAGGCCCGAGGATTCGCCGCTCGACGACCAGGCCGACGACGGCCGGCGCATGTAGCGCGTCGACTAGCCGCTTACCGCCATCCTGCACGCCGACGAGAACCGACGCCGACCAGTTCGTCCGCGATTCGATGGTGTGCAGCGTGACGACTGACTGATGCGCCTCGGTCTCGGCGTGCTGCTGTACCTGCTGAGACCGCTTCGTGTCGTCGGTGCGAGTTGCCTCGATGCGAGTCTCGCGAACCACCTCCTGCTCGACGTGGGCCGGTACAGCTGGGCAGCCACCAGTCGCAGCGACGGCTGGGAGCCAGCGCGTGAAGACGTGCTCGGTGGTGTCGGTGTCGCGCGTGGCGGTCTCGTGCTTCGCCTCCTCGGCGTGGGCGACGGTGGCGACCGTCGCCTTGGTGGCTGTCGTCGCGTGCGTCTCGTCGCGCACCGTAGGAGGCTGCGCGGTGTAGCGGCCCGCCAGCGCGCCGAGCAGCGCAGCGACGGGAACGAGGCCGAGCCAGCGCGGGCTCATGGCGCCTCGTTCAGGTCGATGAAGCAGAGCAGCTCATCCCGCCGGCGCGTGCGCGCATAGACGCCGTCGCCCTCGGCCGAGCCCCCGGGGTTCGTGTTCCCCTCGATGGTCTCGCAGTCGTGCGTCTCGGTGTTGACCGCGGTGACGAAGCCCGTGTGCTTGTGGCCGTTCAGGATGAAGATGGCGCCAGCCGCCGGGTTCGAGCGTCGCATCGTTGCCGGTGCCTGCTCGTCGAGGGTGAACACCCCCGCCGTCAGCCGGATGGGCACCTGGATGCCGAGCGCGACGCACGCCCGGCGGACCATGGCGCTCACGAAGATGGCGCACCACGGGTCCGCCTTGGCCGGGTCGTGGCCGATCTCGCGGTTGTAGGCGTCGATCTCGGGGCCGCGGTTGCGACCGTGTTCGCGCACGCCCACCTCGGCGGCGGCGAGTTCCAGGACCTTGGCAGCGAGTGGTGTCATGGTGTCACTCCGTACTTCTTGGCCAGCTCGCGGAGCGCGAATCGCGCCTTGCCGATCTTGGCCGTGTGGTTCGCGGCGTCGTCGTTGTAGGTCATGCTGTCGAACAGCGTCGAGGCGGCGACCAGCAGCGTGCGCAGGTCAGCCCGGACGTCGATGATCTCGTCGGACAGCCCGGGAGGATGGCCCGGCTTGGTCGGAGCCTCGTGCACGTCGAAAGGCGCCTCAAGCTCGCGATCCGCCGGAATGAGAGCGTCGCCGTCGAGGATGTCTTCCGGTGAGGTGTCACCCACCGCGCGCCTCGGCGGTCAGGTGGTCCGCGCATGCCATCATCCCCTCAGCCAGGTCGCGAATCTGGATGGCGAGCGCGCCGATCTCAGCCGCTCGACGGTCGCTTGCAACCGTGTCGATGAGTCGCGCAGCCTCTCCGAGAGCAGTCGCGCAGCGTGCCGCGTGTAGGGCCGCGTTTGCGAGTGCTCGTCGGTGGCTGCTCGCCCGTCCACGCCACACACGGTCCCAGAAACCGCCAGTCCGATCGATGGGGTATTCCTCATTCGCCACGTCGTCCCTTTCGCTTCGGGGGCTGGTACACCGGCACGCTGTCGAATTTCTCGTCTACGTACTTGCGCATCGAGTCCTCAACCTTCGCTGCGGCGGAGGCCGACGAAGACTCGATCTTGGCGATAAGCTCGGCCTTGTCCTTAGCGGCACTCTCGACCGTCACTCCGCCCCAATGCGATGAGACGTACCCGGCGGCGCTCGATGCCAACGCCATAACGGCACCGATGACGGTCGCCTTCCACGTCGTGCTCTTATTATCGTCTGTCATCGTCATCCCAGACTCTGCTGGATGTCCAGCGTGTCGTAATCCTTCGACGGAAAGTGATAGATGGTCCCACCAGGGCTGACCGCTTTCCATTCGACGTTGTAGCTCGCAATCGTGTCAACGTCGGTCGAGATTGGAGGATAAGAGACGCGCCCGTTGACGGCATCGGTGATAGACACTGAAGCATTCGATATCTTCACCGTTCCGGTCGCCCTATCGACGACGTTCACCGTCACCGTGTAGCCGGTGAGATTGACGGCCACGCCGTTCGACTTCAACGTCGCTGTGATCGGGTAGGTGTCGGTGCGTTTGCGATTTTTCATGTGTCTGACTCGACGCTCAAGGAAACCTCGTCAACCGTTGCCGATAGAGAGACCGCGTCTACTTCTGCGGTCAATGATACCTCGTCGAACACGGCCCAGAGAGGCGGTTTCAGCTTCAATTCAGCCGGCGGAGGCGGTAGCAACGCGGGAAGTCCAATTGCCTCTCGAATCAGGTTGACGATCGACCTGACGAACCGTCGCGGTGGCTGAATCTCTATTATCGGACCCAAACGTGTAGCGGTGGGCAACGGATCTGCTGATTGCGGCGGCTGCGGCTTCCTTGGCGCTTGCCTGATGGGCTGGGAATCAACCCATGGCGCGGTAACCGGAGGCAGCGCATCAGCGATTTGAGCCCGCGTTGGCGCAGCCACGCGACGAATCGTGTCGCCCTGTGCAGCGAACGGTAGCGCGCCAACGATGGGAGGCGCCGGAAGCGGGTTTGCTGCCTCGCCAGGGTTGCGACGCATCGGCGGCGTTTGTGTCTGCTGAGCGTAGACCCACGGGCTCTGCTGCGACGCTGGGAGCGGACTGACACTTTGTGCCTCCTGGCGCCGGACGGGCGCGATTCGCGGAGGTTCGACGAAGACCCACGGACTCTTGAGTGCGGTCGGAAATCCCTGCGCCTGCGTGTCGGATAGCGGTCGTGCCGCCGGCTTTATCGGTGGGCCAGGGGAGTCCGGAACGACGCCAGTCGCGGTCGCTGCTTCGTCGAATGCTGCCGCGAGGGTGATCCACGAGTCGATCGCCGGCCCGGTGTACGTCGCTGCCTGCGTTCCTGTCGCCGTGACCCGCTTGTACTCGAGCCGACAGCCCCCAACGTCCGTCGACCAGTCGGTCCGCGTCGACGTGAACCCGGTGCCAGCCGCCGGGTCGCGGTTGTTGCCGTAGTTCATGCAGGCGCCGACGACCATCGCAGGCTGATTCGCCGTGGTCAGGTTTCCCGACGTGATGGCGTCTGTTCCGGTGCCAACGTTCAGTTGGAACTGACCGGCCGGAGTCCCATCGAGGGCGCTCGCGGTCTTTGCCCCGGTAATCTCTAGGAGCTTGATGCCGCGAAGGCTGCACGAGGCCGCGAATGTGCAGGTGACGGTGTAGGTCCCAGCCGCCATGTTCTCGCGGTGGGCGATTCCGAGTGTCAGCGGGTTGTTTGTGACCTGCCTGTCGATTGTCCATCCCGTCGTCCCGTTGACCGAGTCTGAGAACGAAGAGATGGCGACGTTTGAGGCGTTCGTGGCGACCGCGACCAGGATCGATCCCGAACTGATCGTGATCGACGATGACACGATCGTCGTTGCCGACCCGGACATGCCTCCGGTCGCCGGAGTGCACGTCTCCTGTGCAACGGCAATCGCCATGGCTTACCCGGTCACCGACACGAGCATCCGCTGACGCCGCTCGTACGACTCGATGCGCCCCTCGAACGCCGTGCAGCGCCCGCCAAGCTTCTTCGCGCACGGTACGCACTCACGCGCGAAACAGCGATGGCAAAATCCCACCTCAGCCGCGTCCTTCTCGGGGGTGTAATCCCACCGGTTGCAGTGGCAGCAAGTGAAAGTCTCGCGGGTCACCGAGCGCCCGTCTGGCCCGGTGACCGTTACGTATCCGCGCGCGAGATTCACGGCCTTACTGCATCACCTCGGCGTCCACGTTGACCGTGGTCGCACCGCCCAGCGCGTTCACCAGCCAGCCGAAGCCGTTGGCCGCAGTTGCCGGCGCCACCAGCTCGGCACGCTGCTCGTACGCGGCCCACCGCCAGGTCGAACGCGGGTTGACAGCCACGTCTTTGAACGTGGTGTTCGCCGTGTATGTGGGCTCGGCCGAGTGGTTCGATCCGGCGGTGAACGTCGACGCCGGATCTCCGGAGTCGCCAGGCGCCGGGGTGATCGCCGTCGACGTTCCAGCCGCCGTGTACCGCTTGAGCTGGATCTGGAAGCCCGAGTCGGTAGACACCGTGCCGATGTTCGAGAGCGTGAAGGCCACGAGTCGCGGGCGAACGGCAGCAGTCGCCGTCACGCCCAGGGCCGACTTGGCCGCAGCAGTTTGGGTTCCAACGCAGGTGTAGAGCATCTCAGTCGTCCTTTCCGTAAGCGGTGATTCCGAAGGTCTGCCCAACGTGATTCGGGCAGACGTGACCGGCGGTCAGTTCGTCGTCGCGGTTGCCGCGGGCCACGACCAGCATGAAGGTCCACTTCTCGAGCACGGCCGCGTGGGCGCGCTGCCCGGCGACGTGCTCGTCGGTGACGCCGTTCGGCCCGTACGTGACGGGGAACTCTTTCAGCTCGTCGATCTGCGACGAGCAACCTTGCACTAGACATTTCATGGTTCGGTCTCCTTCCAGGTTGTTTTGCACTACTGATATCCGACAGCGTAGATGTATCCGGTCCGGCTCGCGTCGAACGTGAGGACGACGGCGGTTGGATCGTTCGCGGCATCGGTGTTCATGCAGTAGGCGGACAGTCCGACCATCGTCCCGCCCGTTTGCACGACATCCAGGGTCATCCCCTTTCGGGAGGGAGCAGGTGGAATAGCGAGGAACATGAGCGCAGTTCCCGGGCCTGACGACGCGGCGATGGCCCAGTTATTGGCTCCGGTGATACCTGACGAGCCAGGAGCGGCATTGCTCCCGAACACCTGCTCTTGGTTGTACGACGCCGCCGCCATTCCGGTGAGAGCGACATTGCTCAGGGTACCCGCGTTCCAGTCGACGGTGATGTCGATCCGCTTGTACGCGTTCGCGGCAAACGCGATCGTGATGCTTGCAGCGGTGAATGGGCCGGTCACCGGAAGTACAATCGCAGGAGACGGAGGCCGGATAAGCGACGCCATCAGGTTGCCTCCACATCGAGCGTCAGCGTCCCGCTGCTCGCCGTTCTGGTCGCGGTAAATCTGACCGCGGCGCATTTCAATGGATCGATTAGGAGGTACGCAGAGCCGGCCGATCCGGCTGGCTTTCCGGCGCCGCCAAGGTATGCGACGACAGTCGCGTCAGTCACCGTCGTCCATCTCGCCTCAGTCGGACGCCGAGCATCGTAATTGTTGCTCACCTCGAGACCGATCGTCGCCGTGAGCGTGCTCGTCCAGGTCCATTCCAGGCCGAGCGAGTGCCGCCCCTCGAACGGGAGAATGGCGACCTGGGTAGTCGTCGTTCCGTCGAGGGTCCCGGCGACGATCGGTGTGTACTTGACCGACTGCGCTCGCTGTCCAAGCGTGGTGACGTTGAAAGCTCCCATGATGTATCAGCTCCTTGCCTGCTCGCGCACGGCGGTTTCCATTCGGTCCGAAGGGGTTGGAAGCGATCCGGGAACTCCCGCACCGCCCCCGCCTCCCTGTGCTGGTTTCGCGGGTGACTCTTGTGCCTGGTACGCCTCGGTCGCGGGCTTCTGGAAAAGGACGCCGAGGACGTTCTGAGCCCACGTCTTCCAGGGCGGCTTGGTCTCGATCATGTCCGAGTAGGCGGCGTCGACGAGTGCCGCCCAGACGGTCGGGTAGACGGCCTTCAGCGCCGTCACCTCGTCAGGGTTGAGCATCCCGGACATGAGCAGGTCTCTGGCGCGGTCGAGCGGGTCGAGCATGATGGCCACGAGCCGGTCCAGGTCGTACTGTGCGACGGAAGATAGCGGCAGCGGGTCGCCCCACTCGTCGGTTTTGAGCTTCGGGCCGAACTGCTTGATGTAGTCGATGTGTGGCACGGGCTCGCCTCGAGCCTTCATGGTGTTGCCGGCCGCGATCAGGTGGACCAGATCGACGTGCTTCGGATCCTTCGGCGGCTTCCGCGGGTCGGACTTGAGCCAGTTCTTCGCGCTCATTTGTTCGCCACCGCTTCCTGGTCGTCACCGAAGATCGAATCTTGGAGGTGCTGCTGGAGCGGCCGCCGGTCGTTCATCTGCGTGGCGGCGTCGATCACCGGCTGCGGGATGGACTTCGACGCCATCCGCCCGGCGCCGAACAGCGTCCATTGGCCGAGCTTCGAGGCGGCGGCCTTGTCGGCGACTGGCGCCAGCTTCTTGGCAGCCTCGCCCGCGGCGTAGCCGTACATCGCGCCTGTCGCCATGTCACCACCCGCAAGATGGGCGGCTCCGGCTCCGATCGCCGCTCCCGCGCCGCCGGCTCCGCGCGCGTGAGCGAACTTCGCCACTGCGCCAAGTACTCCTGTCCGTTCCTCGCCGCCTGGTCGCTCCACTTGGAACCGCTGGTCTTTCGTGGCGTTCTTCAGAACGCCGAAGACGTGCAGCTTCTCGTTGTTCGCGTCGAGCCTTGCGACGGTGCCAGGAGGCGAGTGCAAGCCGACGTAGGCGTGCAGCTTGTCCTTGATGCCGTCGCCAAGGGACTGGAGAACTTGCTGAGTGTCCGTCGTCTCGCCAGCGTGCAGCGGGTTCGCTGCGGTCGCCGGTCCGTGCAGGTAGTTCGAGATGAATTCGCGGACCTGAGCCGGTGCGGGATTGTTCCCGAGCCGCTTGAACTGCTCTTCGACGGCGTCGATCTTGGAAAGCTGGGCCTTCGTGCCGGCCTTGAACTGCTCGCGCGCGTGGTCGAAGACCGATTGGATCCCGGGATCGGGGACTCCGCTGCCTCCCGCCTTTGCAGATCCTTCGAGCGCCTTCGTGTAGATGGCGTCGTTGTCGGCCTTAAGTTCTCCGATGCGCGCCCCGGCTACACTTGCCATCTTCTTGGGCTCGCCGATTGCTGCCATGGCCTCTGGCTCGTCCTTGAGGACGGCTGCGAAGCGCGCTCCCTTCTGAACCATCAGCTTCTGCTCGTACGGGCCAGCATTCTTCGCTGCATCGCGCACGATGCGCCGGTCGACGCGCTCCCCGGCGTTGTCTCCGAGTTTTCCGATGGCGTGCCCGGCAACACCGAGCGCCCCTCCAATGCCGGCTCCGATGCCGGAGTCGACCGCGATGTCCTTGCGGCCTTCCTCCGTCGTAGGATCTCCCTTCGAGTACCCGGCCCCGGCGAACGCGCCGCCGGCCGCGCCCCGGGCAAACGCACCGGGAGCCGAGGTCGTCGCGGCGGTCGGTCCCACGGCGCCCATCCCCACGCCCCCGACGACCTGCCCAAGATGCATCGGGCCGGGATGGGTCGCTTCCAAGTCGCTGTTGCGCTGATTGTATTCGCCGAGGCGCTGCGAGAACGTCTTGTCCTCGGTCAGAGGCGACAGTCCCGGATGGCCGCCCCCCGCCGCGTTCCACTTCTCGAACTGCTCGCGCAGGGCCGGCGGTGCCTTCGACAGGAAGGTGTCGACCAACGCCCCGCCCTTCGCTGACCAGCCGGCCGTGAGTCCCTGACCGGTCCCGACGGCCGCCGCGGTCCCGCCGCCGTAGTCCGGGCGGCCGGTGCGCTCACCCACGGGCAACTTCTCGACGTTCTCGCCGACGTTGCTGCCGATCTTGCTTGCCTCGCGAAGGATGTTGTTCCACTCCTCGTCGTCGGCCGGCTTGCCCAGGTTCGGCATCACCGATCCAGGGACGGGAGGGATATCGATTGCACCGGCCATCAGCGCAGGTCCTCGTCGGTGATGTTGAGTTGCTTCATCACGGTCTTTGCCCCCGGGAGATTCGGGTTCGCCTTGAGCTTCTGAATCGTCCTGGCCCGAAGGTCAGCGAGCGGATTCGCGGCCGGCGCCGCGGGCTGCGCGGGCTGAGCCGGAGACGGCGTCGGAATGGACTTCAGACCAGCAACCCCCGGTGACCGCTTTGGCGCCTTCGGCTGGAAGTCGTCGATGCTCTGCGCGTTCGGATCCTCCGGGAGCGCCGCCGAGCTGTTCACGTCCTCGGGCGAATCCTTGGAACCGGGAGCGGCCGTCGGAGATGGGGCCGGACCGACCGGAGGCACAATGTCCCTCGGTCCCGCGTCAGGCATTGGCTGGACACCGGCGGCTCCACGCGACGCCGGTGCCTGTTTGTGACGCTGGCTCGGGTCCGACGCTGCATCGATGTCGTCAAGGTGAACGCCGAGGTTTGCCAAGTAGCCCTTGCGGACGTTCATGACGTCGTCGCGGGCACTCCGAAGCTTTGCCATGTAGTTGTCCCAGGTCTCCTTGCTCGAGAAGGACGACGGCGGGTTCGGGATGGCGTCGAGCAGTTCTTCCTTGCTCGGGATGGCCTGGGACTCGCCACCCTTCGCGATGCCGTAGGCGTTGCGGAACTTGATGACGTCCGCCTTGAACTCGGCCTGCCGGTGGGTATCGGCACCGATCTTCGAGAGCCACTCAGGAAGATCGGGGCCGTTCTTCTCGCCGCCGACGATGAGCTTGTCGACGGTCTGAAGTGCCGCGTTGACCTGCGGGAGCTGCTTGACTGCGGTCCCGTACGCCCGGCCCTCTGTCAGCGTCGAGTCGGAGGGCAGCACCTTCCCCGAGTAGGTGTCGGTGTACCCCTGCGGGGTGGTGCTCTTGCTCTTGTCAGCCTTGTTCTCGTTCTCAGTGATCGTGACGTCCTTGCCCTGCTTCACGATCTTCTCGGTCATCCCGTCAACGGCGCGGCCCTGGGCGTCGAGCATCTGCTTCTGCGCGTTCGCGATGGTCGTATTCGCATCGATGTCCGCCTGGGTCTTCCCCTGCGCCTCGAGGTTCGCCTTGCCGATGGCGACGACTCGCTTGAAGGCCATCGCACCGCGCGCATCGACTTCGGCCATGAGCAGCTTCCTGGCCTCCTGCGCATCGTCGAGGCCGGCTTTCGCCATCGCGACGCGGTTGCTCATCATCTTGATCTGCTCGCGCTGCCGGTCCAGGTCGCGGTTGATGATGTCGTCGACGGCAGATGGCCCCTGATCGCGGCCGGTCATCACGGCGATCCGCGCCCGCATAGCATCGGCGGCGCCACTCAGTCCGACCGCAAGCGCCTTCATCACGTTCCCGTACGTGTCGCCGTCGTGGAACAGCGATGGCGTGGGCGCGTTGTCGTACTTGTCGCGAGCCTCCTTGAGCCGCGTCGACCACTGCGAGATTTCGTCCTGCGTCTGGCTGTACGCCTTGGCGCGCTCGGCTTCCTGGCGCGCGAGCTCGTCGGCCTGGGCCTTCTGGTCGGCAGCCTTGGTGTCTGCAACTTCCTTGTCGTGCTCGGACTTCGCAAGAGCATCGTCGATCTGCTGGTTTCTGAGAGTTTCCAGGTCTCCAAACAGCTTCTTCTGCTCCGGGGCGAGCTTCGACGTCGTGATGTCCGGCTCTAGATGAGTCGTCGTCGCCGTGACCTTCTCGGGTAACGGCGGAATCAGGAACGGAGCCTGAGGATATGGCGAGGTGTCATCCATGGTTCGTCAATCGATGATGGGAGAATCGTTTGCGCCGACTGAATTGCCTGCGGCCGGGTAGTACGTGGATACGCCGCCTTGCCCGGGCCCGGTGTAGATGGCGCCAGATGCATTCGGGTAGCTGTTGCCGTTGTTGCCGTTGCCACTGCTGCCGAGTTGCGATAAGAGCTTTCCAAGGTTGGAGATTCCGGTGGCCGTTGCCGCCTGATCCGCCAGGGACTTGGTAAGCGCGAGCTTCGCATCCTCGTAGTTGAATCCCATCTGAGCCAGTAGCACTTGGATCTGGTCATCGCGGAGACCCTGAGACCTGGCGTTGTCGATGATCTGCTGCTGGAGCGCCGCGGACTGGTTCGACATCGCCGCCTTGTTCGCCGCATCTGCCGAGAATTGGGCGGCGCTGGCAGCGAGATTCGCGTTGTTGATGCCTACCGTGGTCCGCGCGCTGAGATCGGCAAGGGAAGCCGTGTTCGCAGCGTTCGCGTTGAACTGGCTCGCGTTCGCCTGAAGGCTGGCGTTCGCGATGTTGGTCTGCGTGACCGCGGACAGGTTAGCCTTCGAGGCGTCAAGGTCCGCCTGGATCTGGGCGATTCTGGCGTTCAAGGCGTTGGCGGCGTTCGACTGTCCAGCCGCGAGCGCCGTGGCCTGGTTCGCCTTGGCGGCGTCCATCTGCGCGTTCAGCGTCGCGATTCGAGACGTCAGCTCATTCGACGCGTTCGCCGTCGAGACGGTGATCGTGTTGCGGATGTTCTCGATCTGGGCCTGCATCGCGGCGGCAAGGTTCGTCTTGCCGGCATCAAGAGCGGCCTGCATGTTCGCGGTCGCCACCTGGACCTGCTTGTTCATGTTGGCGATCGACGTCTGCAACGCGGTCGACTGGTTCGACTTGGCCGCGTCGAGGAGGTTGATGGCGTTCGTCTTCGCGACGTCGACGTCGGCGCCTAGTTGAGCAGCGGCGCGGGTGATGTCGTTCTGATAAAGGCTCGAAGCGAATGTGCCGTACTGCTGGCGTCCGGTGGCCTGCTCCTGGGCGCGGAGAGCGGCCACGTCGGCAGCGCTCGCCGCGTTGGCGGCCATGAGCCCCTGCTGACCGGCTCGAAGCGCGGCGCCAGGGGAACGGCCCTGAAGGGAGCCGGCAGCGGCAAGCTGCTGACGGGCGTTGGTGTCGATCGCCTTCTGCATCAGTTGGACGGCGGCACTTGGCGCGGTACCGTTCGCCGCGCCCTCGGCCATCGCCAGCGCGTTCTGCATCGCCGTCCTGGACTGGTCGGCGTTCGTCGAGTCCATCGTGATGCGGTCGATCTTCTGGGCCGTGACGTCGCCTGGCTTGGTGATGTCCGAGACGCCGATCTGCGGCGCCGTGATCGATCCGGCCTGAATGGTCCCCGGAGCCCCGATGACCGGCGCACTCACCGATCCGGCCGTGATGGTCGTCGGCGTCACCTGCTGGACGGGGCCGATCTGTCCGGCTGAGATCGTCGGTGGCGCGTTGATGGTCGGCGCGGTGTATCCAGAGTACCCGACCGGCGTCGGGGCGGCGATGGTAGGAGCCGTGTAGCCTCCCGCCGTGATCGTCGGCGGCGCGCGGTCACCGGCATTCGCGGCAACGGAATCGGCGAGTTGCTTCTGGAGCGCGGTCAGGTCTGTGGCGGCCGTCGGAAATCCACCGCCGGTGACGCCAGTCCCGCCGGTTCCGGTTCCTCCACCAGATCCAGAACCCGAAGCCCCGCCAGGCTGCGTTCCGTCGCCCTTCAGACCACCGAGCCCGTACGCGGTCGCGGCGCCTCCGAGGATCTTCCCGAAAGAACTGTCGGTGAAGAGATTCTTCCCCGAGTTTGGTCCACCGAAAATCTTGTCGTTCGCGACGCTGTTGTTGAGCCCAGGCGTGCCGACAACGTTCAGGCTGTCGGCTGCATCCTTCACGCTGCGGATGCCGGTCTTCGCGGCATCGGTCCAGCTCGTGATGCCTCCGAAGCCGCCCCGCGCGTTGGCGGCGGCAATGTCCGATGCGCTCGCCGCCGAACCATCAGCCTTCGTGGTCGACGTGTTGCCGTCGGGACCGAAGTTCTGCGTGAGCCCACCTGACGTCAGGCTGCCGTTGCCGCCTGGCTTCGTGGTCATCGTGTCGCCGCTGGCCCAGGTGTAGGTGATCGAGCCGTCTGGGTTCTTGACGACGCTCGCCAGGGTCGTGGGCGCGCCGATGCTCACGCCGTTCGGATCGATCGCCTGCCCGCCGTCGGTGAGCGTGATTCCGTACTGCGGGTCCTGCCAGTTGAAGGCCATCAGCCGTTGCCCCCGATGTCACGGCCTGTGCGGCGGGAAAGGCCACGGCGCTGTCCAGGCTGACCGAAGCGCGGGCCGGGAGCTCGCGGGGGACCGGTCACCGGGTAGGTGAAATCGGTCACCGGCTGGCCCGGGATGTTCGGCGTGGCGGTCGGGTTGTAGGGCTGGCGCATCGGCGGCGCGGGCGCGCGCGGGCGCATCGTGTCCACCACCGGCGCGCCGGGGACGGTCGGGGGCGGGCCGGGCGGCGGGGGAACGGGAGGCGCGCCAAGAGCGTTCGCCGCGACGCCAGGGGTGTATCCGGGCGGATGGTACGGATCGGCGCCTGGCGGGGCCGGTGGAGGCGCCGCAGGAGGCACGGGCGACGCCGAAGGGGCGGGAGGAGGCGTGGGCGGCACGATCGGCCCCTGGTTGACGTACGGCGCTCCCATGCGGCCCTGCGGGTCGAGTTGGTTCCAGTAGCCGCTCTGCCCCATCCATCCGGGCAAGCCCGTCCCGGTGCCCCAGCCGTCAGCGAGCGCCTGGGCGCCCGTGTAGCCGCTCTGGGCGAATCGGGCGGCGACCTCGGCCGGGTTCGATACCGGCGTGGACATCGGCCCTGACGTGAGTTGGCCCATGGACGCGGTGAAGGCGGCGCGCAGGGCGTTGTTCTCGGCGGCGCGCTGTGCCTCTGCGGCCGGGTCAGGTGGGTGACGGATCTTGCTGATCGCAGCCGAAGCAAAGGAGTTTGCAGACGCAGACCCGGGAGTCCCGACGGTCAATGGGCTGTAGTTGTTTCCTCCTGCGGCCACGACTGCGGCCTGAAAGTCGGCCGGCGTCCAGTTCGACGTATCGACCAGTCCGCCGTTGTTAAAGAATTCGTCCGAGTATTGCGCCATGGCATCTTGGAAGCGCGAAGACATGGCCGTCGGCGCCGCCTGCGGGGGCAGCTGAGGAGGCGCGGATGACGCGGCCGGGAGGGACTGCCAGCCGGCGGGAGGGGCGGCCTGGGTGGCGCTTGAGGCCGGTGGCGCGGGCGGGCGGTACCCGGCGCGGCCGCTGGTCACCTCCGGGTCGAACCGGCCGTAGCTGTCCATCCAGCCCTGGAAGGCTCGAGAATCCGTGTCGTAGTCGCCGGTCGCAGAGGGCGGCGGCGGCGCGCGGTACGCGGGTGGCGCTGCCGGCGTGGCAGACACGGGCGGCTGGCGAGAAGTCGGCCCGAGCGGCACAACACGGGGCGTGACCGAACCGTCCGGCGGCGGCACTGGCGGCGGGGGCAAGTTTGTCGTCGTCGGATCAGGAGATCGGACAGGCGGCGCCGTGGTCGGCTGCGACTGCGGCGCTACACGCTGGCCCGGGGTGAATCCTGACGACGTCGCCCGCTTGGGCGTGCCATCGTCGTTGTAGTCGCCGAACGGAGAAAACATCGCCATCAGGTCCACCTTTCGGTTGCCGGGCGCTTCTCCGCGCCGCCTCGAACGCCGACCACGGCACCCCACTGCTCAAGCCGCCACGTGCTGTCAGACGCCGGAAGTTCGATCTGGAGCGAGAACGCCGCACAGTTCTGCCGCCCGTGTCCGGGCCGCGCCTCGGCCTGGATCGGCGTGACCGTGCTCGGTAACGGATTCGCCGGTTCGAACGCCTGAATCGCCGTGTCGCTGTTGTTCTGGAAGATGGTCAGCTTCGGCGCGACGCCCGTGTTCGTGCCGATCTGCGCGCCCGTCACGAAGGCGCGGTAGAGGCGCATCTGCGTCCCGAACTGGCCGGCGCGGATCCAAGCGCTCCGAATCGTCCCGCGATACGCGGTGCCGGCGTCGGTCGTGGAGGTGGCGTTCTCGGCCAGCGCCCCGCTGCCGTTGAACAGCATCTGATTGCCGCCGACGATCGCAGCGAGCGTGTAGTTGTTCAGGCCACCGACCCAGCTGTACCAGATCTTGTGCTTGCGGTCGTAGACGAGCTGGCCGCCTGAGTAGAGAAAACGCACCTCATTCTTCGCGCGCGCGAACACGACGTCCGTTACCGTGATCGGCGTTCGCACCGTCGGCTGACAGAAGAAATCGTCGACCGGAGACCCGATCCAGTTGACGCGGGCGCTGCGGTCAATCGAGAAGATGCCGCGCTCAGAGACAAAGAAGACCTCTTCACCCGTCGAGATGGTCGGCGGACCGACGATGGCACCGACGTCAAGGCCCACGCGCGCAGTCGAATGCAGCGATCCGGAGCCGTTGTCCTCGGGGCCGTCTCCAGCCACAAGGTAGATGGCGTTTCGCTTGAACACGACGAGCTTGTCGTCGAGCTGCGCAAGCCCCGTGATGTTTCCGAACTCGTCATCGAAGTCGATCACGAACTCGTCGACGAACTCCGGTTGATGGCCAGGTCGGAGATGCTTCGAGAACCACAGTTCCGTGCGGAAGTCGGCGTTGACCATCCACATCCTGTCGCCATATGCCGCGAGATATGCCGGGCGCGGTGTGATAGCGGTCTCGAGCTCGACGTAGGTGTAGAGGAAGTCATTTCCGGAGAGCACAATGTCAGTGGCCAGATCGACAGTGGTGACCACGCCGGTCCCGGTGCTCAGGTAGGTGACCGCTACCAGCTGGAACACGCTGCCGTTGCCTGCAGTTCGGAACAGCTTCGCGGCAACCGATCGCGGTTGCGAGGCGCTCTCCAGACACGGCATTGTGCGCGGGTCATAGGTCACGGTCACGGTGTTGTTGGCGCCGGTCAGCGTGATCGATGCCGGCTCGCTGAGCGGTGACCTCCAGATGCGCCCGCGCTGGTCGGCGACTTCCAACATCACAACGTACTGGTACGATGCCAGCAGCGTAAGGCCGCCAGCGCCAACCGACTGCACGAGTGTCGGAGCTCGCGGAAAGAACGGGACGCCATGGATCGGGCATGGCCCGGGCTCGGCAGCGAACAACGCGCCAGATGGAAACCACAACGAACCGGCGCATTCCAGCGGGCGGCCGACCGACAACGTTCCGACGTTTCCGACGGCAGACGATGGGTATTCGATGTGCCAAACGTCCGGCACGTAGATCGGTGAACTCGTCCCCGCAATCTCCGTGGCCGTGGCGCGCCGGTATAGCGCCGTCCAGTACGACCGTGCCGAGTCCCTCACTACGTGAGGCTGCACTTCGCCTCCGAACGGGTCCTCCCATGCATCGAGGGGCAAGATCACCGATTGCGGCTCCTCCTTCGTGGTAACGGCATTCCCGCCCGTGAAGGAGAACGTGTACTCCAGGTACGTCCTCTGTGTTTCCGTCGTCGCGCTTACGCTGATTGCCATGATGACGCGCATGGGATCGGTGCTCGGCTCCCGCCATGCCGACCCTCTCAGCTTCAGATCCGTTCGCGCCGCGCCGCCGATAAATGCCGGCGTCCCAATGGTCGTCGACTTCTTGCACGCCTTCGGGCCGCCGGCCGTCTGGTAAACGACCTGCCACTCCGTCCCGCTCGTGTAGGCGACGCCGGCCATCTGCGTCGAAGCGACCGCCTCGGCCTGCTCGTCGGTAGTCACCGTTCCGGCCGACGTGACTCGCAGGACGCGCGTCGAAGGCGTCGTGTTCGAAACCGCGATGTATCTGACCCCAGAGGCGTCCGGGTCCGACAGGAGAGACAACCAATTGTCACAGGTAACCGCGATGACCAGGTTCGCCGTCGCCGTCGACCCGGTTGATGGGTTGTACTCGATGAACCGAATCTGATTCGCGGCGGTGCGGGCGACGATCGTGACCGTCGATCCCGTGTAGTACATGATGTCGACCCACGACAGGAGGGCATGGCCGCCAGCCCCAGAAATGGTGTCGCTGCGCTGCTGGTTGCCCGCAGAGTCGTAGACCACCGCTCGCGTCGTACCGTCGTTGCACCCCATGACAACGACAAATAGGCTTCCCAGCGAGGCAACGCGCGCGTAGTTCGTGCTGTTCAGGAGCGATACCGCTGGCGCGATCTGCTCCATCGTCGACTTTCGAAAGAACGTCACGAGGTGGGGAAAGGTGAAGGCGTTCTTCACCATCACAGCTGTCGACGTGACGGCGATGTCAAGCGACGACGCCACGCCAACAGAGCGTTGGTAGTTGACCGAGTACCGCGTCCAGTTCGCCGGCCGATCACGCAGGGACGTGCCGTAAGACGACGTCGACGTTCCCGAGTCATAGAACCGCATCACGTCGCCATCCGCGTCGGCCAGGTAAGCAAGGCCTCCATCGGCCTTCGCGCCGACCATTACCGGGCCGGGGTTCATCGTGACCGCGTCGAATCCCTGGCGCGCGCGCCATTCGTCGGCGCGCTCCTGCTTCACGTCGTCGAGGCGCAGGTGCGACCCGGGCTGCACGGACAGCGGGTTCGAGTCGCCGGCCAAGCCATCGGTCAACGGCCATGAAATAGGCGACGGGTTCAGCGCCATGGCACGCCGCCCTTGCCAAGTTGACAGCGACCGAACGCGTAGCGCATTCTTCGCCCACCATGAAGACGGCGATCCTCGCGGCGACAGGGCTGATTCTCGGGTGCGGCGGCATGGCCGGACCGGAATCCACACGTGCAGAGAAGCTGATAATCGGAGCCTGGGTCGCTTCCAGTACGACGCTCCCGTGCTTCGATATCTACGACTTCGCCGAAGGATCCCAGTTCGATCGAGGCGTTGCCTGCGTCCTCCAAGACGGGTCGTACGGGATGGAAAAGCAGGGCGGAACGTACGCGATCGTCGACGACAAGCAGATCCAATACGCGATCTCCGCTGCCACATGCCCACCAGCCGAAGTCACCGAGCGATCCGGAGCGATCGGGTTCTCGGTTACCGATGCCGTGCTCACGCTGATGTACTCGAACGCCGTGGAGACATTCCAGCGACAGGGAGACCCGACTGGCTCCGGAATCATCAAGTTCGGATGCTTCCACGGAGACATCGGGAAATTCACGGCATCCACCTTCGCGCCGTTGTAGAGCGTCCATCACGAGAACTCCCACAGGCGGATGATCCCGTTCCCGCCGAGGCCACCGGTCTTCGCCGTCACGCCAGCACCGGACATCGCGCCACCCCCGCCCGAAGCGTTTGCGATCGCCGCGTTGCCGTCCAAGTCGACGCCGGAGACGTTCGAGATTCCAATCCCCGGTCCGCCCCATTTCGACGCGCCGCCGCTGCCGGAGTAGGCCGCGCCGGTGAAGCTGGTCGTCGACTGTGTCCCAGGTGCGCCGGAGCCATTGACCGTTCCATTGGACGCGATGGCCGGCGCCGAGCCAGGATTGCCTCCGGCCCCTAGGCGCCCACCGCCCGGGCCACCAAATGCCGTGACAGTCGTTGTGCCGTTGCTGAACGTGGAGTTTCCGCCAGCGCCGCCCGCGGCGCCGCCTCCTCCCGACGACCCACCCGCGCCGATGGTGTAGGTCCAGTTCGCGGCCGGGATGACAGGCGTCGCGAAATAGGCGTACCCGCCGGCCGCCCCGCCCTGACCAGAGTCCCCGAGTACCGCTGCTGACCCGCCGCCCTGACCGCCGCCGGCCCAGATCTCGGCGATGGCGAACGCGACGCCAGCTGTTTTGGCGATAGATGTTCCCGATGTCAGGATCTGCGGAGAACGCAGAAGTCGTCCGCCACTTGCAGGAACCGGAGGAGCCGCCCAACTCCCATCGGCGCGGAGGAAGTTCGCCGTCCCGCCGCCGCTTGCTGGAACGATGCCGTCAGTGGTCGCCGTGAACAGCGCCAGAGCCAGGTTGACGCCTGACCAGACCATCCGCTGCCAGCGCCCCGGCTTCGAGCCATTCGGATTGATGACGCTCGAACTGTCGTCGCGGTCGGTTGACGTAGACTTCCAGGCAAAGGCGCCCTGGAGTCCATCGAGCACGGAAACGCCACCCGACAGCATCGCCACGCGCGGGCCGGACTCGCCCGAGTCGTCACCGGGCGTCTGTCGAAGAGCAGCGATGGTCGCCGCCGTGATGGCCTTGAGCCCCGGCAGCTTCGACGGGCTGCGCTTGCCGTCGAGCTCGAGCAGCGCATCATAGTAGTCGACGAGCAGGCTCAACAGGTCGTTCGGATCCTTGACCTGCGCGAGACTGGGCTTCTTCAGGCTCATCGAAGCCACCTCACGCGCGACCGCGTGCGCACATCCTCGATGCCAGGCGGGTCAGCCGAGCGCTGGGAAGCGGCCCACTTCATCGCGCGCCCCTTGGCCGCGCCGAGCTGGGCGGCGACGGCCGAGATGTCCCACTCGTTCTTGGTGAGCATCATGACCGCGGCGTGCAGGACGATGACGTCCTGGAACTGCTCGAGTTCCACGTCGAGGGTGGACGCGGGGAGCGCCAGAACCGGCGCCTGCGGCACGTAGAGCAGCTGGTAGGTCCCCTGGCACCAGTTCGCCGGCTCGATGTAGAGCAGCGAGCCGGCCACGCGGTAGCTGCGCCGGCCTGCGATGCGCCCCTGCCGGAGCGCGTACATCGGCAGGAAATCTTCGTAGGTCGTCCCCGGATCCGACTTCACCGCGCGCACGTTGCGAAAGTCCGCCGGCAGCGCGTTGGTGTTCGCCGTCGGGGCGCTCAGCGTGAACGGCGTCTGAAGCGACACGCGGAAGTCCGGAGCGATGTCCACGACGTCGTTGTAAAGCGTCCGGATCCCGTCGTTGATGAATTCCACAGCCTGCGTCGACGTAACGAACGTGTCGCTCGTCGACGCAGGCTGGTCCGCGATGGCCTCAGCCCTTGCTTGCAGTTGATCACGGCTGATGGACATCGTTGTTGATCAGGCGTCGGACTCGGACTTCTCTTCCTCTGGGGTTTCCGATTTCTCTTCCTCGGCGTAGCAGGCCTCGTGGAAATCGGAGAGGGCCGAGACCACCTCCTCCATATCCACGTCGTCCGGCTTCATTCCGAGCGCCGTCACCAGATCCTCTGCGGCCATCCGCTTCGCCTTGCCCGGATCGGGCGCTGATTCCTCTTCCTCGGCCCCGGCGTCGTCTCCCTTGCGCGCCGAAGCGCGCTTGGTGATGTCCGCCGGGGTGATGATTGCGACCGCCGGCATCAGAAGGTCTTTCCGCGGGCGACCTTGACAGTGATCATCACCGACGTTCCGTCGGGGAGTTCAGCGTCGGCGTACGACGTCTGCGCGAACTGGAGCTTGAAATCTCCGGTCTGCGTCGACGCCGCGAGGTTGACGGTGCGAGTGACGTTGTCTCGACGAACGAAGAAGTCGAGGCCCGTCGTGTTCGCGCCGTAGACCGCGGTATCGGGACCGATCGGGCACGGCTCCACGTTCAGGAGCCGCTCGAAAGCGGTCGGGAGCGTGATCGTGTACCGGCCGGCCGTCGCCGCGGTCTTGACGAGCGTGACTCCACCAGGGAGCCACGAGTTGGTCGTGTCCACCGCCCCGCCCGTGGTGGTGACCAGGCGCATGTGGAACGTGATCTCGTCGACCACGCCCATCACGCCTGCGGCCGGCCGGGGGATTGGATTGGTTGCGGTTGCCATGACTTCAACTCCCTCCCGATCAGAACGTGAGGCAGAAGTTGTGGATGGGGGCGTTGCACCCGAGGTCGGCGTAGTACCCGACGCGGCCCTCGATGCCGTCAGCCGCCGCCAGACGGAGAACGGTGTTCCCGTCGTCATCGAGGAACGTCGGGATCTGCGAGGTGCGAGCGCAGAACAGCTGCAACGACTCCTTGCTGATCCCGTAGATGCGGTTCACGGGGCAGAACGGGTCGCTGAAGATGTCGATGCTGTCGCCGCTCGAGGCCATCAGGTTGATGCCCTTCACGCCGACGCCCGGGATTGGGCTCTGGACGGTGGTGGGCCGGTAGCGCCCCATGGCCAGCTTCGTCAGGTTGCGCCGACGGGTCGGGTTCATGAACACCCAGTCGACCTGGCCGCCGTAGCGGTCCACCTCGGCGAGGCCGTCGATGATGGCGTCCTCTTCCGTCTTGCCGAGCGACGCGATCGACACGCCTCGGAGACGCGAATCCGTGGACCGCGTGTACCCGAAGATGACATCGGACATGTTGAACTGGCCTTCGAAGCCAGTGATTGCCAGCCGCGAAGGAGTCGCCGAGTCCTGCCGATCTCCCTTGCGGAAGATGAAGTCGCCGAGCGCAACGCCGGTGATGGTGTTGATGTTCGCCGACGTGGTCAGCGTGCCGGCGTTGTAGTCGATCGCCGTGATGCGCAGGTCGGTCGTGCCGCCCGTGTTGCGCAGCGTGTTCGAGGCGAGCGACGCGCTGAACTGGATGCGCATGCCGATTTCGAACAGCACCGCGTCCTCAGGGAACGCCAGGACCAGCGTGGTCGAGGCCAGCGTGGTCGAGGCGCCGATGGTCGACATCTCGCCGAAGCCGCTGCGGTAGATCTTAGTCGCGAACGACTGCATCGTCCCGCCCATGATTCCGTCGATCTGAGCGACCATCTTGTCGTAGAGGGCGCCCTCCTTGTCGGACGCGGCGGCCATCAGGCGACCTTCGATGGTCGCCACGCCGTAGTCCTGCTGGTACGTCGAGATCACCGGCTGGACGATGTTGGTGATTTCGTTGCCGCCGTTGGTCTGCGCGGTGGCGAAGTCGGCGGACCCGCCGCCGTTGTTGCCGACCCGCATGGCCCACGTGGGCTGACCGGACCAGCCGACCTTGGGCACCATCGCCGCGGCGGCGCCCTTGGACCATTCGATCTTGCTGACGAACTTGGCGGAATATCGCCGTTTCAGACCGGCGGAGAGATTGGCAATTGTTGCCGCTGGAGCTGCCATGGGAAACCTCCTGGAACGAGCGAACGCAGATGCGGTTCAAGCTCGTTGCCCAGGGGTTTCGCCATGCGGGCAGCTTCGAAATACGGCTCTTGCAGACGATGGTGAATGAAATCGGACGCGCCGTCAATGTGCGCGTTGCGCGAATTACGTGTAGCGCGACAAAGGACCAGTGTGCGCTATACGTTGCTCATTTCGCAATGAGCGTGTAGCGGCTCAAAGCGACGAGCCCCAGCCCTTGTGGCCGGCCTTCTGCATCTCGCGCTTGATGATGGCGTCGCGCTGGGCGCCATCGAGCGGCAGGCCGTCGTCGTCGACCGCTGGCCCGCGCGCGGCGATCCGCTTGCCCACCGGGGCGGCAGGCTTGGCAGGGGACTTGGCGGCAGGCTTGGTGCCCACCGGCGGAGGTACCACCACGGCTGGCTTGGTGGCTGCCTTCGAGCCACGCGCCGGCATCTCGAGGCCCAGGGCTCGGAACTTCGGCGCCTCCTGCTCGCGCACGAGCTCCTCCGCGGTGTCGGCCGCCTTCTTGAGGTATGCGGCGTGCTCGCCAGGCTTGAACCCGTTCTGCTCCCACATCTGCAACGCCGATTCCTTGATGGTGTCGAGCATGCCAGGGACGGCGCGGGATAGTGGGATGTCCAACTCCTGGCTCTCGGTCAGCTCCTTCGCGAACAACTGCGCGTAGGACTCGACTCCGATCGCGTAGCGCACGAAGTCCATCTCGGCGCCCGGCTTGTTGCCGGCGGCGGCCCACTTCTCCGCGGCGCGGGCGTAAATCTTGTCGAAATGCGGCGACAGACCGGCCTGAGCGACGGCGTCCCGGATCATCTGCTGGCCGCGGTACTGGCGCAACTCGGCTTCGACGGCGGCCACGCGGTCATCGGCCTGTGGCTTCGCCGGCGCCGGGCGCACCTCGGGCAGCGTGACCTTGCCGGTCAGGGCCAGCTCAAGCAGCTCTTCCTTGGTCTCGATGCCCAGGAACTTGAGCCGCTCGTTCAGGTCAGCTCCCTTGAGCTTCTCGACCGCGGCGGCGGCCTCCTGCTTCGCCTGGGCGGCCTCCCTCGTTGCCTGGTCGGCCGCCTGGCGTGCGCGCTGCACTTCGTCCACGAGCGTCCGGTTGCGGGCCTGGTACTTCAGTGCGTCGAGCATCTCCCGGCGCTGGGCGGCGCGAGGCTTCTCGGTCGCGGCGGGCGGCTCCGTCTTGTCGGCGTCCGCCTTGGCCTCGCCCGCCTCCTCGCCGCCGGGCGCGGTCGCTTCCTCGTCGTCCCCGGCGTCGTCGGCCTTGTCGACCTTGGCCGGATCGTCGGCGGTGATGTCCTCTGGCTTGGCGGCAGGCTCCTCCTCGATGACGACGTCACCGGCCTTCGAGCCGGCGTCGGTCGGACCGCCAGAGACCACCACGTCGCCCACGTCGATTGCTCCGAACGCGTCGGCCTCGCGCGGCTCGTATTGGATTTCCTTGACCGAGTCGGTGAAGCCCGGGGGCGCGACGGTGAGCTTCTGCTTCGCGGCCGGCGCGGCTGGCCTCACCGTCTCCACGGCGTTCGCCCGGTCGGCCATGACGGCTTGGGCGATGGAATTGGACATGCCGTTTGTCGTCTGCTGCCCGTTGCTCTTGCTCATTCGTCAGATCCTCTCGTGTTCACCGTGACGGTTCCGTTCTGGTGGTCCACGCCCACGACGGTCAGTGTGACTCCGCTCGGCTCACTCGGCGGCTCGACATTGGTCCATGCCCAGCACGGATTGTGAGGCACGCCGTCATAATGGCGCTCGCAGCTTGGTTGGCGGCCTAGGAACTGCGCCCACAGACGCTGGCCGCGCTCGAACCGAGTCGTGTCGATTCCAGCGAACGGCCGATGGGTGAGTGGGCCGCTCACTGCACCATCCCCGGCATCGGCGGGGCGTCTGGGACCGGCGGCATGGGCAGTCCGGGCGGACCGCCGGGCGGCGCCTGTGGCGGCTCACCTGTCGGCGTCGGGCCCGCAGACGTCGGCGGCGCTAGGCCTGGCAACACCGGCGGTTGAGGCTGCGGCCCTCCGCCACCGGGACCACCAGGCGCGGGCGGACCGGGAGGAGGCGCGGCCGGCTGCGGCTTCGTAGCATTCAGCAGCCGCCGCAGCATGTTCATCGCCTCCTCGCTGTACGCGTCGTCGAGGAGCGCCAGGAAGTACCTGGCCCGCGCGTACGTGAACAACGCTTCCTTGTTCATGTACTCGTCGGGAGTCTCGTAGTGCTCATCCTCGAGAATGTCGTCGACCAGCTTCTCTTGCAGCATCTGCTCGGACAGGATGAGGTCGGTGATCGGCGAGATGTCCGGCACGTTCAGCGCGGACATGGCCTGCTCGCGCGTGAGCCAACCCTCCTTGATGAGGTCCGCCGCCTTCTGGAACTGGCCCGAGAGCGACTGACCAAACAGCGACGACGGCAGAACGCGGATCTCGTACTCGCCGGTGAGGTCCTCGAAGATCATCTCCTTCCAAACGCCGCGGGAGATGGCCCGCCACTTCGGTTTCGCCTCGGGGTGCTTCTTGGCGTAGTCGCGCGTGAGCCGCCACCACCACTTTGCCGTCTCGACCCGGTCCGTCTCCCAGTTCTGCGACGGCAGCGCGAGCCGATCGGCCTGAAGCTCGGTGTCCTCTCGGATTGCCACGGCAGCCGTCACGCCAGCGCGCCCCTGCCCTCGCGTCGTGTTCGGCGACAGGCCAATGGTGTCGAGCATCTGCCCTTCCAGTTCCTTGGTGTACTGGTAGGCCTCGGGATGAAGCGCGGGCGGCGTCTCGACGTGGGCCGGGGTATTCACGTACTCGTCGACAGAGACATACGCGTTGTTCAGTCCGGTCGGCGCGTTTTCGCCCTTCTTCGTGTGGATGATCTTGGTCGCGCTCTGGTGATGCGCCTCGCGCAATGTGATCTGCTGCTCGTTGAGCTCGACCTGGGCGGCGCGATTCAGCGAGATGACCGAGTGCCCGGACACGCCGATGTGCTTCTCGTCGAACACGCCCGTCACGAATGGGACGCCGTCATAGTGCCAGTCCTCGTCGGTGTGCAGCTTGTTACCGACGACGATGACGTGCCGTCCGTTCGGGCCGCGCTGGTAGGCGTCGATGATGCGAACCTTTTGCAATGTCGCGCTCACGCCGATCGACCCGGCCATCAGGCTTCCGTTGCTCGACGACTGGCCGGCAAGTTCTTCCGGCTCCACGCCAAGCATCGCGGCGGCCGCCACGGTCGGGATGCGGCGGACGTGGTATCGGCACTCCGGATCTCCCAGCTTGCCGTCTTCCTTGTCCCACAACTGCTCCCACGGCGGGAAGCGAGCCAGCTTCGTGTCGCCGTCCTCGACGTAAACCTTCATCCAGCCGAGGTCGCACGTCAGTTGGTCGCGCATCTTCAGCGACGCTTCTTTCTGGTACCCGACGTGGTCGGCCCAGGCATCAGAGAGCGCCGTCATGTTGCGGCTGGCGCGCTTGGCCTTGCCGTTGCCGCTCGACGGGACGAATTGAGCGCGCGGGCGGAACGAGCAGATGCGGTTGCGCACGGTGCCAACGAGCGAATATGCCTTGTTGAAGATTTGGCCGTTCCCCTCGCGGGCGTCAATGCGGGCGAACACCTCGGATGCGGCGTCGAGGTCGGTCACGCGGTCACCGGTGTACAGCTCGAGGTCGTAGGCCATCCACTCGCGGCGGTTCTTCTCGTCCTGCGACTGTTCGATTTCGTCGATGGTTCGGTTGAGCTTCGCGACGAGGTCATCGGCGTGCAGTTCGCCGTCTTCGCCCTCCTCGGCGTTCACCGCCTCGCACCATCGCGGTCCGCGGCCGTCGCGCTCGACGCGCTTCTCGGGCTGCTCCTTGTCCGTGTCCTCGGCGTCGGAGTTCTCAGTGGGTTCGGTGGTCTCGTCGCTCATCGTCTCGTCTCCGCTTCCCATTCATCGAAGGTGAACCAAGTCTTGATCCCGACTCCGAAGACGTACCCGGCGCGGTCAACGTAGAACCGGCGCGTAGATCTGTCGACCTTGACGACGACGCGCCCCCGGAAGACCGCGCACAGTTCGAGGCCGAGAGGCACGTCACTCATGGCCGAACGATCCTGCTTTCCTCGATCTCCGCGTCGTCCTCGCTCTGCATCGCCCGGACGAACGCCGTCGCCTGCCGAGTCGCCGCGCAGTGGACGCAGTTGCCGTGGGCGTTGGCTCGCGACGGACTGTGGCCGCGAATGTCGGCGGCGGCGCGGATGAGGCGCGACATCAGGTTGACCAACTCGCGCTCGGCAGTGTCCTGGGACTCATCGTCGTTCATTCGTACCCCAGGTTCTGTCGCTCAGCGGCGTCGCGGATGCTCATCCGGCGCCACTCCCAGCAGTTGTCGGACGGCGTTCGAATCCAAACGCGCCGGCGCCAGTTAAAGCGCTCGTCCATAAACGCCTGGCACATGTTCTCACCGAAGATCCCATCCGGACACGACGGGACCGCGCAGGGGAGCCGGTTGCCTGGTTGCCAATACTGTCTGACGTGGTCGCAGGCACGCTCGCGCGCACGTTGTTTTCTGGTCAATTCAGCCGTGACACTCACGAGAACGCCTCCCGTCTCGTCTTGGCCACGCGCGCCCGCATGATCCCGCCCTGTTGCTGCTCGCGCTTCATCCGCTCCATTTCGAGCTCGTACGGCGTCTTGACGACCGGCGGCGGCGCCTGTCCAGGCAGCTCGCGCAGCATGTCCCTCGCGTACCGCCACGGGTACAGCCAGGCGTCGCCTGGGTCAGAATGCGCGGCGTCCGAGGCCAGCTTGCCCGGCTTCTTCCAGCGCAGGCGCGTGGCCTCCTTCACCATGAGCGCGGCCAACTGCGGGTCGACGAAGGTCTTCCCGCTACGCAAATCGTCGTTGAGCTGCTGGATGAACTCGACCTTGCGCGCCTTCTCGGCCATCACCCACTGGATCTCTGGCGCGTCCACGGCGAACGTCTCTATGGTCTTCCGCGTCGCGTGGCCGGCCGGGTCGAATACCACGGGCCCCGGGTACTCGGCCTGCAGCGCGCGGAGACGGGCGAAGAGCTGGTGGTTCGTCTGCTGGCTGGTGGCTTCCATGTGCGTCAGGTGCGAGACGTCTCGAAGCGGTGAGATGCTGATCCGCGAGATGGCGTCGGCGTCGTTCCAGCCGAGGTCCAGCCCGTAGACGTGAGAGAAGGCCTTCCCGTCCCACGGGCGCAGCGCGGGCGGCGGGATGTAGTAGACGAGCGCGTCCGGGTCGACGATCCACTGACCGAGCCATTCGCGCTTGTACGTGATGGATTCTGGCGTGAGGTGGTACCGCTGGCGGGCCTCGGCGAGAGGATCGCGGCCAGCAAAGAACGGGTTCTGCGCGCACGTCCAATGGTGCTGGTTGCTCCAGCCTTCGAGGGCGTGGCAGGCGTCGAAGAACGGCCCGGAAGCGGCGGGGCCAGGCGTCCCGATGAGCACGAGCTGGCCGTTGTAGTCGAGCAGGGTCGGGGCAAGGACATCGGACAGGAAGTAGCTGAACCAGTCGGGGCCAAGGCCGGCCTCGTCAACGATGGCAAGGTCGCACTTGCGCCCACGCGCTCGCTCAACGTCCTTCTGGTTGTAGAAGCCGAAGATTTCGAATCGGCTCTGTCCGCTCGCAAAAGCAAGCTCGGTGACTCTCGGTTCCAGTCCCAGCTTGAACTTGCTGTTGAACTTGAGAAGGTCCTCCCAGACGATTCCAAAGCCCTGTTCGTTGGTTGGGGCGAAGTAGAAGACGTTCGCACCGGGGCGCTTCGCGAAAGCTCGCAGCGTCTTTCCCAACACGCTCGTTGTCTTCCCGGCCCGCCGGCCAGGGTGGGCGGCAATCTGCGGCGAGTCGTCCTCGCACAGCGCGAGCTGCTCGGGGCCGAGGATGCGGCGGAAGCGCTCGTATGCGCTCTTCGGCGACTGGAGGCCGGCGAGTTGGGACGCGAGGCGCCTGTATTCGTCGCTCGGCACACTATCCGGCGGCCTCCTCGTCCGGCTTCTTCAGGCCGACATGCTCGAAACAACGCCTGTAGCGGTCAATCAGAGCGCTCATTTCGTAGACCAGATCTCTCTGTTGGCAGTAATCCCTGCGCCACCGCTCGATCTCTGCATCAGCCGAACCGCGCTCAAGCGCGTGGCCATCCTGGAAGAACTTCTCGAGCGCATGGGCAAGCAGTTCTGTCCTGCTGTCGCCGCTCGGCTGCTGAAACAGCGCCAGTTCGAGATTGCGCGCGTAGGCCACGGTCTCTTCGCGCGGCGCTTGGCTCGTGATGCTTCCCAGGTCGTTCACTCGTCCACCTCCACGCTGCCGGCGCCCGACAGCAAGTCTTCGTCCACGGCCGGCCGCCCGAGCGACAGCCTGTCGACCTGCGCCCGGTCCCGCTTCCACTTCGACAGGTCGACTTCCTCGATCCGCACTGTCGGGATGCCGTGGCACTTCACCCAGCGCCCCCAGCACGCCGTTTCGGCCAGCACCTTGAGCGGCAGGTCCACCCCGGCCGCCTCGAGCAGCCGCAGGCCGATGCCAGCCCCGCGGAACTGCTTCTTGACGTACAGCATGCCAAGCACGTCGAACTGGTCCCACAGCGCGAACCCGAGAATCACGCGCGTCCCCTCGTGTGAGGCCGTGGCCAGCAGCGTCCGGCCGTCGCTGATCATCTCGGCCACACGAGGCCCGAAGATGTGCACCCACTCGGTCCAGCGCACGGGGCGCGTGTAGTCGCGGTGCGGCCAGCGGGTCTTTGCAGTTGCCTCGAACACGAAGGCCGTCTCGCTGCGGAGCTCGGGCGGCTGCACGTCGACAGTGAGTCCCGAGGCCAGCAGGCGCCGTGCCCCCTCGGTGCGCATGTGCTCGACCTGGACGGCGAGGATGGCGTCGCGTTCGGCGGTCGCGCCGGGGCGGCGGACCTTGGCGAAGGAGGCGAGCGTGGGAACGAGGTCCGTCACGCTCATCGGCGCGGCCTCAGGATGGTCAGCAACAGCGCCACGACGCTCGCGAAGAACCCGAGCGCCCATGCGCCGGTGCCGGTCACTTCACCACCTCCGCGGAGGGATTCCGAGAACGGCTGAATTCATTACGCCTACGCTCCATCTCGGACGTTTCGGCCTCCGACGGGCATCGCCAACTCTTACCCTCATCCTCGCTGATCTTTGTGATCGAACCGTTCCGAGTGATCGCCCAGAAGCGACGCGGTAGAACGGAATCGTCGGAGCCGGTCTTCTCGTACAGGATCACGCCGGGCTCCCGAACTCGCGGCGGCAGTAGCCGCACTTGATGACGACGCCCGGGCCGAACACGGCAATATCGTCGCGGAGCTCGCGGTGGTGGCGCCAGTGGGCGAGGACGCGGCTGATGGCGCGGATCATCCGATCCATTCCTCGATGCCGTCCGATGCGTCGGCATCAGGCAGGCTTCGCGTCCTGGCGTACCAGATATCCCAGCCGTCGTTTTCCGATAGCGGCTCCTGCGGCACGTGCACGAACAACTCGGCCAGCGGCTTGTCGAGTTCATCAGTGGTCGGGAGCCGCGAGAACTCGTCCGGCTCGCCGATGCGCGCGCCGCCCGGCAACGATGTCTCCGAGCCCGGCACCGTCGTCGCCAGGAATCCAGAGCGCAACTTGACGATTCGTGGCTTCACGACTTGGCCATCCACGCCCGAATGGCGCGCGCCCACGGAAACGCTTGCACGCCTCCGATGCTGTCCTGGACGAACACCGTATTGCCGACGAGCGTGATCGCGTCGCAAATCGCGTCTCCAGTCGCGCCCATCGGGCTGCCGACTTTGTACGCTTCGGTCGTCCCGTCCGGAACAAGCCCGTACGCAGGAAACACGACGGCAAAGAACTTGGTCACGGGGTCGCCCCCGCCGTGTCGCCCGATGAGGGTCGCCTTAACGTAAATGGCGCCAGGCGAGCCGTTGTCCTTCAGGCGCACCTGGAAGCCAGGTCTACCGTCGGGCGCAATGTCATCGCGCACACGCCAAATGTCGCGCATCGGCTGCACGAGACTCCGCAGCGCCTCGTATTCATCCGCGGACAACTCGACCACCTCGCGCGGAATGCTCACTGGGCCGCCTCCTGCTGCGCAGACTCAGCCGCCTCGCGCGCTGCCCGCGCCTTCTTCCGCGCCCGGTACCGCGCCCACACGGACCGCGTCTTGTCCCGCGGGCAGTCCGGCTTGCACCCGCGCTTCGGGTTCTGGCCGCAGTCAGCGCAATTCGCCACGGTCAGCCTCGTTGAGGATCTTCCCAATGTTCGCGGTCTCTCCGTCGCTGCACATGACCAAGTAGCCGTCAACGGTCACCATTCGGTGCGGATTGATCCTGAGTAACTCGTCGACGAACAGCGGCGCCTCGGGAGCAATGGCATCAACCTCGGCAAGCGCCAGTAGATACTCACGGTCGATCGCGCCGAGCATCAGCGCTCCTCCCCGAACACGGTCCGCTTCGGCTTCATGCGCTTCTCGGCGTACGCGATCGCAAGTATCTGCGCGCGCGACCGCGGCTTGGCCTTGCCCTTGTTCGCGGCGGTCAGCTCGCGCACGTTGGCTTCGAAGGCGCCGCGGGACTTGCCGGGCTTGAGCGGCATCAGACCACCTTCCCGATGTTCGCGCGCGGGCCGGCCTGAAGCTTGCGGAACTCGCGCACGGCGCCGTCTGCGATACAGAGCGCATTCTCGGCGTCGAAGAAGTTGCCAGCAAAGCGCGCACCGAAGGCCGCGTTCCAGATGGCCTGCTCCTGCTGGGTCAATTCGACCCCGACAGCGGAGGTCACCGAGTCGATGGGCAGCCGCGCCGGACGGCCCTCTCTCTGCGCGGCCTGGAACTCCGCCTGTTCGGCGGCGGTCACCTCCCTATGGGTGCTCGGCGTGGCGTAGGCGGTCACGAACCCGTCGTCATCTGCCATTCAGTCACGCTACGCGCAGATTTGGCACGTGTCAAGGTGACTCGAATGACTTTCTGGCGCTATACGTGGGTCACGACGACCCGCGGTGACAGATTGGCGCTACACGTGAATGCTCGCCCGGCGAGTTCGGGCGGCGACCGCTGGCGAGTAGGTCGACCGGAGGATTCGCGGGTGAACTTTCCTCCGCTTGCGGACATCGCGATCTGGTGTCCGCACTCTCTTGACATCGGCTACTTGAAGCCAGCCGGCGGAGCGTGATGTCCGTTCCGCTCGCCGCATCCTAGACACCAGGCCCTCGCGTGCTCGATGGCCTCGCCACACCACCAGCATGCCGGGCCACCGTCGACGAAACGAGCGACACCGTTACGTGCGACGTGGGCATCTACCTGCCGCCGCTCCCACTCTCGGATCGCCTTCCTTACAGCCTGTGAAGGCGCAGGGGTGGCTTTTGCCTGAGATCTGATCCTCGACAACCTGCTACCTGCGTCTGATTACGGTTGTTCCGGCATGGACGAGCCCCTATCAATCCCTACTGCGCCAGGGGGGCCAGAAGCCACCACCAGCCGCTTTGCGCAGCGCACACGGTACTGAGCCGTGGGTCGAGAGGTTCGTCGCCGGAACAATCCTGCCAAGGTGTCACGGCCGCGCCAACCTGGCAAGACGAACCTGGAGAGCCGACGTCGAAGTGACGGCGTCACGCCGTGACGTGGCGTTGGTCACGGTATCCGAGCAGCACCGTGGGTCATTCCGACTCACCACCAGCATCAGCCACCGCCCTCCGCATCCGCTCGATGACCAACCGCTCGATCTCGTCGTCGCTCTTCCTCGCCGCGGCGCGGGCCTGCTCGAGCTTCAGCACCACATCGGCCATCCGGTCCAGCTTCTCGACCGCCTCGGTGTCGAGCTTGAAGCCGATGTCCACCCCCATCGCCCTGGCCTTCCCGTCACCTAGGCTCGTGGTCTTGTTGAGCTTTTCTAGGGTGCGGCCGGTGTCGACGTCGATGATTCTCAGCATCCGCTCGGTGCATCGCTTCGACAGTTCCGAAATGTCGGTGCTGCTCGTCGTCGTGCGCGTTTCGGGAGCGCCGTCGGTTGAGTCAGCGGTGCCGTCCGAGGTCATCGGTCACCACCAGCGTGACTGGATGGCACTGGCTCTGTCAAATTGGCACGCACCTTCACGGCCGCCCCGCAATCTCCCAGCACACCTCGCGGCACTTCCCGAGATGGCCTGGCCGCAGGTTGCAGGTGGCGACGGTCGTGCCGTCGGCGGTCTTGATGGGGGCGCTGCAGATTGGTTCGGGCGTCACGGACGTTCGACTCCGAGCGACGGGTCAATGTGCGTGCGCTCCGAGTTGCGCCACTTCTCGACCCGCTTGCGCAAGTCGTCCACCTCTCCCGCGCCGATGCGGTCAGCGGCCGTTCCGTTCATGATGTCGTGAACTGCGTCGGTCAGCGCGACCCAGCATGGCGAACGCGTCTCGTACTGGTCGGCCCTGTCGGTCAGGTACGCTGCGATCTGCCACGGCTTGAACGACTTCATCGCTGGTATCTCCCTAAATTGAACACGAACGGCCCGATTCGAAGCCGTCGCTGAAACATTCGCGGATGGCTGCCGCTGATCTCGACTCCCCAGATAGCAAAAATACTCATCGTTTCCTCCTATCGCGTTGCCATCTGCCGTCGGCGCCGCGTACCCACGGACCGAACTCGCGGGCCAGGGCGGATTCTGTGTTGGCCGACATGAAACTGATCAGGTCCTCTCGCTCGTCCTGATCGAGGCCTATGCGCAAGCGCAGGTATGTGATTCCATCGACGGCGCTCCTAATTACCTGTCGCGGGTCCGAGTCGTCGGCATGTGCTGCACGCAACGACGACGCGATTCGCTGGATGTCACGCGCGAATCTGTCGACTCCAGCCGCCTGCCGCGGGTCCGACTCAGCCGGGTAGACCCGCGCCGGCTTCGTGCGCTTGGCCTTCACGGCTCGTCTCCTCCATCCCAGCAAGTCTCGACCATTGGGATGAGCTCGAACACGCAGTAGCCGTCCGGTACGAACTCGCCCTTCTCGACGTATCCGATCCTGAACGGACCAGCCACGGAGCCGGTGTAATCGAGGACGACCGGACGACAGATGCCCGTCGCTGCGCGGAACCGTGCCTCCGCGTTTTGAGACGCGACGAATTCTCTCAGGACGACCAGGTCTCCCTGATGGTAGTCGCGGTCGTTCTTGCGCACCTCGAAGCGCTTCCGTCCGTCCCTGACGTGCATGAACGGCAACGGCGCCGACTTCAGATCGTGGATCTTCATTGCTCGACCATCTCCCGTCTCCGCGACACCGTCGTCTCGTCGGCCGCGGTGTCGTCGTCGATGAGCGCGTAGAGGCGGCGCTCGGGAATTGCGTCAGCGGTGCATATCCAAGCGCCACTGGCATCGTCCCAGTCGAACCTCCTTGGCTCGCCGTTCCTGCCGCCGCCGCAAGAAGTACAGTACGTTACACTCGGCCTAATGCCGGTAAGTATTACCCGCGCTCGCTTCCCGGAAACCGCATTCGGCCGCAACTCGACGCACATCCCGGCCCGCAACTCATCTACGCTCGTCACCAGCTTCCACGGGTCGCGGCTCATGGCTGGCCCTCCTCGGTCGGCTCTCTTCTGCCGCACGAAACGCAGATTTTCGTAGAACTACCGGTCAATTCACCGCACGCGCGGCAATTCGTGACCGCCTCACCCGCCAGCCCGTCGAGCGCCAGGCGTTCGAGTAGCACGCTCAAAGCGTGCAGGTCCTGGGTGGTGATCTTGATCGTCCCGTCGTGGAACGGCGGATCGTGCCAGCACTTCGTTTCGTTCCACCTGTCGGCTAGCGGCCGCAACCGGCGAAGTGCGTCCGCGGCGGTCACGACTTGGCCTCCGCGTTCAGCGTGCGGATTCGTTCGGCGATGGCCTTACGCTCCTCAAGTACCGGTCGCCGCTCTGCGTACTGCTTCATCGCCTCTTGCGCCGCAATCTCGTACGCCTCTTCCCGCGCGCGACGGGCGACCAGTCCGAGCTCATTAAGCGCGCCCTCGTCTGTGCACCACTTGCAATTCAATTCGTTGCACAGAATCGCGCTGTGCCCCAGCAACTCCAGCGCCGTCTTGAGCTTCATTTCGTCCTCCCTTTCTTCGGCGCGTGAGTCGCGGCGTCGATGGCGACCACTCGGTCGGCGACCTCTTGACCAGCGATCACATGTCCGTGACGTCGCAAGTACGCGACCGTGTCCGACAGCAACTGCAGATGCGGCGCGATCAGCCGTCGAATCCGCCGCCGCTCGCGTGCTTCGCCGGCGTCCGCGACCTTACGCAACGCCAGCAGTTCATCGATCACGCGCGCGAGTGGTCGGTTGTTCTCGCGCTCGAATTCAGCCATCACCGAGTAAGAGGCAAGCGCCACCCCGCGCAGCTTCGCAAGGTCCTCATCCGTCACGCGCGTCATGCCGCCTCCTGTTGCTGCCTGAGCCTCGCGAGCCGCGCCACCCACGTCTCTGGCGGCCCCGGTCGCCGGTATTCCCTGTGCGTCGGGCGGCGCGCGCCTGGCGATGTCGGCACGAAGTCCACTGTCGGCGTCACGTACCCGGGGGCAGCCTGCTCGGCGGTCACGCAGTCGTCGCAGGGCCAGGCGGCATCCCGCCCGTTCGGCTTGACGGCCCAGCCGGCCCCGCGGCGGTCCGACTGGTGACGAGCGCACAGCCAGCGGTAGGTGGTGATCCCGCCGTTCGAGATTTCGAAGACCGGCGTCACTCGGCCGCCTTCCCCCTCATGCTCGGGCCGGCGAAGCTATGCCATCGCCCAGCCTCGCGGATGCGGTCTCGGATTCGGATGCCGTATCGCTCCGTGAAGTCCTCGAGGGACAGGTTCGTCGTGATGACCGTCGGCCGCCGGTTCGCCACCCGATCCGAGATGGTCTCGTCGAGCACAGCAAGGAAGTTGCCCTTCGTGTCGTTGAATTCTTCGCCGAGGTCGTCGATCACCAGCCGGCTCGCCAGCAGAAGGCGGTCCATCTCGCCGCGGTCGTATCGGTCCCAGCGAGACAGCCGCGCCGCCGACACGAAGAGAGGCTGGCGCTGCGCGACCGCCTGCAAGAGCCACCAACTCGCCGCCACCGTCTTTCCCCGCCCGACGTCGCCGGCGAGCACCAGGATCAGGCTGCCGCGCTGGACCTCGAGGAGGGACTTGGTCTGCCTCAGGCCCTGACCCTCGGCGAGCTCGCGGAACACCGCCGGGATGCCCATCGCGTCCTTCGCCGCCGCGATCCGGCGCGCTTCATCGCGGGCCTTTGAGGCGTCCTGCTTCGCGACATGCTCTCTGACCCATGCATCCTGGTCGTTCGATTCTTCGGCCGTACCTATGTGCGTCAAAGTTTCACCTCACCTGTCGTCGTGTGCTTCGAGTCCTCAGCCCGGGCGTGTCCGAACCGTCGATCGCGCGGGGGCCCCGTGGCGCCATTCGCGACGACCTTTGCCTTCGGAGCCCGGAAGCCGTTGAACCCCTCGACGAACCATTTCCACGGGTGCCGCGCCTTCACGCGCCCGGGAGATTCGTCGTCCAGGTACTCGGAAATCATCTCCGGCGCGAGAAGCTGGGCTGCTACCCGCTCGTCGAACGGCAGAGCCTCGAGAACGTCGCCCAACTGGCCGATCGCCTTCGAATCTCCCTCACCTTGCCCGTACGTGAGACGCTGATACTTCCCACTCCATTGCCGAGAGAACCGCGTGAACCAGTCCCACGCCGACCACGTACCACCAGGGATCGCGGGCGCGGGGGGCGCTTTTTCTTCTTCTGCTTTTGCCTCTGCTTCTGCATGGGCGACTTCCGCGACGGTTTGCGACACTTGCGACATATTCGGAATCACGTCATTTTTTCCGACGGCCCGCTTTGCAGCGATCCGTACGCGGTCTGCCTCAAGCTTCTCTTCCCGTGACCGAAGGGCGCGGTACTTGGCATGCATCAGGAGCCGCCACCCGCGGTCGATTACCTCAATCCGACGACCCTCGAATTCTTTGCTCCCAGAGTCGGGGTCCGGCGCGAGGAAGATCGCGATCGCCTTGCGGGTCGCCTCAAGAGAGACCCCGGCCATCTTGGCGAGGCCCGGGATCGTACCGATGACGTTTCCGCGCTCGTCCGCCATCGCCAGCAGGGTCACCCAGACGACCTTGGTGTCGCTGTCGTAGGTCCAGACCGTCGACATGACGATCCCGGAGAAGAGTTTCGTGTAGCCCTCGGCCACCTAGAACAACCTCCCCTGTCTCTCGATCTGGAACGCCGTCGGAAGGCCGAGCGTGGATTGCAGCCGGACCATCGCCTTAGCGTGCATCTCCGCGTCGCGCTCGTAGCCGACGAACGATCGCCCGAGCCTGATGGCGGCAACTCCGGTGGTCCCGCCGCCGGCGAACGGGTCAAGGATCGTTTCGCCGGGATTGGTGAAGTCGCGGATCAGGTCTTCCATCAGCGCGACCGGCTTCTGGGTGGTGTGGATGCGTGCGTCGAGCCCGGAGCGATCGCGGTCGATGGCGGTTGGCACGGAATAGAGGCCCTGCTTTCCGCCGCCGTTCCAGCGCTTCCGTCCCTTTGGGTGGCAGCACACGATCGCCTCCCCCCAGACAGCCGGGCGGTCGCCGGTGAACTGCGGAGCGCCGCCGATTTTGTGCCATGCGCAGGTGCGCAGGTATTCCAGACCGCCGGTCGACGTCAGTGCCCCGCGCCAGAGGTGCGCCGATTCCATGTCGCAGAAGACGAGCACCCACCGGCGGGTGACGCGCGCGAGTTGGTCGGCGACGGCCTCCATCACGTCGGTCGTCAGGCTCTCGAAGCCGAGCTCTCGACGCTCGCTGATCTTGTCCTTGGCGCCGCCTTTGTGCGTGACGGTCAGCCCGCGACGCGACTTCGCGTGGACGTGCTCCGAGTACGGCGGGTCGGTGATCGTAATGTCGACGCTCTTGTCAGCAAGCGACGGGAGCCCGGTGGCCTGGTCGAGGCAATCACCGAGGAATAAGTCGACGCTGGTTGGCGCGTCGCCGGTGGCGATGCGGCCGCTCACGCTGCCCCCCTGATGTTCGCCGCAATGCCGGCGCGGGCGATCAAGGTTTCGAACGCGAACGCCGCTTGTTGCCAGACGACGGCGTTGCCGAGGCATCGCAGACGGTCCACTCGTCGGGGAACCCACCGGGAGACACGCGCGACGCCGTCTTCCCAGCCTAAATCAGCCGCGCCATCCGTCCGACGGTAGGCATTCCAAGCCGACTCAGCAACGCGTGCCAGAAGTTGTGGCAGTGCGTGCAGAGCGTCTGAAGGTTCTCCGGCGTGTTGTTCCTCTGATTTCCGTCGACGTGATGAACGTGCAGGAGCCGAGTCAAGCCGCACGCCTCGCACGCCTTCTTCTTGAACTTGCGCGCCCGCCACAGCAGCGTTCCACGCTTCACGGTCGTCCGGGAGTTTGCACAGGAGAGTGAGCAGAACCTGCGTCTCCGAAATGCCGACAGGTCCTCCAGGCGCCCGTTGAATCTCTTCCTGCTCATGTCGTCGCCGCAGGTCGCGCACGGCTTCGACGAAACGGCCTTTGTCGGCATCCCCATAAGCCAAGAATAGCTTATGGGCTTTCGCTAATCCTCCAGATCGGTCCAACCAAGCGGAAAACCCATCAAGGCTTCGACCCACCTCGGGTTCAACTGCCCAGTGGCTCCCGAGGCGGCGAGCGAGTCCTCCAAATTCCGCTTGCCCTTGTCCAGCCTCCGTTGCGCACTCTCCTGCGACGGCATGCCCCTCTTCGGATCTCCGTCGCGCGCTGTCGGCGTCGGCCATCGTTCCCGGACCACCGCGTCCGTCAGCGACGTCCCGGGATGGGTCTTCGATCCTGGCTTCGCCGCGCTCGCATTGCGCCCGCCGCTCGATCGAGAATCCATGCTCGTAGGCGTCGGCCATAACGCCCTGACCGCGTCCGCCAGATTCATGCTTCCGGCTCCCGTCGCCGCCTTCCGCTGCGCGACGTACTCCGGCGACTTCGCGCCTGCGGATGCGATCTGAGCTGTCGGGGTCGGCCACATCCCCGTCGACGCCATCCGGTCCAGAGAGAGCCGTTCCGGCCCCACGCGCCCCGCCGAGCCGCCACGATTCGACCCGTATGGCGTCGCGCTGGGCGTAGGCAAGGATGAAGATCCGAGCTCGGAGATGGGGCGCCCCGACGTCGGCCGCTCGAAGCACGTCCCATTCCGCATCGAACCCGAGCGAGGCCAGATCCCCGAGAACGCGGTCAAGCCCCCGAACAGTGAGCGCTGCGACGTTCTCCACGAAGACGAGACGGGGTCGAAGCTCGCGAATGATGCGAGCGAACTCGGACCAGAGCCCGGAGCGCTCTCCGTCGATCCCGACTCGCTTCCCGGCGTTGGAGATGTCCTGGCAGGGGAAGCCGCCGCAGATGATGTCGGGGGGGGGGCTTGTCGCATCGATCTCCCTCACGTCCTCGAAACACCTGACGCCGCGCCAGTGCTTCGCGAGCACCGCGCGCGCGTAGCCGTCCGACTCCGCCTGCCAGATCACACGGTGGCCGAAGTGCTCCAGCGCCAGATCGAGGCCGCCGATGCCGATGAACAGAGAGCCGACGGTCACGCTGCTCTCCTCTCGCCCGCCAGCGCCCGGTCGATTACAGCCGTCGGCAGCCGCCAATGTTTCTTCCGAACCGGCCTCGCGATGCCGCCTGCCTCCAGGAGCGAGACAATCTTTTGCCGTCGCATCCTGAACCGCCGGATCGCATCTCCGACGGTCTCGGTATCCAGCCACGCCCTGACCACGTCGTCGACGTCGACCGGGTCAACGAAGTGACGCGGGTACTTCTTTTTCCGCCCAGGCCTCGAGTAGGCCCGCATGATCTTCACGCCGGCCCCATCGAGCATTCGTCGGAGCGTCGCGACGGCGAACCCGGTACGCCTGGCAGCGGCTGTCAGATACTCGAAGCCTTCGGGACAGCCGATGGCGATGTGCAGGTCCTTCGCGCGCAGGAACGTTGCGGTCTTGGTGCGGCCGAGGCGGCGGGCAACGCCGGCCAGGGTGAATAGGCCCCAATCGCTGCGGAGTTTGGCGTCCTCGGCCGGCGTCCAGTGCTTGAATGTGCGGAGTTGGCGCGTGGTCATCGGCTGTCCTCTGCGGAACCATCGTCGAGGCCAAGCCGCGTCAGGTGCTCCATCGCAGCATCTCGGGCCGCTCCGATCGACTCGTATCCGTGACGGTCGCAGTTGTGATCACGGAGCAGGTGGTCAGCAGAATCGGCGAGCCACGACAAGCACTGCTGCACGGTCCACGGCAAGTCGCGCCCGAGCACTTCGTCGCGCACTCGACGCGCGAAATGCTCCAACTGCTCGACGGTCAGTTGGTAGGTGACCTGGCCGACTGGGCGACCAAGCGGCGGCCCGTCTGACGCAATGACCTCGGCCTTCGAATCGAAGTCGGTGCCCAGGATTTCGAGGGCGGTTTTCATCGGCCGCGCCTCCCGCCGTGCGACAGGTACCGGCTTAGCGTCTCGGCAATCCACGCGTCCTGCCAAAGGCGGCGGATTGCAGCCGGCTCTCGGAAGCCGCCACGGTGCGCGGTCAGGTTCTCGTGATGGCGCGAGCACATGGGCACCGCAGTTCGGTCGGGCGCCTTCATCCCGACGCCTGGGTTCTTCCCGGCGTGATGAGCCTCGATGCGGCCCCCGCACGTTCCGAACCTGGCGGCGACACAGGACTGGGTCCTGACCCAATCCAGGTAAGCCACGTCAGCGCCGGCGCGGTCCAGGCGGCGGGGCCGGCGCGCACGCATCCAGCGTTTGCGGCGCAGCGGCTTCGGCGTCTTGGCGCGCGGCTCGGGCTTCGGCTGCGGGTGAATCACGGCGCACCGTCCCCGACGGCGCTCAAGAGCTTCACGCCGGAGTCCTCCATCGTGAGGCGCTCGTACACCGTCATGTTTTCGGAGGTGACGATGTTCGCCAGGAAGGCCTGCTCGAATGTCTCGATTCCCGTCTCGACGACCTCCAGCTTCGCCTTCATCGCCAGCAGGAGGCAGCGCCAGCGGCGGCGCTGCTCGGCCGCGAGGGCGTTGTCGACGAGCGACGCGGGCGGCGTGCTCCACTGGTACCGCTGCGTCTTCTTGAGCGTCGCGACGATCTGCTCCTTGGTCGGGAGCGGTAGAACGAACCGCACCAAGCGTCCGTGGGCGACGAACGAGATCGCCGCCTTCATGTCGTCCAACCATCCCGAAGCGAATTGGGTCGCTCCGTACTTCTCGACGAGCGTCTCGATCTCGCCGCGCGTGCGTCCGACGGGCACCGACGTCCCCTCCGCGAATGCCATCAGCGGATGCCTCCGAGGACCGCGACGGCCGTCAGCGCCGCCATCACGACCAGCAGGTTCAGCCAGGGGACGGGCGGCAGCGGGTCGCGCGTCATGCGGCCACCTCAGATTTCTTGGCGCCCCAGAGGATCCGATCCACACGGGCCTCGAGCAGTTGGTCGGCCGCGAGGCGACGCTCGAAAGCCTCCTCCTGCTGGATGATCGTCGAGCGGTCGCGACCAAGCGCCAGGCCGATGGCCTTGTGGTGGTAGCCCTTCCAGATCAGGACGTGGGCCACCAGCGCCCGCAGGTCCGTGAGGTTGCGGTCCCGGCTCCGACCTGAAGTGATCTCGCGCACCGCCTCGCGCCATCCCTCCGAGACTTGGCAGCGGACGATCGCCTCGACGAGGGCCGGCAGCTCAGGCGGGACGGCGACGATGGGGCGGCCCTTCGAGCTGCGGCCGATGCTCTCCATGGCGAGCCGGAAGGCGTCGCCCTTGAGCTCGCCGGATGCGACCAGGCGCTCGTAGTGTTCGGCGGCGCTCGCCAGTGCGACCTGGTGGCGCTTCAGGGCGGAGGCGCTCATTTGGAGGCCTCGCCGAAGAAGATGCTCTCTCCGCAGAACGGGCAGCGGTTGAAGAGAATCGCCCGGCCCTTCGGCTTCATGCCTTCCCGGGCGGCGACGCCCAGCGTCTTGAACTTCCCCGTCTTGAAGTCCAGGGCGTCGTACTGGAACACGCCACGGGTGTCGGCCGCGTTCAGGATCGCCTCAAGGGCGCCGCACCACCTCGTCTTCCCTCCCCTGGGCGGCTTGCAGGGGTAGCGCAGTCGCGGCTTTCCGACGGCGGCAGGCATCGACTTGGTCGGATCGATGGCGGCCATCAGGCGGCCCTCCGGCGAGGAGCCCGGGCCTGCAGCGCAAGCTCGACCAGCCGACGCCCGACCTGGCAGAACTTCGTGTAGGGCTGCCCGGCGCGGGCCATGGCGACGCAGCGCTGGCAGATGCGCTCGTGGTCCCGTAGCGCCAGGGCGGGCGAGGTGACGCGCGTCATGGGCGCACCGCCTGTGATGCCCACTCGGCCCAGCGCCTAACGCGCGCTTCTCGCCGCTCCTCCCTGGATCCTCTGTAGACCAGGGCCCGACGGGTGTTTTCCTTGGCCGTTACCGGCTCAAGATGGTCAGGGCGAACGCAGCATGGGTTGCGACAAAGATGGTCGAGCTGTAACCCATCCGGAATCTCTCCGACGAGGAGCCGATAGGAAAACCGGTGAGCGCCAATCCGCCACTCGCCGGCATTGAACATGCCGTATCCGTTGGACTTAGTGCCTGTCCACGGCCAGCAGCGCCCTAGCGTCGGATGAACCGGTCCAGTCTCACGATCGACCTTCGACCAGAACAGATCCGAGGAGCGGGTGTTTACCCCAAAAACATCCACAGGTCACCTCCAAAAAAAGAGAACCGCCCCTAAGGCACAGTCACCGAGTCCGTCCACGCCTGCGACCCGCACAGGTTTGCCGTCCAATGCAGAGAGGCGGTGGACGTGGACGGGCTCGGGAACTTCATTGGACGGCAACATCCAAAAACCACGAAACTGAAACAGAGTCCAGATATTTCGTTACGAAAATGATACCCACAGCACGCGCAGGTAACCTACATTCCGCGAAACTGGCGCCGTTACGACACTTTCCGCGATGCGTCCACAGATCGCCAACACCCGATTGACAAATCGAATTGGAGTGCTTTGTGATCCGCCGCTCATGGCTTCTTGGCGCGCGTCCGCGTTCCATGGCGCCCCGCCGGCGCCGGGTTGAGACCGTGGCGCCGCATGTGCTCGGAGCGCGTCAGATGGGAGGCCTCGAGGTACCCGTCCAACGCGGCGAGCTCCGCCGGCGACAGGTACACGGCCAGGTGGTATCGGCTCTCGCGTGTCCGGCCGTTGTGGTTGGCTGCGGCTGGCATCGTGTCATTCCTCCGTGCGATCGGCCGCGGTCACTCGGGGCAATACCCAGCGAGATGCGCCGCGCTCGCCTTGAACTGCGGCGGAAGGCCTTCGCGACCTTCTTGGATCGCGGTGAAACGCTCGCAGAGCGCCAGCATGGCGAGATGGACCCTGGAGCCGCGCTCGATCGTCGTCAGGCCTTCGGTGATGTTGATCGCGCCTTGTGCGATGCCAGCCATGATGTCGAGCCACGGCATTTCGTGAGCCGTCGTCTCGGCGCGCGCGATGCGCATCATCTCGGAATCTGCCGGATAGGTGAACCTGGTCGTCATTGGTCGTCTCCTCGTTTCGTGGGTTGGTCAGCCGTCGATTTCCCAGGCAGCGTCAGCGTAACCGGGGAGGTTGTTGATTGCGACGTTGCGCAGTTTGTCGATCCAGCGCTTCGCCTGGCTCGTCTCCCAGCCGGGGTGCTCGCAGGACTGGTACTCGTAGCAGTTGGCCGCCTTGATGGCCTCCACGGCGGACAGCGCGCGGGCCGGACGGCTGAACGTATACGCCTCAGGGTCGGGCGTAGAAATCGGTCCGGGCAGGTCGGCCGAATCTTGGTAGCGGTAGGCGACGCTGGCGATGTTCTCGCGCATGAGCATCGCACCGGCCGCGGTTTGCTCGTCGAACTGAGTAAGGAAACCACCCTTGCCAGTGGCGTAGGCGACCAAGGCGTTGATGTGCGAGGCGGGAAGGATGAAAGCTGACATGGGCGGCTCCTTGGTTCCGATGTTGTGGTTAGGCGATTCTGGTAACGGTGCCGTCGATGTCGCGATACCAGCCGCCTTCGTGGCCGAGCAGGTACGAGGCGGACACGGACATCGAGAGATCCCCGGGCTGTGACACGCGATAGGAGTCCGAACGCTCGTCATACCCCACCACGGTCCATCCCAGGACAGACTGCCGGTGCATGTAGAAGGTGTCGCCCGTCTTGATTTGCGTCGTCGTCATGAGAGAGACATTACCACGGTGATTATCACGCGCAAGATGGAATCGGAATGGGTGTGTCGATTTGTGCATCCGCGTTATTTCGCACCGGCAGCGGCGATCCGGCCGTCCAGGTCCGGGCCGCTGGACTTCGCCCTCTGCGGTCCCTTCCGCTTCGCCATGGCTACCTCGAGCAGTGCGTGCGCAGCATCGACGTCTCGGCTTTCGACGCGCACGTACCGCTCGGTTGATTGAAGAGATGCGTGACCAAGAATCTGCTGTACTGCCGGCAAGGATGCGCCGAGGCGGAACAGCCTCGAGGCCGTGGTCGCCCTGGTGTCGTGAAATCGGACCGAGTCGTCAGCTCCGGCAGGCTTGAGCTCGGCGCCATCGGCGGCCGCCCGCCACGCCTCCCACACCCACGACTTGGACAGCGGCTGGCCCGTCCTGGGGCTCGTGAACACGTACGGTGACCCGGGCACCTTGGGAAGGGCGATGAGGGCCTCCAGCGCGCGCGTGGTCAGCCTGCCGGTACGTGCTCGCTTGGTCTTCGCCCGCGCCGCCGGGATAGCGAGCGTGCGCGCCTTCTCGTCGACGTCCGACCACTCCAGAAGGCGGATCTCGTCCCGCCGCATGCCCGAGTCGATCGCCACCAGGAAGAAGGCCTTCATGCGCTCGTCGAAACGCTCGAGCAGCGACGCCTCACCCTCGGCGCTGATCTCCGTCTCGCGCTTCGGCTTCGTTCGCGGCAGCTTGATCCGGGCGATTGGGTTCACCGATAGCCGCCCCGAATCTACAGCCCAGGTCAGGCAGGACCGGAGGCGGCTGATTTGGATTCGCATCGTCGACCCCTGGTAGCGCGCCCGCGATTCCGGATCGTCTCGCCAGTCCTCGACGTGGGAGACCTTGAGCTTCGCCGCCTGGACGTCACCGACGCGGTTTATGAGGTGCTTCATGTGCGAGCGCATCTGCCGCACCCAGAGCACTTCGGGCAACGTCTCGACGTAGCGGTCCCAAAGCTCGCGTACCGTGACCGTGCTCGCTTCTGGGCAATCGCAATCGGCATCTAGCAGCGCCTGGAGGTGCGCGATCGTCGCTTCGATCTGACGTCGCGCCTCTGGTGTCATTCTGACCCCACATGGCGATACATAATC
>Ga0207699_10000131_pt1 | contig 51761 bp, 46 predicted proteins | sample LARL51metaG_FD_184344 | JGI IMG/M metagenome (GOLD analysis project Ga0207699, IMG submission 184344) | Corn, switchgrass and miscanthus rhizosphere microbial communities from Kellogg Biological Station, Michigan, USA - LAR L5-1 metaG... | ecosystem: Host-associated > Plants > Roots >...
GTTACTTTAGGACGGCGTGGCGATCAGCGCTCTGCGACGGTCTTTGATGACCAGGACGCGATCGATCTACCACGCCGAGCTTGTTGACACTGGAGTTCACTATCAAACACTTACTGAACATACAAGGACGCCTAGGACGCTGAGGACCGCCGCTATTCCGAGCCACCAACACACGATGACCACCACCTGGACCCCTGAAGCCTTGACAGAAAACTGTAAGAGCGTTACTTTACTCAACTAAAGCGAGTCATGTAAAAGTTGATTTATGAGAAAAGTGGCTGCAAAGGACATTGAGTCGTTGTATTCGGCGATCCTCAGCTTGAAGAACCTGGGTGAGGCCAGGAGTTTCTTCCGCGATCTTTTGACCGCGACCGAGACTGAAGAATTGGCCGAGCGTTGGAAGGCGGCGCGGTTGCTAGCCGAGGGTGTGCCGTACGTCAGAATCATCGAACAGACCGGTCTCAGCTCTACTACCGTCGCGCGAGTCGCTCGCTGGGTCAAAGCGGGCGCAGGTGGTTATCAGACGGTGCTAAAGCGGACGACGCGTACTTAGATCTTTTTTTTCCTTGAATACTTTACTGGAGTAAATCAGTGAGTACTGAAAAACGCCGATTGAAGCTGGCTTTACAAAAGGACGGTAGAATTACCGAAGAGTCGATTGCACTGTTGAGGTCGGCAGGCATGCACTTCGAGTTCACGGTGCGATCTCTGGTCTCTCCCTGCACTAATTTTCCGCTCGACCTTCTCTCGCTAAGGGACAAGGACATCCCCGAGTACGTCCAGGACGGAGTAAGTGACCTGGGCATTGTGGGTGCCAACGTCGTCGAAGAGAAAGGCGCAAACGTTAGAGTCGTCGAAGGGTTGGGATTCGGCAAGTGCCGGCTGGCTATCTGTGTTCCAAGAAACGGGAGTCTGACCAGCGTCGCCAGCCTCAGCGGCAAACGTATAGCAACGTCATACCCCAGGACGCTCGGGCGTTTTCTTTCTTCAAGGCAAATCGCGGCGGACATCGTCGAAATCAGCGGCTCAGTCGAAATCACCCCGGCGCTGAATGTCGCCGACGCAGCCTGTGACATCCTGTCCACCGGGAGCACGGCGCGGGTCAATGGACTCGAGCCTCTACTCACAGTCATGGAGTCAGAAGTTGTGCTGATTGCGAACGAGCGCGTATTTGAGTCGAGGGCCGACAATGAGATCGACCGCCTGCTGACCCGCATCCGTAGCAGCCTGCGCGCTCGCGGCAACAAATACGTAATGATGAACGCGCCGTTGAGTTCAGTCGAGAGGCTCAAAGACCTTGTGCCGGGAATGAAGAGTCCGACCGTGGTGCCGCTCGCCAATCCGGATTTGGTGTCGATCCAAAGTGTCGTCGGCGAGGACGTTCTCTGGGAAGTTATCGAACAACTGAAACGTGCCGGGGCTTCGGACATCGTTGTGACTCCGATTGAAAAGATCATTCCATAATGCTTATGCGCGAGTACATTCTCGAAGAACTCACGAACGCAGAAATCATCTCGCTTGTGCGGCGGACGCCTGATGATCTTAACGATGTCCTCTCAGCAACACGCGAGATCATCGACAACGTAAGCGCGAACGGGGACCGGGCCCTCCTTGCGTACTCGAAGAAATTCGACGATGTGCAACTCGCCGACATCAGAGTTAGTGAGCATGAAATTCAACAAGCAGACGATTGGATATCGAGCGAAGTGAAGCGTTCGCTCCGCAATGCCGCGACGAACATCGAGAAGTTTCACAAGCTACAGCTTCCAACCGCGGTCGAGACTGAAACAGCTCCGGGCGTTTTCTGCCGGCTGGAATGGCGGCCGATAGGGCGAGTTGGATTGTACATCCCCGCCGGTACGGCTCCCCTTGCGTCCACTGTGTTGATGCTTTCGATCCCGGCGCGCATCGCGGGCTGCCCCGAGATCGTGCTGTGCACTCCGCCGCTGAGGTCCGGCCGGGCAGCGCCCGAAGTTCTTTGGGCGGCGTCGCTGTGTGGTATCGAGAACATCTTCAAGGTGGGCGGTGCGCAGGCAATTGCCGCGATGGGATTGGGAACGGAGACCATCCCCAAAGTAGACAAGCTCTTCGGCCCTGGCAATCGTTACGTGGCCGCCGCAAAGGGCCTGCTCTCGCAACCGCCGTACGATGTCGCGATCGATATGCACGCGGGACCCAGCGAACTACTGGTCATCGCGGATGAAACGGCAAATTCCCGATGGATTGCTGCCGACTTGCTCTCGCAGGCCGAGCACGGGGCGGATTCTCAAGTCGTTTTAGTTACTGTTTCAAGCAAGGTCGCCGAAGAGGTCCAACAGGAACTCGCGAGCCAGGTTCACTCTTTCGAACGAATCTCAATCGCGAAACAGGCGCTCGAGAAGAGCTTCATCGTTATTACGTCCAGCCTCGAGAGGGCGCTCGAGTTCTCGAACCTGTACGCGCCTGAGCATCTAATGCTTGCCGTTAGCGACCCCGAGCGACTCGCCAGCAAGGTAATGAACGCCGGCTCAGTGTTCATCGGCTCGGCGAGCTCGGTCGTCTTCGGCGATTACGCATCTGGAACAAATCATACGCTTCCCACTGGAGGGACAGCCGCCGCCTCGGGCACGCTTACTGTTCAGAGCTTTATGAAGCCCCTGGCCTTTCAGTCCATCACGCGGCGGGGACTCGCGTCGGTTGCGCCGGTCGCGGCAACGCTCGCGCGCAGCGAGGGCCTCGAAGCTCACGCCCGGGCTGCCGCTCTTCGGGAGGAAACTTGAAGCTGGAAGAACTGATTCGCCCACACTTGAGAAGCTTTCAACCGTACGTATCGGCAAGGAGCGAAACCGTGGAAGCGAGAATCTTTCTCGACGCTAACGAGCTCAGCGCCGGTAGCCCGATTTCCTTTGACGGCCTCGCACTGAATCGCTATCCCGATCCCAATCAAGTGCGCCTGAGGATGAAGCTCGCTACGCTTTCGGGCGTTTCTTTCGACTCGGTGTTTGCGGGCGCCGGGTCGGATGAGATCATTGATCTCCTCTTTCGCCTCTTGTGCGAACCTTCGATCGACAGCGCAATAATTCTTGAGCCGACCTACGGAGTGTATCGCGTCGCAGCGGATCTCAACGGCGTTGAAGCCGCCGGAGTGGAACTCAACGATGACTTTCAAATCGATGTTGAGCGGACGCTCCGCGCGGTTCAGAGCAAGACGAAATTGATCTTCTGTTGTTCGCCGAATAACCCGACCGGCAGTCTCCTGCGACGCCGGGACATTCTTGCGCTGTGCAGTTGTTTTGAGGGCATCGTGGTAGCCGACGAAGCGTACATCGAGTTTGCCGGCGCGTCGTCACTTGCAGGCGATGTTGGGTCAACGAGCAATCTTGTAGTCCTGCGCACGCTTTCGAAGGCGTGGGGACTCGCCGGAATCAGACTCGGTTATAGCATCGCCAATCCGGTGCTGGTCGAGTACCTGCTTCGAATCAAATCCCCCTACAACATCAGCGCGGTCGCGGCGGCTCTGGCCCTGACAACTCTCGAAATGGACGGCGCCGTCCAAAGGACCGTGCGCGAGGTTGTTTCAGAGCGGGAACGGATTGCGTTCGTGTTGAGAAAGCTGCCGACAGTTCAGGAGGTCTATCCAAGCGATGCGAACTTTCTGCTCGCGCGGTTTACAGATTCGGAGCGCGCGTTCTCCGCTCTCCTTTCGCGGGGTATCGTCGTTCGCCGCAGGAGCGAGCCGCGCTTGCGAGATTGCTTGAGGATGACGATCGGCACGGCTGAAGAAAATCAACTGCTCTTGAATACTCTTTCGGAACTAAAAGCATGAAAAAAGTAGTCTTCGTAGACCGCGACGGAACGATCATCCGTGAACCGCGCGACAAGCAGATTGATTCCCTCGAGAAGCTGGAGTTTATTCCGGGAATCGTCGGCGGATTGAGGCAGCTTGTGGACGCCGGCTATACGCTTGTGCTGGTGAGCAATCAAGATGGTCTCGGCAGCATGCAATATCCCCGAAAAAGCTATGATTTGGTCCAGGCAAAGATGCTGCGACTGCTGAAGGGGGAAGGAATAGTATTCGAGCGAGTCTTCGTTTGTCCGCACGTTCCTAAGGACGATTGCGATTGCCGCAAGCCCAGATTGGGACTGTTGAAGAGTTATCTGAAGAGAAACAGCATTGACCTCAACTGTTCTTTTGTTCTCGGTGACAGAGAGACCGACGTCGAGTTCGCGCACAATCTCGGAGTTCAGTCGGTCAGGCTGTCAGCCGCGAAACAATCAGCGGCAAGCTTTGTCGCGCCCGACGCTGTTTCGGCATGCCGGTACATCGCCCGCGCATCACGATCTGCGTCGATCAGCCGCGCAACCAAAGAAACTAACATCGCCGCATTGGTCGCGCTCGACGGAACTGGGAACCACGAGATTAGCACCGGTCTTCATTTCTTCGATCATATGCTTGCGCAGCTTGCCAGGCACTCGCGGATCGACATAGTGCTAACGGCGATCGGCGATATCGAAGTAGACGCGCACCATACTGTCGAGGACACAGCCATCACTCTTGGCGAGGCGCTTCGGAAGGCGCTCGGTGATAAGCGCGGCATAGAGCGTTTCGCGTTCATCGCCCCGCTCGACGAAGCGCTCGCCGAGGTCGTTCTCGATCTTAGCGGTCGCAGTTTCTTGTCGTTCAAATGCGAATTCAAGCGAGAGAACGTCGGCGACCTTCCGACCGAATTAGTCGAAGATTTTTTCAAGGCGTTCGCTGACGGCCTGGGGGCGGCGATTCACATAAGTTGCCGGGGACGAAACGACCATCACAAGATCGAAGCGATCTTCAAATCGACCGCACGCGCTCTCAAACAGGCTGTCAGCATCGACGGGCGGGCAAGGTCCTCGCTTCCATCCACAAAGGGCAGGTTATGATTGGCGTCATCGACTACGAAGCGGGCAACCTGGCATCGGTGACCAACGCACTGCGATCCATCGACGCAGGCGTTGTCGTTTCTTCCGATGCCCGGGAGCTCGGCAGATGCAGCGGGATAATCTTGCCTGGGGTAGGAGCGGCCCCGCTTGCCATGCATTCCCTCGAGCGGCGCCATCTCATCGGCTTCATTCGAACACTCGAGGTTCCTTTCCTGGGCATTTGCCTTGGTATGCAGGTGCTCTTCGATGAATCAAGGGAGGGCAATACGAAATGCCTCGGCATCGTGCCAGGAACTGTCGAGGAGTTTGACGCCAGCGCGTCCAGAGTTCCGCACATGGGATGGAACAAGGTGGTCTTCACAGCGGACGATTCGCTTACGGGTACCAGCGTTGAGGACGCGTACTTCTATTTTGCTCACTCCTACTACGCACCGGTTGGACCAGCTACGACTGCGACGACCGAGTGTGGAGTTAGCTTTTCCGCGGCGATGAAAAAGGACAATTATCTCGGCGTGCAATTTCACCCCGAGAAATCAGGTCGCGCTGGTCTGCTGCTATTGAAGGGTTTCTGCGACTTATGCGAATCATTCCAGCGATAGACATAATCAATGGCGAGTGCGTGCGGCTGACCGGGGGTGACTACGCGACCACGCAGACTTACGGTGATCCGGTGTTTGCAGCCCGCCGGTTCGCGGCAGCGGGCGGACGCTGGCTGCAGGTCGTGGACCTGGAAGGCGCAAGGGAAGGACGTGTAGTGAATTGGTCTTCACTATCCGCGATCCTTGCTCTCGACGGCATTCAAGTTCAGTTCGGCGGCGGCGTCAGAAGCGTAGAGGATGCGTCGCGAATCTTCGACCTTGGCGCGCAGAGAATAATCGTGGGCAGCATAGCAATAGGGTCGCCGCACTTGTTTCAGAAGTGGATCGAACGCTTCGGCGCCGAAAGGTTTTGTGTGGCTGTTGATGTCAGGGGCGCTGCGCTGGTCTCACACGCGTGGCTGACTGAAGAGCTGACTCCGCTGGCAGAGGTCGTAACGCGAGTGAAGAATCTCGGCGTTCGTACGCTGCTCTGCACTGACGTGACGCGGGACGGCACACTTGCCGGACCGAACATCGCGTTGTACACAAGGCTCGTGAGCGAATTCCCGTCGATTCGATGGATAGCTGCGGGCGGGGTGCGATCGAGGGACGACCTGCTCGCACTCCGGGAAACAAAGGTCGACGCCGTAGTGGTAGGCAAGGCCCTTTATGATGGCATTTTGAACGACGCCGATCTTCAAGAGTTCTCATGCTGACCAAACGCGTGATTCCCTGCCTGGACATTCTCGATGGCCGCGTCGTTAAAGGTAAGCGCTTCCAGAACCTGGTCGACGTTGGCGATCCCGCCGCGCTTGCAGCGCGCTATTCTGACGAAGGCGCCGACGAGCTTGTGATACTGGACATATCGGCTTCATTGCAGCGACGAAGACCTTTTTTTGAGATCGTGCGGGCAGTCGCTCGCGAAGTCGCGATTCCGCTTACCGTCGGCGGAGGTATTCGTACGGTGGACGATATCACCGAATTGGTTCACGCGGGCGCCGACAAGGTAACGCTGAACAGCGTTCTTGTTGACGATCCGGGCTTACTATCGCGAGCTGCCCAACGCGTGGGATCACAAGCTCTGGTCGCATCCATCGACGCAACTGGAACAAACGGACGCCGTAACGTTCGCATTAAGAGCGCCACTCAGGAAACCCGGCTGGATGCAGTCGAGTGGGGCCGGCAATTGGTAAGCTACGGAGCTGGCGAGTTGCTGGTAACCTCGATCGACCGGGACGGCATGAAGTCAGGCTATGACTGCGATCTGCTGAGGGCTCTCCACGAATCGGTTCGCGTTCCAATCGTGGCTTCGGGCGGAGCGGGTACGAAGGAACATATTCTGGACGCGCTCGAGATCGGAAAGGCTGATGCGGTCCTTGCGGCCAGCATCTTTCATTTTGCAGAAATACCCATTCGCGAACTCAAAGTGTTTTTGAAGTCGCGGGGTGTTGCGGTGCGCATATGAGAAACGAAGTGAACTTTGAAAAGATGAATGGCCTGGTGCCGGCGATCATTCAGGACGCTGATGACCGCACAGTCCTGATGCTCGGCTTCATGAACGCCGAAGCACTCGAGCATACCCTGAACAATAGACTGGTCACCTTTTGGAGCCGAACCAAACAACGCCTTTGGCAAAAGGGCGAAACCTCGGGCAATTGCCTTGATGTCGTCTCAGTCGACATGGATTGTGACAAGGATACGTTGTTGATAAGAGCGCGTCCTCGCGGACCGGTCTGCCACACTGGAAATCGAAATTGTTTTCCGGAGCAACCAGGCGGGCGAGCCGGCAGAGTTCTGAGTCGTCTTGCAGAGATAATCGCCAGCCGCAAAGAGAAGTTGCCTGAAGGCTCTTACACGACGAAGTTATTCAACGCGGGTGCACAAAAGATCGGCCAGAAGCTGGGCGAAGAAGCGGTCGAGCTTGCGATCGCTGCGCAATACGCCGACGCTCAACGTTGCACTGAGGAAGCTGCCGACCTTGTCTACCATCTAATGGTACTGCTAGCTGCCAAGGATATCTCGCTCGAGCAAGTAGAAGTCGAGCTGGAGAGCCGAATGATACCCGGCGGCGAATAACAGTGTCGCCAGTATCGCAGGAACCTGAATCAACAGCCGATACTGTGGGGAGTTCATACCAGAATTGTGGAGTGCCCTCGTTTGCTATTGACACCCCCCATCGCGATTAATAGAATGCGTTCGCATTCATACATTTTCGCAATCAGCAGAAGTATCCCTCACGGTTTTGACAGTTGCAGTTGGTAGATAAGACGTGCCGCTAGAAGCGCGTCTACTTTTGGCAGTGTGCCCGTGCACCCGGGTGCGGCCTGATGAGCAACTGAGATCGAAGCAATCCGGTTTAAGGCCACCCGAAGTCGACTAACTTACCCAACGCTCACGCTGACGTTTCACTTGTCAGGCGAAGAGGAAATGGAGGCGAAATGTTTGGAAGGAGTAGGATAAGCGTTTTTGGTCGTTGGCAGGCTTTTGCTTTGCTTGCAACTTTAGTCTTGTCGATACAACCCAGTTCGCTGGCGCAGGAGTCAACCGGGAAGATTTTGGGGATAGTAACGGACCAGGCCGGAGCCGTTGTCCCCGACGCCAAGATAACAGTCACCGATGTGGCGACGAAGATCGGACGCGAAACAACGACGGACAAGGAGGGGAATTTCCAGGTTCTCTCGTTGCCCATCGCAACCTATAAAGTGACAGCGGAGAAGCAGGGCTTCAAGAAGACGGTGAGCTCTGAACAGCAGTTGCTCATAAATCAGGCTCTTCGATTAGATATCAAGCTGGAAGCGGGCCTGGCCACCGAAGTGGTTGAGGTCTCGGCCGGTGGGGCTGTGATCGAGACCACCAATGCGACTCTGGGCCAGTCGGTGACCAGCCGGCCGCTGGTCAACCTGCCCTTGAACGGGCGGAACGTTCTGTCGCTGGCGCTGCTGATGCCCGGCGTGCAGGAAACCACCGGCCCCAACAGCGGGGGGTTTAGCGTGGCGGGAGGTCGTGGAGACTCGGTCACTTACCTTCTGGACGGCGGGGTGAACAACAATCTGCTCAGCAACCTCATCGTGCTTAATCCCAATCCCGATACGGTCGCCGAGTTTCGAATTCTCACCAGCAACTATACTGCCGAGTACGGACGCAACGGCGGTGGCATCATTAGCGTCGTCACAAAGTCCGGGACCAACAGCATACACGGCAGCGCATTCGAGTTCCTTCGTAACGACGCGCTCAACGCGAACACCTTTTTCAACAACCGCAACGGACAACCTAGAGAAGTGCTCAAGAGAAACCAGTATGGGTTCACGATTGGCGGACCTGTTGTAATTCCGAAGTTGGTAGACGGAAGGGACCGGTTCTTTTTCTTCGCGGGCTTTCAAGGTCAGCGAATCGTTCAGACTGTGACCGGGGGGCCGACGCCTACATTCACGCCCGCGGAGTTGACCGGCGACTTTTCTCACTCCAACTCTGACAGGACTGGACCGAACCCTGACGTGGTTGCTTACCTGCAGGCGAATCCGTTCTTCCAACCGAACGCCTCGCTTCGGGCCCAGGGAATCATCGATCCGTCGAAGATCAATAGCGTCGCTAAGAAGTACATCAGCGCCAATTTGATCCCGACCGCTTCCAATGGACTATTGATCAACCAGGGATCTGCCAAAAACGATCGCGACGAGATTACGATTAGGATGGATGCGAACACCAGACACCAGGATCGACTTGCGGTGACCCTGGGATCGTCGCGCAATCCCAACCTCTCGCCGTTCACATCCGGCGCCACTCCGGGATTCCCTATCCTGGGGAACGGCAAGAGCTACTTTGCCAACATCGCATACACCAGCGTCTTTTCGCCCACGTTGCTGAATGAGTTTCGGTTTACAACGCAGCGACGGAACGCAACGCAGGCCGTGCCGGCTCAAAAGCAGCCGGGCGCTGTGGACCTGGGCATCGGAGTAACTCCAGACAATCCAAGCGGGCCGCCTAGGCTGGAGTTTGACAGTGGAATGGTAATCGGATTCTCGCCGCAGGGTCCGACTAACTTGATCGACAACACCTTTGTCTATTCGGATACGGTTTCCTGGGTTCGCGGAGCGCACAGCTGGAAATTCGGCGCGAGCTTCTCGCCGTATCAGAACAACACCGTCTACGACTTCTACGTGAACGGCGATTTCTTCTTTTATGGCGCGTCGGGGTCGATCGCTTCCGGCTACGACTTCGCGGACTTTCTGTTAGGCGTCCCAGACGAGTACTTCCAGTTCGGAGAAGCGCCCTCCGACATTCGATCGAAATCCACATACGCGTTCGTTCAGGATGAATGGCGAATTCGAAAGAATCTCACTTTGACTCTTGGGCTCCGTTACGAGTACAGCCAGCCAAAGATCGACTCACGCGGACGCTCATTCTCTCTGGCCTACGGGAAGCAATCTACTCGCTTCAAGAACGCGCCGTTGGGCGTGCTTTTCCCTGGAGACCCGAACGCTCCAAAGGGGGCCAACTTCCCCGACAAGAATGACTGGGCGCCAAGGTTTGGATTCGCATGGGATCCGAGCGGTGATGGAAAGATGAGCATCCGTGGAGGTGTCGGAGTCTTCTACGACATTCTGAAAGGGGAGGACAATCTTCAGTTCAACGGACAGGCTCCCTTCTTCGGATTTGCCGATCTGTTCTTCGATCCGCTTCCCGGCAATCCAACCAAGGAAGTCAACTATCTCACTCAGCCGTTCGTGGCGACCGGAATTCCTAATTCCTTCCCGTCACGCGCACCTGCACCTGACATTGACTTCGGTGCGTCAGGTTTCCTCCCGGTGGGGGGTGGTGGTGTTTACTACGTGTCTCCGCATCTTCGCACGCCCTACACCTACCAATACAATCTCGCGATACAACGCGAGGTTATGAAGAACATGATATTCGAGGCGGCCTACGTTGGAAGCTCATCTCACAAACTAACGTCGCTTGTCGATGCAAACCCATTCATTCTGGGAACAACGCATCGCGTTTTCAACGCGCAGCCCGGTAACTCCGACACGAGTTTCAGCTACCTTAGCGAGTTTCGAAACGTTGGTACGGGCAACTTCAATAGTATGGAGCTGAGCCTTCAAAAACGACTGTCCGAGAATCGATTCTTCGGCACGTCGTACTTCACCCTGGCTTACACCTTGGGGCACAGCATCGATACGTCATCAGGGTTCCGACAGCGTGGCTCCAACGTCCCGGCATACAACTCGAGACAGTTTCGAGCCGACTCGGACTTCGACCTTCGCCAACGACTCACGTTCAGCGGCGGATGGGACCTGCCGTTTGATCGCGCATGGTCTTCCGGGCCCAAGCGCCTGACTCAGGGATGGAGCCTGTATCCGATTGCAACCTGGCGTACAGGATTCCCGCTCGACGTCTTTGCGGGTCTAAATGCGTCAAGAACCAACGCGGGTCCCTCCGCAGCGGGAGATAGGGATATCGTTAGGGCGAATCTGGTTGGCGGTGGAGTCACTGTCTTTGATCCGAAGACGTCTCAAACGTTTAGATCGAGGACTGGGAATTACTACTTCAATCCGGCGAACTTTGTAGCTTGCACGGTCTCGGCGACTTGCCCGAATGGTCTTCCGAGCGCCGCACAAGCAATTGCCAATCCGGCGCTGCGCACCTACGGCACGTTCCCCAGGAACGCTCTACGAGCTCCCGGGCGCACCAACTTTGACCTCGCGGTCGCTAAGACAACACCACTCTACAAGGAGCGGGTCAAGCTTGAATTTCGAGCTGAGGCATTCAATGTCCTCAACCACGCGGAGTTCAGCAGCCCTAGCACAAGCATTACCAGTAGCCTCTTCGGGCAGATAACCACTACGGCCGATCCGCGAATCATTCAGCTCGCGGCAAGGATTACGTTCTGAGACCTTCTTCCTAAGAGACGGCGTCAGCAATCCTGAAAGGCTGGATCGAGAACTCGATCCAGCCTTTTTTGAACTGGTTCGAACGGGGTCCACAGAGAGGACGATTAGCAGTGCACTACGATGCTCAGGTAGAAAACTTTCAGCAGACAATATCGAGTCTATGAGTGATAAACTCGGTGGGCCTACCGGACCTTCTTCGCGTTATTGATTCACTTGTTTGAAGTCGCCGATTTACTCAACGATTTAGCTACCTTGTTGATTGCGTCGCTGAGCTTGATGATGGCTTCGAGGTCGCGCGCGGCGGTCGAACGAAGTTCGGCGTCATTCGGAGAGTTCACGCGGAAGACGGGATTTCCAATGAAGCCTTTTATCACGCGGTCAAGTTCGGGAAGCATCGTCCCGAGCTTGCTAGCCTCCGCCTCGTATCGAACCTTCTCACCCTGGTTATCTTCGACCGCGAGCGCAATTGTATTCTTTATTCGTGACGCTCGCTGCTTAATTTCGGCGGTGGCTTGCGAGAGCTTTTTGTAGTCCAGCGATCCATCCGTCGACATCGGAGCTAATGTATCGGTTTCGATCTGCCACAGCCGGTCAAAGTCCTCGATGAGTTGTTTGGCAAGCCGGCCGTTGCTTGATTCGGTGCTTCCGCCGCGCCTCCCCGCCGTAGAAAGCATTTCCAGCTCGAGAGCCCGCTGATTTACTGTCTCGTTGTTTCTGGAAGGTTGTGTCGCGTTCGACGGCCTGCTGGAAGGTGAGGATCGCCTGCCCGAAGTCGGAGGTGCCGGTTGTTGCGCACGGAGCGCCTGCGGCGCAACCTGAACGACTAATAAGGCAACGGCAAACCAAACCGCGCCATGCCGGTGGTTGAGATCTCTCATATCGTGCCTCCTGATTCCGAAATGATGGCGACTACTATATATCAAAAAACAAACGGAACAGTTGAAGAACCTATGGCTTCTTAGCCACATTGAACTGCTTGTCATCGAGCACTTCATTGAAGCCGAACTGTGTCAGCGTAAATGCCCAGTCCTGCAACAATGATCCTCTCTGATTGCTTATGCTCAATTGGATCTTATAGGAGTGAGGCAGTGACAGTCCGCCCTCCTTTTTGAAGTCCGAGAACTCTTCAATCATCTTGTACCGCGTCTCTTGTTGGCTCGACGCGACTTCATTTTGAGTCACCATCCCAGCATTCACGACCTTCTCATATTCCGTCCGCACGTGCTGAAAGGTCTCGGAGTCGAAGAAAAGAGTGATTCCGAGAAAGGAGCTGTCGCGCGGGTAATAGTTAATCACGCAGACCTGCTGATTGTTGATCTTCTTGACGCCAGCGTACTTCAGCCTGGGATTTGTCGTTCGCAAATCAAGGAGCGGCCAAGCCGATGACAGTGTCCCGGCCAGGAGTCCCTGCTTAAAGACCATGTCGAAGGACAAAAGAAACTGTCCAAGCGGGCTTCGGGTTCCGGGTGTAAATTGACCGACCGTTACCGTCTTCCCGTCAAACGCCATGTTTTCATTTGAATACTTTATGTCGTTGAAGTTCATCCCGATCAAGCTTTTGTTTCCTGTTGAAGCCAGCACGGCCCGCCCTGTAAGCTGGCCGGCTCCACCGAGGCGAACGGTGCTCGAAATACTTCCGGTTGTGACGCGGCTTTTTACCGCTGCGCGCGCCTCAGCCGGTCCGATCGAATCAAGATGCCTGGCGATCAACGTTTCGGTCGTAATGTTGTCAGTGCTGAGTAGCGCGGAATTCACGGACACACACATCATCAACGCGAGGGCGCTTACTAAGAGCACACGCTTGTTGAAGCCTGCAATCCGAGTTTCGTTCATCGAGGTCCTCGACTTTCCTTTGGCTGACATCACCGTCTTGGGTCTCGCCACTACCCAGTCCTGACATTACTGTGACTCATTACTTCGCTCACCCGTAGTTGAGAATACGACCGTTGTTTCCGACGATAATCCTCGGACAACCTTAAAGTCAATTTGTTTTCCGGCACGTGATCTCACTGTCCTCATCCCCACGCCTGCAGGATCCTCGTAGGCATCCGAGAATTGACGGAGGGTACGGCAATCGTGATAATGACGATCTCTGAGCAACCAAATCCTGTTATGTCGAAAGGTCTGATACAATGATGACGGAAAGAACCAGCGGTCTTTTGTGTGTGGCGGAAACTCCGCGGGCGACCGCGCCCGTAGTCCGGGTCGTGACCTGGCGCGTGACCCAGCCGGTAATATGGATGGTCTTGATGGCCGCGACACTTTTCGCGTTCGGCTGCGGAAGCGATTCACAGCATTCCCCCAGCTCAGCGAAGTACCCCACCGGAATCAGCGGAGAAGTTGAACAGCAGCTCAAGTATGATGCTCGCGTAGACAGTTACGACCTGAGTAGTGATACGCTAACGGTCAACGTTAATGATGCCTGGCTCAACTCACCTCCAGGCATGCAAGAGCGCTCGGTTGGACAGTGGTATACCCTTTGGCATTCAAGCCATAGCGGAGGCGTAGTCGTTCAACACGATGGGAACAAAGTCGCCTCGTGGACTAGCGACGGCGGATACAAACCAGAAACCAAATCGAAGGGCGACGAATCACACACGGAGAGTTGAGGCGACGAGAAGTAGAAGCGAACCCGTTGCTTCATCGTGTCGCAGGAATCAGATCTTCCGGGGCAGCAGCATTATCCCCGACTCGATCGAAATTTCCGCCAGAGATCTTCGATTCGGATTTTCAAACTCTCATCCCGAAAATTGTGCAAGTATGTTGAGAGGCGTTTCTTCCTGGTATTGTACAAATCAAAGAGGCCCACAACCTTGTCCATCTCGACGACGTTTATCCTTGCGAACTGGTCGCTATATAGTCGATCAAAGCGAGCTTCGATTCCGTTGAGCATCAAGGACTCAATCCATCCATCCGCGACTTTGAGCAGCTCGCTCACCAGATCAGTTTCCACGATTGAAGCCTCGGGCGTTCCTGCGCCTTTCTTGGCTAAGGCGTCGGCTCGATCATTCCAGCGGTTACCAGTGTGACTATCGACTTTGTGCCAGTGAATCTTTATAGGGCATGTGCCAATGAATTCTGCGTAACTCTTCGTCAACGGCTGATTCGTCTTCCATTGACGTGTAGCCCATTTCTCGATGCCCAGGTAGTCGTAATAAATATCCACATCAGCAACCGAATGTGCGCGACACCAGGTCAACGCTTCTCTGACGGCAAATAATTCACCAGCGACTTGCCGCGTATTGTTCACTTCGTTCGCGTCGACTCGACCGCTTAGTTCATCGATGACTTCACCGTTCTTAAGGATCACCGCGCCGTAGCCAGTCGCACCATTAATAAAAGAACCGTCCACGTAGACCTCATAACGCGCGTCACGTTCTTCGTCTCCCGCCGGCTTTGCGTTCCACACTTCTTCAAGAACAGTGACAATCGACCGGTCGGTGATTTCGTTGAGTTTAAGCGTGAAGGAGTCCGATTTTGGGCTGTAGTAAAGAACCGCACGTCCACAGTCTTTCCCGTTGGGATGAATGGAAACTTTGACGGCGTATTGCTGAAACGAGTTGTCGATAATCGATGCTTCGATTCCCGCACGCTCCAGCGAGCCAATAAATTCCTCGGCACGGCTGCGAAGTTGGTCCTCAAACCGAAGCTTGGCCACCAAAGCATTCTGGATCAGAGGTTGGGCGGGGTCAATTGATTCAGGCCACTGATTTGGGGAGATGCCGTTTGAGCAAGCGCTCGACGGTTTCAATTACGTGAGCAAGGTTAAAGGGCTTGGTGATGTACTCGACCGCTCCGGCTTTCATCGCTTCGTCCATCGACTGCGAATCGGTACTGCCGGAAACCACGACAACTACCGTTTGAGGGCTTCTATTCACGATAAGCCGACACAGACTAATTCCGGACATGCCTGGCAACCCGCTGTCCACAAGAGCCAGGTGAAAGAAGCCAGATTCCATCAGCCTGATGGCGCTGCTCGCGCTTTCGGCACTCGAGCACTTAAACTTTGGCGTGAGGATGTCAAGCAAGAGTGATTGAATAATCGGCTCATCTTCAACTATTAGAATTGCGATTTCGGTATTCTGCATAAGACGCCAACGACGAAGCAATCCGGGTAAAAGGACGCCTCGCGGTTTGCAAGCTTCAATTCATTGGTGCCAAAGATTGGGACATCCCGCTTGGACGCTCGGTCTTCAAAACTATTGACTACTGCCGTAAAGCGGTATGTAGCTTAAACCACTCCGGCGATCGAACGCAAGTCTTTGGGTATCAAGTTATTTTCGAAGGTCACGAGTCCTTGTTCGACACATAGGGAGAGGCAGGCTCGTTACTGCCTGGCTTTATCTGATAGGCATAGCCACCGATTGATTCGACTCGGTTTGCAGGCATTGGTTTCCGTTCGATCAAACTAGCGTTAGAATCCCGCCTGACGCCGGTACGCGGTAAGCTGGAAATATCACCGGCACTCCTTATGAGGTAGATGCTTGTGAAGCTTTCCTTATCGCAGAATGATTCAAACTCAGCCGTTTTTCGCATCGGGATCGTTGGTCATCGTTATCTTGCTAACCCAGAGACGGCGGCGTTCGTCGCTGAAAACTGTTTTGGTATTCTCAAACAGCAACAAGCCGAGCACAAGAATGTTTCCGCCCTTTCCGCGTTAGCCGAAGGGTCGGACACGCTGTTCGCTGAGGCAGCGGTTGCTCTTAAGATCCGGTTGGAGATCGTTCGCCCTTTTGAAGAGTATGCCAGAGATTTTACGACTCTATCGGCGAAACAGCGATATGAACGATTACGATGTATCGCTTACAGTGAAACGCGACTAGCACACGTCAGCCGCTCGGACGCTGCCTATATCGCGGCGATGCATTGGATTGTGGATAACTCCAGTCTGTTAGTAGCAGTATGGGATGGCTCGCCTGCGAGAGGTTCAGGCGGGACAGGCGATGCCACTGACAGAGCCATTCTGATTAATTGCGATTGGATTCATATGGATGTGACCGATTTAACTGTCAGCTATCATTTGTCCCGGATGAGAGGAAAATGAGATGAGCGCTTCAGGGTCCATACGGAGCAGAATTCAGAAGCTTAACAAGAAGTTTCTCTACCAATTTACTGTTTCGATTCTTGTAATAATCCTGTTGATAGGGATTCCCGCCCTTATCTACTATTCGCAGGTTGTAGCAGAGCGCGGCGCATTGGAGATTGCTACATCTGGTGAAAGAGGTACGTCAGAGCAAAAGGGCCAGTATGAGATTGCTAAACTGGCAGCTGAGATTCGGCAGATTCGCAGCGATACAAGTGGCAGCCTGTTCTGGCTGAAGTTATTAGGCCTGGTTGTTACTGTAGTGAGCGCTGTTAGTGGTTATCTGCTGGGCCAAAGACAGAACACCCAGAAACGAATAGAGTTTGAGCGTGAGAATAACCAAAAGCGAATGGACTTTGAGCACAGGAAGGATATAGACGCAGCTTACCAATCTGTAGTGCAGGGACTGTCTGATCAGTCATCCGTGCTCCGCGCTACTGCGGCAGTGAAATTGGGCGCTATCCTGAAGGATTTTCCAAAGGAATGGAATGCGGAAGAAGAAAGGCAGCAGCAAATGATTCGCTTGACAAAAGAAGTTCTGGCCGCGGCTTTGGCTATCGAGAGTGATCCTAAGGTCTTGAAGACCTTATCCATTGCTCTTGTGCTCCACAAGCCATTTCAGAACGATCCTCCGCAACAAGACACGGACCTGGGCCCGCCGTTGGATATGACCAGGTATGCCGACGCACGCGAACTTGACCTCTCCGGCGCTAAGGCAAATGATGCTTACTGGGCAAAAGTCGATTTCTCGTCGACAGATTTTTACAACGCCCAATTGGCTGGGGCTTCCTTGAGGTCTTCCCTTCTCAGCAATGTGCAATTCTACTCAGCTAACCTATCGGGGGCCGTACTATCCAGGGCTAAAGGAAAGGACTTGAGTTTTAAGCTTTCCGATCTTCGAAACGCTGATCTGACAGACACTACACTCAAAAAGCCAAATTTTGAAGGCGCGAAAGTATGCGGCGTCAAGCTGACCGGCGCAATATTGGAGTTGGAGGAGCCCTTAGACGTAGAGGTTGATAATTCAAACGAAGGCGACGGATCACAGATGATGAGGGTTCGAGACTGGCTGGAGCGGACGACCAGGTCTCAGCAACCCAAACGGATCTTATTTGTGGATCAGAATCACAACGAGATTGTTGAACCGAAAGAGTGAGTGACGGTTATCAAGACAGAGGCAAGTATGACGTGCAAGGCGATGAAGAGAGACTCATGATCACCCATGGAGATTTATCCCGGAACGACACTTTTGCAGGCCTGGCTCTCACCGGAAGCGCAGAGAGAGCTCGCAACAAGATGCTTTGAGATTGGAACTCAACCGGCGGGCTTCTACACACCGGTCGTTAGAGGCGGAGCTTACATGAGTATCAAGATGGTCTGTCTGGGGAGGCACTGGAACGCGAAGACCTATAGGTACGAGGCCACGCGCTCGGATTACGACGGTCTCCCGGTGCAGGAACTTCCTGAAGTTTTGAAGGAACTCGCAAGGTGTGCCGCTCGCGAGACCGGAATGACGATCGAGCCGGACGTTTGTCTTATCAATTGTTACCCGCGGGGTGGGCGACTCGGGCTTCATCAGGACAAAGATGAGCGGCCCGAGACGATCGAGGCAGGTACGCCGGTGGTTTCGATATCTCTTGGAGATACGGCGAAGTTCTTGATCGGCGGGCTGAAAAGGAAAGACCCTGTGAAACGTGTCCTCCTGGAGTCCGGCGACGCGCTGGTGATGGGCGGACCCAGCAGACTCAGATATCACGGCGTTTCGGGAATACTCGCGGGGACTGCGTCTCAGGAGCTTGGCATTCAAGGAAGACTGAATCTGACATTTCGGCAGTACTGAAAACAGCGTGTAAACTCGAGGTGGATCTGGCTCTGACAGCAATCGTACAAAAAAGCTGTGATTGGAAGCGAGCGTTTGAAATTCTAGAAGAAAACTATTGACGTAGAGATTCACAAGAGTAAAATGCTGCTCTCGCTTCGCCCCTTATTTGTTGTGGCGTGTTTCTCCACTGGACCATTCGTCCCCACTTGAACAGGCGCAGTAGATTTTTCGCCCTCCTGTAAGCGCGCCAAACAAAACTCCCTTTCGGTAGCAACCGTAGCCCACGAGGGGAATGCCCCTTGCAATTCCAGTCGTTGGCCGTTGACACGCAGTCACTGAAAAATGGCGCGTTCCGGCTGATGTAAGTCCCTTACGATGAATCAGCCCTGTTCTAATCAAAGGAGAGACCTGTGAGAAAAAAAGCAACCGCCGCCGCAGAGCGCAATCCTCAGCCGCAGACGCGCCGGCTTCATTTGGTGGGACCTGCCGATGCGAACACCGATTCAGACGACTCAATTGAAGTGGATGAGACTTTGACGCTGGCAGAACAATCCGAGACTGACGAGGAAAAAACACTGGAACACGAAACGGAAGGCGACCCGATTCCTCAGCAGGCTGAGATCGCCGATGATCTTGTAGGCTTATATCTTCGCGAGATGGGGGTGACGCCGATGCTGACGCGGGAGGGCGAAGCAGCCCTTGCGGTGAGGATCGAGCGTGGCCGGCGCCGGACCGCGAAAGCGATTTCGCGCCTGCCAATCTGCGTCGAGGAGATCGTTGCCACAGCCGACCGATTGAAGCGGGGCGAGCTGCACATTCGTGAGGTCATTAACTTCCGCGATCAGGAGGACATAACCGAGGCCGGCATCGAACAATGTTTGATCTCGACACTGGATTCGATTTCAGAAATTGCCAGGGCATACAAGGTGTCTCTGAGGCTGCACGCGCGAATGCAGAATGAGCTAAAGAGTTCGAAGAAGCTTCCAAGGCTGCGACGCAAGCTTGCTCGACAGAGAGTGCTCGTGAGTCGCTCGTGCTGCGCGCTGGACCTTACTGCTCGCCAGTTTGAGCACCTTGGCGGGCTGGTGCGGAACGCCGTTCATCAGGCTCGCGACGCGAAGGCTGCAATAAAGGCAGCCCACGAAGCGCTGGAACGAAGGCAGCGTCGCAAGTCAGATGACCGCGATCAGAAGCTGGAGCTGCGCCGGGCGAATCGACGACTCTCGGATCTGGAGACTCCATGGCACGTGAGATCGGCCGAGCTCGAGCGAGCGCTCGCGCAGATGTGTACCGGCGACTATGAAGCGAGTTGCGCACGCGATGAAATGGTGCGCTCCAATCTCAGGCTGGTAGTCTCGATCGCAAAGAAATATACGGGACGCGGACTTCAATTCCTGGACCTTATTCAGGAAGGCAACGTCGGATTGATGAGGGCGGTTGAGAAGTTTGACTGGCGGCGAGGCTGTAAGTTCTCGACTTATGGGACGTGGTGGATACGTCAGGCGATCACTCGCGCCATAATGGAACAGGCTCATACCATTCGCATTCCGGTGCATATGATCGAGACGATCAACAAACAGGTTCAAGCCAGCCGCGCATTGGAACAGGAACTCGGGCGAACACCAACAACCGAAGACATCTCGCGGAAGCTTGATGTGACAGAGGCTCGGGTCCGCAAGGTGCTTGAAGTCGTACAGGAACCGATCTCTCTGGAAACGCCTGTCGGTTCCGACGAAGACGTCAGCCTCGGCGAGCTTATTGAAGACAAATCGGTTGCCGGCTTCAGCGAGGCGTTGATCAACGCCGACCTCCGCGAGGCGATCGACGACGCTTTGAAGCATCTGACGCCGCGTGAAGAGAAAGTGTTGAAGATGCGATTTGGGCTCGGTCACGCCGGCCGCGAGCACACGCTGGATGAAGTGGGAAGTCACTTCGGAGTCACTCGCGAGCGGGTGCGCCAGATCGAAGCGAAGGCGTTGTTCAAGCTTCAACACCCCTCGCGCTCCAGCAAGCTGAAGACCTTTGCAGGTCCGAACCTCGCCCCACCGCAACTGACATTCAAGGGACAGCCGCCAAGCAGGCTTTCCGAAAACACAAGTATGAGGAATGCGTCATGACACCTGCCTCCATTCTAATCGTTGACGATGAGGAATCGATACGCGGTCTCCTTAGCGCCAGTCTCGATCCGGCTTACCGGTGCTCGACTGCCGGCAGCGCGGAGGAAGCAACAAGGGCGCTCGAGTCCGGCTCGTTCGATCTGGTATTGAGCGATATCACGATGCCCGGCACATCCGGACTCGAGTTCTGCAGTTACGTTCAGAAGGCCTTTCCTCGCACCGTCGTCGTAATGATATCGGCTATGACCGACATTCAATACGCTATCGAGGCGATGCGCGAAGGTGCTTTTGATTACATGACCAAACCGTTCGACGTGGCGCGAGTCAGGGTGGCAGTGGATCGAGCGTTGCGGTACCAGCAAGCTTTAGTAGACAAGCATAACTATGAACGGGAGTTGGAACAGCGAGTACGGATCAGGACCGCTGAACTGCATTCCGCTAATGAAGACCTGAGCTTCCTGCTCGATATGCTATATCGAAACTACCGCGCGACGTTACGAGGCCTCGCACGAACGCTCGAAGCACGGGACATTGAAACTCGCGGACACTCCGACCGCGTAGTCGCTTACTCAATGGCCCTCGGCAGGAAGATGGGGCTGTCGTCCAACGATCTTCTCTCGCTCGAGCAAGGCGCGCTGCTTCACGACATCGGAAAGATCGGCGTGCCCGACGCGGTTCTGTTGAAGCCGGGCTCGCTGACCACAGAGGAGTGGGTGAAAATGCGCGAACACGTCGGTCACGGGCTTAGGATAATCAAAGGCGTCGAGTTTCTCAGGGGTGCTCGTTTCGTCATTGGCCAGCATCACGAGAAATATGACGGCAGCGGTTACCCCAACAGGTTGCGCGGTGATGCCATTCACGTTCACGCTCGTATATTTGCGGTCGCCGACGCATTCGACGCGATTAGAAGCGATCGGCCTTACCGAGCTGCTCAATCATATGAGAAAGCCTGCGAGGAATTAAACAGTAATGCCGGATCGCATTTTGACCCTAAAGTGGTCGGCACATTCATGACCATTGCGAACGATGAATGGGAAGAGATACGTCGCAGCGTTCAGTGCGAAGGGTCTGCGGAGACCACGGTTGATAAGCGAGAAATTAGCTCGTTCGTCTTTTCTCTCGGAGCGCCGGAAAAGGTATCGTCCAAGCTTCGGTCGCTGTGCGCTTAAACAGAATGCGGATCGAATGTATTTCTTTGCGCAATCGTCGCGTGCTTTGAATCTCTGCCGAGGGTACACAGTACACGAGGATCGCCCAGAGCAATTGGACCAGGCCCTGCCGTCCGTCGGTGCTTGACATCATCTACCGTTGAGCTAAGGTTCTTGGCAATATGACCGGAAGAACCTGGATGAATGCGGTGAAACGATGGGGCGCCTGTTCCCTCATCCTCATATCCATTCTATTGGGTGCGAGCCTGCCTGCGACGTTCTCCACTCAACTCATACCAAAGCGGGACTATCTGGTTTATGTCGTTTGTGAGTCCGCCGACAAGATCGCTTTGATTCGATTTGGCCCGCAGGGCGCCAAAGTTGACAAGCTCATCGAAACCGGCTCGATGCCAAGCGACATTGATGGTCCGCACGGCATAATCGTCTCTCCCGACAAGCGGTTCTATTACGTTTCACTTGGGCACGGGCGCCCGTTCGGCTCCGTGTGGAAATACTCGACAAAAGACAACAGCGTACTCGGTAAAGTTACGCTGGGGTTCTTTCCGGCTACCATGGATATCTCGCAGGACGGGGAACTCCTCTACGTCGTGAACTTCAACCTTCATGGCGATATGGTTCCCTCTTCGGTTTCGGTGGTTGCCACGGAACCGATGATCGAGGTCACGCGTGTTCCAACTTGCGTGATGCCTCACGGATCCCGGATCAATCCTCAGGGTACGAAACAATACTCTGCTTGCATGATGAATGACCTGTTGGTCGAGCTCGATACGAACAGTCTCAAGGTTTCTCGCCATTTTGTGGTCACCAAAGGCAAAGAGGCAGGAATGAACGGGTCGCCCGCCGCACACTCGATGAGTATGGACGCCTCGCATGACACGGGAGGTCACGGGTTGGAGCCACCCAAGCCGGGTGATACGTCGTGCTCGCCCACGTGGGCCCAGCCGTCGGGGGATGGAAAGTTCGTTTACGTTGCTTGCAATAAGTCCGACGAGATCGTGGAAGTCGACGCCGCAAGCTGGAAGGTAACGCGAAGGATCGCCGCTCGGCCTGGTGTTTACAACCTGGCGGTTACTAAAGATGACAGGCTGATCGCGACAAATAAGCGAGACCAATCGGTATCGGTCTACGACCTGAAGTCGGGGCGCGAACTGGCTCGAATTCCAACTAAGCGTCGGGTAATTCACGGCGCAGCGGTATCGCCCGACAACCGTTATGCCTTCATCTCGGTTGAAGGAGTCGGTTCGGAACCTGGAACCGTCGAGGTGATAGACCTGGATAGTCTGAAGACAGTCGCGACTGTGGATCTACCTGAGCAGGCAGCCGGTATTGATTTCTTCAAGATAGAACCAGCCAGGTGACGTGTAAGGGCTGCTCTCCGTGACCGCCCCTCTTTCCGAACAGGAACACATTCTCAGCGCAAAGACGCAAAGGACCGCAAAGCTCGCAAACGACTGCATAGCACACGAAAGGCGAAAAAGAGATATGCGGTCCGCCCTACCTGTTAGTCGCCGGGCGCAGTAGTCGAGCCCTTCTGCCTTGGCTTTCCGATTTTCACGATCCACAATCCCGAGTTGATGTCGTTGAAGTAGATCAAATCGCCATGCGGCTGCGCGCCCCAACAAAACGGTAGATTCGAGCGAAAGCCCTCCGGGTCGCCAGTCCAAAGCCGGCCTATCTCGCGGCCCTGGCGGTAGAGATCGCCGCGAAGCTCGCCTGAAACGTCGACCACGCGCGCGCCGCTCGAGTAATAACCCATGCTCATCACATCGTCCTTCACCCAAATGTTATGCGAGCCTCCTTCAGGTACCGTGTAGTTGGCGACCTCCCTGGGATGATTGATATCGGCTACGTCCACGACGTGCACTATGCCGCGCACCGGGATCCGCTTCTTCGACGTTATGTCGAACAGGCCAGGAAACACCTCGTCGCCAACGAACACGTAATTCTTGTACCGGAAGACGGCGTGCGCGCCCGCAAGCCAACCCTCACCGTAGAGTTCGTGGTAGTTCATTCTGAACTGGCTCACTAGCTGCGGCTTCTCCGGACTGCCGCCCTTCATGCCGTTGCCGACATCCAGAATCACCAGCCCGTCTCTCCAATAAGCCAGGTAGGCAAGCCCGTCTTTGACCTGAACATCGTGAAGATATCGTCCGACCGTCGCCTCTTCCCCGCCGGGCTCGGTCACTGTTCGTACGAGAGGATTCTCGACTTGCCAACGCGCGACCTGCTTTGGATTCTTCACGTCCTGGAAATCTATGACACGCATCGAACCGGTTGCGTCATCGGTAAGATAGACGTAGTGACTATCGATGAATGCGCTGTGCACTCCGCCCGTCACGGTAGCAGTGTATTCTGAAATGACTTTTGGATGAGCGGGATCCGAAGTATCGAGAAAGACGATTCCGTTCTTTCTATTCGATGAGCCTTCGCGGGTCAGCACGGCGATCTTGCCATCCGGCGTTGTGCTAATGTCGTTGGTCGTACGCGCGTCGACTTTCACTGTGTCTGTCAGCTTAGGTTGTTTTGGATCCGTGACATCGTAAACGAACAGCTTGTCGGATATCGTCGACACATAAGCGACGTTGCCAATTATCCATTGCTCAGCAGCCTGAGTGTCCTTGAGTAGTGCGCGGCCGACCACTTCCAACTCGCGCTCACTGTTTCGAGGCGTCACAATCACCGAGGCTAACGCCTGATGATCGCCGACCGAGGCGCTGACGACAAACGCACCGGGCCGTTCTGCGACGAAAGCGCCGTCAAGCTCGATCGCCGCGCCGTCACCTGTCACGGACCAGCGCACTGCGATGCTGTTGAGCGCTCCGCCATCAGCCGGGCTCGCCGCGAAACGGACCACGTCGCCTGTTCGCACGTTTGCGGACTTCGGCTCAACAACAAGCGACTTGACCGGGTTCGCGATAACTTCGATAACCATCGTCCCGGCGCCTTGCTCACACACCGCTTTGATGTTTGCCGTACCCGGCTTGAGTCCGACTATCAGACCCGCAGCATCGACGGAGGCAATGGACGGATTGTCTGAAGACCACGAGATTGCGACATCAACTCTTGGATTACCCAACGAAGTGCGAGGGGTTGCGTTAGGCCTCATCGCGCCGCCTACCACGACTTGCGCTTTCGACGGCAAATCAACGCTGGTTACGGGCGCCGGTTTGACTTTGATCCGCGCGAAGCCGACCTTCCCTGCCACCACGGCTCCAACCTGAACTTCGCCGGGGTTGAAGAACGAAACGGTTCCCGAGTTGTCGGCGCTCGCTACATCGAACGGCGCCGCAAACCAAACTGCGGGCTTAAGATCAAGTACATTTCCTGATTCATCTTTAGCCACGGCGGTGAACCTCACCTGCTGGCCAACCTCGACGTCTACTGCATTAGACTTGACCACAACGATCTTGACGGGCTTAACTGGCGCCGGTTCCTGCCAGGCCAATACTGTCGTGCCGAGCATTGCGATCACAAACAGAACCTTTAGTCTCACCTAACACCTCCGAGAGCTTTGTCGAGTTGGGCATTCTATTCTTAGAAGCGACTCGGCGCAATGAGCAGGAAATAGAAAGGAGGAGTATTTGGTAATCAGGGCCCCCTCTTTCACGTCGATTGTCCACTTGACCTGTTTCCGTATCGCGAGCGTACCGTAGACTGTCCAGTCTGCGGCGGACTCGCGCTATTGTAGTGCCTGGGGAACAGATTCCGCCGCAGACTGGACAGTCTACGGTACGCTCAATGCTACAATGACCAGCATCCAAATATTGCGAAAAAGGATTTCGAAAACCGCATTATCATGATCGAGGACCTTTCAACTCATCATCAGTTGATCACTTCCCTTTTCGACCTGCCAACCTCAGCAGATGAATTAGCGCAGTATCGCTTGAGCAACACACAGGTCTCCTTTTACAAGGAGCGGGGCTACGTCGCGGGCGTGCGCATGCTTACCGAAGATCAGGTCAACGTTCTTTGCGATGAACTGAGTCGACTCACTGATCCATCACACGAAGCGAATCATCTTTTCTACGAATACCATTCTAACGAATCACCGGATCCCTCGACGACGCTCTTTCACGCGCTAGGCGCCTGGCGAATCGCGCCGTCGTTTCATGACCTGTTGTGGAACCCGGCATTCACCGTCCCGGCGTCGCAGTTGCTTGAAGGGCCGGTGCGTTTCTGGCACGATCAACTCTTCTGCAAGCCGGCCAGTCACGGCGGCGTCGTAGCCTGGCATCAGGATTATTCATATTGGACCAGAACACAACCGATGGCGCATTTGTCGTGCTGGATTGGACTCGATGCCTCGACCCAAGAAAACGGTTGTGTACATTACGTTCCTGGAAGTCATCGCTGGAGCCTTCTGCCAATCACCGGCCTCGCCGGAGATATGGAAGCCATTAAGGATGTATTGAACGATGAACAGAGGGCCGCGTTCAAACCGGTGGCGATCGAGCTGAAGAAGGGTGAAGCTTCGTTCCATCATCCCCTGATGATTCACGGGTCTTATGAGAACAGGACAAAGCGGCCGCGACGCGCGGCGGTGATCAATGTGTTTCGAGATGGGGTGAAGTCGGCTTCCAACGCGCCGCTTCTGGAAGGAGTTCCGGCAATCGCGGCCGCCAGGAAGATAGACGGGCAGTTCTTTCCGCTGTTATTCGATCCGCGGGGTGGTACGGTTGATTGAGACGAAGGGACGGCGAGACGCGTTTCGCGCAAAGGCGCAAAGGCGCAAAGGCCGACGCTCGAAAGAAAATGAAAGTATCGCTATTCATAACTTGCCTCGTTGATCAGTTCTTCCCCGAAGTTGGGATGAGCGTCGTGAGCGTTCTTCGTAAGCAGGGCGTCGAAGTTGAGTTTCCCAAAGATCAGACCTGCTGTGGACAGCCGGCGTTCAACAGTGGCTTTACCACTGAGGCTCGTGATCTTGCAAAGCGGTTCGTTGAGATCTTCGAGAACAGCGCATATGTCGTTGCTCCCTCGGGTTCGTGCACGAGTATGGTCAGGGTCTTTTACCCGGAGCTGCTCAAGGACGATCCTGACTGGCACAAACGCGCCCTCTCGCTGGCCTCTCGCACCTACGAGTTCACTGAGTTCCTGGTCAATGTCCTCGGAGTCGAAGACGTGGGCGCATACTATCAAGGCAAGGTTGCTCTTCATCAGTCCTGTCATTTACTGCGTGAGCTGAACGTGAAGACTGAACCTCAACGCTTGCTGAAGACCGTCAAGGGAATCGAGCTGGTCGAATTGGAACGCTCTGATTCCTGCTGCGGTTTCGGCGGGCTGTTTGCGATTAAATATCCACACATTTCCGGGAGCATACTTCAAGAGAAGATTGATTGCATCAGAAAGAGCGGCGGCGACGTGGTTGTTGCTTGCGACATGGGTTGTCTTATGCACATAGGCGGGGGCTTGAGCAGGCAAGGCGACACAACTCGAACGATGCACATTGCTGAATTGCTGGCGAAAGGATCATAAGTTCAGGGTTCAGAGTTCAGAGTTTAGGGTTCAAGCTTTTAGCTTGCTGAGCCCGGAGGCAAGCTAAAGCTTGAACTCTAAACCCTGAACCCTAAACTCTGAACCTATTCTCACTATGCACGTAACAACTGAAGCATTCATTCGAGACTCGACGGTGGCAGTGAAGAATAAGACTCTGCAGTCGCGACTGCGAGTGCTAACCACCTTCACGATCAAGCGGAATGCTGCGTTCGCCAGCCTCGAGAACGGTGACGCACTTCGCGATCAGGCTCGCTCAATCAAGGAAAGAACAATCGCCAACCTCGGGTGCTACCTCACTCAACTCGAGGACAATGTTGTTCGACTCGGCGGCAAAGTTCATTGGGCGCGAACCGGCGCGGAGGCGCGCGCCATAGTGCTCGACCTCGCACGCAAGAACAACGTGAAGCGCATCGTCAAGGGCAAGTCGATGGCAACCGAAGAGATAGAGCTAAACGAGGCGCTCGAAGACCAGGGCATCGAATCAGTCGAGACCGACCTTGGCGAGTACATAGTCCAGCTCGCGAACGAGAAGCCTTCGCATATCCTCGCGCCCGCCGTTCACAAGTCGAAGGAAGACGTCTCGGAATTGTTCGCGCGAAAACTTGACGCGCCAAACTTGAAACAAGCCGAGGAAATGACAGCTGTCGCGCGCAAAAGGCTGAGGGAAAAATTCTGCGCCGCGGATATGGGTATCACCGGAGCGAACTTCGCCATCGCTGAAACGGGCACGATTGTTCTGCTCGAGAACGAGGGAAACATCAGGTTGAGCACAACGCTTCCGCGGATACACGTCGCACTAATGGGTCTTGAAAAGCTGGTCCCGACCCTCGCCGACCTGTCGGTCTTTCTAAAGATCCTCGCGCGCAGCGCGAGCGGCCAGAAGATGTCGAGCTATGTGTCCCTCATTAGCGGGCCTCGCAGAGCAGGCGAAACCGACGGCGCCGAAGAGTTTCATCTGATCATTCTCGATAACGGCCGCACGCGGCTGCTGGCCGACGAAGAAATGCGCGAGTCGCTTTACTGTTTGCGCTGCGGCGCGTGCCTCAATGTTTGTCCGGTTTATCAGAAGGTAGGCGGGCATGCCTATGGAACGGTGTATTCGGGGCCGATTGGATCAATCCTGACGCCGGCCTTTGCCGGACTAGAAAAGAGCAAAGACCTGCCGTTTGCATCGACCCTGTGCGGAGCGTGCCGGGAGATCTGCCCGGTCAGAATCGACATACCGCGAATCCTTTTGAAGCTTCGAAGCGAATGGTCCGAAGGTGACCGCACTCACAGTGCGGGGGCACCTCTAACTGAGCGCGTTGCGATAAAGCTCTGGGCTTTTGCGATGCGAAGACGCTCTCTTTATAACATTGCGTTCCGGGCTGCCGCTTTCCTGCAATGGCCAATGTTGGAGGACGGCAAAATCAAACACCTGCCGTTCGGCTTTGGCGGATGGACGCAGAATCGAGATTTCCCAGCCCTCGCAAGAAAATCGTTCCGCTCGATGTGGCGCGACGAAGAATCGCAGTGAGGTGATTGTTGGCCGGAACAAGTGCAAGAGAAGAAATACTCGGCAAGATAAGCCGGGCTCTGAAGTCGGACGCGAACTCGGAAGCGCCTAACGCCAGCGGCGCCCGCCTATCGAGTGATGATGCGGCGCTGGCTCTTGAAATCCGCAGCCGGTGCGAACGTGACCGCGCACGCTTGATCGAGCAATTCGAATCAGAGCTTTTGAAAATTGGAGTACGTGTCTGCCGCGCAGCCACGACCGATTCCGCCGCCCAATACATTGAACGCACCGCTTTGGAGAGAAAAGCAAAGACAATTATTGCGGCGCATGCTGAAGTCGTTGAAAGCCTGGGACTGCAGAAGAGACTCGACACAAATGGAATCGGTTATGTGAGTGAAGGAACCGAGGCCGAGTTTCGTCAGATCGCCATTGCGGCCGGCATCGGTATATCAGGGGTTGACTACGGGCTCGCCGACACCGGGACCCTCGTGTTGCTCGCACGCAAGGGGCAAGCTCGCGCGATCTCTTTGGTCCCCCCGGTCCACATCGCCATTGTCAAACCTGATCAAATTGTTGCGGGCCTGGACGACCTCTTTCAGCTTCTTCGCTCTGAGAAGGGCGTCAGCGACCTCGGGAGCGCGGTTACCTTCATCACAGGCCCAAGCCGAACGGCAGATATAGAGCTGACTCTTGTTGTCGGAGTGCACGGACCACAAGAGCTCCACGTTGTGATAGTCCCGAATTGATTAAGAATTAAAAGGCTTTGACCGACTAAAGTCGGCACTCTGAACGCTCGGTGTCTTCGATTATCCGTAAGCGACTACTTTGCAAAATATCCGCGTTTTGTTCTGACCTTCGCGCCGGGAAGCTTGAGGGATACGCCGATCCTTCGCCACTCTCCATCCTTGCGCACCGTCTTTGGCGTGTAAGCCAGGCTATATAGCGAATGCAGTTCGGCGGCTACCTGCTTGTAAACGCCTTCGAGATCTTCGGCCCGCTCTGCCTTGAACAGCGTGGCCCCGGTTTGATCAGCCAGCATCTCGAGCTGCTTGCGCGCAGTTGCGTACGCGTCGTGACCGCTACGCCCCTGCTTTCCGATAGTCTCGTACTCGGTGTCAAAGTAAATCGGGTAGATAGTAGCATCGGCTTCTTCGACTCGCGCCAGCAACTCATCGAATCCATGTTTGGGGGTGTAGTCGGAGTCGTCCGGGTGATCGAGTGAGTTGTCAACTCCGTCAGTCAGAACGACGACCGCTTTGCGCGTCCCACTGGCTTCATCAAGCAAATTCAGAGTTGCCCACATAGCGTCGTAGTAGGCAGTGCCGGAGTGCCGGTTCTTTATGTCGCCGATTCGATCATTGAGCTGCTTATGGTTGGTTGTGAAATTCGAGATGATGAAGAACCGCCTTGTGAATGCCGCTACCGCTATGTTGTCGTCGGGCTTAAGCGATTCCACAAACTTCTGGGCCGCCTTCTTGATGATCTTCATCTTGTGCGAAGTACTCCCGCTGAGATCGAGAAGCAGAACGATGTTCAGCGGGGCGCTGACTTGCTCAAAGTAGAACAGCTCCTGCGAGACACCGTCTTCGTCGACGACAAAGTCTTCCTTTCGCAAAGACGGCAGCGTCTTGCCGCTGACGTCGGTCACCTTGACATTGAGATTTACAAGCCGGGCCTCGAGTTTGAGCACACCTCGGCTCTCATCGGCGCCGTCGCCGACTCTTGATGGTCCGATTTCTGACCCTTGTCCCGAAGCTCTTGAGGGTCGCGCTCCGGCCGCGATGGAGCCAGTCGCGCCCACGGCGTCAGTTGTTTTCTCCGTAGGCAAGCTGCGAGAAATCTTGTCGGATAGCACAGTGATATTCCCGCGAACGCTTCGCGCGATGACGGTCGAGCCGCCGCGGCCAATCCTTGCGTCCATGACATGACGATCGGACTGTCCAAACGGCGTAGCCGCGAGTTTCGATTCTATGCTTCCCTCGATCGTTCTAAGCGATAGATCTGAGTTTGCTCCAGACGGGACATTCAACGTGATTGCGCCGGATTCGGTTTCGACGGAAAGGCCGGCGACCTCTCCGCTGACAGAGACACTTCCATTGCCTGTTCTCAAGCTAAGATGGATGGAGGATGGCACGTAGAGAGTCAGCGCAACGGGAACATCTGGGACTTCTCGTCTGACCCTGATTCTTACAAGATTTAGCGCGGTTTGCTCAAATAAAACCTGAGACGTAAGCCTGGCAGTATCGATATGGCTGGCAGACGCAACAACACGCACTTCGCGGCGATCCCAGACCAGCACCTCCGTTGGACCATCGGGGTTTTCAACCAGGATCATCGAAAGGGTCTCAGAGAAGTCACGCTGCAACCTTGATACATCATCAACGGACGCGCGGGGCGCTGAAACAAGGAATGTGCAGATCAGGATCGCAACCAGAGTTCGAACCGTCATCGTTTGGTAGCCTCGAGTCCGCCTGCTTTCTAGTTTATTAATACGCGTCAGACGCCTGAACCGGGTGCACATTCGAATTGAATCAATTTCGTTCTAATCCGGTACGCGACCCTGTATCAAAACTCTGATCTCGGCAACCCAACTTTCGCGAAAACATTCCGATTTCACAAATGATGCGTTTGGCAGAACGATGCCCGATTCCCTGCGTCACCGGAATAGCGCTTGCAGCACTCAGCTTTAAGATTGAAGGGTTATGGAAATAATCGCGGCAATATCTGTAGGGATCGTAGTAATTGGCTTTGCGGCGGGGATTAGCTGGCTCGCGCTCAGAGTGTTCTTCTTCGCTTTGAGTCGCAGTCTTAGGCCGGTGCTTAAGCGGCAGGGCGTCGACGACCGAACGGAATTGATCAAAGAAGTTGGCCGGCTCCAGGGCCTGGTGACACAGTGATGCGTCGAGGGCTTCGCGAGCCACTTGACATGCGACCAGACAGATCAGGAGGTAACGGACATGAAAGTTAGTGAGATTATGACCACACATCCAGTGTGCTGTGTTCCGTCCGATCCCGCTCAAACGGCGGCGGTCATCATGAGAGACGAGGACACCGGCATCGTGCCTGTTGTGGAAACCAAAGGAAGCCGAAAGCTGGTCGGGGTTGTCACAGATCGCGATCTTTGTATCGGTGTTATTGCCGGGCACCCGCAGATCACTGATGCGGGGCTGGATCCGACAAATGCCCCGATTGAGCAGTTCATGACCGCCCAGGTGGTTAGCTGTGGTTCAAATGCCGACCTGGAAGACGTACTCGCGCTGATGAGAGAGAACCAGGTGCGGCGTGTTCTGATAGTCGATCAGAAGAATGACATACAGGGCGTCGTTTCCCTTTCGGATCTGATGATACGCGGCGCAGTGCCGAAAGGAGAAACGCGTCAGACACTCAAGGGCATCTCAAAACCGACTGGTGAAGCGAGCAAGCCGCGCGCTCAATCAGTGAACGCGCCCTCGAAGTAAAAGACTGAAGCAAACAACGGAGGTGAGTCATCATGAAGAAACTAGTGCCTGTAGTTCTCATTGCGGTTGGATTGTTTTTTGTCGGTTGCAGCTCTCAAGGTGTTGACGACTCCACCGTCACCGCGAAAGTGAAGACCAAGCTTGTCACCGACACCCAGACGAGCGCGATCAAAATCGGGGTCGAAACGTCGGGCGGTGTTGTAACTCTGTCCGGCACCGTTCCCAACGATACCGAAAAGAATAAAGCGGAGGAACTCGCCAGGAACACCGACGGCGTGAAACGCGTCGTAAACAAGATCTCGGTTGATCCGAATTCGACTGGCGCTACGAACTTTGGAGACAAGGCCGGCGAAGCAGCAAAGGACGTTGGCGGCGCCATCAGCGACAGCGCAATCCTGGCGACGTTGAAGGCCAAACTGATCGCTGACGGGATCACCGGGACTAACGTCGACGTTAAGGACGGTAAGGTGGTCCTCAAAGGAGAGGTGGAGAACCCGCAAAAGAAGGCCAAAGCCGAAGACCTTGCCAAGAAAACCACGGGCGTCCGCGACGTGCGTAATCAGTTGACGATAAAGAACGCATCTTCGTCGTAGCAAGTCTGAAACAATGCTTGCCGCGTGACTTCGCGGCAGGCATTGTTACCCTTGGACTGAGTGCGAGCTCACACCACTACCTTCCGATGAGCGACCAGCCGCAGCAATCCGTTGATCGCGAGGTGAAGCAGAATATAAACAATCAGCGCGATCACGAAAGAAAGCCTTAGCTGGAATCGCCCGTTTGCTGGGTCGGATACCAATCCTCGGAACGGCGCAAGAAGCGGCTGATTCACTCTCTCAACGAATCGGTTAAACGTATTCGTCTCCCTGGCTCCAAGCAAGTCGAGCACTATTTCGAGCGTGATGAGACCGTAAATCAGGTAAAAGATGTAATCTACGATCTGGGAAATGCGCGCTACGGTCCGGGCGCGTTCGACTTCGGTCTCCGTCTCGACCACCTCTGCGATCGCCTTGCGTTTGAACCCCTCTCCGACCACGGCAGCGTTGCGTTTATCCTGATCGTCCAACCGGTCTGCCTCTCGCGCTATTTCAGCGTGAATGCCTCTGCGCGCCTCCTGCTTTACGGCCTCGTGTTCAGCAATACGCTGTGTTTCGTCGATCGCAAGTTTCTCGTCCTCGAGCAACATTTCTACCTCCTCATTTTCACGGTTTGAGCAAAAGACAGCTGTTTTGCTTTCCCTCAACTCTCGATCCCAACAAGAGTGTCAAGCACAGAGAGCAAAGGTAGTGCCATGAATTTCCACCGGCGCTCACAGACTTCGATTGAAATACCGTACCGATCAAATACAAAAGGGTGTACCGTCAGACTTCGACGGCTGAGTCCGAATCGAACACAAAGCCTTCGTGACCGGTTATCGCTGGGAAACGTAATACCCGCGGAATCAATGGCTAGAGGCGAAGCGGGATTCGCGGCGGGCTCATATTCAACAATCGGCACACCGGTTGCGCAAAGGCCTGCAGTTATGTTTGCGAGATTGTCGAGTACGATTCGGAACGTAGGAGGTCGTGCGAAGACGTTATGACAAACAAGAAGACTCTGCTTGTCGTCGACGATGACGTTGAGTGGACCGATCTATTGACTGTTTTTTTCTCTAAAAAGTACGACGTCGCTGTCGCGAACCACGCAGATCAGGCGATCGTGGAGATCCTGCGCGAGGCGCCTCACGTGATCATTCTGGATTTGATAATGCCGTCAGTTGACGGTTTCGGATTGATGCACCGGATGCGAGAACTGGTACCGAAGCGAATTCCAACAGTTCTAACCACGGGGTGGGGAGGCGCCGATATCAAAGAATGCGCCGCATCGTTAGGCTGCGCCGCGGTGCTTTCGAAGCCGGTCTCGTTGACAGATTTGGAAACGCTGGTGTCCGCGCTTATGGACGGGCCTGTGGAGCGCTCGTTCATGGGCGACTCGCAGATCAAGCCCGAGGCTGTCTAACCTGTGCCTGCGAAAGAGCCAACGGGCTCCTGCGCCAGGACCGAAAGATCACAAAGTTTTGTAATGCGATTTAGTTATTGGGGCAAGTATTTGGCCATCCGAACCAATAAAGCTTCAAAGTCCACCGGCTTGGTCACGAAGTCCACCCATCCTGCTTTTTCGATCATCGCTTCAATATATTCTTCGTCGTGTGCCGAAAGGACGATGATCGGCACACCGTTCATCGCCGCATCCTCTTTTATCCTTTGCGTGGCGCTGAACCCATCAATGCCCGGCAGGGACAGGTCCATCAGGATGATGTCGGGCCTGGAGCTAAGGGCAGATTCAATCGCTTGAGCACCATCAGCCGCTTCGATTACCTCATAGCCTTCGATCTCCAAAAGCTTTTTTAATCCGATGCGGCTGTCTTCAAAGTCATCAACTAAGAGCACGCGTTTGGGAGAGTTCATTTTGGTTCCTGACTCACTGGCGCGTCCGGACGCATTGTAACAGAAGAAGCGCCAAACTAGTCGACGGTCTGCATTCGGCCACTGATTCCCGGCTCAATTCGCCGTCTCTGGATACTCCTGGAGGACACGTATACAAATCGGTCACATCCTCAAATCAAATGCGTCTCCTTTTGATCCGGGCACCAACCACTTGGTTGCAAACCCGGCCCTAATATCTGAGCGTTCGAGATGGTACATCGGTTGCCTGATGTAGGGCGGCAGAAATTCTACTCCGTCGTCCAGTCGTAAAGGCACAACGCACGGAAGATCAGGGAAGTATCGCATTCCTCGAAGGAGCGCGATGCCGATCAGACTGGCTAGAGTGGATGGATCTTAAATGGGCGCAACGGAATCAGGCAGTCCGTGGTTGGGTAACAAAGCAATGCTACTGGTTTGTGATGCAAAGGGCAAAGTGCAGGCGGTGAACTCCGGAGCGGACATGGAAGTCGTCTCCGGTATTAAGCCGAACGATGTAGAAGTCGCTCAATTCTTCGGTCAGAATTCGGCAGTCAACCGCTGGTTTCTGGAACGACTAAAAGAAGCGAGCGAGCTGGCCGATTACTCTGCTGAAGCCGATCTGGATCTGGAAGATGGAGATCGACACGTGTTCGTAAGACTCGACAGCTTGAAGTGCGAGAATGAGCTTTATCGATTTGCGCTTCAATTGTGCCCGGACCCAGCCCGGACCACCACGCGCGAATTGCCCGAGTTGCTTCAGTCGCCCCGGTTGGAAGATGGTGACTCCATCGTCACCAGAAGAGAATGGCACGAGATTAAGAATCACGTCGGCGCCTTGCGGCTCTACGCCACTTTCCTTAAGAGGAGAATGCCGGAAGGAGACGAGAGACAAATAGTTGAAAAAGTGCTTCAAGGGATAAATACGTTGATTGGTTATCTTGATCGAATTCGAAGAGGAGAACCTTAATGAAGAAGCAGCAAAGCGTCCTTGTCATCGACGATGAAGAGCAGATGTTGGACTCGTTACGGCTGAATCTTCAACAAACCGGTTATTCAGTGACCACGGCGGCGAGCGGAGCGGAAGGTCTGGGGCTATACGACGCCGGGGACTTCAATCTGGTCCTCTGTGATCTTCAACTGCCTGATATCCCCGGGCTCGAGGTACTGAGAAAGCTAAAAGAAAAGGATCCCGCCACCGAGGTCATCATCATCAGCGCCTACGGATCAATCGAAAATGCCGTTGAAGCAACCAAGGCCGGCGCTTTTCACTTCGTCGAGAAGCCCTTTGAGTTTGATGAGCTGCAATTGCTTATCGATCGCGCGATCGAGCGCCAGGAGCTCATCGAAGAAAGCGAAGGGCTTCGTCGGACTCTTCGGGACCGGACCACATACAGCAACATCATCGGGCGCTCAAAGAAGATGCAAACGATCTATGAAATGATCGAAGCGGTTGCGAAGAGCGACGCTAACATTCTGATAGTCGGAGAATCCGGGACCGGCAAGGAGCTGATCGCAAATGCGGTTCATTACAACTCGCATAGATCAAAGGGTAAGTTCGTCAAAGTCAATTGCTCGGCCCTGCCCAAAGAGCTGATCGAGTCCGAGTTGTTCGGGCACACCAAAGGCGCATTCACCGGAGCTGCCCGTGACAAGGACGGACTGATCGCGAGCGCCAACGGCGGCTCGATACTTCTGGATGAAATTGCCGAGATGCCTCTGGAGTTGCAGCCCAAGCTTCTGCGCGCGCTCCAGGAGCGAGTCTATTATCGCCTCGGGAGCGAACAGCCGATCGAAGTCGATTTTCGATTGATCTGCTCTACCAATCAGAACCCGCTTGACGCCGTGCGCGGCGGAACACTCCGAGAGGATCTTTACTATCGCATATCGACTATTACAATCGAGCTGCCGCCACTGCGCGAGCGCGCCGAAGACATCCAACTCCTCGCCGACCATTTTCTGAAAACTTTTTCGGACAAGTATGGAAAGCAGATGCAGGGCTTCTCACAGACGGCTCGAGCGGCGATGTACAACCATCAATGGCCGGGTAACGTGCGAGAACTAGAATCCGCAATCGAAAGGGCAGTCTTGCTTTCCAAGAGCGATGTCGTCGAGGCAAGCGATTTTCAGTTCACTATGATCGAGCCACAGACGCATTCTGAAAACGGATTTGTAGCGCCCGCCAATATGACTCTTGAGGAAATCGAGCGCGCGGTGATCGAACAGACTCTAAAGCGCACCAACGGAAATAAGCAGGCCGCCGCAAAAGCGCTTGGCATCTATCGCCCGAGGTTGTACAGCAAAATTCAGAAGTACAATCTAACCGTCTGAGCCTTGCGCTTTCCCTACCTGAACCGGAAACCCCTTATCAAACCAGGCGCTGAAGCCACCGGCCAGGGGTCGAACCTTTTCTATGCCTCGGCGCTTTAGCAGCAGCGCCACACGGGCGCTGGTAGCTTCGTTCGGTCAGGTGCAAAACAGCACAATATCGCGGTCGCGAGGAATCTGCGTATGATCCTGCTCAACTTGCTCAGGCGCCATGCGAATCGCTCCGGGAATAGTCTGCGGGGCCGCCTCGAAATCGAGTGAGTGGCGAAGATCAACCACGACAACTTCTTCGCCTGCTTCGATCTTCCGCTTAAGCTCATCGGGAGTGATTCGCGCAATTCGCAAGCTCCGTATGAATCGTCTGCGTTGAACGTATTTCCAGCCGATGTAGGCTCCGAGCGCTCCGGCCAGGATAACCAGTAGCGAGAACCCAAGACTGGCCACCCGCGCGGCCACCTGTTCAAGCTGACTGCTGAACACATATCCAAGCGCGATGAAGGAGCCGAGGTACAGCAACGCTCCAAGCGCATCGAAAACCAGGAAGCGCCCAAGCCGCATTCCGATAATCCCAGCCAACGGCGGCGCCATCGTGTTCAACCCCGGAACGAACTTGGCAATAAGAAGTGAGCGAGCGCCATGCCGCACGAACGCACCTTCCGTCTTGCGCACGCACGAATCCGGCTCAAGCGAAATCCGGCAAAGCAGATTCAGAACTTTGCCACCGCGAATTCTTCCAAATTGATACCAACTCACGTCACCTAACAGCGAGGCGAAGACTGCAAGTGCGATCGCCAGCCATACGTTCATCTGCCCCTGGCCGGCGAGAGCGCCCGCGGCGAGCAGCAACGGCGTCGCGGGCAGCGGCAATCCAAGTTGTTCTGCTAACACCCACACGAACAAGACCGAGTATCCGTGATCGATGAGAAATTGAAATGTTTCGTCCATCTTGTTTATGAGCTCATTGGCTTCGGAATGTTGCGCCGTCATATTAGCGCAAACCCCACGGGCTCGCACATCGCATTCGCTCCTCTGCGTCCTCCTCTGCCGTTTTATTGATCAGTGCTGGGGACCAACCGCATGGGACGCCGAGGACGCAGAGGGCTGCTTTGCCGGTAACACGCTATACACTACCGGGCTACGGGCACGTTGAGAGCCGGGCGGCTTTGATATAAAATTTCAACCACGAGGATCGCGGAAATGTCCGACAAGCTCTTGTTGGCACTGACCTGTTGAAAGGGCGCATCAAATATCGACAAACTGAAGTTTGTCGGACACGCAAAGGAGTTGTTATGCGGTCAACCATTCGTCTTGCAGCGATAGTCCTTGTGGCGGCGTCGCTGATTGCGCCGATTGTTCCAGGTACTCACGCGGCGCAGCAGCCTCCCCAGGCGTTCGAGCCAGTCATCAGCCGTATTCGTGAGGCGCTAAAGCTAAATGACCAACAGGTCAGTGAGCTACGAACGGTTCTGACGAAGCACGCCCCAAAGTTGCTTGAGCTCCGTAATCGAGCGCAGACGAACCCATACGCGCCCGGGCTTCAGACAGAATTTGATAAGGAACAAAAAGCGATTCGAGAAGACTTGAGCGCGTTTCTCGATGAAGATCAAAAGGGTAAGCTCGCAAACGTTGATACGAGACCGCTGGTCCCGCTTGGACCGGGATTCATGGTTATCAACATTCCTGCTCGAATTCGCATCGAACCGGGCTTAACAAAGCTCGCAAGCGCCGAACATCTGATACCCGCTCCTGCTATGGCAACAAAGGGCCGCGGCGCGCGATTAACCGAGGATCAGAGGATTCTTCACCTGCTTAATCGAATCGCGTTCGGTCCTCGTCCCGGTGACATCGACCGGATCAAGCAGGTAGGGGTCGATCGCTTCATCGAAGAACAGTTGCACCCGGAATCACTCGATGATTCGGATCTTGAGACACGGCTGGAGGTCTTACCAACCCAACGATTGGCATCCGCCGAGCTTTATCAGTTCTATCCTCCGCCACAGGTAGCCGAGCAGCGCGCGGCTGAGAAGAATTCCCCGCCCGTCTTCGGCCGTCCCCCGCAAGTCGTCGGCGAGCTCGTTCAGCAAAAGCTTGTGCGAGCGGTGTCCAGCAACAGACAGTTGCAGGAAGTGCTTACCGATTTCTGGTTCAATCACTTCAACGTGTTTGCGCAGAAGGAAGCTGACCAATGGTTTGTGACCAGCTACGAACGAGAGGTGATCCGTCCGAACGCGCTGGGCAAATTCCGCGACTTGCTGCTCGCGACTGCTCAGAGCCCGGCAATGCTTTTTTACCTCGACAACTGGCTGTCGGCTTCGCCGGATTCCAGGCAGCCGCGTCCACCCCGGCCCCCGTTACCGCAAAACACACCACCCCCGAAATCAGCTCCCGGAGCCACTTCCAAGCCGCCCGATACGACGATGATCGCCCCCTCCGCCCAAGCGACTCCGTCGAAGGCGGCTAAGAAAGAGGATTCCCAAAATCCGCAATCGGCAATCCGCAATCCGCAACCAACCCCGGCTCCGAAACCACCTCCGCGCAAGCCGGGCATCAACGAAAACTATGCTCGTGAGCTGATGGAGCTTCACACATTGGGAGTTGACGGAGGCTACACACAGAAGGATGTCCAGGAGGTCGCGCGTTGCTTTACCGGCTGGACTATCGATCGGCCGTTTCAGGGTGGCGGGTTTGTCTTCCGTCCGTGGATGCACGACGATCGCGCAAAGACGGTCCTGGGCGTCACCATCCCCGCCGGCGGCGGCGTCAACGACGGCATGCGCGTAATCGAGATACTGTCCAAACATCCTTCAACGGCTCGCTTCATTTCGAAAAAGCTATGTCAGCGTTTTATCTCAGACGATCCATCGCCGCAATTTGTCGAGCGCATTGCGCAAGTGTTTCTAAAAACGGACGGGGACATTCGTGAAGTCATTCGCGCCATCATCGCTTCACCCGAGTTCAACTCGCCTGCCTCGTTCAGAGCAAAGATCAAGTCCCCGCTCGAGCTGGCCGCATCAGCTATTCGAGCGGTTGACGCCGACACCAATGGCGCTCCCGCATTGCACGACTGGATTCGAAGAATGGGCGAGCCTCTTTACCAGTTCGCGTTCCCGACCGGCTACGGCGAAGACTCCGCGAAGTGGGTAAACACCGGAGTGTTCTTCAATCGGATTAACTTTGCGGTTGCACTTGCTAACAATCAGATCAACGGCACAAATTTCGATCCATTCAGGTTGGTTTCAAACGACGTCGCCGCGAGCCCCGATCGGGTGACCAGTCAGTTGGCCGGTTTGATTGTCCACACCGAATTGTCGACCGACAGCCAACGCGCGGTTCGAGCCGGTCTAACGGAACAGCCGCCAATCGCTGCGACAGGCATGGCTCGTCCGGCAATTGACACCGGAGAGAGGCCCGTGCAGAGACCGGCTTCATCGCGGCAATTACCGGCTTCAACAACCGATGCCGCAGCGGAGCGCCGTCTCATCGGTCAAGTAATCGGCTTGCTCCTGGGCACCGCCGAGTTTCAGCGCAAATAATTCAACGTTCTGACGCACCGCGCGCGACATGATTCAACACCCGGAGGTGAAGGTGGGAATCGAGACTCAGATAGACGTAAGGGTGATTGCCAAGGACGGCAAGTACCTTGGCAATGACGTCGGCGGGGCACTGGTAACCATCCACGACGTCCAGACGGGCGAGTTGCTCGCCCGCGGCTCGACCAACGGAGGATCCGGAGTCGCCAACCTGATGGATATTCCTCTCCCGCGTTACTCGGTCTTGCCCGTGGATGAGGCGTCCGTGTTTACAGCTAACCTTGACCTGGACGATCCAAAGCTAATCAGAGTTACGGCGTATGGACCGCAGGGCGCCCAGCAATCTGCCAACACCGTGTCGCAAACTCAATGGGTCTATCCCGGGAGAGACATAACCGGCGGAGCGAAGGGCGGCGGTCTCCTGCTTGAAATACCCGGCCTGGCGGTCCAGGTACTGAATCCTCCTACTCACTATCTGCCGCAGACCGCGCCCGACCATATCGAGATCAGAGCTAACGTGACCATGATGTGCGGATGTCCCATTGGAGTCGGCCATCCGCCCTGGCATCCCGTTCAATTTGAAGTTAAGGCGGTGATCAAGCAAGGGACGACGATCGTGGCCGAGGTTCTACTCGAGTACCAGGAAGACGAGCCACTTGGAGTGCCGAGCCAATTCAGCGGCAAGTGGGTTGTCCCGGCAAACACCTCAGGCCAACCGGCGATCTACGAGATAATCGTGTTTGCGTTTCAGCAAAAGAACGGTAACACCGGAGTTGATCGAGTGACCGTTATCGTCCCTGTGCCAACTCCGAGCAATTCTGAAGGTAATGCAAAGACGCCGGCGTAACACGCAGCTTGACAGTCGCTTGTAGCCTCGCGGATAATGCCGCCAAGTAAGAAACAGTAAAACGGGAAAAGAATGGATTTCGAAATCTTACAAAGCAACAATGTCACGACTGTTGGAAAGGGTTGCCGCTTCTTCCGCTTTATTTCATTTAGCTTTAGCATCCCAACTATAGCGGAGGGGGCCGGGGTCTAGTCCGAGAACGGATATAAAAGTTTTCTGAGGCCCGCTCCTTCCGACGAAGGCAGCGGGCCTCAAACTTTTTGGGGAGAATTCATGGAAGACGCTACGAGAACCGCGAAGGTGGCATTCCAGGGCGAACGCGGAGCCTTCAGCGAAGATGCCGCGCGACAACTCCTCGGTTCCAATGTCGAGACAATTCCCTGTCGGACCTTCGAGGAAATGTTTGAAGCGGTCGCAACCGGCGCGGCTGATGCGGCGGCGGCACCGATCGAGAACAGCCTCGCGGGCTCCGTGCACAAGAACTACGACCTGCTGATGGAACACGACCTTACGATAATCGGTGAGACGAACGTGAGAATCGTTCATCACCTCATAGCACCGCGCGGGGTAGCTTTGAAGGATGTTCGTCGCGTTCATTCACATCCGGTCGCGCTCGCGCAGTGTGAAAAGTTCTTGCGCGCGAATCGACAGATCGAAGTCGCGCCGGCCTACGATACAGCGGGCAGCGTTAAGATGATCGTCGAGCGTAATTCTACAGACGAAGCGGCGATAGCGGGGGCGACGGCGGCGGCGGTCTACGGAGCGGAAATCATTGTCGAAGGTATCGAAGACAACCCAAGGAATTACACTCGATTCCTGTTGCTGACCCGCCCCGAACGCAGTGCTTTGATTAACACTCTCGCGGGCTCAGACGAGCAAAAGACATCGATTGTCTTTCGGGTTGCCAATGAACCGGGCGCGCTATTTCGCTCGATTGCCGCGTTCGCGCTGCGCGACATCGACCTGACAAAGATCGAGTCTCGCCCGATTGAAGGCCGTCCCTGGGAGTATTCATTTTATGTCGATCTGATTGGGGATCAACACGAGCCCCGTGTAGAACGCGCGCTTGCGAATCTAGCAGAACTTGCCGAAAGCGTGCGTGTGCTTGGAAGTTATCCGAGGAGTAGTGAAGACGTAGCGTAGACTGTCCAGTCTGCGCCTGTTTTGATCGCTCAAATTTGGAAACATGCGCAGACTGGACAGTCTACGCTACCAGGAGAACTACAATGATCATCGCAATGAAATCCAACGCCACCGAAGAGCAGATCCAGGAAGTCTGCGAGAGCATCCGTCGATACGGTTATAAGCCTCACCTGATTCGCGGTGAGGAACGCGTCGTCATCGGAGCGGTCGGGCACGGCGACAACAAAGATCATCTTCAGAACCTGCGCTCCGTTCCGGGCGTCGAGGATGTTGTTCCAATATTGCAACCCTACAAAATTGTCGGCCGGGAATTGAAGCCGCAAAAAACGACCGTGCGGGTCGGCGATCTCGAGATTGGAGGCAAAGAGTTTGTGGTGATGGCCGGTCCTTGCTCGGTCGAGACGCGAGAGCAATTGATGGAAACTGCGGACGCAGTCAAGGAAGTGGGCGCCCAGGTGCTGCGTGGCGGCGCTTACAAGCCGCGAACCTCACCCTATGATTTTCAGGGGCTTGAGGTCGAAGGACTCAAGCTGCTTGCGGAAGCACGCGATCGCACCGGCCTTAAGATCGTCACCGAAGTAGTGACCACCGAAGACACCGACGTCGTCGCCGAATACGCGGACATACTTCAAGTCGGCGCCCGCAACATGCAGAACTTCGCGCTCTTGAAGAGACTGGGAAGCATCAAGCGACCTGTACTACTGAAGCGCGGCATGAGTTCGACGATCAAGGAGCTGTTGCTGTCAGCGGAGTACATCGCATCGCACGGCAACGATCAGATCATCTTGTGCGAGCGAGGCATTCGAACGTTCGAGACCGCGACGCGCAACACGCTGGACCTGGCCGCGGTTCCGCTGTTGAATGAACTCAGTCATCTGCCGGTGATCGTAGATCCGTCGCATGCCACCGGTCGTCGCAGTTTGGTCCGTCCGGCCGCGAAGGGTGCGGTAGCCGTCGGAGCTGACGGTCTGATCATCGAGGTTCATCCCCATCCGCAAGACGCCTGGTCCGATGGCCCGCAATCGCTGACGCCTTCGATGTTTGCCGAGATAATGACCGACCTGCGCGCGTATGTTCGATTGGAGTCGCGTTATATCAACTAACCGATCAACCACAAACCTACAAAGTCACTAAGAAGTTCTGCGTTCAGGCTCGGATTCCACCGATTCACCGGAATCGTGGCGCTTTAACGCTGCGCTACGGCACATTTCTTTGTGACTTTGTGCCTTTGCGGTTGAGCTTCTATACTTGGTATGTATGGCACAGGTCGAACTCAGACATGCTTCAAACATCTCAGGAGACTTCTTCGTCGACACGACTTGCATCGACTGCGATCTCTGCAGGCAAATTGCGCCCGACTCCTTCTCGGACATCGGCGATCAATCGGTCGTTTATCATCAGCCTGAAACATCAAAACAGGAATTCTCTGCTCTGAAGGCGCTGATCACTTGCCCGACGGCCTCTATTGGAACCCTTAGCAATCGAAACGCGAAAGCGGCTGTGGGAGCCTATCCTGAGGCCATTGACGACAACGTGTACTTCTGCGGCTTCGCATCAGAGTCGTCTTACGGTGCGTCGAGCTATCTCATCGTGCGACCTGAAGGTAACTTGCTGATCGATTCACCGCGTTTTGCGACCCCGCTCGTCAAGAGAATAGAGAAGATGGGTGGTGTGCGGCTCATGTTTCTTACTCATCGCGATGACGTTGCCGATCACGAGAAGTGGGCAAGTCATTTCGGCGCGGAACGGATCCTGCACCGTGACGATATCTCGCGATCAACCTCGGGTGTCGAGCGGGCTGTGACCGGACGCGATGCCGTTGAGCTTGATCGGGACTTGCTGGCAATCCCAACTCCCGGGCACACGCGCGGTCACACGGTCCTGCTCTATCGCGATCGATATCTTTTCTCGGGCGATCATCTGTGGTGGTCCGCTGCTTACAATTCGCTCAATGCCTCGCAGTCCGTCTGCTGGTATTCGTGGTCGGAGCAGACCCGTTCGATGGAGCAGTTGCTCGACTATCAATTCGAGTGGGTGTTGCCTGGACACGGACGCCGCGTTCATCTAAGCTCGTCGCTCATGCGCGAGCAGCTCGAGAGCTGCGTGACCAGGATGAGGCGTCAATCGCGCGTGGCAAGTTAGATTTTATTTGGCTCTCCCAACCCAGCGCTTAGGAAGGCTCCGCCGTTGCGTTCTATTGCAAGCTCTCGAATCGTGTGGTGCAAAGCTCTTTCCATGAGCTTTGTTATCGCAATCGCTTTCGCGGCGTTCGGCCAGAATCAACCGGTAGACAAAACGACTCTTCGCGCGCGTCTCGGTTTCAGACTTTTCAAAGACGATCGCTTCTCGTCCCCCCAGGGTGATCTCCAGAACAGTTGCAGTTCCTGCCATCTTTTGGACGAAGATCCGCAAGGCACGCGAGCGCACACCGATTTCTTTGCGCGAAGCTGGGTGCCATGGCGAGCAGGCGATCCGCGGCGGGACGAGCTTCGCAATTCCCCGACCATCCTCGACGCGGCGCTTATGCCGCGGCTTCATTTCGACGGGGAGTTCAGCTCGTTGGAAGGCCTGGTGAAGGGGACGCTTTCCGGTCGCCCGATGGGCTGGCTGCCCGGCGAAGAAGAGCAGTCATTCGATCGGGTACGCGGAGTTATTTTGAAAGATGCAGGAGCCGGTACTGATTCCGGCGGCAGCTATCGCGCGCTCTTCAAGGCAGCGTATGACGTGGACACTGAACGAATCAGCGAAACCGAACTGATTGAGCTCACCGTCACGGCAATCACCGATTATCTGAGGACCCTAAAGACCACGCGTTCGACTCCATATGATCGATTTGTTAAAGCAAATGGGCTGGATGTTGGCCCAAATGTAAGTGAGGATCCAAAGCAATTCGGCAATCGCCTGCTGGCGAAGATCGCGGACCTCGAAAAGAACCGGCTGCTTAAGCTGGCCCATGACTTCGATGCGGTTGCCCTGAAGGGCATGAAAGTATTCTTCCGCGCCGACGGCGCCGGGTCGAGAGGAAACTGTGTGACCTGTCACACACCCCCGTTGTTCACCGATTTTTCGTTTCACAACATGGGTATCAGCCAGAGCGAATATGACCAGGTTCATGGAGAGCGGAGTTTTGCAGCTCTCGAAATACCCGGAACTCAGTCCGAGAGACCTTCGCGCCAGTACCGTGAGACTCCTTCGCTGAAAAAGCCGGGATGCGCCGATCTCGGCTACTGGAATTTCGTCGACGTGAAGAACTCTGCGCTTCGTCGCGCCGGCGAGAGTGACAGCCGATTCCTACAACGAATGATCGCCACCTTCAAGACGCCTACGCTTCGCGACCTCGCTTTTACTTATCCTTACATGCACACTGGTGGCTACACGACGGTCGAGAGCGCGCTTGGGGAACTGATGCGATTGAGCGAGATGGCCCGCGCAGGTCACGTTCGAGAGGGCGATGATGAATTGGCGAGAATCATGATCAGCCAAGCTGATGTCGGTCCACTGGTAGCGTTCCTGATGACGCTTAATGAAGATTTGAAGCCGGGTCAAAAGTACTAACCGAAAAACCGATTTGCTCAGGCGTAGGACCTTCCCATGTTGCCACGATTGCGCGGAGTCTTCCTGCTTGCTTTCTGGTTCGCGTCCATTGCGGTGATCGCGCCCTTTCTAATAGCAATCGTGCTCGTCACCAGAAACGAGAACCTGCTCTATACACCAGTTCGACTCTTTATTCGCGCAGGTCTCGCGATGGTGGGAGTTCGAGTGGAAGTAAACGGACTCGATCGGCTTGAGCCGAAGCAGACTTACATTTTCACGCCGAATCACCAGAGCCTGATCGAGGTCCCGCTCTGGGTTGCTTATCTCGGTCGCAACATCGCCTATCTTGGAAAGAAAGAGGTCTTCAAGTATCCGATCTTCGGCTACGGAATCCGCCTTGTTGGAGTCGTGCCGGTCGATCGCAGTAACAGCCCGGCCGCTGTTGAAAGCGCGAAGCTGGCGACAGAAAACATACGACGCGGAAAGTCCTACGTGGTTTATCCCGAGGGCACTCGCTCGCGCGACGGAGGGTTGCTGCCTTTCAAGAAGGGCGCGTTCATGATGGCAATCGACGCCGGAGTGCCGGTTGTTCCAATAACCATTTCCGGGGCAACCAGAATCATGCCGAAGGGTCAAATCAAGATCTTCCCCTCCACAGTTCGCGTCACGATTCACGAACCGATCTCGACCTCAGGTTACTCTAAGGCGAACATCGCCGAGTTGATAACACAAACCAGAGATAAGATCTTTTCCGCACTCGATGAGGACGAAGCGGAGCTGACCGCCGCCTCGGCCAGATCCGGGCGCCAACGCGCGCGAAGAGTGTAGGGTTGGCCCTCCCTACGTGTCTATCTCGCGAGCCACATCCTGATCGACCGAGTGACAAGGTCGGAAGCATCCTGCTGAACAAAGTGCCCGGCACCAGGTATCGTCACCAGCGTCAAGTCCTTCTCCAGCCATTCCCACGTGTTGTTCAAACCATGTGCGTTCAACGCCGTGTCGTTCAAGCCGTGAATCATCAACACCGGCGCCTTCACCTTTACAATCGGTGACGTGTCTTCCGCGTAAGGCTCTCGCGGATAGTTGCGCTTGTAGTAGTTGAGCATTGCTTCGAAGTCCGAGCGCCTGAACGCCTCGACATACTTTTCGCGCGCCTTCACGTCCTTCACCCAGAATGCCAACTGCTCGGCCTTCAGCTTCGAGGCCGCGTCTTCCTTTTGAAAGTTGCGCGCGTACTGGCTGTTCTTCTGTTGGTCGGGGTTTGTAGCCAGCTCGTGAGCGATGCCGCGAGGATGCGGGAGATTCAGGATGATCAATCTGTCGACCATATCAGGCATCGCCATCGCCAGCGACCAGGCGACCAGCCCTCCCCAATCGTGCCCGACAACGATTGCTTTATCGCGACCGAGATGTTTGATCACCGCCGCCACGTCTCCGACCAGCAGCCTCACGTCATAGTTCTCCACACCCTTCGGTTTATCGCTCAGGTTATAGCCGCGCTGATCTATGGCAACCACTTGATAATTATCCGACAGACCTTCCATCTGATCGCGCCACGTGTACCAAAAATCCGGGAACCCGTGAATCATCACGATCAATGGAGCCTTGCTCTTGTCGCCCTTCTTCGGCCCAAGGCTCGCGTAGTGAATCTTTACACCGCCCGAATCGGCGTAGCCGTGCTCGACCCGTTTGTCTAAATCGGAGTCAGCCGCAAAAACGCTAAGTGAAAACACCATCAAGATGCCAAAAGCAGCAGGTAGACGTCTCATCGTTACCTCTCAAGTTTGGAATTCAATCGCAAATTTCAACGGCGATTATACAGGTCTTGAACAAGGTTGGTAACGCGCGGGCACCAAGGGGCAGACCTACATGCTTTTCAAGCGATAGACTCCGGTCGCGAGCCGCTCTGCGAAGCCCTCATTCACGAGCGCATGATTGCCGAGTCCCGCCTCCGGTCGAGAAAGCCCGGTGACTCGCGACAATTCCCCGGACACGGTCAAACCCGCGCTTTGCAGAAAAACGCGAGCAACTTCTTTCAAAGCCTCGGTGCGCGTGAGCCTCTTCGATATCTCTTCAGGAAAGCGTCCTTCTGCAAGCGTCCAGATGTAGGTGAAGGTCGGCTTGTAGATAACCTCGGAAGGAATCACTTTCATCGCACGTTGAAGCTCGTCAATTGCCCTCGTGAACCGCGCGCGATCCGTAACGCCCGATTCAACTCGCAGATCGCGCGTTGCCATTTCCCACTCCCGCCGCAAGACTTTGAGAATCGCTCGTGCGTTTGGTGAAAGCAGCTGTGATTCCCTTCCTCTGGAAACTCCCCACAACGCATTGAAGTGAGGAATCAAACGCGGGGCTATGAAGGTCGAGCGCGCCCTCACGAGCTTGGCGTAGTAGACGCGTCCGCGTCGCATCACTTCATCTTTGATATGCCAGGCCAGGTTGGCCTCGGGGTCCTTCTGGACGTTGCGCGGCATGAAAGCGTCGCGCCTGCCGCATACCGCGATGTACAGCGACGGACCCGGACGCCTGGCATCAGTCAGAGTGGAGCAGAATCCGAGACTCTCGACTAAACGTTCGGTCTCGGCGGCGCTCTCGATACGCAACTCAGGCGTGCGATGCCAGGTTTGATCGCGGTAGACTTCGGCTTCTTCGGGTACAGGTTGAGGCATCCGGCGAAGGAATCAGAAAACATTTAGGGGCGTCCCTCCGTGGGTCGCCCCTCTTTGCGCGCACAACTCAATCCACCAATGAGGGGCGCCCACGGAGGGACGCCCCTAAATGTGTTCATCAAAATCGCTGACTAAGTACCACCTTCAGATTCGAGTTCCGCTTCCTCTTCGGCTTTCCGCTTGCGGCGCTTCAATACTACCATTGTAATCACTACCACAACGGCGATCGCGAGCGCGATCATCCCCGCGCCCTTTACCCAGCGCTCGAGCAAGTCCCAGCTTCGACCAAAGAAGTAACCCGCCAGTGTGATCACGAATGACCACAGCACCGCGCCTATCATGTTGTAAACCGCAAATGTGCGCCAACGCATGAGCGACGATCCCGCGAGCAGCGCGGCGAACACTCGCAAGCCGGTAATAAAGCGAGCGACCAGAATCGTCTTGTCGCCGTGACTCGCGAAGAACCTGTCCATCTGCGCAACCCGCGCGTGCGTCAGTCCAACGTGCCGACCGTAGCGCTCTAATGTAGCGCGCCCGATCCGATGGCCGATGTAGTAGCCCGCGTTGTCTCCAAGCACCGCGCCGCCTGCAGCGATCGCCATCACCTGCCATACGTGAAAGTGACCCTGATATGCGAAGAACCCCGCCGCTAACAGAATGGTCTCGCCCGGCACAGGTATGCCCGCGTTCTCCAGCATCACACCGAAGAAGATCACCCAGTAACCGTACTGTTCGAAGTATAAGAGAAGTTTCGCGAGCACTGACTGCGGATTGTATCACACGCGTTGTGGGTCCCTTTTCAGCATCGCATACACCGTCGGAGTCACAACCAGCGAAAGCAACAGCGCACCCATCAAACCCCCGATCACGGCGATCGCTAAAGCCTGCAACATCTCGGCACCCTGACCGAGCGCGAGCGCAAGTGGAAGCATCCCCAGCATCGCCGCCAGTGAAGTCATTAGCACCGGTCTGAACCGGCGTCTGCCGGAACGCAACAGCGCTTCACGAAGCGAGTCACCGGAAGCGAGATGATCCTCTACGGCGTCGAGCATCAGAATTCCGTTCTTCGCAACGATGCCGACGACCATTATCATCCCCATGTAAGAAACCACATTGAGCGTCGTGTTCGTGATGAGCAGGGCCACAAGGACACCACTCAGCGCGAGCACGGCTCCGGTGACTATTGCCGCAGGATGTGAGAACGATCGAAATTCGATGAGCAGCGTTACGAACACCAGCGCGACCGCAAGCGCCAGGGCAAGCGTCATCTCGCGAAAGCTCGACTGCTGTTCCCGGTACAGCCCGCCGTACTCAATAGTCATTCCCGGCGGCAGCTTTACCTGTTTAGCCAGCGTAGCCTTGATCGTGCTGATCGCCGAGCCCAGATCGAGCCCTTCCAGGCGGCCGGTTACGGCAACCGTTTGACGCAAGCCATCTCGCGCTATCTCAGTCTGGCCTTTGTCGTAGTCTATGTCCGCAACCTGATCCAGACGGAACAGCGCGTTCTTTGCGGGCGACCTGATCGGGAGAGCGCGCAGAGCGTCGATCGAAGTGCGGAGCTCCTTTGGAAGCACAACGCGAACGCTGATTTGTCGATCCTGCTGAAGAATTACCGATGGCGTCTCGCCGGTCATCGCAGTCGTCGCAGTGGTGGCAACGTCGGTAGCGGTAACTCCCAAAGCTGCCGCCCGCTGCGGGTCGATCCTAAACGTAATAGCCGGGCCGCTAATTGTAACGCCATCAAAAGTATCCACGACGCCGGGAATCTTCTTGATGACACCTTCAATCTCCGCGGCCTTTTGGTGAAGCGCTTGCGCATCTTCGCTGAAGAGTTTTATTTCGATAGGTTGAGGCGCGCTGATCAAGTCTCCGATCAGGTCGCCGAGGATGCCGGGCAGTTCAACCCGCGACAGTCCGGGTTCGGTTGACGCGATTTCCTTGCGCAGGTCGTCTTTGACTTCTTCAGTGGAGCGTTTGCGATCCGGCTTCAGTTTCACGAGAAAGTCGCCGGTGTTCGGTTCTGTAATAAACAGTCCAAGTTGTAGTCCTGTCCGGCGCGAATAACTCTCGACTTCCGGCGTATCCTTGAGCATATCCTCGACGTGTTTGAGTATGCGGTCAGTTTCGGCGAGCGAAGTGCCGGGCGGGGTGAAGTAATCCAGCACGAAAGCACCTTCGTCAAATTCAGGCAGGAACTCCGAACCGAGCTGCCGGTAGACGAAATACGAAAACACAATCACGCCGGCGCAGACAATCAACACAACCACGCGGTTGTCCAGCGCCCTTCCGAGCAGCCACTCATACCTCCGGACGATTGCTCCCAGGAGTCTTCCTTGCTCGTGCGTTTCTTCGCGCTCGTCCGCCTCGAGATCTCCTTCGAGCTCAGCGTCGTCGAGACTGCTGTCTGAATCCTTTTGACGACGCTTCACCGTGATGAATCGCTCCGCAAGAACAGGAGTGAACGACAGCGCCAGCACCAGGGAGGTCAGCAGCGCGACCGCCATGGTAAGAGCGAGCGAGCGGAAGAAGACTCCGGTCACACCGGTCAACAGGGTGAGCGGCAGAAACACGACTACGGGAGTAATCGTCGAGCCGATGATCGGGATTGTGATTTCCGAAACCGCGCTTTGAACGGCTTCGTGGCGAGACTGGCCCCGCGCGCGATGGGTGTAGATGTTTTCAACGACGACAATCGCATCGTCGATAACCAGGCCTATCGCGGCGGCGACACCGCCCAGGGTCATCAAATCAAAGCTCAAATGGGTGAGCCACATCGCCAGAAACGTCGCGAGTATCGTGACCGGGATCACTAATATCGCCACAAACGTCGTTCCGGCGTTCCTGAGAAAGCCGTACAGAATCGCAACCGACAACAGCAGTCCTATCAGTATTGAATCGCGAACCGAATGTATGGAGGCGCGCACAAGAAGCGATTGATCGTAGAACGGCGCGACCTTCACGTCCTTGGGAAGCTGGGAGCGCATGGCCGCCAGTTCCGCCTTCACTGCATCAACCACATCGACTGTGTTTGCATCGAATTGTCGGGTTATGTTTAGCAGGACTGCAGGGTGCCCATCGGCAGTCACGATCGTGTAGTGAGGCGCGACCCCCTCTCCGACAGTGGCAACATCGGAGAGCGCCACCGGCGCATTGTTTACTACCGCTACGACGATCTGCTCCAGCTCCTGGGGCTTCTTCGCCTGCCCGCTCACCAGCGCAAGTTCCAGTTTGTGGTTTTCTTCGACAAGCCCGGGCGAAGCGATTATGTTG
>Ga0207699_10000132_pt1 | contig 51716 bp, 46 predicted proteins | sample LARL51metaG_FD_184344 | JGI IMG/M metagenome (GOLD analysis project Ga0207699, IMG submission 184344) | Corn, switchgrass and miscanthus rhizosphere microbial communities from Kellogg Biological Station, Michigan, USA - LAR L5-1 metaG... | ecosystem: Host-associated > Plants > Roots >...
CTCGGTACGTCGGGGGTGGCGGTACTCACGATGGCCCTCGCAGGGCGAGCGAGCGTGGCCTTCCCCCGGCGCTCACCGAGGACAGGCCCACTGCAGGCCTGCACCGCAGAGGGTGCACCAGTGAGCGAGCAGCAGCCGGTCCGCGTGCTCATCGCCGACGACCAGACCCTGGTGCGCGCCGGCTTCCGCATGGTGGTCGAGGCGCGCGACGACCTCAGCGTGGTCGGCGAGGCGGCCGACGGCGAGCAGGCGGTGGCGCTGGCCGCCGAGCAGCGCCCCGACGTGGTGCTCATGGACGTGCGCATGCCGGTGATGGACGGCATCGAGGCGACGCGCCGCATCGTCGCCGCGGACGCCGAGCCCCGCCCGCACGTGCTCATCCTCACCACCTTCGACCTCGACCAGTACGTCTACGAGGCCCTGCGCGCCGGCGCCTCCGGCTTCCTGCTCAAGGACACGCCGCCGCAGGACCTGGTCGCCGCCATCCGCACCGTCGCGGCCGGCGAGGCCCTGCTCGCTCCCTCGGTGACCCGCCGCCTCATCGAGCGCTTCGTCGGCCTGCCCGCGCCGCGTCCGCACCGCACCGACGTGCTCGCCGACCTCACCCCGCGCGAGGCCGACGTGCTGCGCCTGCTCGCCCGCGGATTGAGCAACCGCGAGATCGCCGACCAGCTGGTGGTCAGCACCACCACGGTGAAGAGCCACGTGGCCCGCCTGCTCATGAAGCTCGACCTGCACGACCGCACCCAGGCCGTCGTGCTCGCCTACGAGACCGGCTTCGTCACCCCCGGCGGCTGATCTCCTCCGCCGCGAGATTCATCCTCTAGGAGGAGGAGTTTCGATCCCGCGGCCGACGCGCCCTGCAGCGGCTGAACCCAGCATGGACAGCGTCGGGATTCACCTCAACGGAGACGCGAACACCATGGCAGTGCCCACCGCCGGCGCGAGGTCGCGAGGCGTGTCACCCGCACGCATCGACGGCGACACGCGCTGGGCCATCCGCACCACCGGACTCACCAAGACATACGGCCATCGCCGCGCCGTCGACAACGCGGACCTCAACATCCCGGCCGGCCGCATCACCGGCTTCGTCGGCCCCAACGGCGCCGGCAAGACCACCACGATGCGCATGCTGCTCGGCCTGGTCCGCCCGTCGAGCGGCACAGGCACGGTGCTCGACGGCGGCATCACCGAGCCGCAGCAGTACATGGATCGCGTCGGCGCCCTCATCGAGGGCCCGGCCTTCCACCCGCAGCTCAGCGGCCGGCGCAACCTCGAAGCCCTGGCGGTGCTCGGCGGCATCCCGCAGAAGCGGGTCGACGAGGTGCTGCACACCGTCGAGCTGCACGATCGCGCGGGCGACCTCTACAAGACCTACTCGCTGGGCATGAAGCAGCGGCTCGGCGTGGCCGCGGCGCTGCTGCCCAATCCCGAGCTGCTGGTGCTCGACGAGCCGGTCAACGGGCTCGACCCGGCCGGCATCATCGAGACGCGCGCGCTCCTGCGCCGCCTGCGCGACGGCGGCATCACCGTGTTCGTCAGCAGCCATTTGCTCAGCGAGCTGGAGCAGGTGGCCGACTGGATCGTGCTCATCCAGGACGGGCACATCCGCTTCCAGGGCGCCATGGCCGAGCTGCTGGCCAGCAGCCGCAGCACGCTGGTGCTGGTCCCCGAGGATCCGAGCGACCTCGACAACCTCGCCACCATCGCGCGCAACGCCGGGCACACCGTGGAGCCCGCAGAGAACGCTGTTCGGGTCACCGATGGCGAGAACAAAGCCGCCGAGATCAACCGCGCCGCCATGCGCGCCGGCATCACCCTGGTCCAGATCGCCGTGGAGCGATCCAGCCTCGAGGACACCTTCCTCGCCATGACCGGAGACCACTGACCATGTTCCGCGCCTTCCGCCACGAGCTGCTCAAGCTGCGCCGCCCCACCATGCTGCTGGGGTCGTTCGGCACCATGTCTGCGCTGGCCCTGCTCGGCGTGGTCATCACCATCACCCGGGCCGGCACCGGCAGGGCCGACGTCACCCTGGCCAGCCTCAGCCAGCCCGACGGCTTCGCCGTGATGATGCAGCGGGGCACCGAGCTGCTCGGCATCGTCGCCCTCGGGGTCGTCGCCATCGCCGTGGCCCAGGACTACTCCACCGGCATGCTCCGCTCCATGCTGATGCGCGAGCCGCGCCGGCTGCGCCTGCTGGCCGGCAAGCTGGCCGCCGACCTGCTCTACGCCACCGCCGCCGCCGTGGTGGCCCTGGCCGTCGCCTTCGTCGTGGCCCTGGCCATCGGCCCCGCCAAAGGGGTCGACACCTCGCAGTGGCTGCACGCGGGCCTGCTCACCACCGCCGCGCAGTTCGGCGCCGAGGCGCTGGTCGCGCTGGGGTTCGGCGTCTTCGGGGCGGTTCTGGCCATCGTTCTCCGCAACCCGGCGACCGCCGTGATCGTGGGCGTCGCCTGGTCGCTGCCCGTGGAGACGCTGCTGGGCCGTGTCTGGAGCGGCCTGGAGCAGTGGCTGCCGGTGCACCAGCTCGGCGTCATCGCCGACCGCGGTCAGGGCGCCACGCTGTCGACGGCGCTCCTGCTGGCGGCGGGCTTCGCGGGCGCGGCGATCATCGCCTCGGGCGCCCTCTTCCGCCGCGCCGACGTGCTGGCGTAGCCGTGCTGCCAGGTGGCGCGGTGCACGGCGCGACCGAGCGCCGGCACCGCGCCCACCACGCCGAAGCAGCCTGCCCCGAAGGCCAGGCCGGCCACCGCGTCGGCCACGTAGTGCTCACCGAGGTCGACGACCGCGAAGGCCATGGTGAGCGGATACAGCAGCCACAGCCAGCGCGCCCGTCCGGTGCCGCGCGCGGCGATCAGCGACAGTGCGATGACCATGGGCACGGCGACGTGCAACGAGGGCATCGCCCCGTCGGGGAAGAGATCCGCACCGGCGTAGAGACGTCCGATGCCCGGCAGGTGGCTGAGCGTCGAGACCACCAGCCGGTTCAGCGGCTGCAGCAGCCCGTGCTGCGCGGCCAGCCAGGGCGGCATCTCCGGATAGACGAGGTACACCGCGAAGCCCGCCGCCATCACCAGGCTGTACGCCGCCACGTAGTCGCCGAAGCGCGAGCGGAACCTCCAGTACAGGTACCCACCCGCCAGGATCGGCGCCACGAAGTGCGAGAGGTATTCGGCGACGAGCGGGAGCTGCCACCACTGCGCGCCGTGCAGCCCGCCGAGGTGCTGCTGCAGCCACACCGCAGCGTTGACGCCGCCGAACAACGCACGCTCGAACACCGCCGGACCCGCGCTGTGCACCGCACCCGCCACCAGCGGCTGCAGCGAGCCGAGGTCCTCGAACATCACGGCGACGAAGAGGAAGGGCACGAAGGCCCGCGACAGCCCGCGCAGCCGCGGCACGAACCCGGCGGCCAGCAGCACGAGCAGGATGGCGTGCTCCGCGGTGAGCCCGACGCGATGGGTCAGCACCAGTCCCACCGAGCCGACCGCGTAGACCGCGATGGCGGCATTGACCACCGCCAGCGTTCGCGCCGAACGGTCGGATGCCGCGCGAACCCGCGTCGCCGCGGCCGGCAGCGTGGCGCCATGTCCGCGTCTGACAACGGCACCGAGCAGCATCGCGGCTCGACCGTATCAGCGCGTTTCTGTCGATCCGGTTATGCCGCCGCGACGGGAGGGTCGAGCGAAGCGGCGCGCCGCCACCGGTGGTGATGGCGGCACGCCGCGAGGATCCCTGACGACGCTAGGCGGAACCCAGCGTGGTCACTCCGTTGATGGCGGCGCTGGTGACCGGCACGGTCACGCAGTCCTGGCCCGAGGCGGGCTGGAAGGTCAGGGTGCCGGTGGCGGAGTCACCCGACCACTGCGCCGACGTGGTGTAGGTGTTGGTGCCGAAGGTCGCGGTGCCGCCGACGGTGCCCTGCAGCAGAACACCCGGACCCGCGCCGCTGGTGGTGTAGCTGATCACCGCGGTGGAGCCGTCGTTGAACTGTGCGACGGCGATGCCGCTGGTGCTGCTGCTGCCGCAGCTCCCGGTGCCCGCCGGGAAGCCGCTCGACTCGCGCTGCCCGCTGGGGTCGATGCCGGCGAACACGGTGCCGGCGGTGGGCGCCGGCGAGGAGCTGGACTGGCAGCCGCTCAGCGTACCGCTGAACGGGTAGGTGAAGCTCTGCGACGTGGTGGTCAACCCGGGCGAGATGGTCGCCGTGCCGCTGAGCTGGCAGCCCGCCCCGCCGGGGCCGGCCGCGCCGGTGTCGATCATCGGTTGTGTGGCGATGGAAAGACCGATGGCCGCGGCGACTCCGAGCAGGGCAACGGAAACACGTCGACGAACGAACATGGGGCGTACCTCCTTTCCCCGGGCGCGGTGCCGCCCACACGCGCAACCCGGCTCGGCGCGCACGGGAAATGCACCGAGCTCAGTGAGATTGGTTCCGGAGGAGTGTCCGGTGCGTGTACTCCCGCTGTCAAATGCGTCGGTGCCGTCGCGCGACGCGACGACACCGATGCAATCAGTCGGCGACCGCGACAGCAATCCGCGGCCGCGCCGCGGGACGCAGCACGACCGACGCCACCGCCAGCGCGACGAGCAGGCAGAGCGAGCCGGCGGCGAAGGCGAGGTGATACCCGCCCGCCAGCGCGGAACGCGCGGGATCGCCCGCGGCGAGCAGCGCGGCCGTGTGATCCGAGGAGATACCGGCGAGCACGGCCACACCGAGAGCGGCGCCGAGCTGCAGCGACACGTTGGCCAGGCCCGAGGCCACACCGGAGTCGCCGGGGCCCGCCGCCGACATCGATAGCGCCACACTTGGCATGAACACCAGACCCGCCCCGGCGCCGATGAGCAGCGTCACCGGCAGCACGTCGAGGAGGTAGCTGCCACCGACCGGCGCGTGCGAGAAGAGGGCCAGCCCCGCGGACACCAGCAGCAACCCGGGGATGAGCGTCGCCCGCGGCCCGAAGCGCCGCACCAGGCGCCCCACGATGAGCAGCGAGAAGAGGCCGATCGACACCGTCTGCGGCAGGAAGGCCAGGCCCGTGCGCAGCGGGCTGTAGCCGAGCACGTTCTGCAGGTAGAGCGCGCCGACGTAGAAGGAGCCGAACAGCCCCACCGGGAAGAGCATGCGCACCAGGTTGGCGCCGCTCACGGTGCGCGAGCGGAAGATGCGCAGCGGCACCAGCGGGTTGCGCACCCGCGACTCGACGAAGACGAAGAGCGCGGCCAGCGCCACGGTGCCGAGTGCCAGCGAGAGGGTGCGCGAGGTGGCCCAGCCCTGGTCGCTGGCCTGCAGGATGGCGTAGATGCCCAGCGTCGGCGCGGCGGTGACCAGCAGCGCGCCGAGCAGGTCGAGCCCGTGGTGCATTCCGATGCCGGCGTGCCGCGGGATCAGTGTTGCGCCGAGCGCCATGGCGGCCACACCGATGGGCAGGTTGATGAAGAAGATCCAGTGCCAGCTCAGCGCCTGGGTCAGGGTGCCGCCGAGCAGCAGCCCGATCGACCCGCCTGCCGAGGCGACGAAGGCGTAGATGCTCATGGCCCGCGCCGTCTGCTCGCGCGAAGGGAAGAGGGTGACCAGGATGCCGAGCACCATCGCCGAGACGGCGGCGCCGCCGGTGCCCTGCAGGAAGCGCGCGGCGATGAGCAGGCCGCCATTGGGAGCCAGGCCGCAGAGCACGGAGGCGGCGGTGAACAGGGCCAGGCCGCCGAGGAAGACGCGGCGCCGCCCGGCCAGGTCGCCGACCCGGCCGGCCAGCAGGAGCAGCCCGCCGAAGGCGATCAGGTAGCCGTTGACCACCCAGGCCAGCGAGGCCGGGGTGAAGTGGAGGTCGCGCTGGATGGAGGGCAGGGCCACGTTCACCACGGTGGCGTCGAGGACGATCATGAGCTGGCCGACGCAGAGCACCACCAGGGCCAGCCAGCGGCGGCGGACCTCGTCGAGCACCGGGCGGCGGCGCGCCTCAGGGCCGTAGCGGGGAGCCGGGGGCGCCGGGCGAAGCTCGGGCTCGGTCCTGGGCAGAACGGGAGCGGCGACGCTCACGCGCACTCCTGGAGCTGGGCGCCGGCACCGGCGGCGGCGAAGGCGACCGGCGCGGGCCGGTCGAGCTCCGCGTGGGTGCGCCAGACCCGCGCGGCGCGGTCGTAGTGGAGGTGATCCTCGGCGGCTCCCCCGGCCGCCGGGCGGATGGCCTCGAGCAGGCGGCGCACCGGCACGAAGCCCGGCGCCTGGGGCACCATGGTCCCTGTCATGCGTGTGATCCTCCTGTCGTCGTGGTATTGTTCGACGTGGATCGTACTTCACTAGTTCGATGGTTGTCAAACTATGACCGAGAAACCGCCCGCAGCCGCAGAGATCGAGCTCTGTGCGGACGGCTCCCCGGCCGCCGTACCGGCCGACCCCAACGCCCTGCCGCCCATCGCGGACATCACCACCGTGCTGCAGGCGCTGGCCGACCCCGTCCGCATCGCCATCGTCCGGCGCCTCGGTGAGGCCGCCGACGCGCGGACCTGTGGCAGCTTCGACCTCCCCGTCTCCAAGTCCACGCTCAGCCACCACTTCAAGGTGCTGCGCGAGGCCGGCCTCATCGTGGGGCGCTACGAGGGCACCCGCAAGCTCATCTCGCTGCGCCGCGACGACCTCGAGGCCGCCTACCCCGGGCTGCTCGACAGCCTGCTGCGGGCCATCGCGGCCAGCCCGGCGGCCGAGACCCTGCCCGAGGCCACCGTCTCCGCGTAGGCCGCGTGGCCGACGACCTCGCCGCCCAGCTCCACGACGCGGCCGAGCTCTCCGCCATGGGGCGGGACCGCTCCGCCCTGAGCCTGCTGCGCCGCCTGGCCGCCGAGCACCCCCGCGACCCCGCCGTGCAGTGCCATCTCGCCCTCGCCCTGCTGCGCAGCGGCTCCTTCAAGCCGGCGCTGGCCGCCGCCGACAACGCCGTGGCGCTGGGCGGCGACGAGGCGCAGGCGCAGCACCTCCGCGGCGCGGCCCTGCTGCGCACCGGCCAGGCGGCGCTGGCGGTCGACGCCCTGCAGCGCGCGCACGCGGCGGCGCCCGGCGACGCCGGCGTGCTCTGCGAGCTCGCCATCGCGCAGTGCGCCGGCGGCGACGTGGCCGGCGGGCTGGCCTCGGCCGAGGCGGCGGTGAGATTGCAGCCGCGCGGCGCGGCTGCGCACAACGCCGCGGCCGTCTGCCTGCTCGCGCTGCGGCGCTGGCCCGAGGCGGAGGCGGCCGCCCGCCGCGCGCTGGAGGTCGACCGCGGTGACGTGCAGGCCAGCAACAACCTGGCCCTGGCGCTGGCGTCGCAGGGCAACCGGCTGGAGGCGCTCGCCTTCCTGCGCGAGGCGCGCACCCACAGCGAGGTGATGCGCAGCGCCCACGACGTGGTGGTGCGCAACCAGCGATTGCTCGGCGGCGGCGACGACTCCCGCGGTGCGCTGCGCACCGCGGCGCTGAGCGGGCAGATGTACGTGCTGGTCTTCCTGATGATGTTCGTCGTGGTCGCCTTCTTCCGCAACCCGTGGTCGCTGGCGGTGCTGCTCGTCGCGCTGGCGCTGGTGCTGCGCACCGTGCTGTTCCGCGGCTTCGGCGGCACGGGGCCCGGCGGCGCTCCGCAGCTGACCGCGCTCCCCGCCACCGCGCGCGTGCGCGTCCCCCGGCCGGAGCGTCGCTAGGCGGCGGAGGTCCCGGAGGCCGCGGTTTGCGCGGCGTGATCGGCCTTCTCGGCCTGCTCGCGCCCGATCATCTCCTGCAGCAGCCCGAGCAGCGTCGCGCGCTCGGCGGCGTCGAGCTTGCGGATGCCGGGCACGTCGTCGAACAGCTCGACGCGGATGCGGGCGCGCAGCGCGGTGCCGGCGTCGGTGAGCACCAGCTTCTTGATGCGGCGGTCGTCGCGGTCGATCTCGCGCCGGGCCAGGCCGCGCTCCTCGAGCATGTCGGCGACGGCGGTGACGAAGGAGGCGTCGCAGTGCATGCGCGCGCCCAGGTCCTTCATGGCCACGGCGCCGTCGATGGCGCGCAGCGCCTTGGCGCAGGGGCCGGGCAGGTCGTAGCGCTGCACGCCGCGCTCGAAGTGGTCGCGGATGTGCATGAAGAGGAGACCCAGGGTGTCGATCAGCTCCTCTGCGGGCGGGTTGGGCCCGGTCTCTCCCTTCCGGCTGGTGCGCCTCATGCCGGCGAGTATACATGAGTTTGTCGATAGTTGACACACTCAAGCATTTCCCGGTAGGCTGCGCGGTACTTCATCAAGTCAACGATTGGGCCGCTCAGCCGTTCTCTCCCTCCAGGACCGGCGCCGGCCCGGAGGAGCCTGCATGGCGACGATCGCTCCCCAGGTCGAGCGGCACCGCTCCGCCGCGGCGGCACGCAACGCCAGCCCCTGGCTGGTGCTGGTGCTGGTGGCGCTGGCCCAGTTCATGGTCATCCTCGACGCCACCGTGGTGAACGTGGCCCTGCCCTCCATCCAGCGCGGGCTGCACTTCTCCGCCGCCAACCTGCAGTGGGTGGTCAACGCCTACACGCTCGCCTTCGGCGGCTTCCTGCTGCTCGGCGGCCGCGCCGCCGACCTCTTCGGCCGCAAGCGGCTCTTCCTCATCGGCATCGCCCTGTTCAGCGGCGCGTCGCTGCTGAACGGCCTCGCCGTCGACGCGCCGATGCTGGTGATCGGGCGCGCGCTCCAGGGTCTCGGCGGCGCGCTGGTCTCCCCCGCCGCGCTGTCGATCATCACCACCACCTTCGCCGAGGGCCGCGAGCGCACCCGCGCCCTCGGCGTCTGGAGCGCGGTGGCCGTCGGCGGTGGCGCGGTCGGGCTGCTGCTCGGCGGCATCCTCACCGACCTGGCCTCGTGGGAGTGGGTCTTCTTCGTCAACGTTCCCGTCGGCCTCGTCGCCCTGCTGCTCTCGGCGCGCTACGTGCCGGAGAGCCGCGGCGTGGCCGGTCACGGCCGCATCGACGTCTGGGGCGCGGTGACCATCACCGCGGGACTGCTGCTGGCCGTCTACGCCATCGTCAACGCGCAGTCGGCGGGCTGGATCTCGGCGCAGACGCTGGGACTGGGTGGCATCGCGGTAGCGCTGGTGGCCGGTTTCCTGCTCATCGAGGCGCGGCACTCGCATCCGCTCATCCGCCTCGGCATCCTGCGCAAGCGCTCGCTGGCCGGGGCCGACACCGCCATGCTGCTGGTCGCCTCCGGGATGATGAGCATGTTCTTCTTCGCCTCGATCTACGTGCAGGAGGTGCTCGGCTACAGCCCGCTGCGCGCCGGCCTCGCGTTTCTGCCGATCACGGCAGGAATCATCGGCGGCGCGGGCGCCTCGCAGCAGCTCATCCGCCGCTTCGGGGTGCGCAGCGTGGCCCTGAGCGGCATGTTCCTCGCGGCCGTCGGGCTGCTGGTGCTGAGCCGCATCCCGGTGAACGGTAGCTACCTGGTCGACCTGGTGCCCGGCCTGATGACCATGGCGCTGGGCATGGGCCTGACCTTCGTGCCCATCACCCTGATCGCCACCACCGGCGTCGACGCCGAGGACGCGGGGCTGGCCTCCGGGCTGCTCAACACCGCGCAGCAGGTGGGCGGTGCGCTGGGCCTGGCCATCCTGGCCACCCTGGCCGCCGACCGCACCACGGGGCTGCTCGGCAGCGCCGGCCACGTGCCCACCTCGCTCGATCGGGTGAGCGCCCTCGTCGGCGGCTTCCGCCTCGCCTTCTTCGTGGCCGCCTGCCTGATCGCCACCGCGCCGCTCATCCTCGGCCTGGTGGTGCGCCGGCAGCACGTCGAGCTGATCGACGTCGAACTCGAACCCGCGGCGGTGATGGCGGCCTGAGGGCCGCCGTCACCGTGCCCGGCGGCTCAGCCGTCCTCGTCCTCGTCCTCGGGGGCGTGCATGCCGGACATGTACGACAGCGGGATGCCCGCGAAGCAGATGGCGATGAAGAGGCCGAGCGAGAGGTAGAGCCAGGCGGCCACGCCGGTGGCCATGCCGGCGATGACCACCACCAGCACGGTGCCGGAGAAGGTGATCCAGGGCAGGACGTACTTCCACTCCTGCCCCGGGGCCACCTCGATGTTGAGCAGCTCGTAGAAGCGCCTCATCGGCAGCGCAGGGTACGCCTCCGGCGTCAGTAGCCGCCCTGCACCGAGAAGATGTCGCGGGGGTTGTGCAGCATCATCTGGTCGACGTCGGCCTGCGACACACCGCGCTCCAGCAGCATGGGGATGACGTCGCGGGAGATGTGCAGGTAGTTCCAGTTGGGCGACATCACCTGGCGCAGCTCCTCGCTGACCGGCTCCACCCAGTCCAGCCAGCACGACGCGTCGTGGGAGAGCACCATGCGGTTGGCGTGGCCGCGCCTGCAGAGCTCGACGATGGTGTCGACGCGCTGCTCGGTGGGCAGGTAGACGTCGATGCCGAAGCGGTCCATGCCGATGTACGAGCCGTTGTCGACGAGCTGCTGCAGGTAGTCGAGGTCGGTCGAATCCCCGCTGTGGCCGATGATCACGCGACTCAGGTCGACACCCTCCTCGCGCAAGATGCGCTGCTGGTCGAGGCCACTCTTGTTGTGCACGTCGGTGTGGGTGGTGATGGGCACGCCGGTGCGGCGGTGGGCCTGGGCCACGGCCCGGATGACCCGCTCGCAGCCCGGCGTCATGCCGTGCGCGTCGGTGGCGCACTTGAGGATGCCGGCGCGCACGCCGGTGCCGGCGATGCCCTCCTCGATGTCGCGCACGAACATGTCGAGCATGGGCTCGGGACCGTTGAGCAGGGTGCCCGGGCCGCGCAGCGAGAAGTAGAAGGGCAGGTCGTTGTAGGTGTAGAGACCGGTGGCCACCACCACGTTGATATCCGTCTGGGCGCACACCTTCTGGATGCGCGGGATGTAGCGCCCCAGCCCGATCACCGTGGGGTCGACGATGGTGTCGACGCCCGCGGCCTTGAGCTCGTTGAGCTTCTGCACCGCGTCGTCGACGCGCAGGTCCTCGTCCCAGATCTCGGGATGGTTGACCATCACCTCCATGTTGAGCACGAAGATGTGCTCGTGCATCAGGGTAGTGCCCAGCGAGTCGACGTCGACGCTGCCGCGGACGGTGCTGACCGAGACGCTCATCGCAGCGGGCTCCCCCACTCGGTCTCACGCCGCAGCAGCGGCTTGAGCACCTTGCCGCCCGCGTTGCGCGGCAGCGGCTGGGGACGGATGACCACGTACTGCGGCACCTTGAAGTCGGCGATGTGCTGCCGTGCGAACGACACGATGTCGTCCGTCGTCGGCGGCGCGGCGCCCGGACGCGGCACCACCACGGCGCCCACCTTCTCCCCCATCATGGTGTCGGGCACGCCGAGCACGGCCACCTCGAACACACCCGGATGCTGGATCAAGGCGTTCTCCACCTCGACGCTGTACACGTTCTCGCCACCGCGGTTGATCATGTCCTTCTTGCGGTCGACGATCTGCACGTAGCCGTCCTCGTCGATGCGCACCAGGTCGCCGGTGTGCAGCCAGCCGTCGACGAAGGTGTCGGCGGTGGCCTCCGGCTTGTTCCAGTAGCCCGCCACCACGTTGGGCGCGCGCACCAGCAATTCGCCGACACCCTCCTCGTCGGGCTCGAAGACGTCGAGCTCCACCACCGGCGCGGCGAAGCCCACCGTCTCGGGGCGCGCGTCAGTGTGCTCGTCGGGCAGGAAGGTGGCCACCGAGGAGGTCTCGGTGAGGCCGAAACCGTTGCCCAGCTTGGCGTTGGGGAAGCCCTGGCGCATGGCCTTGATCAGCTCCGGCGGGCAGGGCGCGCCGCCGTAGGTGAGCCAGCGGATGCCGCTCATGTCGAACTCGCGGAAGTTGGGCTGGGCCATGGCCAGCCAGAACACCGCGGGCACGGAGGTGAGCAGGTTGATCCGCTCGTCGCGGATGGCGGTGAGAAACGCCTGCACCTCGAAGGCGGGCATGATCACCGTGGTGGAGATGCGCGACAGCGTGGGCAGCAGCTGCGAGTTGCAGCCGGTGACGTGGAAGAGCGGCACCGAGACCAGGTTGCGGATGCCGCCGCGCGGCAATTCCACGACGCGCAGGCAGGTCTCGACGTTGCTGAGGAAGTTCTCGTGGGTGGTCATGGCACCCTTGGGGAAGCCCGTGGTGCCGCTGGTGTAGAAGATGGCGGCCACGTCGTCGCGCTTCAACCCCTCCTCGACGTGCGGCTCACCGTCGGGCAGCGCCTCGCCGGGTGCGAAGACGTAGGACGCGCCGGAGTCGCCGACCACATAGGCGACCTCGTCCTCGGTGAAGCGCGTGTTGACCGGCACCACCACCGCGCCCGCCATCTGCGCGCCGAAGAAGGCGAGCACCCAGTCGAGCCCGTTGCCGAGCCGGATGGCCACGCGGTCACCGCGGCCAACACCGCGAGCGCGCAGCCCACCGGCGACCCGCGCAGAGCGGTCCCACAGCTCGCGGTAGCTGGCGCGCGGCCCGCCGACCTCGACGACCGCCTCGCTGTCCGGCACCTCCTCGACACTGGCCCGCAGCATGTCGAGCAGCGATTCCGGCAGCCCGGCGTAGTGCAGGACGCCGTCGGCGCCGCGCTCGATGCCGGACTCGTCGAAGGGCTGCACCCGCCCGGCGCGGCCGCCGCGGGTGATCGATGTCGCCTGGCTCATGGCATGCCTTCCTCCAGGGGATCTGGCGTTGTCAGCGGGCGCCCATGCGCCGGCGGCCGAGCTGCGCGGAGATGGTCACCGCGAAGATGAGGGCGCCGCCGGTGAAGAGGTCGTTGATGTAGTTCGAGGCACCGGCGAAGGTCAGGCCGGTGATCGACACGGCGATGAAGAAGATGGCCACCAGCGTGCCCAGCACGTTGAAGCGCCCCGGCCGCACCGTGGTGGCGCCGAGGAACGCGGCCGAGAACGCCGTCAGGGTGAGCCCGTTGCCCACCTGCGGGTTGCCCGCGCCCGACTGGGCCAGCAGCAGCACGCCGGCCACGCCGGCCAGCGTCCCCGAGACCACGAAGCTGCCGAAGACGATGCGCGGCACGCGCAGCCCCACCAGCCGCGCCGCCTCCGCGTTGGAGCCGACGGAATGCAGGAAGCGTCCGAAGGGCGTGTGGTCGAGCAGGTAGTAGACGGCGAGCGCGACGACGACGAGCAGGTACACGGTGCGCGGGATGCCCAGCCAGTTGCCGCTGCCGAAGTCGGTGAGCGACGAGGGGATGTCCTGGATGATCGACAGTCCCTGCGTGTACCAGTTGACGATGCCGGTGAGCACCGACGCCGAGCCCAGGGTGGCGATGAAGGCGTTGACCCCGAAGCGGGTGACCACGAAGCCGTTGACCACGCCGACCGCCGTGCCCACCGCGACGCCGACGGCGAGTCCGGCGACCAGCGGGAAGTGCGCGTGCGCGAAGGACGCCGCGGTGAGCACCGACGAGAGTCCCGCCACCGCGCCGACGGAGAAGTCGAACTGGCCGCAGATCAGCGGCACGATGGTGCCCAGGGCGAGGATGGCCAGCACCGCCTGGCTGGAGCCGATCAGGCGGAAGTCGTCGACGCTGAAGAACACCGACGAGGTGCGGCTCCAGACCGCGAAGAAGAGCACCACCACCCCCAGCAGGATGAGCAGCGCCCACTGCTCGACGATGCGCAGCGCCATGGCCCAGGGCGTGCGCGCCGCGGGGCGGGGCGGTCCGGGCTCGGCCGGGACCGCCTGCGGCTCGAGCGCGGTGTTGGCCGCTGCGGAATCGACTGTCACGCGGTGACCTCCACGGAATAGGCCAGCTCGGTGAGGCGGTTGCCGTCCAGCGCGGGCGGCCGCACCTCGGCGACCACGCGGCCGCCGCGCAGCACGGCGACACGATCGCACACCCGGGCCAGCTCGTCGAAGTCGCTGCTCACCACCAGCACCGCGGTGCCCTCGGCGGCGGCGCGGCGCACCAGCGTCCACACCTCGGCGCGCGCGCCGACGTCGACGCCCTGGGTGGGTTCGTCGAGCAGCAGCAGGCGCGGCCGGCGGCGCAGCCAGCGGGCCAGGACCACCTTCTGCTGGTTGCCGCCCGACAGCGTCGAGATCGGCGCCGAGTCCGACGCGGCGCGGATGAGGAAGTCGCGCAGCGAGGCCTGCGCGTCGCGGCGCTCCTCGTCGTGGCGCAGGCGCAATCCGCGCCAGTAGCGGTGCACGCCCGCCGCGGAGAGGTTCTCGCGCACCGACATGGCCACGAAGATGGCCTCCGCGCCGCGGTCGGCGGGGACGTAGGCGACACCGGCAGACATCGCGGCGGCGGGGTCGAGGCCGGCCAGCGCGCGGCCTTCGAGCAGCACCTCGCCCGCGCTGCGCGGCAGCAGGCCGAAGGCGAGCCGCAGCGTCTCGGAGGTGCCGCTGCCGAGCAGCCCGGCGAGGCCGAGGATCTCGCCGCGATGCACCTGCAGGTCGGCGCCGCGCGCGGCGCCGCCGGCCACGCCGCGCAGCTCCAGCACGACGCCGGCGGCGGCGCCGGCCACGGTCTCGGGATACATGTGCTCGAGCGGCCGCCCCACGATCAGCTCCACCAGCCGCGACTCGCTGACCTCAGACCGCGGCAGCGTGCCGACGCAGCGTCCGTCGCGCAGCACGGTGACCCGCGTGGCGATGTCGACCACCTCGTCGATGCGATGGGTGACGAAGACGATGGTCTGTCCCGCCGCCGCGTAGTGCCGCAGCGCGTCGAGGAGCAGGTCGACCTCCGGCGCGGGCAGCGCGGCGGTCGGCTCGTCGAGCAGCAGCACCGAACCGGCGCCGCCGTCGCCCTCGCTGTCCTGCAGCGCACGCGCGATGGCCACCATGGTGCGGCCCGCCGGACTCAGCGCGCCGAGCGGCATCTCCGGCGTCGCCGCGATGTGGAAGCGCGCCAGCAATGTGCGGGTGCGCTCGTGCAGCTCGCGCCAGCGGATGCGCGCGCCGAAGCCGGTGGGAAAGCCGTGGCCGATGGCCATGTTCTCGGCCACGCTGAGGGCGGGGAAGACGCCGGGGTTCTGGTGCACGAAGCGCAGGCCGGCGTCGAAGGCGTCCCTGGGAGTCCAGGCGCCGGCGCCGGCGGTGCGGCCACCGGCCTCGATCTCGCCGCCGTCGGCGGTGTAGACCCCGGCGAGCACCTTGATGAGCGTCGACTTGCCGGAGCCGTTGCCGCCCAGCAGCGCGTGGATCTCACCCGGCACGACGTCGAAGTCGACGTCGACGAGCGCGCGGGTGCCGCCGAAGCTCTTGCTGAGGTTGGCGACGCGGACGACCGGCCCTCCGGCACCGGACGACACCGGGGGACGCAGGGGGGTGGAACCCCCCGCTACATCCCCCATGCCTTCTTGTACGCGGACTGGTAGTCGATGCTCGGCACGTAGGGCCCCGAGGCCGGCAGGTTGTGGCCGGAATCGGCCAGAGCCCAGCCGATGCCCGAGTCGACCGGCGGCTGGCCGTTGAACGCGCTGTTGAGCGTGTCGACGGCGGCCCAGCCCACCCACTCCGAGGAGATGACGTTGACGGCGCTGATGCCCTTGCCGCTGCGGATCAGGTCCAGCTCCGGCGAGAAGCCCTCGCCGCCCATGACGTAGAGCTTGGCGGCCTTGCCGCTGGAGACGACCGCGCCGGCGATGCCCAGCAGCGACGCCGCCGTGTAGGGGATCTTCACCGCGTTGGCCTCGGGGTGCTGCAGGAGGGCCGAGGCCGCCTTCTGCTGCAGCGTCGGCCCCAGCTCGGCGGCCTTGAAGTCCACCTCGTCGACCACCTTGCAGTCGGAGCACCTGGCCAGCTCGTCGGTGAAGCCCTTGGCCGTGTAGTGGAGCACGGTGAACTCGAGGTCGTTGAAGAGGATCACCCGGGCGTGGCCCTTGGTGGCGGCGATCACCGCGTCGGCCTGGTTGGCGCCGTAGGACTCGGTGAAGGCGTCGACGTCCGAGGCGCCGAAGTTGACCAGGGCGCTGAAGAGCGCGTCACCGCCCGCGCCGAAGACCGGGTCGTTGCAGTCGAAGGAGTAGATGGGCACCACCTTGATGCCCTTGGCCTTGGCCTCCTGCAGCGGCGCCTTGATGAGCGGGCAGTCCGTGGCGTCGACGATGATGCCGTCGGCGCCCGAGGCGATGGCCTGGCGCATCAGCGCGGGACCCGTGGTGGGGTCGAGCTGCTCGTCGTACATGCTCACCTGCCAGCCGATGGCCTTGGCGGCCGCCACGGCGGCGTCGACCGGCACCGAAGCGCTCAGGCCCGCCTGGCCCGAGGAGATGACCACGATCTTCTTGCCCTTGGCGGCCGGGCGCGCGGTGCTGTCGGGCGCCTTGTTGGTGCTCTGGTAGTCGGCCTGGACGTGCTGCTGGGCGGTGGCCAGGTAGTCCGACCCGCTGCTGCTGCTGCTCGACGAGCTGGAGCTCGAGCTGCCTGACGAACCGCAGGCGGCGAGAGCCAGCAGGGCGAGAGTGGAACCGGCGACCTGAAGGCGAAGCGTCGATGTGGCCAAGGTGGATCACCCTCCAACCAGGCTGAGACACGAACGGGACCATGTCTCGGGAGGCTGGCGACTGTACCACCCCGATTGAGCGCCTTCAAGTTGCCGATCGCGTCGATCATTCCCCCAGTGGTGCTGGGGGGCGTCTGCGCTTACCCTTTCAGCTCGTGGGCGCGCTGCGACGGGAGGAAGAGGTGCGGGCGGCGCCGGGCGACGTGATGCCGGCGGCCCGGCGCATGTTCCTGCGCACCGGCAGCCTGGAGATGCGTGCCCTGGCCCGCGACCTGGGCATCGGCCGGGCCACCCTCTACCGCTGGGCGACCAGCCGCGAGGCGCTCCTCGACGAGGTGCTCGCCGACCTCGGCCCCGCCAACCTGCGCCGCTGCGAAAGTGACGTCGACACCCCGCCGGGCGCGGCCCGCTTCGTCGACGTCCACGACCTGCACCTGCGCCGCATCACCGGCAACCCCCACTTCCGCTCCTTCCTGGCCGCCGAGCCGCGCCTGGCCCGCCAGCTCCTGCTCTCCGCGGAGGGCCGCGTGCACCGCGCCGCCGCCGCCGCCCTGGCCGACCTGATCCGCCGCCAGGAGGAGGCCAGCGGCTGGCGCTGCCCGCTCGGCGCCGCGTCGTTCGCCGCGGTGGTGTCGCAGATGTCGGAGGCCTTCATGTACGGCGACCTCATCGCCGGCAAGCAGCCCGACGTGGTCACGCCCACGGTGGTGCTGCGCCTCATGCTGGGGCTCGACCACCGCGGGGCGTGACCCGCCGGCGCGCCGCGCATCGCTACGCGTGGGCGGCGACGGGCATCCAGGTGAAGCGGCGCAGGGCCACCAGCAGCCCGGCGGCGGTCCAGGCGAGCAGGACGGCGATGTCGGCGCCGACGAAGGCTGAGCCGTGCACGGTGGGATCGAAGGCGTTGTGCAGGCCGTCGGCGAGGTGCTGCACCGGGAAGATACGCGCCACGTCCTGCAGCCAGGTGGGCAGCGAGACGTTGGGGATGAAGACGCCGCTGATGAAGTAGAGCGGCAGCATGATCGCCTGCACCATGGGCTGCGCGGCGTCGACCGAGCCGATGGCGGTGGAGAGCGCGTAGCCCAGGACGCAGAAGGTGATGGAGCCGAGCAGCGCGGTCACCGCGATGGCGGGGATGGCCGAGACGTTGACCTGCACGCCGTAGAAGACGGCGCCGACGGCGAGCAGCACCGCCATCACCGTCAGCGAGACGACGATGGCGGTGAGGGTGCGGCCCGCCAGCAGCACGGAGGCCGGCACCGGCGTGGAGCGGCGGCGCTTGAGCACGCCGGTCTCGCGCTCGGTGGTCACCGAGATCACCAGGTTGACGAACGAGGCGGCGATGATCGCCAGCGCGGCGATGCCGGGCACGTAGTACGTCGAGGTCTTGACGTGGGAGTGGCCGATGGTCTCGTTGCCGAAGACGCTGACGAAGATGACCAGGAAGAGCAGCGGCAGCACCAGGGTGAAGAAGCGCGCCTGGCCGTTGCGCCAGATGCCGAGCAGGTCGTAGCGGGCCTGGTGGACGACGAGGCCGAGCGTGCCGGTGTTGCGCGGCGCGGTGCGGCTCCGGGAGGCGCGCGGCGCGGTGGCGAGGGCCACCGCGCTGCTGCGCGAGGTGTCGACGCCGCCCGCCGCGGCGCGACGCTGCGCCAGGCGCCGGCGCAGCCTCTTGTAGAGCCAGTAGACGAGCATCAGCGCTTCTCCTCGGTGAGCGAGAGGTAGACGTCCTCCAGGGTGGGACGCCGCACGTCGACGTCGGGCAGGTCGAGGCCGCGGGCCAGCGCCCAACCGGCGAGCATCTGCAGGTGCAGCAGGGGCGCCTCGCTGCGCAGCACCACGCGCCCGGCGCCGCCGTCCTCGGCGAGCGGGCGCAGCGCGTCGGGAAGCTGCGCGACCGCGACATCGCGCGGCAGCGTGAAGCTGATCGCCGCACGCATGCGATCGCGGCCGCCGAGCGTGCGCGGCGTGCCCTCGGCGACGATGGCGCCGCCGGCGATCACCGCGATGCGGTCGGCGAGGTGCTCGGCCTCGTCCATGTAGTGCGTGGTCAGGAACACGGTCTTGCCGAGCCGGCGCAGTCCTTCGATGACTCCCCAGGCGGTGCGCCGCGCCGAGGGATCGAAGCCGGTGGTCGGCTCGTCGAGGAAGATCAGCTCGGGATCGCCGATCAACGCCAGGGCGACGTCGAGGCGGCGCCGCTGCCCGCCGGAGAGCGCGTCGGCGCGCTGCGCGCCCTGCGCCTCCAGGCCCACCAGCGCCAGCGTCTCCTCGATGTCGCGCGGACGCATGTAGTAGCCCGCGTAGAGCTCCATGCACTCGCGCACGGTGAGTCCCCTCTCCGGCTGCGACTCCTGCAGCACCACGCCGACGCGGTCGCGCCAGGCGCCGCCGGCGTGCGCGGGATCGCTGCCGAGCACACTCACCTCGCCGGCGCTGCGCTGGCGGAAGCCTTCGAGGATCTCGACGGTGGTGGTCTTGCCGGCGCCGTTGGGGCCGAGGAAGGCGAAGATCTCGCCGCGCCGCACCTCGAGGTCGATGCCGCGCACCGCCTGCAGATCGCCGTACCGCTTGTGCAGGCCGCGCACGCTGATGACGGCCTCAGCGGGCGGCGCGGAGTCCGGCGCGGCGGGCGCGGCGGCCGTCGCGGGAGCCGGGATGTCGACGGCGGTCATGGGCTGGTCCTCGCTGCGGTTGGTGTCGTCGTTGCTGGGCACGCTGCAAGTCTGGTGGCGCCGGGGCGCGCCGTCGTCGGCGCACGGGTTGAACTTCGCGGGCGCGCCGTATCCACCCTCGGGTTGAGAGCGGCGCGACACGTCTCAACCCGCGCGCCGATGACGCGCACCCCGTGCACACGTAGGCTTCGCGGCACATGCTCCGCGCCATGACCACGCCCGACGCGGTGGAGACGCCCACCCTGGAGTCGCTGGAGCGGGCCCGCGCCCGCCAGCGGCAGACCATGCAGCTGCTGCGCCCGCTGGGCGCGCTCATCGTGGTGCTCGTCGAGGTCTCGGGTTTCCGCAACCACCCGCACCCGGGGCTGGGCAGCGCGGACTCGGTGGCCGTGCTGCTGGCGCTGGCCGGCTTCGCGGTGGGGGTCTTCGGCGCCGTGCGCATGTCGGGACGGCCGGTGCCGCAGCAGACGCCCTTCTTCGTGCTGCTGCTGGCCGCCTCGGCGACGCTGGCCTGGCTGCAGCCCGGCGGCCCCGGGGTGCTCGGCTGCTTCGTCGCCGTCGGCGCGGCCGGGATGCGCCTGCCCGGACGCGGCGGGCTGGCCATCGGCATCGCGGCGTTCGTGGTGCTCACCGTCGCCATCGCCGTCAGCAACGAGCGCTCGCTGACCGCGGTGGCGCTCACCGACTCGGGGATCATCGCCTTCTACGTCATGGCCCGCCTGGCCCAGCGCCTGCGCGAAGGGCAGGACCAGGCCATCCACCTGCTCGCCGAGCTGGAGGAGAGCCATCGCGCCCAGGCCGAGGCGGTCGCCCTGGCCGAGCGGCAGCGCCTGGCCCGCGACATGCACGACGTGCTGGCCCACTCGCTCTCCGGACTGGTGCTGCAGCTCGAAGCCGGCCGCCTCCTCGCCGAGCGCGACGCGGCGGGCGCCGAATTGAGCGCCGCGGTCGATCGCGCGCTGCACCTCGGCAAGGCTGGGCTGGAGGAGGCGCGCCGCGCCATCGGCATGCTGCGCGACGACGAGCTGCCCGGTCCCGAGCGCCTGCCCGCGCTGGTGCAGGACTTCGAGCGCGACGCGGGCGTGCCCTGCAGCCTCGACGTCAGCGGCGAAGAGCGGGCCCTCCCCTCGCTGGCGCGGCTCACCCTCTACCGCGTCGCCCAGGAGGCGCTCACCAACGTGCGCCGCCACGCCGCGCATCCGGAGTCGGTGACACTGCGGCTCGCCTACGAGGTGGGCGGCACGCGGCTGGTTGTGGAAGATTTCGGCAGCAACGGCGCGACCACGCAGCCGCAGAGCAGCGCCGGCGGCGGCTACGGCATCACCGGCATGCGCGAGCGCGCCGAGCTGCTCGGCGGGCGGCTCGACGCGCAGCCCACCGGCGGCGGCTTCCGCGTCGAGCTGTGGGTGCCGTCGTGAGCGAGGCGCAGTCCACCACGCGCGTGCTCATCGTCGACGACCAGCGCGTGGTCCGCGAGGGACTCGCGCTGCTGCTGCGCCTGCTGCCCGGCGTCGAGGTGGTCGGCTCCGCGTCCGACGGCGAGGACGCCGTGGTCCAGGCCGAGCGGCTCGATCCCGACGTGGTGCTCATGGACCTGCGCATGCCGCGCTGCGACGGCGTCGAGGCCACCCGCCGGCTGCGCGCCAGCCGGCCGGCGCTGCGCGTCATCGTGCTCACCACCTACGCCGACGACCGCTCGGTGGTCGAGGCATTGCGCGCCGGTGCCCGCGGCTTCCTCACCAAGGACGCCGGCGCCGAGGAGATCCGCCGCGCCATCGACGCCGTCGTGGAGGGACGCGCCGCCATCGACCCCGCGGTGCAGCATCACCTCGTCGACGCGGTGAGCGCCGCGCCCGCCGCCATCCCCGAACCGCCCGCGGCGTCGCCGCTTCCCGACGGGCTGACCGCGCGCGAAGCCGAGGTGCTCGGACTCATCGCTGAGGGCCTGTCGAACAGTGAGATCGCGGCGCGCCTGGTGGTCAGCGAGGCCACCGTGAAGACGCACATCAACCACCTCTTCATGAAGACCGGAGTCCGCGACCGCGCCCAGGCCGTCGCCTACGCCTACCGCCACCACACCGCGCTGCAACCCGATCACTAGGAGGGGGCGGAGGACCCTGGACTCCTCCTCGGCAAAGGACTATGGTGCCCGGGCCGGAGCCCCGCAACCCGGGCGCCGGCAATGCAGGCAGCCGCGCACGCGGCCCCTCCGCCGCGCACGGTCGCCGAGGAGGTTGCCATGGCCTATTACCTGGCCCAGGTCGGCTACACCGGCCCCTCCTGGAAGACCCAGATCGAGAGCCCGCGCGACCCCTTCGAGCGGGTGCAGCCGCTGGCCCAGGAGCTGGGCGGTCGCATCCACCAGATGTACTACTGCTTCGGCGAGTACGACCTGGTGGCCATCGCCGAGTTCCCTGACGACGAGGCCATGGCGGCCTTCGCGCTGGCGGTCGGCGCGGGCGGGGCGACGCGCTGCTTCGCCACCACCAAGCTGCTCGACGTCCAGGGCGGCCTCTCCGCGATGAAGCGGGCCCAGGCGGCGGCGGGCAAGTACGTGCCGCCGGTCAAGGAGTACGCCCGCACCTGATCCGGGCGGCGGGCTGATCGTTTCGCCACGGCGCCGGTCGCGGCAAGTCGACGACCGGCGCCGCGCTCCTGTGCGCGGCCGGCGGCGCTGCGGCTAGGCTTTGCTCCTGCATGCAGGGGCAGACGCCCCGAGGCCGTTGCCAAGGAAGGAACATGTCGCGCCGTCATTCGCCGTCCGCGCTCGCCTCGCTGTGCGCGCTGGGCGCCCTCACCGCCCTGGCCGCACTGGCCGCCCCCGGCACCGCCGCCGCCGCCACGGCGTCCGGCGTGCCCGCCGTGCCCATCCCGCAGAACCCCAACCCGGGCGTGCCCGCGGCCATCGGCGGACCGGTGTCGCCGCACGCGCTGCCGCCGCAGACGGTGCCGCAGAACCCCTTCCTGGCCGCCAACGGTCGCAGCAACGTGCACGACGACAGCTGGATGACCGACACCTACGCGCAGTCGGGACCGCTCGGCGACCACACCGCGGTGTCCTCGACGTACCAGAACCAGGAGTGCGGCTCGGTCACCTTCGACACGACGGGACGCATCGTCAGCGTCTGCGTCGGGCTGCACGGGCCGTCGCTGGAGATGCTCGACGCCACCACGCTGTCGCTGCTGGCCGCCATGCCGCTGCCGCCGCGCGATCCCAGCCGGGTGAGCACCGGCGTGTTCACCGACTTCGGCGGGGGCGGTTACTTCTACCTCGACAACCAGGACCGTGCCGTCGTGCCGACCACCACACGCCACGTCTTCGTCGTCGCCGAGTCGTCGACGCCGGTGGCACCCGTGTTCGCCCTGCAGCACGACTACGACCTCAGCGGCGTGGTGGCGCAGGGCGACGAGATCGAGTCGGCGCTGCCGGACTGGAACGGGCTGATCTGGTTCGTGTCCACCGACGGCGTGGTGGGCACCATCGATCCGGCGTCGGCGCACGTCGCTGCGTTCACGCTGCCCACCGGCGAGAACATCGGCAACTCGTTCGCGACCGACGAGACCGGTGGCGTGTACGTCGTCTCGACGTTCGCGCTCTACCGCTTCGTGGCGGGCGCGGACGGCACCCCGGTGGTGACCTGGCGCACCACCTACGATCGCGGCACGCGGCTGAAGCCGGGACAGGCCAACTTCGGCTCGGGCACGACGCCGACGGTGACGTCGTCGGGACTGGTGGCCATCACCGACAACGCCGATCCGCAGATGCACGTGATCGCGTATCGCCGCGACACCGGTGCGGAGGTGTGCCAGCAGTCCGTGTTCGCGCCGAACACGAGCGACACCGAGAACTCCCTGATCGCGGCGGGGAATTCGCTGTACGTCGAGAACAACTACGGCTACAGCGGACCCTCGGCGGTGGAGCTGGGCGGGCTCACCGCGCCGGGCCTGGCGCGTGTCGACGTCGATCCCACCTCGGCCGAATGCAGGCTGGTGTGGACGTCGCAGGAGCGCGCACCCTCGGTGGTGGCCAAGGTGTCGATCGGCAACGGGCTGCTCTACACCTACACCAAGGATCCCGCGCCGTCGCAGACCGATGATCCCTGGTACCTCACCGCCATCGACGCGCGCAGCGGCGCAACCATGTTCAAGGTGCTCGGCGGCACGGGGCTGGGCTACAACAACAACTACGCGCCGGTGAGCCTCGGGCCCGACGGCACCGCCTATGTCGGCGTGCTCGGCGGGCTGGTGCGCTTCGCGGACGCGGTGCCGCCGCCCGCTGCGAGTGTGCACGGTGCCGCGGGCGCCCGCGATGCGCACACGGTGAGCGCGGGTGTCGCGGCGGCGTCGGTCACGTCGCTGCCGTCGACGGCGGCGCCGGCTCCGGCGGGCGGCGCCGCGGGTGCGTGTGCCGCGCTGCTCGGCGCCCTGCGCATCGCGCGTCGCCGGCGGCGGGGAGGCGCGCGCCGCACTTTTCCGTAGGCTACGGCGCTGACGTGAGCCTCAATCCCCTCTCCGCCTCGACGCTCGGCGCCGGCGCCATCCTCTGGGTCATCGCCCTGGTCTCCGTGGTGCGCGGCCGCGGCATGACCCGCGCGCAGCGCTGGGCGACCGCAGCGGTGCTGGTGGCCGCGCCGGTGGGGATGGCCGTCGTCCTCCACTGACGAGGCCGCGCCGGCCCGCTATGCGCGCGGGCGGGCGACGGCGGTGAGCGAGGCCTCGACCGGCACGCCGAGCGGCAGCGCGTTGACGCCGACGGCGGCGCGGGTGTGGCGGCCGCGCTCGCCGAGCACGTCGGCGAGCAGGTCGGAGACCCCGTTGGCCACCTGGGGCTGGCGGTCGAAGCCGTCCGCGCTGCGCACGTAGACGGTCACCTGGGTGATCCGCTCCACGTTCTGCAGGCCGACCGCCTGCTCGAGCTGGGCGAGCAGGTTGAGCGCGCAGGCGCGGGCGTTCTCGACGGCGTCGTCGAGGCTGACCTGGTCGGGCACGCTGCCGCGGTGCAGCGGGGCGCCGTCGCGCATGGCCACCTGGCCGGACACCGAGACCTGCACCCGCCCGTCGCCGAGAGGCACTGTGACGGTGGGCACGTAGGACGCCAGCGCCACGGGCGGCGAGGGCAGGCTGAGGCCCAGCTCGCGCAGGCGGGCGTGGGGATCGGTGGTCTGGGTCATGGCCGCGGAGTCTAGGCGCCCCGCCACGGGCGGTCGGGGTGGGAGCGGGCGGCCGGTAGCATCGTGGGCATGGAGGCTGAGCGTGCCGCCCGGCTGGCCGCCTGGCGGGCCGGGGGCGCGGGCGGACGCGTCGCCGGCTGGGGCTGGTCGGCGGCGGCGGCGGGCCCTGGGGCGCCGACCTCGAGACGGCCCACGCGGTGCTGGCCGAGGCGATGGCGCCGGTGACCCCGCAGCTGCTCACGCCGCTGACGCCCGGCGAGCGCGTCACCCTGGTCGCCGCCGACAACGACGGCATTGTCGGCGCCGCGGCGGTGCGCGCGCTGGCGGCGGCCTGGGGCACGGCGCTGCTCAGCTACCCGCACGGCCACGTCACCGTGATGGCCGCCCGCGGCATCACCGCCCGGCTGCACGACCGCCTGGCCGCCGATCTGCTCAGCCCGCGGTGACCACGAAGCCGAACCAGAGCAGCACCAGCCCGGCGGCGACGCCGACCAGGATGGCGCGCTGGGACACCTCGCCGAGCACCAGGGCGTAGACCACCAGCCCGGCGGCGACGAGCAGGGGCAGACCGATGGAGAAGATGCCGAGGATGCCGACCACCAGGCCCCAGGTGGCCACCACGCTGAGCAGCACGGTGCGCGCGGCGCGGTTCTGCCGCCGCACGCCGGCCACGGCCAGCCCGGCCATGGCCAGCAGCAGCGTGGCCACGAAGACGACGCGCCCGCCCATGCCCGTGCCCTGCCCGGCGATGAGCGCCAGGTAGGCCGCGTCGTCGACGACCACGATCAGCGCCGCGGACGCCGCGGGCAGCGCGCCCGGTCCGCCTCTGCGAATCCTGGGCAACACCATGGTGCGACCCAGCATATGGCGGGTGCACCGCGGACGTGTTGCTCGGGACCGAACTAACTGCATCAATCGCTTCAGGGCGCGCTTTCGAGGTCTTTACCGGCCGCGCGCATCACTGTGACGCGTGACGGCGTTCAGCGCGCCCGATGCCGCCTACGCTACCCGCGACATGGGGCAGGACCAGTTCGGCGGCGATTCGCGTCCGTCCGTCGACGTGCAGATGCCGGCGCCGCCACCCTACGCGTCCGTGCCCGTGGCACCCACCACCTCGCCGGCGCTGCTGGCCATGGCCATCGCCACGGTGCTGCTCGTCGCCGGCGGCAGCGGCATCGCGCTGTGGCGCCACGCCGGCATCACCAATGCGTCACCTGCCGCGGCGGTGCTGCCGTCACCGACCGCCGTGCCCACGCCGGTGCCCACCCCCAGCGCGACGCCGGCGCTGCACCCGCTGCCCGCCGGCCAGGCGATCGCGGGCGGCCACGCGGGCGCAATCCCCTGGACGCCACTCGACGACGGCGGCATGTCGGTGCGGGTCGTCCCCGGTGGGGTCGACATGCGCGTGAGCCGGGTCGGGCTCGCCGACACCCGGGTGACGGCGCCGGTGCCGGAATGGATCTGGGCCAACCGCGTCGACGCGCACGTCACCGTGGTCGACGGCGCGCTGGGCAACAACGTCGGTGTCGGCTGCGCCACGCCGGATGGTGATCACTGGTTGAGCTTCACCATCGACGACGGCCAGAACTGGCGCATCGTGCTCAGCAGGACCGGGCAGGACCACGTCGTCGACAGCGGCACCAGCGACGCCATCGCGCCGCTCAGGTCCGGCAACGACCTCAGCGCGGTGTGCGTCACCACCACCGACCTGCGCCTGCACCTCATGCTCGCCGTCAACAACGCGGTGGTCGGCGACACCACCATCTCGGCGCCCGAGAGCATCGGCTGGACGCCCACCGTCGTCGCCTGCACCTGCTTCGGACCCGAGGAGGTGCGGGTGACAAACATGGTGCAGAGCACGATCCCGCGCGGCTGATCGACTGGCGTAGAGTGTCTGCTCGAGACGTCCAGGGAGGTGCTGACCATGGCAACCGCACAGCGCGTGCCGGCGCCTGCGGCGGAGCGAAGCGGCGCCATGCGACTCATGCGCATCGGCGCGGTGATCTACGTGATCGGGCTGGTGCTGCACACCGCCGATCACATCCGCCGCGGCACGGGCGTGATCTCGCCTGAGGTTTTCTGGCTGGGCATCGTCTCCACCGCCGCGGGACTGGCCACCGTCGCGCTGATCGCGGCGCGCCATCGGCTGGCGCCGCTGGCGGCGTCGCTGCTCGGCATCCCGGTGGCCGTCGGTGTCGCCGCGGTGCACCTGCCGCCCTACTGGGGTGTGCTCAGTGATCCCTTCACCGGATCGCGCACGGCCGGCATCACGCCCTTCTCGTGGTTCGTGGTGCTCGTCGAGATCGCCGGTGCGGCGCTGCTCGGCGCCGCGGCGCTCGTCGCGCTGGGCCGGCGCGACGCGGCCGCGGAGTAGGCCTCAGCCCTTGCGGTAGGCGCGCACGCCGAGCGGCGCGAAGATCAGCAGGATGCCGGCCAGCCAGGCGAGGCCGTGCCACAGCGGGGTGCCGATGGGGCCGACGCCGGTGGCCATGGCACGCATGGCGTCGATGACCTGGGTGACCGGCTGGTTGTCCGCGAAGGCCTGCAGCCAGCTCGGCATCGTGTTGGTCTGCACGAAGGCGGAGCTGACGAAGGTGAGCGGGAACAGCCAGATCAGCCCGAAGGCCTGCACCGCCTCCTGGTCCTTGATGGCCAGCCCGATGTAGCCGGACACGCAGCAGACGACGATGCCGAACAGCTCGGCGAGCAGGATCATGCCGATGGCCGCGCCGGGACCGTTGTTGAAGCGGAAGCCGACGGCGTAGCCGACCGCGACGATGACCAGCAGCGTGATGAGCATGCGGATGGCGTCGGCGATGAGCCGTCCGGCGAGCACCGCGGAGCGCGCCATGGGCAGTGAGCGCAGGCGGTCGATGACGCCCTGCTTCATGCCCTCGGCCAGCGCGATGGCGGTGGCGAAGGAGGCGAACGCGGCCGTCTGCCCGATGATGCCGGGCATCAGGTAGTTGACGTAGCCGCCGGGCACGGCGACCTTGATGGCGCCGCCGAACACGTAGCGGAAGAGCAGCACGAAGATCACCGGCTGCACCACGGTGAAGGCGATGTAGGCGGGCACGCGCACCCAGACCAGCAGGTTGCGCTTGGTCATCTGCAGCGCGTCGCTGATGGCCCAGCTGACCAGCTGCATGCGCGCCGGCTCGACGGGCGCGGGGCGTGCGGTTGCGACTGCCATGGCTGTGCGCTACGCCTCCACCGGTGGCTGTTGCGGGGTGCGGCCGCGACGGCGCGGCCCCCTTTCCTCGTGCTCGGCCTGGTGTCCCGTCAGGGCCAGGAACACGTCGTCGAGCGAGGGCCGGCGCAATGACACGCCCTCGGTCTCGATGCCCGCCGCGTCGAGCCGGCGCACCGCCTCGACCACCGCGCGCGAGCCCTGGCCGCCGACGTTGATGCGGATGCGTCCCGAGGCCTCGTCCGCGGACGGTTCGGCACCGTTGAGGCCCGCGACGGCGCGCAATGCGTCGGCGCTGCGCGTGCGATCGCTGACGGTGAACTCGAGCACGTCACCGCCGGCGCGATCCTTCAACTCGTCGGGCGTGCCCTCCGCGATGACGCGGCCGTGGTCGATGACGATGATGCCGCCCGCCAGCGCGTCGGCCTCGTCCATGTACTGCGTGGTGAGCAGGATGGTGGTGCCCTCGGCGGCCAGCTCGCGCACGATCTCCCAGGTGCCGTTGCGCGCACGCGGGTCGAGTCCCGTGGTGGGTTCGTCGAGGAACAGCACGGTGGGCTCGCCGATCAGCGTGGCGGCGAGGTCGAGGCGGCGCTGCATGCCGCCGGAGAAGGTGCGCGCCGGGCGATCGGCCGCGTCCATCAGCTCGAAGCGCTCCAGCAGACGCACGGTGCGGCGGCGCACCTCGTCGCGCGGCAGGTGGTGCAGGCGGCCGATGATCTCCAGGTTCTCGCGGCCGGTCAGCTCGATCTGGATGGCGGTGGCCTGACCGGCCAGGCCGATGAAGCGGCGCACCTGCGCGGCCTGGTGCACCACGTCGTATCCCTCGACGAGCGCGCGGCCGCCGTCGGGGCGCAGCAGCGTGGTGAGGATGCGCACCGCCGTGGTCTTGCCCGCGCCGTTGGGACCGAGCAGTCCGATGACGCTGCCGGGCGCGACCTGGAAGTCGATGCCGCTCAGCGCCTGCACGCTGCCGAACGACTTGCGCAGGCCCTCGACGAGGATGGCGGGTGGGCTGCTCACAGCGGCTCAGGATAGCGGAACACACGTTCGGCTTGGAACCCGCGGGCGGGCGTGCGCGTCGTGGCCTGTGACCGACGTCACATGCACGCAGGAGGGGTCACGCCATGCCCAGGGCCACACGCATCGCCGCCGTCGCCATTCCGCTCTCACTTCTGCTCGCCGCCTGCTCGTCGAGCGGCGCGCCCATCTCGAACGGGTCGGTGCCGTCCGTCGCCTCCGGCGGTGGCGCACCCGCGGCGGCGCAGGCGCCGGCGCCGGCGCCGCAGTCGAGCGTGACCGGCGGGGGACAGGCGCTCGACCTCAACGCGGTGAACAACGGCGCCGCCAACACCGGCAAGTCCGCCGCGCCCGACACCGCCATCTCGCTGGGCACGCCGCAGGGCCGCATCGAGCGCAGCGTCACCGTCGCCTTCGTGGTGCCCCACAACGGTTTTCTCGACGCCTTCGACGCCCTCATCGAACGCGCCGCCGGTGTCGGCGGCTACGTGCTCAGCTCCTCGACGTCACCGGGCGACGGCGGCCGCGTCGACCGCGGTTCGCTGGTGGTGCGCGTGCCCAGCGCCAAGCTCAACGAGATGGTCACCGGCACGCCCAAGTCCTGGCAGACCTCGTCGATCGACTACGGCAGCGTCGACCACACCGCCGAGACCATCGACCTGAGCGCGCGCGTGAAGGCCATCACCGCGCACCGCGACGCGCTGCAGAAGCTGCTCGACAACACCGCCAACCTCGGCGACATCACCTCGCTGGAGAACCAGCTCGCCGACGTGCAGCAGCAGCTCGACCAGATCCAGGGCCAGCTCGACTCCGTCAACAATCGCGTCGACATGGCCACGGCGACGATCTCGCTGCGCGAGAAGGGCGCCGCCGTCGCGCCCGCGCCCTCCCCCACCCCGCGACTCGTCCAGTCCCTGCACGACGGCTGGAACAACGCCATCGCCGTCATCGGCGCCGTCACCCTCGGCGTGTTCAGCGTCCTGCCGCTGCTCGTCCTCGCCGCCATCGCCCTGCTGGTCTGGCTGCGCCTGCGCCGCCGTCCCGTGCAGGTGTCCTGAGGATTACGCGGTAGCGGATCACCGGCGAACAGTCGTGAGCCGCCAGGCCTCGTAGCGCAGCGCGTTCTCCAGCCGCAGCACCGCGTCGGCGCGACGCGCGGCCTCGCTGACCACACTGCCCAGCTCGCTCATCCGCAGGAAGCGGCGGATGCGCTCGTTCTCGGCCCGATCTGCCGTGTCCACCTCGATGTCCTCCGCTACGCCCGTCCAACGTGGCAGGGTCGCTGCAGGTAAGACGGGGCAGGGCGCGATCACTCATCGTTTTGCAGGCGCGCGCGACGCGCGACGGCGCGGATGGCCTAGCATCGCCGGCGGTGTACGAACGCTTCCTGTCGCTGCACTCCGAGCGCTCGCCGCTGCTCATGCCCAACGCCTGGGACACCGGCTCGGCGAAGCTGCTGGCATCGCTCGGCTTCGAGGCCCTGGCCACCACCAGCAGCGGCTTCGCCGCCACCCTGGGACGGCTCGACGGCTCGGTGACGCGCGACGAGGCGCTCGCCCACGCGGCGGCGCTGGCAAGCGCCGTCGAGGTGCCGGTGTCCGCCGACCTCGAGGACTGCTTCGGCGCCGCACCCGAGGAGGTGGCGCGCACCGTCGGGCTGGCGGTGCAGACCGGGCTGGCGGGCTGCTCCGTCGAGGACTTCACCCGCGACCGCGACAACCCCATCCACGACCTCGAGCTGGCCGTCGATCGCGTCGCCGCAGCGGCCGAGGCCGCCCACCGCGGGCCCAACCGGCTGGTGCTCACCGCGCGCGCCGAGGGCCACCTGCACGGCCGCACCGACCTGGGCGAGACCATCGCCCGGCTGCGGCGCTACCAGGAGGCGGGCGCCGACGTGCTCTTCGCTCCGGGCGTGATCCGGCACGACGACATCCGGGCGCTGGTCAGCGAGCTCGACCGCCCCGTCAGCGTGCTGGCCATGCGCGGCTGCCCGAGCGTCGCCGAGATGGGCGAGCTGGGCGTGCGGCGCGTCTCGGTGGGCGGAGCCTTCGCCTTCGCCGCGCTCGGCGCCCTGGTCGACGCCGCCACCGAGCTGCGTGAGCGCGGCAGCTACGGATACCTGGAGCGCTCCAAGCCGGGCGCCGAGGCGGCGCGGGCGGCCTTCCGCAGCGGCGGCTGAGGCCTCAGCGGCGGCGTCGCCTCCGGCGTGCCGAGGTGCCGGCCAGGAGCAGCAGCGCGGCGGCGCCCGCCCCCTCCCCCGCCGTGGCCACGGCCGAGGTGTTGGGCAGCTTGGGCGCCGCGGTGCTCGTCGCCGCCTGCACCTGCGCGGTGGGAGAGGGCGTCGCGCTGCTCACCGCCGCGGTCTGCGCTGCGGGTCCGCAGAGGCTGGGACCGCCGGTCTGCACTGCGACGTAGGTGCCCTGCGTCGTCTTGGCGTCCTTGGTGGCGCCGTCGCTGCCGTCGCTCTGCACCGGCCAGGTGACCACGGCGCGGCACTGCGCGTCGAGGGCGATGCCCCACACGTCGGTGGAGCGGCTGCAGTCGAAGCCGTTCTCCACGCCCGCCGCCGGGCCGCTGCCACACGCGCCCATCATCTGGCTGGCCGTCCACTGGTAGGTGGCGATCTCCGAGACCCGCCGCTCCACGATGTGCGGTGAGGCGCTCAGCCCGTCGAGCGTCTGGGCGACGGTCATGTACCAGAGCGGCTTGTCGCCGCCGCTCTGGGCCACGCCGGTGAAGTAGGCGAAGTCGAGCTTGCCGGGATCGCCGGCCACGATGTGCGGCAGCAGGTGTCCCGCGCCGCCCGCGGGCGCCACGGTCACCGGCGCCGACCACGCCGACATGTCGGCGGGCGCGTGCACGTAGCGCACCGCGGCGCCGTCGTAGTCGGGATAGGCGTTGGGCGACTCGGGATAGAAGACGTAGATGTTGCCGGAGTTGTCCAGAGCTCCCGGGGCGAGCTGCATGCCCACGATCTGCCCGCTGGCGTTGTCGTCGACCGCGAGCGACTGCGTCCAGCCGCCCGGCGTGGTGGCGCTGTCCGGCGTGGCCGTGGCCACCCACACGCGCGTGGCCGCGACGACGTTGATCTCGAAGCTGCCGGTCACCGAGGCGCCGCAGCCGCCGCCGGCTGAGCTGCGCGTGCCGAACACGGCGTAGATCTGCCCCGTCTTCTGGTTGACCACCAGGTTGGAGGGACCGCCGGAGTCGGCGCACTGCAGGTCGAGCCAGGCCTGGTCGCCGGGGATGGTGGTGGGGATGGGTGGCCCGAAGCTGGCGCCGCCGTCGGTGGAGGTGGCCACGTACATGTTGTGCGACGCCGCGCCGGAGAAGAGGTTGTGGAAGAGCAGGTAGACGCGCGGCTGGTGCGTGCTGGCGTCGTCGGGCCCGACGGCCAGCCAGGGACGGTCCTGGTCGGCGTACTCGGTGCCGTCGGCCGGCGCGGTGCTGAACGAACTCGACGGTGTCCAGGTCGCACCGTAGTCGTCCGAGTACGAGGTGACGATGGCGGGTCCGTCGAAGTCCAGCTCGGTGGCGATCAGCCGCCCGGTGCGCGTCGAGACGATGTCGACGTCGATGGTGGGGACCACCTGGTCGGACGGATCGGACGCGGTCCTGGTCCAGTGCACTCCGTCCGATGAGCCGTAGACCACCGCGGTGCCGTTCTGGTTGCTGATCACCCAGCGGCGGCCGTCGGGGGTGACGGTGACGCGCGGCTCGGTGCCGCCGTCGCTGGAGGGCAGCAGCGCCGCGGCGCCGTAGACCGGGCCGGTGGCGATCTGCGCCGAGGCGCCGTGCGGCGCGGCGAGCAGGGATGCGCCCAGCAGCAGGGCGGCGACGGCGGCGGTCCCCCCGGCGCGTCTGGACACGTCAGCGAAGACATCGAGCGAACGCGCCGCGTTGCACGGGCCCGCTTACACTCCCTCGATGCGTTTGCGCGCACTGGCGCTGCTGCTGCCCGACTCGATGGCGCTGCTCGGCGCCGCCGCGCAGGCCGTGCCGGCGAGCGCCGGACCGTCGGTGTTCGGCTCGGGCGCGCCCGCCTTCGCCGACTACGCGGCGCCGAGCGGGCTCAACAACCACGACAACGCCGGCGAGCCCTCCATCGGCGTCGACTGGAACACCGGCACCGTCCTGTACCAGGCCGACACCAGCACCTACGCGGTGCGCTTCGACGACTCCACGTCGCCGGCGGCGTCGAGCTGGTCGGACACCGGCAACCCGGCAAGCGCGGTCAACCTCGACCCCATCCTGGCCACCGACCACACCCTGGGCCGCACCTGGGCCGGCGGGCTGGCCACCACCTGCAGCCTGCTCGCCTACACCGACCACGACGGGCAGCCCTGGACGTCGACCAATCCCTGCACCGGCACCTACGACCACGAGACCATCGGCTCCGGTCCGTGGGCGGGCGCCACACCCGCGGGCGCCTGGCCGCACGCCGTGTACTACTGCGCGCAGGGCGGCGGCTCGGGCGACGCCTGCGTGACCAGCACCAGCGGCGGCGCCTCCTTCGGCGCCCCGGTGTTCTGGAGCGGGGCGTGCAACAGCCTGCACGGGCACGTCAAGGTGAGCGCGGACGGCAGCGCCTACGTGCCCGACGCCACCTGCGGCGGCCTGGTCGGCGGCGCCGTCAGCCGCAACGACGGCGGCAGCTGGACCAGCTACACCATCCCCGGCACCAGCGCGACCAGCCGCGGCTTCGACCCCTCGGTGGCCACCACGCCGGACAACACCGTCTACGAGGCCTGGGCGCGCCAGGGCGACTGGCATCCCGTCGTCGCGCACTCGACCAGCCACGGCGCCTCCTGGAGCGGCATCATCGACCTGGCCGGCACCGTCTCCCCGCCGCTGGTGGCCAGCACCTTCCAGGCGGTGGTGGCCGGCAGCAACGGGCGGGTGGCGGTGGCCTACCTGGGCACCAGCGTCGGCGGCGGCGCCCCCACCCCCTTCGACAGCGGCAGCACCGCCGTCTGGTACCTCTACGTGTCCTTCAGCTACGACGGCGGCGGCAGCTGGACCACGGTGAACGCGACGCCGGGGCATCCCGTGCAGCGCGGCTGCATCTCCGACGGCGGCACCACCTCGACCGGCTGCCGCAACCTGCTCGACTTCATCGACGCCTCGGTGACCGCGCCGGGACGCGTGGTGGTGGCCTTCGCCGACGGCTGCCTGGACAGCTGCGGCTCGGCCAGCCAGTCCACCGACGCCTGGGCGAGCATCGCCCGGCAGTCGAGCGGCGCCGGGCTCTTCGCGCCGGGGACCAACCCGTCGCCGAGCGGCTCGGGCGGCGGCGGGGGCGGCGGATCCGGCGGGTCCGGGCCGGGCGGATCGGGCTCGGGCAGCTCCGGGTCGGGCGGCTCCGGCGGAGGCGGCGGCGGTGGCGGGCCGGCATCCGGTGGCGGCACCGCGGCGGCGCACAGCGCGGGAGCGAGCGCCTCGGCCGCCGCCTCGCCCTCGGGCACCGGCACGGCGAGCGGCTCGCCCGGCGACGGGCCGGCCGCCCCGGGCGACGCGGCCACACCCGCGGGCCGCGCCCCGGCCGCCGGCGCGGGTGGCTCGTCGCCGCTGCGCTTCGTGCTGCCCGCGGCGCTGCTCGTCGCCCTGGCCGGAGGTGGCGCCGCCGCCCGCCGCCGGCACCGACGAGGGGAGCCTCCGCCCGCATCCTGAGACACGCGGTGCCTCGTGTCTTGACATGAGCGTCTCCCCCTTTGACACTTGCCGGCTGGAAGGTTTCACGGGGACACACCCCGGAGCCTCGCCGGTTGGAGGCGTTGCCACATGCGTGTGCTGCTGTCCACGGTCGGACGCTACGCACCCGTCGCGGTGCTCGCGGGCATCCAGCTCGCGGTCATAGCCCTGGCGCCCTCGGTGGCGCCGGCCAGCGCGGCCGGGGGCGCCGCTCCGGCGGCCAGCAGTGCGGGCACCGGCACCGGCGGCACCAGCTCCACCTACGGGGGAGCGGCCGCGGGTGGGGCGGCGGCGGGCACAACCGGGACCAGCGGCGCCGCCTCAGGCGCGGCCGCCGCGGCGGCGGCCAAGGCGGGCACCACCGCGTCCGGTCCGCCCGCCGCCAGCGGCGACACCTCGCACTGCGACGGCGGCCGCGAGTTCGCCGCCTCGGTGGCCTGGTTCGCGCCGCCCTGCGTGGCCGGCACGCCGGGCGGCGTCGACCCCACCAACGGCGGCGCCACCTACCGCTCGGGAGTCACCGCCGACAGGATCGAGATCGTCGACTACATCACCAACTACGGCGCCGAGATCAACGCCATCCTGCAGGCGCAGCACCAGCTGGTCACCGCCGAGGAGGGCAAGAAGTTCGACGCGGCGATGCAGACCTTCCTCAACAAGAACTTCGTTCTCTGGGGCCGCAAGATCCACATCGACACCGTCGCCGGGCAGTGCAACTACCAGGACGACAACTGCATCATCCCGGAGCTGCAGGGGGTGATCAAGACCTACCACCCGTACATGATGTTCTGGTTCACCACGGTCTGCCCCGAGTGCTTCGCGTACATCGCCAGCCAGGGTGTCATCGCCGTCGGCGGCCTGGGCTTCAGCGGCGAGTTCGCCAAGGAGAACGCGCCCTTCTACTACTCGGCGACGGCGTCGTCGACGCTCATCGAGGAGGCCTTCGCGGAGTGGTGGTGCTCGAGCATGTCGAGCGTCAACTCCAGCCGCACCGTCACCTACACCGGCAACCAGAACGGCAACCAGAAGTTCAACGGGCAGAAACGCGTGCTCGGCTTCATCTCACCCAACAAGCCGGACAACGAGAACACCATCACCGACTACCTGTGGCCGCGATTGCAGCAGCTCTGCGGCGAGAACCCCAACACCTTCCACCACTACTGGTACGCGCAGGACATCAACACCGCGGCGCAGCAGGTGCAGGCCGGCAACGCGCAGATGGACACGCCGACCAACCCGGCCACCTCGGTGGTCTGCATCTGCGACATCGTCGCCCCGGAGTTCACCTACCAGGGCGAGGAGAACAACAACTACTGGCCGGAGAACCTCATCGCCGACGTGCAGGGCATGGGGCAGGACGCCTCGGCGCAGCCCTACGACGCCACCTTCTCCTGTCCCAGCGGCAACTCCAGCACACCGTGCGCCTTCGACGACGCGCTCGGCGTCACCAACGGTGACACGCCCGAGGACCAGAACAACGACCCGGGCACGCGCATCTGGCATCTCGGCGGCGGCAGCGGGGCGCTGCCCTCCGACTCGCAGGGCGACCAGCTGAGCGGCATCCTGGCCAGCGAGCTGGCTCAGCAGTGGGTGATGATGAGCACGCTCATCGAGAACGCGGGGCCGCGGCTCGACCCCTGGTCGATGCAGAAGCTGGCCCTGCAGATCCCCGCGGTGAGCGGGGGTGACCACCCGACGCTGCAGTTCAGCGCCGACGACTGGCACTGGACGCGCAGCGTGCGCGTGGTCTGGTGGGACCCGCACCGTCCCTCGCCCTACAACAAGCAGCCCGGTACCTGGGTGACCTGGCCCAGCAAGGGAACCTGGTTCACCCTCAGCCACTTCCCCGACGAGCCCAACGGCCCGGCGGGCATCCCGGCGGCGAGGGAGCGCACATCGTGATGTCAATGGCGTTGCAGCGGCTGGAGCCGCTGCAGCAGCGGGCGCAGGGCATCCTCGACACACCCGCGCTGCGTCCCAAGGCGGTGCGCCGCATCCTGCTCGGCCTCGCCTTCCTACTCGTCTTCCAACCCACCTTCCATCTCACCGCCGGCAACTACGTCAACGGCCTCACCCTGGGCGCCCTCTACGGCGTCATGGCGGTGGGCATCATCCTCATCTACCGCAGCCTGTGCGTGGTCAACTTCGCCGCGGCGGCGCTGGGCGCGGTGCCCGCCATCCTCGCCTTCATGGCGGACATCCGCGGCTGGCTCAACTTCTTCGCGGCGCTGCCCATCGCCATCATCGGTGGTGCGCTCGCCGGCGTGCTCACCGACGTGGTGGTGATGCGCCGCTTCGCGCGCGGCTCGCGTCTGATCGCCACCGTGGCCACCATCGGCGTGGCCCAGAGCTTCGCCATCCTGGCCTTCTTCATCCCGCTCTGGATGGGGCAGAACGCCGACACGGTGTCCTACGTGCCGACGCCGTGGTCGGCGTGGCGCATCAACGACGGGCGTGGCGCACCCATCCTCACCGGCGACCAGCTCTTCGCGCTGGCCTCGGTCTTCGCCGCCTCCACCGCGGTGTGGGCCTTCCTGCGCTACAGCCGCATCGGCATCGCGCTGCGCGCCGCCTCGGAGAACGCCGACCGCGCGGGACTGCTCGGCATCCCGGTGCGCCGCGTGCAGACGGTGGCCTGGGGCCTGGCCGGTGCGCTGGCCGCGCTGGCCATCTACGGGCAGGGCCCGCTCATCGGTGTGCCGCGCGACACAACCCTCGGCTTCGACACATTGCTCTACGGGTTGACCGCCGCGGTCATCGCCGGCATGGAGGGCATCTGGACCGCCATCGCCTCCGGGCTGGTCATCGGCCTGGTCATCTTCGGCTCGGTCTCCAACTTCGGCGACAGCGACCTGGCCTCGGCATTGATGCTGGTGCTCATCCTCGGCGCGCTGCTGCTGCGGCGCAACCGGCTTGCCCGCGCCTACAGCACCGGCGTGGCCACCTGGCGCGAGGTGAAGATGTTCCGCCGGGTGCCCGCGCAGCTGGCGCGGCTGCCCGAGGTGTGGGGCGCCAAGCTGGGCATCGGCGTGGCGCTGCTGGCGCTCATGCTGCTGTTGCCGCTCAGGATCGTCGGCGCCGGAGACGTGCCGCTGCTGACCCTGCTGCCGCTCTACGGCATCATCGCCGTCTCGCTGGTGGTGCTCACCGGCTGGGCGGGGCAGATCTCGCTGGGGCAGTTCGGCATCGTGGGCATGGCCGCCGGCATCTCCGGCGGACTTGTGGCCAACCATGGCATCGACTTCTTCTTCGCGCTGGGCATCGCCATGCTGGTCGGCGCCGCCTCGGCGGTGATCATCGGCCTGCCCGCGCTGCGCATCCAGGGCCTCTACCTAGCCGCCACCACGCTGGCCTTCGGCTACGTGGTGCCCAACTTCATGCTCAACAACCACTACTTCATCGGCGCCCACATCATGCCCATCGGCTACGCCTCGCCGATCAAGCGGCCGCTGCTCTACGGGCGCTTCGACCTCAACGACGACACCGTGTTCTACCTGGTCTGCCTGGGGCTGCTGGTGCTGGCCATGGCCGCGGCGCTCTCCTTCCGCCGCTTCCGCAGCGGCCGCATCCTGCTGGCCGCGCGCGACAACCAGCGCGCCGCCATGGCCTACGGCATCCAGGTGACGCGCGCGCGGCTGGCCGCCTTCGCGGTGTCGGGCGCCATCGCCGGCATGGCGGGGGCGATGATCCCCTACGCGCACCACACCGTCATCCCCGAGGACTACGGGCCGCAGTACGGCATCGCCATCTTCCTCGCCGCCGCCATCGGCGGGCTCGGCTCGCTGCCCACCGCGGTGATCGGCACCATGCTGCTGGAGGCCACCGTGGTCTTCGGCCCGCGGCTCTACGAGGTGCTCGGCTACACCTGGTCGGTGGTGCTGCCGCTGCTGGTCACCGGGCCGCTGCTGGTGCTGCAGCTCAGCGTCTATCCCGGCGGCCTGGCCCAGCCGGTGCACGACCTGCGCGACCTCTTCCTGCGCCGGGTGGCGGCGCGACGAGGCATGGAATTGCCATCCATGGTCGCCGACCGCGCCCTGGCCGGCGCGCAGCAGCCCGCCTTCGAGAAGGCGCTCGGCGAGGCGGCGCAGGAGATGGAGCGCTCGCACACGTACGACATCGTCTGTCCCGTCTGCTCCGAGGGCATGAGCCTGCAGCAGGCGGCCACGCATCCGCACCTGCGCGCACCGCAGGAGACGCCCGCGGCCGCGGTCGGAGGTGGCGGCGGATGAGCGCCCCTGTGATCGACCTGCAGCGCTGGCGCACCGAGCTGAAGCGGCGCCTGGAGGCGCGACGGCGCATCAGCGAGGCCACCGAGCCGGGCGCCTACCTGAGCTGCCGCGCGCTCGACGTCGGCTACGCCGGCGTGCAGGTGCTCTTCGGCGTCGACTTCGAGGTCGAGCAGGGCGAGATCGTGGCGCTGCTGGGCACCAACGGCGCCGGCAAGTCGACGCTGCTGCGCGCCATCTCCGGGGTGGTGCATCCCACCTCGGGCGACATCGTCTTCGACGGCCGGGTCATCACCCGCGCCGAACCGCACGAGACCGCGCGCATGGGCATCGTGCACGTCCCCGGCGGGCGTTCGGTGTTCCCCACCATGACGGTCAGCGACCACTTCAAGGCGGCCGGCTGGCTGCTGCCGCGCGACGACGGCGAACTGAGCGCGCGCCGCGACCAGGTGATGGAGCGGTTCCCGCATCTCGCCCGCCGCTGCGACACCATGGCCGGCAACCTCTCCGGCGGCGAGCAGCAGATGCTGGGACTGGGCATGGCCTTCCTGGCCCGGCCCAAGCTGCTGGTCATCGACGAGCTCTCGCTGGGACTGGCGCCGTCAGTCGTCGAGATGCTGCTCGACATGGTGCGCGCCATCCACGCGCAGGGGTCGACCATCGTGCTCGTCGAGCAGTCGGTCAACCTGGCGCTGACCGTCGCCCAGCGCGCCTACTTCATGGAGAAGGGCGAGGTGCGCTTCCAGGGACCCGCCGCGCAGCTGCTGGAACAGCGCGAGCTGCTGCGCTCGGTGTTCCTCGAAGGCGCCGCGGCAGCGCTGCCGGGCAAGGAGCTGACCGGGCGGTCGGAAACAGCCAAGGCGACCACCACCGCCACGGTCACGCCGCGCGATGCCGAAGCATTCACCGGCGAGGAGCTGCCGCTCCTCGAGGTGCGCGACATCACCCGCCGCTTCGGCGGCATCACCGCGGTGGACGGCGTCAGCTTCGCGCTGCGGCCGCACGGCATCCTCGGCTTCATCGGCCCCAACGGCGCGGGCAAGACGACGATCTTCGACATGATCAGCGGCCTGCTCCCCCTCGACGCCGGCCAGATCCTGCTGCGCGGCAGGGAGATCACCCGCTGGTCCGCGCCGCGCCGCGCCATGGCCGGACTGGGCCGCTCCTTCCAGGACGCACAGCTCTTCCCCTCGCTCACCGTCGCCGAGAACCTGGCCATCGGCCTGGAGCGGCACGTCGCGGTGCGCGACCACCTCGCCGCCATGCTGGCGCTGCCCGCCATCCAGGAGTCGGAGCGGCAGGTGGCCTTCGCCGTCGGCGACCTGGTCGACCTCTTCGGGCTGGCCAGCTACCGCGACAAGTTCGTCGGCGAGCTCTCCACGGGGTCGCGGCGCATCGTCGACCTGGCCATGGCGCTGGCCCACGATCCCGACGCGCTGCTGCTCGACGAGCCCTCGTCAGGCATCGCCCAGCGCGAGACCGAGGCGCTGGTGCCGCTGCTGCGCCGGGTGCGCAGCGAGACGGGCTGCGCCATGCTGGTCATCGAGCACGACATGCCGCTGATCACCACGCTCGCCGACGAGCTCATCGCGCTCGACCTCGGCCGCGTCATCGCGCGCGGCCGTCCTGACCAGGTGGTCAACAACCGCGAGGTGGTGCGGGCCTATCTCGGCGGCGACGTCGCCGCCATCCAGCGCTCCGGTGTCCTGGGAGGAATCGCATGAGCACGCGCGCACTGCGACGCGCCGCCTACGCGCCGCTGCTGGCCCTGGTGGTGCTGCTCGCCCTGGGCACGGGGACGACGGCGCGCGCCGCCGACGCCACCCTGGTGCAGTGGGGCTGGTGGACCGAGGCCAACTACCTCAACGGCCAGGACACGCCCGGTACCAACCAGACGCCCGACCTGAACGACGTGCACGTGTCCCTCGGTCCGGTGGTCTTCGACGACCCCAACTCGCTGACCAGCGACAACCCGATCGGCGCGGTGGAGGTCTCCGCCGTGCGCTTCAAGCTGCCCGCGACGGTGCCCTTCGACGTCGACCCGGGAGCGCCGGTGGCCGACGTCAAGCTCACCCCCGATCCCGCCTACAAGCCGGTGGGCTCGCCGGTGATCCTGGCCTGCCGCTCGCTGGTGGGCTGGCATCCCGAGCTGGCCGGCAACTGGAACGACCGCGTCTACTACCAGAGCGGCTGCTCGGTGGGCGCCACCAACGACGGCGGCGCCACCTACCACTTCACCATCCTGGCCAGCCAGCTCACCAGCGGGCAGTACGTCGACGTGGCCATCGCGCCGACGCTCGACCCCCACGCGGCGCCCTTCAAGATGTGGTTCCAGACGCCCACCGCCGACGACCTCACCCTGCTCTCGCTGCCGGTGAGCACCTCCGACTTCGCCTCGATCCCACCGCCGCCGCCCGAGACGCAGCTGGCGCCGCTGACCAGCAGCGGCTACCCGACCACCGCCTTCGCGCCGAGCAGCGCCCCGCCCGCGCCCGCGCCGCAGCAGCCCGCCGCGCCCGCGCCCCAGCCGGCGGTGCCGCAGCTCGCCACCGCGGCCGCGCGTCCCGTCGTCGACACCGCGGCCCGTGTCGTCGCCGGCGTGCTGCTGCTCGCGGTGATCCTGGCCATGATGTCGGCCGCCGGCATGGACATGCAGCGGCTGCTGACGCCCGCCGGCCAGGTCGCCGGTGTGGGGCGCTTCAAGCGGCAGCGGACGGGGACGCCGCTGCCGCTCTGATGCGCTGAGGGAACGCCGCGACGGTCAGACCGTGGCGGCGGCGTGGACGAACTCGACCGACATCGCCTCGTAGAGCGAGATCTGCGGCGGCGCGGAGCCGGCCTGCTCGAAGATGCTGGTGCGCACGTCGGCCAGCGCGTTGCCGCCGGCCTCGCGGGCCTCGGCGGTCTGGTAGACGCCGGTGATCACGGCGTCGCCGCTCTGCCGGTCGACGGCGACGTTGAGGGCCACGAAGCCCGTGACGGTGCGCAGGACGGGCAGCGCCTGGTCGCGCGTCGCCTGGATCATGGCGTCGATCCGCGACGGGTCGGCCTTGCCGCGGATGACCCGGAGGAAGGCCGGCGTCTGCGGCGCGCCGCGACGCTCCAGCAGGGCCACCTCCAGCCGCTGCACCCCGGCCACCTCGCCACCGCCGGCGGCGACGGTCCGGGTGCGGATGCCGGTGGCCGCCTCCTCGCTCGCCTTCAGCGACTCGAGCGAATCCCAGAAGGTGACCGCCTGCCCGTCGCCGCTGGCGCGGTCGACGGCCAGCACCGCGCCTTCGTAGCCCGACAGCTGCCGCACCGCCGGCACGGCGTCCTCCTTGAAGTACCTGACGATGTCGTCGAGCCGATCGGGCGGCGATTGCACACGCGTGATGCGCACGTACATTCCGGTCTCCTCCAACATGGTCGACCGCTGCGGCCAGCACGCGCTGCGCGGCTGGCCTGCGCAGGATAGTCCCGCCCCGGAGCCCTGTACAGACACAGTTTTCGGGGGCCCTGTATGGTGCTCCACGATGGAGGCGCAGCCGCTCCGCCGCAGCCTGCGACTGACCCGTCCGCTCGACCTCGGTCTCACCTTCCGCGGGCTGCGCAACGGGCAGGCCGACCCCACCATGCGCATCGCCGCCTCGACCCTGCTGCGGGCCACGCGCAACCCCGATGGCGCGGTGACGCTGGCGGTGCGCGTCGAGGGGATGCGCGAGGCCGGCGCGGAGGCGTGGGGCCCCGGCGCGGAGCGGGCGCTCGAGGACCTGCCCGCACTGCTCGGCGAGGAGGACGACGACAGCGGGTTCGCGCCGCGCCACCGCGCCGTCGCCGACCTGCGCGTCCGGCTGCGCGGCCTGCGCCTGTACCGCACCGGCGCCGTCTTCGAGGCGCTCTTCCCCACCGTGCTGGCGCAGCGGGTGACCTCGGGCGAGGCGCGTTCCGCGGTGGTGCGGCTGTCGCACCTGCTCGGTGAGCCGGCACCCGGTCCGTACGGACTCCGGCTGCCGCCCCTGCCCGCGCGGCTGGCGGCGCTGCCCAGCTGGGACTACCACCGTCTCGGTGTGGAGCGGCAGCGCGCCGACACGCTGAAGCGCTGCGCCCGCGTGGCCGCGCGACTCGAGGAGGCGGCGGCGATGCCGCCCGAGGCCGCCAGGGCCCGGCTGCGCCTGGTGCCCGGCGTGGGACCATGGACCGCGGCGGAGGTGGCCATCACCGCCCTGGGCGACGCCGACGCCGTGCCGGTCGGCGACTACCACCTGCCCCACGTGGTGAGCTGGGCGCTGGCCGGCGAGCCGCGCGGCAGCGACGAGCGCATGCTCGACCTGCTCGAGCCCTACCGCGGCCACCGGGCCCGGGTGCTGCGCCTCCTGCTCGTCGGTGGCGTACACCAGCCGCGCTTCGGCCCGCGGCGTCCGCTGCGCCGCCTGGCGGCGATCTGACCCCGGCTACACCGGCGCGAGGGCGAACGGCCGGAGCTGTTCGAGCTGCGCGGCCACGGAGAGCAGCAGCGCCTCCGACCCCGGCTTGCCGATGAGCTGCACCGCGAGAGGCAGACCGCCGGAATCGGTGCCCACGGGCACGGCCACGGTGGCGGCGCCGGCCAGGTTCCAGGAGTTGGTGTAGCCCATCCAGCGGGCCACGCCGAGCATGGTCGAGACCCAGCCCTTGCCGCGCCACTTCCCGATGGGCACGGGCGGTGCGGCCAGGATCGGCGTGACCAGCACGTCCCAGCGCAGCAGCCATTCGCGCATCGAGGCGGCGAAGGCGCTCTGCTCCGCCGGCCTCACCGAGCGCTGCGCCCGGCGTCCGCGACGCGCCATGGCGCGGGTGCGGCTCTCCAGCTGCGCGGGGTCGAGTCCCTCGGCGTCCTGGGCGATGCCGGCCACCCAGCGCGAGACGAACTGGGTGGGCAGCATCGGGTAGCGCGGGTCGGCGCGCTGCACGGTGTGCCCGGACGAGGACAGCGCGTCGGCGGTGTCGGCGACGGCGCCGCGCACCTCGCGCGAGACGCGCGCGCCGAACACGGGATGCCGCGTCGAGACGGCGACGCGCAGGCCGCCCGCCGCCGGCGCGGGGTCGCGGTAGGCGGTGGTGCCCGCCATCACGTCGAGCCCGAGCGCCGCGTCGCCGACGCTGCGGGCCAGGCAGCCGAAGGCGCTGAGGCCGTACCAGTGGTCGTCGCGCTCGCCGGGCACCGGCACCAGGCCGGGCGCCGGCTTGACGCCGACCAGCCCGCAGCAGGCGGCCGGGATGCGGATCGAGCCGCCGCCGTCCGAGGCGACGCCGAGCGCGGCCATGCGCGAGGCCACCGCCACCGCGGAGCCGCCGCTCGAGCCGCCCGGCGTTCGCTCCGGGTTCCAGGGATTGCGCGCCGCCTCGTACGCCTCCGGCTCGGTGAAGGGCCAGATGGCCAGCTCGGGCATCACGGTGTGGCCGACGACGACGGCGCCCGCCTCGCGCAGCCGCCGCACCAGCAGGGCGTCCTCGCGCGCGGGTGTGCGCGGCGTGGCGCGCGAGCCGTGGGTGGTCGGCTCGCCGGCCACGTCCACGTTGTCCTTGACCGCCACGGGCACACCGGCCAGCGGCAGCGAGTCGAGGTCGGCGCGGCGGCGCAGCGCCTCGGCGTCGTCGCGGGCGCGCTGCTCGGTGACGCCGACGAAGGCGTGCAGTCGCGGCTGCAGCGCGCCGATGCGGCGCAGCGTGGCCTCGATCAGCTCGACGGGGTCGAGCTCGCGGGCGCGCACCAGGCGGGCCATCTCGGTGGCGGGCAGGCGGGTGAGCGCGTCGTCGTCGCCGGGTGCGGTGGAAGCGGTGTGGTCGGACATGCGCGACACCCTACGTCGACAGCGGTGCGCATGGCCAGGTCCGCGGCACCGCCGCAGTAGACTGGCCCGCCATGACAGGGCCGACCCCGGCCCCGGACGCCCCGGCGCTGCGCTGGGGCAGACGCGCGGCCGGCCTGGTCTTCGTCGCCCTGGCCACCGCGCTGATCTGGGGACCGCACACCGGCTGGGTGTATCCCGAGTGGCAGCAGTACGCGTTCGACGCCGGCACGCACGGCGGCGGCGCCAGCGAGGTGGCGCACGCCTACACGCACAGCTTCCTCGGCTGGTACCGGCCCACCTCGTTCTTCCTGGCGCCGTACCTGCTCCGCGTCGACTACTTCAACCCCACCGACATGTGGGTGGTCAACCTGGTCTTCCTGGGACTGGTCGGCGCAGCACTCTGCCTGCTGCTGCCGCGGCCGCGCCTGGGCGCGATGGTGGTGGCCGGCGTCTTCGTGGTGGGATCGAGCGTGCTCTTCTACGTACCCTATGCGCCGCAGCTGGACAGCCTCTACGTCCTCTTCTCCATCGCCTTCGTGGCGCTGGCGCTGCGGCTCAATGCGGGTGTGACGCTCGGTGTGGGTCTGCGCGCGCTGCTGTGGTTGGGATTGCTGGTGGCCTGGTTCCTGGCGGTGACCAGCAAGGAGATCGCCGTCGCGGTGCCGCTGGTGGCCCTCGCCTTCCTGCTCATGCAGCCGGCGCGGTTGACTCGCGCAGCCGTGTGGCGCGCGCTGCGCATCACGGTGCCGTTCCTGCTCATGTCCGCGGTGTACGCCGCCGCCTACGTGCACGCGAGCCTGCAGAGCGGCAACCTCGATCCCAACCACACCGCGCGGCCGGGACTCGCCAAGCTGCACTCGGTTCGCGACATGCTGTTCTGGGGACTCGGCTTCAGGGCGCCGGGCAGCCAGCGTCCCAACTGGCAGTTCCAGTTCGACCGCTGGTTCACCCTGCTGGCGCTGCTCGCCCTGGCCGCGGGCGTGGCGGGGCTTCTGATCGCGTGCCGGCGCGTCGGGGCGCGCCGCATCGTGCTCTTCGTGCTCACCTACCTGGGGCTGGCCGGTGTGGTCGGGCTCTTCGGCAGCCTGCCGTACCACGCGTTTCCCCTGGTGGCGCTGGTCGGTGTGGGCCTCGTCTACGTGCTCACCGCGGCGCTGCAGGAGCTCGAAGGGCGCGGCGCGCGACTCGCGCTGCTCGCGGAGGTGTGCCTGGTCGCGGTGGCGCTGGCGCAGGTCGCCGTGGCCCGGCACGTGGCCACGAGGTCCGTCGACGAGGGGCCGCAGACCGCCTTCCTGCGCGCCTCGACGGAGCTGCTCGAAGGCCATGACCTCGACGCGGTGCGCGCCGCACGCGACCCGCTGCTGGTCTTCGAGGACTGCCTCGGCATGGCCTCCGACCCGCTCCACTACTTCGCGCGCGCGTCGAGCGGCACGCAGCTCGTCGTGCCCAACCTCACCGCCGCCGCTGCATCCAGCGTGAACGCGGCGACGGCCGCCGCGACGTCCGCGCATCGCCCGGTGTTCGTGGCGCGCTGCACCGGCCACGCCGACCCCTGGTACACCGTCACCGAGTCGCCGCCGGGCTAGGTCGAGGCCGCCTGCTGTGTACGGCGCCGCGCGCGGGCCGGGCCGGCCGCCTTCTCGCCGTTGAGCGCCGCCACCTTCTCCGCGAACAGCGGTAACGCGAGCACGAAGCAGCTCCCCTCCGGGCCGGTGCGCTCCAGGTCCAACCCGCCGCCCTGCTCGGCCGCCAGCTCGCGGCTGATGTAGAGCCCCAGCCCCGTGCCCGGCAGCGGCCCCAGCGCGGGATGGTCGAAGCGCACGAAGCGCTCGAAGATCTGCTCCTGCATCTCCTCGGGCACGCCCGGACCGTTGTCGTGCACGCGCACCTCGGCCTGCTCGTCGATGCGCACCTCCAGCCGCACGCAGGGCGGACCCGCCGTGTAGGTCAGCGCGTTGTTGACGAGGTTGTCCAGAATCCGGGCGACGTGGTCGGGGTCGGCCTCCACCGTGACCGGGTCGGGGCCGGGCACCACCTCGATGACGCCGGCGCCGAGGTCGACGCGCGGCCGGGCCCGGTCGGCGGCGGCGACCACCGCGTCGCGCAGGTCGAAGCTCTGCGCCTTGGCCAGCAGGCGGCCGTCCTCGGCGCGCGCGGCCATGAGCAGGTCGTCAACCAGCGCGGTCAGCTCGTCGAGCTTCATGCTGAGCACCTCGAGCGGCCGCGCGAAGGCGGGCGGCGGCGCGCCCAGGGTGCCGTCGGAGAGCATCGAGGCGTAGCCGCGCACCACGGTGAGCGGGGTGCGCAGCTCGTGGGCGGCGAGGTTGAGGAACTGGCTCTTGCTGCGGCTCGATCCCTCCGCCTCGCTGAAGAGCTGCGCGTTGCGCAGGGCGACGACGGCCACGTTGCCGATCAGCCGCAGCATCTCCACCGCGTCCTCGCCGAAGCCGATGGGTTCGCGGCGGCCGAGCAGCAGCACCGCGGAGGCGGTCTCGCCGCCGGCCAGCGGCAGCACCGCGACGCTGCGCGCCTCACCGCCCCAGGCGCGCGCGGCCGCGGGCAGCATCTCGGCGTCGAAGGGCGCGGCCACCACCAGGCGCTGCTCGGCGAGCGCCTGCACCAGCAGCGGCTGCGCCTCCACCGGCTCCATCTCGTCGAAGCCCAGCTCCCCGGTGAGGTCGTGGCTGTGGCGCACCACCATGCGCCGGGTGTCGATCTGCAGCAGCGTTCCCCACTGCGCCGACACCGTGGCCGCGGCGCGGCGCAGCAGGCGGCCGAGCACCTCCGCGGGGTCGAGGGTTGCGGCCAGGTCCGTCACCATCTCGACGCCCACGCCGAGCCGCTCGTTGAGGGCCGCGTTGAGACGGCGCACCTGCTGCTCCGCCTGGTGCCGCTCGGTGACGTCGCGCAGGATCACCGACCAGATCGACTGCTCGCCGTCCGGGGTGCGGGCCACGCTGACCTCGGCGGGGAACTCGCTGCCGTCGGCGCGCCGGCCGTGCACCTCGCGGCGCGTCCACGACGCGGCGCCCTCGCCGGCGCCGAGCAGCCCGCTGACGTCCTCGACGATCAGCTCGCCGAGGCGCGCCCCGATGGTGGCGCCGGCGGAACGCCCGAAGGCCTGCTCCGCCGCCTTGTTGAAGAGGATCACCCGCTGCTCGGAGTCGACGGCCAGGATGGCGTCGCCGGCGATGTCGAGGATGGTGGCGAAGCGCGCCTCGGCGCGGCGCCGGCCGCTCTCCGCGCGCTCCAGGCGGCGGTGGTGTTCCAGGGCTTCGAGCCGGCGCAGGCGCTCCGCCTGGCGGCGGATCTCCTCCGACTTGTGGTGCAGGTCGACGAACACCGCCACCTTGTTGCGCAGCACGTCGGGCGCGATCGGCGAGAAGACGAAGTCCACCGCGCCCAGCGCGTAGCCGCGCGCCATCTCCGCCTCCGCCTCGCCGAAGGCGGTGACGAAGATGATCGGGGTGCGCTCCGAGGCGCGCCGCTGGCGGATCAGCGCCGCGGTGTCGAAGCCGTCGAGGTCGGCCATGCGCACGTCGAGCAGGATGACCGCGAAGTCCTCGCGCAGCAGCCTGCGCAGCGCGGCGCGGCCGGAGTCGGCGCACACCGTGCGCACGCCGAGTGGTGCCAGCAGCGCTTCCAGGGCCAGCAGCTTGTTGGGGTTGTCGTCGACGATCAGCACGCTGGCCACGCCGGTGTGCGGCGCGCCTGCGGGGCTCAGCGGTTCAGCCATACGCGCAGCAGCGAGAGGATGGATTCGGCGGCGACCGGCTTGGCGATGTAGTCGGAGGCGCCCGCCTCCAGGCAGCGTTCGCGATCGCCCTTCATGGCCTTGGCGGTGACGGCGATGATGGGCAGGTCGGTGTAGGCCGGCATAAGGCGGATCGACTGCATGGTCTCGTAGCCGTCCATCTCCGGCATCATCACGTCGACCAGGGCCACGTCGACCGCGGCCCCCGATTCGAGCAGGGCCAGCGCGTCGCGGCCGCTCTCGGCGGAGACCACCTCGAAACCGTGGCGCTCCAGGAGCGCGGTCAGGGCGAAGATGTTGCGGACGTCGTCGTCCACAACCAGGGCTCGCTTGCCGGCCATGCCCAGGTCGGGCGGCGGCGCGCCCGGGCCCGCACCCGCGCCCGCGGCGACGCCGGCCTCGGCGGGCACGCGGTCGATGAGCCGGCTCACCGCATGGAGCAGCAGCTCCGGCGAGTTGACCTCGGCGAGCTGGACCGTGCGCGCGGCGCGGCGCAGGCGTGTCTCCTGGCGCTTGCTCAGCTCCCCGGAGGTGTAGGCGACCACGGGCACGCTGCGCAGCGCGGCGTCGTCCTTCATGGCTTCGAGCATCGACAGGCCGCTGGAGTTGGCGCCCAGGTCGAGCACCACGCAGTCGAAGCGCTGCGCCCGCATCGCGGCCAGCGCCTCGTCCTCGGCGCCCACGGCGAGCACCTCGGTCCGCCCCGACTGCAGCAGCTCGGCGATGGCCTGCCGCTGGGCGGCATCGGCTTCGATGATGAGCAGGTGCTTGAGGCGCTGGGTGATGCCCTCCTCGATGCGCGCGAACAGGCCCTGCAGCTCGTCGCGCTGCGCCGGCTTGGTCAGCACCGTCGAGGCGCCGTGGCGCGCGCCGCGGCCGGGCTCGTCCTGCACCGACACGATGTGCACCGGCACGCCCTGCGTGGTGGGATCGTGCTGCAGCTGGTCGAGGATGGTCCAGCCGCTCATGTCGTCGAGCAGGATGTCGAGGGTCACCGCGTCGACGCCGTACTCGCGGGCGAGCTGCAGCGCCTCGCTGCCGTGCGCCGCCACCACCGCCTTGAGCCGGCGTTCGTGGGCCAGCTCGACGAGCACCCGCGCGAAGTTGGGGTCGTCCTCGACGATGAGCACCACGCGGTCGCCGGGCTGCACGGTGTAGCGGTCGTCGCGCACCATGGTGGCCAGCGAGCCCAGCACGGCGGGAATGTTGCCGTTGCCGTTGTCGCCGTTGTGCCCGTTGCCGTCGTGCGCCCGGGCGCCCGCCTCGACGAGCGTGGTCGGCGCCGCGGGCGGCGTGGCGGGAGCGGTGATCAGCGGCTGCGGCGTGCCGACCAGGGTGGCCTGTGAGCCGCGGCCCACCGGCAGGTAGACGGTGAAGGTGCTGCCGCTGCCCACCTCGCTCTGCAGCACGATCTCGCCGTCGAGCAGGCGCACCAGCTCGCGGCTGATGGACAGCCCCAGCCCGGTGCCGCCGTAGCGCCGGCTGGTGGTGCCGTCGGCCTGCTGGAAGGCCTCGAAGATGTGGCGCTGCTTGTCCGGCGGGATGCCGATGCCGGTGTCGCGCACCTCGATGGCGACCACGTGCGTCGCCGACGCCAATGCAGCCTGGTCGCTGCTCCAGCCGGTCGCCGCCGGACGGATGCGCAGGCTGACGCCGCCCTGCTCGGTGAACTTGAAGGCGTTGCTCAGCAGGTTGCGCAGGATCTGCTGCAGCCGCTTGGGATCGGTGAGGATGGTGTCCGGCAGGCCCGGTTCGAGGTCGACGGTGAAGTCGAGGCCGCGCGCCTCGGAGACGTGGCGGAAGGTGCGCTCGACGAAGTCGCGCACGTCGCTGAAGCGCTCCGGCGTGATGTCGAGGGCGACCGTGCCCGACTCGATCTTGGAGAGGTCGAGGATGTCGTTGATGAGGTTGAGCAGGTCGTTGCCCGAGGCGCGGATGATGCCGGCGTATTCGACCTGCTTGGGCGAGAGGTTCTGCTCCGGGTTGTCGGCGAGCTGCTGGGCCAGGATCAGCAGGCTGTTGAGCGGCGTGCGCAGCTCGTGCGACATGTTGGCCAGGAACTCGGACTTGTACTTGGAGGTGATGGCCAGCTGGTTGGCCTTCTCCTCCAGGGAGCGCCGCGCCTCCTCCACCTCGGCGTTCTTGCGCTCCACCTCGGCGTTCTGCTCGGCGAGCAGGCGCGCCTTCTCGGCCAGCTCGTCGTTGGTCTGCTGCAGCTCGTCCTGCTGGCTCTGCAGCTCGTGGGCGAGCTGCTGCGACTGCTCCAGCAGCGCCTCGGTGCGCATCGTCGCCTCGATGGTGTTGATGACGATGCCGATCGACTCCATGAGCTGGTCGAGGAAGTCGAGGTGGACGTCGCCGAAGCGCTGGAACGAGGCCAGCTCCAGCACCGCGCGCACCGAGCCCTCGAAGACGACGGGCAGCGACACGATGTTGAGCGGCTTGGCCTCACCGAGTCCCGAGCTGATCCTGATGTAGTCGTCGGGGACCTCGGTGAGCAGGATGCGCTCCTTCTCCATGGCGCACTGCCCGACCAGTCCCTCGCCGAGCTTGAACTCCTGGGAGAGGTGCTTGCGCTCCTTGTAGCCGTAGCCCGCCTGGAAGCGCAGGCGGCTGCCGTCGCCGGTCTCCATGGTGTACATGACGCCGTGCTGCGCGCCGACCAGCGGGGCCAGCTCGCTGAGGATGAGGCGCGACACGGTGAGCAGGTCCCGCTCGCCCTGCAGCATGCGGGTGAAGCGGGCCAGGTTGGTCTTCAGCCAGTCCTGCTCGGTGTTCTTCTGCGTGGTCTCGCGCAGGTTGCGGATCATGGCGTTGACGTTGTCCTTGAGGACCGCGACCTCGCCGCTGGCCTCGACGTTGATCGACCGGGTGAGGTCGCCCTCGGTGACCGCGATGGCCACGTCGGCCATGGCGCGCACCTGGTTGGTCAGCGTCGCCGAGAGCTGGTTGACGTTGTCGGTGAGGTCGCGCCAGGTGCCCGCGGCGCCCGGCACCTCCGCCTGGCCGCCCAGCTTGCCTTCGACGCCGACCTCGCGGGCCACCGTGGTGACCTGCTCCGCGAACGTGGCCAGCGTGTCGGTCATGTTGTTGATGGTGTCGGCGAGGGCGGCGATCTCGCCCTTGGCCTCCACCGCGAGGCGCCGCTTCAGGTCGCCGTTGGCGACCGCGGTGACGACGAAGGCGATGCCGCGCACCTGGTCGGTGAGGTTGCCCGCCATCATGTTGACGTTGTCGGTGAGGTCGCGCCAGGTGCCCGCCGCGCCGGGCACCCCGGCCTGGCCGCCCAGCTTGCCCTCGCTGCCGACCTCGCGCGCGACGCGCGTCACCTCGGATGCGAAGTTGTTGAGCTGGTCGACCATGGTGTTGATGGTGTTCTTCAGCTCCAGGATCTCGCCACGCACGTCGACGGTGATCTTCTTGCTCAGGTCGCCATTCGCGACCGCGGTGGTGACCTCGGCGATGTTGCGCACCTGGCCGGTGAGGTTGGAGGCCATGAAGTTGACGTTGTCGGTCAGGTCCTTCCAGACACCGGCGACGCCGCGCACCTGCGCCTGGCCACCCAGCTTGCCTTCGGAACCGACTTCGCGCGCCACGCGCGTGACCTCGCCGGCGAAGTCGTTGAGCTGGTCCACCATGGTGTTGATGGTGTTCTTCAGCTCCAGGATCTCGCCGCGCACGTCGACGGTGATCTTCTTGCTCAGGTCGCCCGTCGCCACGGC
>Ga0207699_10000134_pt1 | contig 50258 bp, 40 predicted proteins | sample LARL51metaG_FD_184344 | JGI IMG/M metagenome (GOLD analysis project Ga0207699, IMG submission 184344) | Corn, switchgrass and miscanthus rhizosphere microbial communities from Kellogg Biological Station, Michigan, USA - LAR L5-1 metaG... | ecosystem: Host-associated > Plants > Roots >...
GCAGGGGTGTGCCTCGCCCCCACCCCAAGGCGGACCCCTCGTCCAGCCCCCGAGCCCCCCGGCCCCCCGGCCCCCCGAGCCCCCCCACCCGGCCTCTTGACCTCCTCCGTCGCCACGAGAGAAAATCATCGCCGTTGCTCGATCCATCTGTCTGAAGTCCTGGGGACACTCGGCGCTTTATTTTTTCATGCCCCGCGTGAAAGCTTTACCTTTCACGACGGGCAAGCACCTTCGACCCGCGACCCGGCCGCCGGCGGTCGCCGACCTGCTCTCACGAGCAAGGAGCTCTGCCATGGCATGCCGCCCCAGGAACTCGTGGCTCCCCTGTCTCATCGCGGCCGTCGTCCTCGCGCTGCCGGCGCGCGCGGCCTCGGCCCCGCCCGACCTCGCGGTCGCCGACCCGACCCAGCGGGAGCTCTTCGACCAGCTCTTCCTCGAGGCCAGGGGACCGCAGCCGTCCTTCGCGCGCGACCTCCTGCCGGGGCGCGCCGACGAGCATCTCTCGTGGTTCCCGCTGCAGTACCTGGTCCCTCTCGCCAACAGCGGCACGGCGTCGGCCCCCATCCCCGGCTACCCGATCACCAACGCGGGAGTGATCCAGACGCCGCCGATCACCCTGGGCCTGACGCAGGGCACGGGGACCGCGGCCGCGGCCCTGGGACTCTCGGGGAGCGCCTGCTACCTGGCCGAGGGCAACACCGACAACCTCGCGGCCTACTCCGTGGACTTGGCGACCAGCCTGTTCTCCAACGTGTCCGGGGCGCCGTTCCCATCCGACGGCAATCCGAACGGCATCGTCGTCGAGCCGAGCGGCCGGTTCGTCTACGTGGCCAACGGCGACAGCCAGACCGTGACCGAGTACTCGATCAACGTCGCGACCCAGGCCCTGACGAAGATCGGCACGATGCCGACGGCCGCGACCCACCCGCACGCGATCAACGCGACGCGGCAGTGCGTCTTCGTCGCCAACCTGGTCGACGGCGGCTACGAGGTCTTCGCGATCAACCAGGCCAACGGCACTCTCGGCAGCGTCCCGGGATCGCCGTTCGGCGCCAACCAGGCGTCCGCCATCGCGCGCACGCCGGACGGCAACTTCGTCTACTTCAGCGTCGTGACGGCGGCCGGCGAGATCGACGGCTTCTTCGTCGACCCGAAGACCTGCGCCCTCACCCCGGTCCCCGGCTCGCCCTTCACCGGCCCCGGGTTCGGCGTGCTGAAGGCCAACGCCGACGTGCCCGCCCTGTACTCGGCGGGGACCGGCGCCGTGCAAGCCTTCGCGATCGACCCGGCCACCGGCAGCCTGTCGTCGCTGGGAGCGGCGAAGACCATCGGCTCCGATCTCGACACGGGCGCCATGGTCGTCGGCCCGAAGGGCTTCTTCCTCTACCTGTCGGACCAGGCCAATCAGCACCTGCGCTCCATCTCCCTCGACCCCGCCACCGGCGCCCTGAAGACGGTCGGCGCGCCGGTCGACGGGCCGGCGGACGTGCAGTCGATGCTGCTGATCAACGAGAACGGCGGCCAGCTCATCGGCAAGGGGATCGCGCAGACCCGCACCGAGCGCGTCCTCGGCGGCGCGCCGCCGTACACGTTCAAGATGATCGGCGGCTCCCTGCCGGCGGGCCTGAGCTTCGCCGCGGGGACCGGCGCGATCACCGGCACGCCGACGACGCTCGGCCAGAAGAGCTTCGAGGTGCTGATCACCGATGCGGTCGGCGCCACGACGTCCGGGGTCCGCTCCCTCGACGTCGTGCAACCGCCCGCCGTGCCCGCGGCCCCCAGCAACCTGACCGCGGCCGCGACCTCGCCCACCCAGGTCACGCTCACCTGGCAGGACAACGCCAGCCAGACCGCGGCCTTCCACATCTCGCTCTCCCAGGACGGCGGACCGTTCCTCGAGGTCCAGGCCGCGCGGCCGCAGGCGACGAGCGCGGTCGTCACCGGGCTGTCTCCCGCCACCAGCTACACCTTCCGCATCCGGGCCGCGAACGCCGGCGGCGGCGCCACCGACACGACCACCGCCACGGTGACCACCCCCGCGCTCTCGCCGGCCGGCTGCACGTCGAGTGCGAACGGCCAATGCCTGCTCGGCGGCAGGTTCCTGCTCGAGGCCATCTACCAGGATTCGCACGGCAACGCCGGGCTGGCGAACGTGGTCTCGATCACCCCGGACACCGCTTACCTTTGGTTCTTCAGCTCGACGAACGTCGAGGCGGTGGTCAAGGTCCTCGACGGCTGCGGCCTCGGCGGGCACTTCTGGGTCTTCGCCGGGGGCCTCACCAACGTCCACGTCATCCTGCGCCTGACCGACACCCACACCGGCGCGGTGCGCTACTACGAGGGCCCCTTCGGGCCGCCCTTCACCCCGATCCAGGACACCGCGGCCTTCGGCACCTGCGCCTTCGCGAAGGCGGCCCCGGACACGCCGGCGCCGGCGACCACGGCGGCCGCGATGGCGGCCGCGACGGCCCTCCGGCAGCGCGCGATCGCCGACGTCGAAGCCCGCCTGCGGACCGCGACGGCGGCGGCGGCGGCGGCGAAGCCCCCAGCGCGCGCCGAGGAGCCGGGCGCGATCACTGGCTGCACACAGACCGCGACGGCGCTCTGCTTGAACGACAACCGCTTCCGCGTCCAGGCCACCTTCGACGCCGGCCACGGCAACAGCGGCACCGCCCAGGTCGGTCAGCTCACCTCCGACACCGGTTATCTCTGGTTCTTCAGCGCCAGCAACGTCGAGGCGATCATCAAAGTCCTGAACGGCTGCGCCCTTAGCAGCACCTACTGGGTCTTCGCCGGCGGCCTGACGAACGTCGAGGTCACGATCACCGTCACCGACACCCTGACCGGCCTGTCGCACCAGTACGTCAGCCCGGCCCAGACGACCTTCGAGCCGATCCAGGACACGTCGACGTTCAAGACCTGTCCCTGACGGTCGACCCGCCCGGGTGCGAGGGGGGTGGCGGGGGCTGCCCCCCCTGCCGCCCCTTTGGACGAGGGGTCGTGGCTCCCCTGCGTCCCTATGGACGAGGGGTTGGGAAGGAACCGACCTTGGGAGGGAGAGGGACCCCTCGTCCATAGGGACGCAGGGGAGCCACGACCCCTCGTCCCGGTCGCGCCCTACTTCGTCCCGAGGTCCACGTCGAGGTCGCGGTCGAGGCGGGCGAGGAGGGCGCGGTCCTCGCGCCAGCCGGGCTCGAGGCGGACTTGCAGATCGAGGAAGACGCGGCGGCCGAGGAAGTCCTCGAGGTCCTGGCGGGCGGCGGTGCCGATGGCCTTGATCATCTGGCCATGGCGCCCGACCAGGATCTTCTTCTGGCCCGGCCGCTCGACGAGGATCGAGGCGTAGAGCACCAGCAGGCCGCGTTCCTCCTCCTCCTCCCAACGCTCGATCAGCACCGCGGTGGCGAACGGCAGCTCCTCGCGCGTCGCGGCGAGCACCTTCTCGCGGATGCGCTCGGCGGCGAGGAAGCGCTCGGGGTGGACCGTCAGCAGCTCCGGGTCGTAGAGCGGCGGCCCCTCCGGCAGCAGCGGCCAGAGGGCCGCGAGCAGGCGGTCGCAGCCGTCGCCCGTGGCGGCGCTGATCGGCACGACCTCGGCGAAGAGGCCGCTCCGCGCGTAGCGGTCGATCATCGGCAGCAGGTCCGGCTTGCGCACCTTGTCGATCTTGTTGAGGGCCACGAGGCAGCTATCGCGGGGCGCGCGGGACTGCCGCACGAGGTCGAGCACGTAGGCGTCGCCGGAGCCGAAGGACTCGGCGGCGTCGACCAGCAGGCAGCGCGCGTCGGCGTCGGCGATCGCGTCCAGTGCATGGCGCACCATCTGCTGGTTCATGCGATGCAGCGGCCGGTGGATGCCCGGCGTGTCGTAGAAGACCATCTGGCCGTGCTCGTCGGTGAGGATGCCCACCAGCCGGTGCCGCGTCGTCTGCGGCTTGTCGGAGACGATCGCCACCTTCTCCGCCAGCAGGCGGTTCATCAGCGTCGACTTGCCCGCGTTCGGCCGTCCCACCAGCGCCACGCTGCCGGCGCGCCTGCCCGGGCCGGCCGCCTCGTCCGCGGCGGCGGTGCCGGCCGCGCCGGCCGCCCCGCCCGCGGCATCGGCGTCGCCGCCACCGTGGGCCGCGGGCCGCTTCATGCCTGCCGCTCCTCCGCGGCGGGCGGCTCCTCGTCGGCGGGCGGGACGCGCTCGACCCGCAGCGTCTTGATCCGGCGGTTGGCGACCTCCTCGACGGTGAAGCGCAGCCCGTGCCGCTCGACCGTCTCGCCGGGCTCGGGCACGTCGCCCAGGGCGCCCAGGATGAGGCCGCCGACCGTCTCCACCTCGGCGTCCTCGATCTCCACCCCGAACAGCTCCTCGAGCGCCTCGAGATGGGCGCGGCCGTCGAGCCGCCAGGAGCCGTCGCCCATGGGCGTCCGCTCGGCGGCCTGGCCGTCCTCGGGCTCGTCGCTGATCTCGCCGACGATCTCCTCGACCAGGTCCTCGACCGTCACCATGCCGGCGGTGCCGCCGTACTCGTCGACCACGATCGCCACCTGCTGGAAGCGCGTCTGCAGCTCCTTGAGCAGCTCGGCCAGCGGCTTGGTCTCGGGGACGAAGAGCGGCGGCTTCAGCAGCTCCCGGACCTGGGCGGGCGACGGCGGCGACGGCTCGCGCAGCGCCTTCAGCACGTCGCGGATGTGCAGCACGCCGACGATGTGGTCGATCGACTCCTGGTAGAGCGGGATGCGGGTGTGGCCGGACTCGACGAAGCGCTCGGCGAGCGCGTCGAGCGTCGAGTCGACCGGCGCGCAGACCATGTCGATGCGCGGCGTCATCACGCTGCGCGCCTGGGTCTCGGGGAAGTCGACGATGTTGGAGAGCCACTCCCCCTGCTCGGGCTCGATGATGCCCTCCCGGGTGCCGACGTCGATGAACGCCTCGATCTCCTCGTGCGACGCCGCGTCGTCCTCCTCGTCCTCCTCCACCCGCTCCGGGCGCGGGCCCCGCACCCGCGCGGTGAGCCCGGCGGCGCGGGAGATCAGCGCCACCGGCGGCAGCAGGACGAGCAGCGCCAGCCGGTAGCAGATCGTCAGCACGCGCAGCGCCCGCTCGCGCTCGCGCCCGATCAGCGCCCGGTTGACGACCTCGACCGCCGCCAGGAGCAGGGCGACGGCGCCGAGCGACCAGGTCCGCGGCTGGGCCAGACCAACGGCCCCGAGCAGCGCCGCGGTGGCGACGTAGAAGCCGATCGCCAGCAGCCGGCTGCCGAGCGAGAGCAGCGAGCGGAAGGCGCCGAAGCGGAGCGGCTGGTCGTAGAGCGCCCGCAGCCTGCCGCCCGCCTCCTCGGCCCAGTGGCTCAGGCGGATCGGCCCGCTGCGCTCGAGCAGCGCCGACAGCACCGAGGCCAGCGCCGCCGCCGGCAGCAGCGCCGCCGCCGCCCACGCCAGGGCGTCGATCGAGGGGCGCGCGTCAGCGTGCACGGCGCGCCGTCCTCCGACCAGCGACTAGTGCCGCGACTGGCGACGGGCGGAGCCGCGGCCGCGCGGCCGCGGCTCCGAGCCACCGCCGCCGCAGGCGCCGCTCGAGGCGCTCCATCTCGCCGCCGTCCACCTCGTGGTCGTGGCCGAGGCAGTGCAGCACGCCGTGCAGCAGCAGCACCTGGACCTCGCGCGCCGGATCGCGCCCTGCCGCCGCCGCCTGCCGCCGCGCCTGCGGCACCGAGACGAGGACGTCGCCCAGGTGGGCATCGGCGGCGGCGCGGGCCTCCTCGGTGCCGTTCGCCCCGTCCGCCCCGCCGTCCCCGGGGAACGACAGCACGTCCGTCGTCTGGTCCTTGCCCCGGAACTCGCGGTTGGCCCGCCGCATCGCGCGGTCGCCCGCGAAGCGCACGCCGAGGCTCACGGCATCGGCACCGCCGCCGGCATCGCCGGCATCGCGGGCGCCGCGACCGCCGCCGGCGCCGCGGGCAGCGCGCGCCGGCCGCTCCCGCAGCAGCTCCCGCAGGACCTCCCGCAGCCAGGGCCGCAGCCGCCGGGCCGACACCTCGGAGTAGCGGTTCGGGTTCAGCAGGGCGATCTCGATCTCGATGTCGATCGCAGCCCTCATGGCCGGGGGAGCATTACGAGACCTTGACGGCGCCGGACGGCGGCCGCTTCTCGCGCCTGGCGCCGGCGTTGAAGTCGAAGCCCGGATAGTCCACCCGGCGAGTGAAGATCGTCGAGAGCACCCGCAGGAAGGCAGCGGAGACCGCGCTGAGGTCGGAGAGCGTGAGGTCGGTGCGATCCAGCTGGCCGTCCTGCAGGCAGTCGTCGAACAGGGTCTGGATCAGGCCGCGCACCTTGGCCGGCGTGGGGTCGATCAGGGTGCGGCTCGCCGCCTCGACGGCGTCGGCCAGCATCAGCACCGCCATCACCTTGTTGCGCGGGCGCGGCCCCGGGTAGCGGTAGTCGGCCTCGCGCACCTCGCCGGACGCGGGGGCGCTCAGCTCGAGCGCGCGGTTGTAGAAGAAGCGCATCAGGCGGGTGCCGTGGTGCTGCTCGATGGCGTCGACGATCGCCTGCGGCAGGTGGTCGTGGCGCGCCAGCTCGACCCCGTCCTTGACGTGCTTGACCAGGATGAGCGCGCTCATCGACGGCAGCAGCCGGTCGTGAGGGTTCTGCCCCGGGCGCTGGTTCTCGATGAAGTACTCGGAGCGGAAGACCTTGCCGACGTCGTGGTACAGCGCGCCGGTGTACGCCAGCACGGCGTCGGCGCCGATCGCCTCGCACCCCTCCTTCGCCAGGTTGGCGACCATCAGGGAGTGCTGGAAGGTGCCGGGAGCGTCGAAGGCGAGGCGGCGGAGCAGCGGCAGGTTGGTGTTGGACAGCTCGACCAACTTGATGTCGGTAGTGATGCCCAGCACCGGCTCGAGCACCGGCACCGCAAGGCTCGCCACCGCCGCGGCCAGCAGCCCGCCGGCGAAGGCGCAGACCGCCTCGAAGCCGATGGTGAGCAGGTTCGTCTCGCCGCCCAGGGCGGCGAGGATCAGCGCCAGCAGCGCGTTCACGGCGCCCACCGCCAGGCCGGCGCGCGCGATCACCAGGCGCTGCCTTAGCTGCAGGCGGTCGACCGCGAAGATCGCGGCCAGCGAGCCGGCGAACACGTACAGCGCCACCGCCAGCGGCTCGCCCTCGATCGCCAGCCGCCCGGCCAGCAGGCTGAACAGCACCGCCAGCACCAGCGCGACGTGCCGCCGCAGCAGCAGCGCCGCCGAGAGCGCCAGCGCCGCGAAGGGCAGCGCCAGCACGTAGCCGCGCCAGGCGTTGAACGGCGGCAGCTGGAACGACGCGCTGAGCCCGCTGGCCAGCAGCAGCCCCACCCGGGCGCCGAGCAGCGCCGCAGCGAGCAGCAGCGCGCTCTCGGCGAACAGGCGGCGGCGGCTGTGATCGGCCACCCGCTCGCCGGCCAGCCCCAGCCACAGCGCCGCCGCCGCCAGCCCGAGCAGCAGCAGCGTGCCGGCGATCTCCGGCAGCCGCGAGCGCGACGAGTCGCGGCCGCTCATCAGCTCGATCAGCCGCGCCTTGGAGTCGTCGATCACGTCGCCCTTGCGGGCGATGACCTGGCCCTTGCGGATCTGCACGTACACCTGGCCGGCGGCGGCCTCCGCGAGATCGCGGCGCGCCAGGGTCTCGCTGCGGTTCAGGTGCAGGTTCGGCGACAGGTTCGCGCCCAGGAAGTCGACCAGCCGGCGGCGCTCGGCGGCGGCCAGGCCGCTCCAGCCGCGCATCTCCGACTCGAGCACGTCGCGCGCCTCGTCCGGGTAGCCGAGGTGGTCGAAGAGGTTGACCTGCACCCGCTCCGTGCCGTCGGCGAGGTTGCGCAGCACGATGCCGGTCATGCGGTTGTCGAGCAGCAGCGCCTTGTTCTCGACGACGCCGCGCCGCAGGGTCTCGTCCAGGGCGCCGCGCAGGCGGTCCTCGCTCTCGGCCGAGAAGCCCTGGCGCAGCAGCACGGCGACCTGCTCGGGGGTGATCTTCAGCGCCTCGGGGCTGCCGCCACCGCGGGCGTCGCCGGCGGCGCCCGCGGCGGCAGCCCCCGCGGCGGTGGCGGCCGCACCGGTCTTGCCGGGCGCGCCCTCCTTGCCGGCCGCGGCGGACGTGCCCGGCGCGGTGGATCGCCCCCTCTCTCCGATCTCGATCTGGACGCGCGGCGCGGCGGGCGCTCCGGCCGGCTGCCCCGCGAGGTCGCGCGCCAGCGCCGCGCGCGCCATCTCGGTGCGCGCCGCCGGCAGGCGCTGGCGCCCGGCGGCGAAGAGCTGCGCCAGCTGGCCGTCGCGCAGCGCCTGCACCCCGGGATCGAAGTCGTAGACCGGCAGCTCGCGCTCGCGCGCCTGCTCGCGCTTGGCGCGCGTCGCCCCGTCGTCGTAGAGCATCAGGTCGCGGGAGGCGACGTAGTCGCGCCCGGCGATGCCCCCCGGGGCGACGCGCGAGGAGAGCATCGGCGCCAGCAGGAAGCCTCCCGGCGTCAGCGCGGCGCCCCCCGCCGTCACCAGCACCGTCACCCACACCCAGGGCAGCTCGAGCAGCCGCCGCCAGACCCCGCGCGGCCGCCAGCGGCGCCAGAAGCCGGTGCGCGATGCTGGCAGCAGCTGGAGGCGGGGGGCCGGGGGCTTGGTGGCGCTCATGGTTCGATGCGGCTGCCGGCCGCGGGCCGCGCGGCCTGCACGGACTTCGCGGCCGGCGCGGCTTTCGCGGCCGCTCTCGGAGACTCGCCGCCGTGCAAACAGTTCCGGCCGTTCAGGCCGTTCAGGCCGTGCCGCCGGGCGGCGCGGGCGGTGCGGACGGCGGCACGGCCCGCGCCTCGTCGCGTTCCTTCTTCACCCGGTCGAACTGATCGTACGCGGTGACGATCTGCTGCACCAGCGAGTGCCGTACCACGTCGCGCTGGTCGAAGGTGAAGAACTTGATGCCGTCGACCCCCGCCAGCACCTCCTGCGCCTCGCGCAGGCCCGACTGCCGTCCCTGCGGCAGGTCGACTTGGGTGATGTCGCCGTTGACCACCGCCTTGGAGTTGTAGCCGATGCGGGTGAGGAACATCTTCATCTGCTCGGTGGTGGTGTTCTGCGCCTCGTCGAGGATGATGAAGCTGTCGCTGAGGGTGCGGCCGCGCATGAAGGCGAGCGGCGCCACCTCGATGATGCCGCGCTCCATCATGCGCCCGACCTTGTCGTAGCCGATGATGTCGTGCAGCGCGTCGTGCAGCGGCCGCAGGTACGGGTTGACCTTCTCGGCAAGGTCGCCGGGCAGGAAGCCGAGCTTCTCGCCCGCCTCGACCGCCGGCCGCGCCAGGACGATGCGCCGCACCCGCTTCTCGAGCAGCGCCGCGGCCGCCATCGCCACCGCGAGGTAGGTCTTGCCGGTGCCGGCGGGGCCGATGGCGATGGTCAGGTCGACCTCGGCCATGGCCTTGAGGTAGAGCTGCTGCTTGATGCTGCGCGGGGTGATCAGGCGCCGCACCGAGGCGAGGAGCCCCTCGGGCAGGAAGAACTCGACGAGGGAGGTCTCGGGGTCCTCGGACAGCACGCGGATGGCGGTCTGGACGTCGCCGGGACGGAAGCGGTAGCCGCGCTGGGACACGGCGGAGAGGTCGTTCAGCAGCCGCTCGACGACGCTCACCCGCTCGGGCTCGCCGAGGATCTGCAGCTCGGTGCCGCGGGCCGCGACGGTGACGTCGAAGGTGCGCTCGATGCGGCGCAGGTTCTCGTCCTGGGTGCCGAAGAGGGTGTCGAGCCCCTCCTCGGCCAGCGTCACCTGGCCCATCGGGGTGGAGCGCAGGCGCCCAGAGAGGACGGGGGCCGGCGCGGGTGCTGGTGCGAGCGCGGGCACGGGTGCGGGGGCAGGTTCGGGTGCAGGTGCGAGCGCGGGTCCGAGGGCCGGAGCGGCGGTGGCGGTGGGCGCGAAGTCATCGGGCGGCGGCGGGTCCGCGGTGTCCGGCACATCCCCGAGGCCGGGTGCGGCGATCTCACGGCGAGTACGGTTCTTGGGCAACGGGTTCCCGCGGCAGGCAGCCGCCGCCGTTCGAGGCGCCTAGTCTACCAGACGCCGCCGCCGGGCGCTCCCCGCTCCCCGGCGGCTCCGGCGCCTCCGGCGCCTGCTCCCGCCGCTCGATTGCACGGGGCGTGCCGATCTGGCCGGGCCGCTGACGGCGACGGATCTCCCTCCCTGCCGCCCGATGGGCGAGGGTGCACCGCGAGCGGGCGGAGGACTTCGGTGCCTCGCCCAAAGGGCGGCAGGGAGGGAGATCCGTTGCCGCGGCCCTCCTTCATCGCGGTGCGGCCGCAGTCGGCGAGGGCGTTACCGAACCGGCGAAGAGCCTCAGTGCCGCTCGATTGCCCGGGACGGTGCCGGACTGGCCGGTCACATGGGGTAAGGTCTCAGGTGAAGCGATCACCAGACGAAAATGAACATTTGACCAACGATTTCCCGTGCCGCATGATTGCCTGGCGCCAACCAGGAGGTCGTCATGCCGGAGTGCCGGAGCGCTTGTGCCGCGCAGGTGTTCGCGCTCTTCAAGGGCCAGAAGCCCGACCTGGCGCTGATCGCGGGGTGCGGGTACAACCCCGACGGGTCGCAGAACTGGCCGCACGGCCAGAAGCTGGCCCAGCAGGATTGGGACGGCCTCGGCGAGCTGGCGCGGATCGAGCGGCGGGAGGGCCTGCGGCGGACCGAGGCCTTCAGCGAGCTCTACGACCCCGACGTCGTCGCCTATCGGGTGGGAGGCCTGGCGCGCATGCCGGCCGCCCACCCGTCCCGTTCCGACGTCGCCGCGGCGCTGCGCGCCCAGCTCGCCTTCTACGCCGTCACGGCGCAGCCGGGTCCGCGCTCGCGCACCACCCTCGACATGGCCGGCGAGATCTCGGAGACCGCCGGCGACGCGGCGTTCTACAGCGGCGGCGTCTCGGTCGCGGTGCCCGGCCATCGCTTCCACCCGTCGGTGGTCGGCCAGGGCCTCCTCGGGCCGATCCTCGCCTGGGCGCTCGGCTACCCGGCGACCTACGTGCGGCGCCGTATCTCCGACGACGTGAGCTCCAACTTCTGGCCGCTGGCGCTGCTCGAGCTCGCCCTCGGGGCGCCTTACGGCCAGGAGACCCCCGAGGCGGCGTGGGGGCTGCAGACCGGCGACCGCGCCGCCCTGCGCGGCCTGATCGACCGGAACGACCCGGCCGGGCTCGACCTCGCCGTCGCGGCCCTCGGCGACTTTCCCCTCTTCGGGCCCCTCGAGCTCGAGGTCGTCGGCACGGCGGGCGGCCGCACGGCGCGGCTCATCAACGCGGTCAACACCATGAAGCCGCAGCTGGTGGCCTGCCGTCTCGGCGGCGGCGACTACTCCGCCGCGGTGCCCCAGCGCTTCAGCAGGCTGCAGGCCGGCCTGGGGACCTCCGTCGACACCGGCACCGCCTTCCGCGCGGTGGGGCCGCAGGGCATCACCATCGACATCGCCTACGCACCCGGGGCCGAGCTCTTCCGCTTCCGCTGGGGCGGCGCCTACCTGCCTGCGCGTTGCGCCGGCACGGGCACGACCCCTGGGCCCGGGCCGCGTCCCGCCCCCCCGGAGCCCGCCCCGGCCCCCTCTCCCCAGGAACCGCCGGGGCCGCTGGAGCCCCAGGTGCCGCCCGTGGTGCCGCCGGTGGTGCCGCCGGGGCCGCAGCCTCCGCCAGGGCCGGTGGTGCCGCCGTGGCCGTCCGCGCCGGATCGCGCGGCCGAGCTGCGCGCCATCGCCGCGGCGATCGCCGGGCGCCAGCTCCCCGACAAGCCCGCCTTCGCGGCGCAGCGCGAGCTGCAGCGGCGCCTGGTCGCGGAGCTCGAGAGCGGCGCGCCGGCGAGGCCGCTCGCGAGCATCGCCGACGACCTCGACAGCTTCGGCATCGGCGCCTGGGCACCGCTCGTCGCGCAGCTGCGCGCCCTGGCCGCGAGCCCGCCGGCACCGGCGAAGGAGCAGCTTCCCGACCGTCCCGGCCCGCCGGCGAAGGAGCCGGTGTAGGCGAGCCCTTCGTCGTCCCCAGACCAGGAGATCCCCATGGCCGATCCGCTCGACCCACTCGACCCGCTCGGGCGGGGCGTGACGGTGCTGGCGCTGATGCTCTGCATGGCGGCGGCCACGGCGGTCTCGGCGACCGCGGCGGACCTGTCGGACGTCGAGACCTTCCTCGGCCAGACCTCTTTCGACGAGGTGCAGGTCTCGCCGGACGGTTCCCGGCTGGCATTCGTCACCCGCCGCAACGACTTCGCGCACGACCGCGAGGAGCTCGGCGTGTGGACCCTCGACCTTGCGACGGGAGACCGGGCCGCGCGCCCGGTGAGATTGGCTGCGCTGGGAAGCTGCTCGGCCCTGCGCTGGTCACCCGACGGCAGGTGGCTGTCGTTCCTCTCGGCCGCGGACCCTGGGGGTAGCCTGCAGCTCTTCGTCTCGAGCCCGGCTCCGGGAGCGGCGGCGCGGCGGCTCACCGACCCGGACCGCTTCCCGGACGGGATCCACCTCTACGATTGGCTTCCCGACAGCTCCGGCCTGTTCGTCGAGGCGCCGGATTCGCCGCCGGCGTCAGCGGAGGCAGCCGGGGCGCCGGGGCCGGCGGGGGCGACAGCGGCCGCCGGACGCGCGCGGCGGGATTCGTACGGCGACGTCCGCCGCCTGCCCGGTCCGCCGCCCTCGGGGTCGCTGTCGCGGATCTCCCTGGCCGGCGGCCGCGTCGAGCGCCTCGCCGCCGCGCCCTTCGCGGAGCCGGGAGCGCTCGCGGTGTCCCCGGACGGCCGCTGGCTGGCGATCGCCGGCAGCGGCGTGCGCGAGACGGCGGCGGACACGGAGGTGGCCCTGCTCCCCCTCGCCTCGCCGCCGGACGCCGCCGCGGCCGGCGCGCCGCGCCGCACGCACAACCTCGTCCTCGAGGACCGGCTCTGGTGGGCGGGAGAGCGGCTCTTCGCGTCGGGCATGGGAGAGGGCAAGGACGGACGCTACACCGCGACCGAGCCACGGCTGTACCGCGTCGACACCGGGGACGCCCGCGACCTCCGTCTCGTCCGCGTGGCGCCTTCGCTGGCAGGCAGCGTCGGCGAGATGGTCCCGCTGGCGGACGGCTTGCTCCTCACCGTCACCAGCGTCTCGACGAGGATGCGGATCTCCCTCGTGGACGCCGCGTCCGGCGCGGTGCGAACGCTGCGCGACCAGCGGGGCTGGATCGCCAACCTCTCGGCCGCGCGCACGGGCGAGCGGATCGCCTTCGCGGCCGGCGACGCCCACCGCTTCGCGGAGCTCTACGTGGCGAACGCGCGGGACGGAGTCGCCGGCGCCCGGCCGGTGACCGACTTCAACGCCACCCTGTCCCGCCTTCCCTTGCCCGAGATCGAGACCGTCTCCTGGGACGGGGGCGACGGCGTCACCGTGGAGGGAGTCCTCTTCTGGCCGCTGGGCCGCCGGGGCGAGCGCGGGCTTCCCCTGATCGTGGATCTCCATGGCGGCCCGTTCGGAGTGGCGCGCATCGAGGCCGTCGACCTCTTCGGCGCCTACACCTCCTATCCCGCCCTGCTCGCCGCTCGCGGTTTCCTGGTGCTCAACCCGAACTCCCGCGGCAGCGGCGGCCGCGGAGACGAATTCGCCCGCGGCATCGAGGGCCACCGCTGCTCGCGGCCGTCCCAGGACGTCATCCGCGGCGTCGAGAGCCTCGTCGCCCGCGGCTGGGCCGACCGCGAGCGCGTCGGCCTCATCGGCTACAGCAGCGGCGGCGGGCTCTCCAAGTGCCTGATCGGCCGCACCGACCTCTTCCGTGCCGCCGCCACCGGCGCCGGCGTCTGGGACGACGTCTCCCTCTTCGGCACGACGCGCGGCGGCTCGTGGGCGGAAATCTTCTACGAGAGCAAGCCGCCCTGGGAGGACCCCGAGCTGTGGTGGAACGAGTCGCCGATCGGCGGCCTCGCGCGGGTGAAGACGCCCACCCTCATCGTCGCCGGCGAGCGCGACGGCACCGCGCCCGCCCAGGCTTCCGAGCTCTACCGCGACCTCGTCTGGCGCGGCGTCCCTGCCGAGATCCTCCTCTTCCCCGGCGAGCGCCACATCTTCACCAAGCCCTCGCACCAGCGCACCAAGATCCGCGCCGAGCTCTCCTGGTTCGAGCACTACCTCCTCGGCAAGCCGCGCGAGGAGTGAAGAGCGACCCGCCGCCGGCGATTCGGGATGCTCGCGGTCGTAGTCGAACCGGCGCGCGCCCGGAACGGATCGCGTCCCGATCGCGTCTCGTCGGCGGCAGTCTGTGCGGCGGCCCTCAGCCCTCTGGCCTCTGGCGCATCACCGCACTGCCCGCGCTGAGCGGCACCGCATCCGGGCGTCTGAGATGACATCTCTCTATCCGGTACGACGCGCGGCAGCTCTTGGGCCGAGTAGCCTCGCGCATGCACCGGCGTCGGTCATTCTGCAGCCGCAGCTTCCCTGTCGGTCTGGTGTCGCTCGATTTCCAACGGTAGTCTTAAGAAACCGTCCTTGAGCCACTTGATTGTGTCGGCGTCGAAGCGAGACACCTTGTTACTTGCCTGCCACTCAGCAAGCGCGTCGTAAACGCACTGGCGTAGGTATTCGAGAACCGCCTCCGGCCCCCGAAGCTGCGTCGTCCAGAAGGGATGATTCGGGTTAACCGTCACGATGATCTCTGAGGGCTTTGTGGCCTCCTGGTAGACATAGGCATCGCGCTCTGAAAGATCTTCGCCGAGAAAGAGCTTTATGGTCAAGGGTGGCGTCGTCTTGATCACGCGCTCCAGCGTCGGAGTGCGAGTTTCCACTATGGAGCTGATGACCTTCTCGCGGGAAGCAATGAGAGCTTCGGTCGGCGGCACGACACTGACATTAATGTTGATTTGATCGACGAGCTCAGCTGACTCAAGCTCCCTTTCAAGCTCAGCTACAGCGATCTTGATATCAGCCTCTGCCGGTCCCCGCTGGTCGCCGGCGCCTCTGCGCTTGGATGCTATCGTTCGATAATCGCCCACACATTCCTTGAGCTTCTTCTCGACCAGCTCCTCTTCCTCGCCGCGCCATTGAATGCTATCCTTCGTGTGACTGACTTCAAAGCCATCGAGTTCCAGCTCGCCAACGAGGCGCTGGTTGACAAGGTCGTTAGTACCATAGGGGCCGTAAATGGTGGTCGGGCGCCATGCTTCGGGCCAGCCGTGGATGACCCGCTTGGCCTGGATGACGGAAAAGCCGGCCTCAACACGCCCGCCCTCGCCCTGCTTGAGAATGCCTACCCAGCCCATCACTACTTTACCGTCGATGTCGAAGATGAATTCCTTCTTGTACAGTGATCCGTCTGCAGCCTGCATCAATCGGCCATCGAATCCTTCCCAGGTGAGTGCCTGGCCTCGCCACAGTAAGCGCACTTGCCCACTCTCGAGGTCTTTGCGGTACATCGAGCGCAAGAAGTCGCCAATCTTACCGAGAGTGCGCCCCTGAAACTTCCGATAATGGTCGACAATCTCAATGACCGTGTAATGCTTTTCCGGGTCTTGATCCGATATGGGGCGGTAGACGAGGTTCACGTCCTTGCCTGAGGTGATCCTCTCGATATCGAGTGTAACCTCGTGGGCGTCCGCCTCGCCCAGCTTCTTGGTCATGATACTCCATCTCTTGCCGATCCAGAATGCGGCTGTCTTCATTCCCATGCCATACCTGGAACGACCTGCGCGGTTGATCGGAGGCATCGCAATGTGCAGTGCACGCACGAGATCGGAGTAGGACATGCCCAGGGCGTTGTCGGAGATCCGAAGTTTCCCATTCGCATCGTTCGGGTCGTAGACGACAGAAACCTCAAGACTTCGCGCTTCCTTCGCCAACTGCTCATCTAGCACTGCCTTATTGTCTAGGTAGGATTGCGTCGCGTTGTCGACAAACTCCGCAATCGCATGCCACGGTGTATATGACAGTCGCTGGTAGGAATTAATGGCCTCAGGACCAATTACAAGCTGGATGGTCATTCGCACTTCTCCCCTGTCTATTGCTTCTTCCTGCTTGGTTGAATGGCGTACGTCCCGTCACCCTGTCTGACGATTTCGTACACGATCTTCTTCTGAAGAGGATGGTCACGTCGCGCGTGCAGCAAGACGGCATCTGCTATGTCCACGCGCTCCCATTCCAGAGCGCCTGTCTCATGATGCAGCGTCACAGTCTCTCCGCGCTTGATCTCGAGTTGCGCTGGCGAGTCGATCTTGAGAAACCGATGAATCTCCCAGCATCGACACGTCGTAATGATCTCGCTGTTCTCGGAAGGGAGATCGCCATTGAGGCGGTAGAGGTAGCGATTGAACTGGGAGCGAAATACCTGAAAGCTCGCGAGCACCGCGCCGAATGCCTGTAGATGCTCTCGCCAGCCGGGCACAGGGACATTCACCACAACTAGCACGCGCGGCTGCTGGCCTTTGATCATCTCCTTGATGCGTGAACGATCCAGGAAGGGCGCATGGTCGCAGAGATACTGCGCCTCAGTATCACTATAAGCTGCTCTCGACAACCTGCGCACTTGTGGCAGGACGTGGCGATCAAGGGAGTGGTGACCCATCTCCACCTCGACCACCCACCAGCTGCGATAAGATTTATGTATCAGAGCGAAATCGGCTTTCGCATCGCCTTCGTCCGAGAGGACGATGCACTTAAATGGAACTGGGTGGAATTCAGGAAACACCCGCGCTGCTTCTTGGAGGATAATGGCCTCGAACTCAGCTTCGTAGAGCGATGTGCTGGCCAGTTCATCGAACCACTCGTCTCCGAGCAGCATTCTAGCCATCGCCGGCTCCGCGCGTGCCGGTCGCCCACAGGATATTAGCGACGCCTTCCAATTTAGCAGCTTCAGCCGCCAGCCGGGCCTCCTCTTGGTCAGTTGCGAAGAGCGTATATATCGTGGCCCTGCTCTTTCCGCGGGCAGGCCTCAGAACTCGCCCAAGACGCTGTATGCGCTGCCGCTGGCTCGCGGTCGAGCTGGCAATGACCGCGACCGCCGTCTCGGGGACATTCATTCCCTCATCGAGGGCCCTGCACGAAACCAGCACGTCAAATACGCCTTGTCGAAAGAGCCGTAGGTTATCCCTCCGCCAGCTAGGCGGCAGCTTCGAGTGGTAGAGGCAAGCATTGTGATTTCGCTTCCTGAGGATGTCGTAGAGTGTATTTGCAGCCGCAACGCGCTCGTGGAAGATGATGGTGCGCATTCCCCGATGCTCGTCAGCTAATTTCGCAGCAACGGGTATGCGCATCCGCGCCTGGGCAGACACACCGGCGCGCTTCTGTAGTATGTACCTGAGCTTGCTCCGGGCTTCCGGATCAATCGTCGCCTTTCTGAATAGTATAGCTGCTCGACGCGTCAGCTTATCGTATTCCTGTCTCTCATGCGGAAGGAGGTCGATCTTCACATTGATGATATCGAAAGGGGTGATGACCTTGTCACCGAGGGCCTGCACGTAGTCGTATTCAAAGATCACCGCGCCCAATACCGGTTGAACGTACTTCTGGAAGCCCTCATCGTACTCCCGCACAGGAGTCGCGGACAATCCAAGAGCAGCAGCGAAGGTTCCAGAGAGTGCCTTCGCGTTTTCAGGGCTACCTGCGCGGTGGCACTCATCGACGATGAGAAAGCAACGATGACCTTGACTCATCTTCTCTACGAGCGCCCGACCGGTATTGATTACGAGCAGGTTTACCTGGGCGGGCTTAGAGGCTCTTTCCTGACCCGAGAAACATGCAAGCTCAGTTTCATGCACGCCGAAGTCATCTTGCAGAGATACAAACCATTGGTCTAGCAAAGTGATCGTGGGAACGAGAATGATGAAGCGGGCATCCTGATACTCGCGCCTGAAGGCGCCCATGCACATGAAGGCGAACGTGGTCTTACCGCCGCCCGTGACGACGCTCGCGACGCCTTTATGCCAAGCGAGCCAGTTCTCCAGTGCCGCATTCTGCCAGGCGCGCGGTTCGGTCTTCAAGCTCCATGGCCTTGATTCCGCTACCATGGGCGCTCATGGGGTGAGATTGCCGTTGAATCGACCGCGCGATCCAGCGATATAGTTATCATCGGGTTCAATGGAAATCCAGCGACGCCCTAGCTTCTCGGCCGCGGCTCCCGTAGTATTGCTACCTCCAAAGGGGTCAAGCACCAGCATATTCGGCGTTGTCAGGAAATTGATGAAGAACTCTGCTAATCCTGCGGGCATCCGCGCCGGGTGCGGCTGTAGATCGTGGTCTCGACAGTAGGTCTGGTACTCCGAGCTAGAATGCGTATTCGCCATCGTGATGACATTCGATGGAATCGCACCCGCATTGTTTTTCAAGAACGACTTCTCCCCTATATTATGTTGCGAAGGTCTCCGACCGGTGTTGTACTTCTGTCTGGCAAGCAGATCCTTCATGGAGTCGCTGTATTCGGTCAGTACTCGACGATTGTCGGCTTGCGGCCGATCGGTCTTGGACATCCACCAGAGGTGCGTATAGGCATCCTTCAGCCTGATACGTTCAACATTGACCCATTGGGCAGGAGTAGGCAGGCGGGCAGGGTTGTACCAGATGAACTGTTGGCACAGCGTGAAGTGTCCCTTCTCCAGAAGCCCCAGCAAGGCTTTCAACGCAAGCGTAGACATCGATGGTTTGCCGGGTTCCCAGGCATTGCCCAATTCGATGACGATCGAGCCCTTTGGCTTAAGCAGCGTCCGGAAAGTATCGGCAAATCCCGCTAACCACTCTATGTAGGCATCGCCCTTGAGATTGCCGTACTTCTTCTTGTGATTCAGCGGGAAGGGGGGCGACGTAAAAATCAAATTAACTTGTCTCTTGATAGGAGCGACGATCTCTGGCGACTGCAGGACTTCTTCCGCTTTCCCTTTGAGGCAGTACCCAAGTGCCGTGCGATAAGCAAGGCACGCCGGCGTCGCGGTTGTCGTGGGAGTCGGGCGCATCTATGAGGTTCCAGAAACCTTAGCCCAGAAAATCAAGATCCCCGCAGCCGCCGGAAATGCTTGCTCAGGCGGTCCTTGAGGTTCCGGGATGCGGGATCGCTTCATGCCCTCGAATGTAACAGAATAGAACCACTTTGTCAAACCCTCGCGTCCCTCCTTATCTACTTTAGTCAGCGCATGGCCGGTTGAGCCGTAAACGGTTACCAAGGTACAGTGATGGAGGGGTCGCCATGGTCCTCCTCGATCAACCAGAAACCGGAGAGCAGCGCCGACAGGTACAGGCAACGCCACACCTTACCTTCCCTCGATGAGACTACACAGGATACCCCGCTGCTTAATTGACCGCACCGATGCAAGTGTCTCCCGCCTCTACTGAGGTTCTCAGCGCAAGCAGGCGACGGCCTCGCCGCCGTCTAGCAGCGGAGATCTAAGACGACGGAGTTCTTCGGCTTGCCCCCTGGTCGCACCCAGCGGTCGTGTAGCGTCATGAATCACAGAGCCAGCTTTTCGAAAGAGAGCCTGCCGGCCTCCAGCGCCTACCTTGCCACCCGCGCCCTGGGCGGCACGGCGTGCAGGGGCGCGGCCAGCTCGCGGACGCGCAGCTCGAGCATGGCCGGGAGGTCCGGGTCCTCTCCCATCTGCTCCACCAGCCGCACCAGGGCGCTGCCCACGACGACGCCGTCGGCGACCTCGCTCACCGCGGCTACCTGGGCGGGGCTCGAGATGCCGAAGCCGACCGCCAGCGGCAGGTCGATGCGCCGGCGGAGGCGCTTGAGCTCGCGCACGAGGTCGGGCGGGAGGCTCGCGCGCTCGCCGGTGGTGCCGGTGCGCGAGACGTAGTAGACGAAGCCGGAGGACGCCGCGGCGACCCGCGCGATCCGGTCGCGGGTGCTGGTGGGGGCAAGCAGGAAGATCGTGTCGACGCCGCGCTCGCGCAGCACCGGCACCAGGTCGTTCTCCGCTTCCTCGGGGGGCAGGTCGACGCAGAGCACGCCGTCGACGCCGGAGGCGGCGGCCTGCTCGCCGAAGCGCTCGAGGCCGCGGGCGTGGATCGGGTTGTAATAGCTGAAGAGCACGATCGGCACGCCCAGCTGGTCGCGCTGGCGGGCGATCAGCTCGAGGATGCCCGAGAGCCCGGCACCGGCGGCGAGGGCGCGCATCGCCGCGCGCTGGTTGACCGGGCCGTCGGCGATCGGGTCGCTGAACGGCACGCCCAGCTCGATGATGTCGGCGCCGCCGGCGGCCAGGGCGGCCAGCTGCCCGGCGGTGGCGGACAGGCTCGGGTCGCCGGCCATGAGGAAGGGGATGAACGCCGCCCGGCCCTCCTCGGCGCAGCGCGCGAAGACCTCGGAGATGCCGCTCATGCCGCCGCTCCAGGCGGGGCGGCCGCGCCGGGCCCCGCGGGACCTCCGGGATCTCCGGGCGGCGGCGGGATGCGCGGCCTCTCCGGGCCCTCGACGGTCGGCGGCGGCACGCCGCGCCAGCCGTGGCCGGCGGCGATCGGCGGCTCGACGCTCGGGCGGCGCGGCAGGCCGGCCGCGGCGGGATGCTCGCGGTCGTATTCGAGCACCGACTCGAGGTCCTTGTCCCCGCGGCCGGAGAGATTGACCAGGATGATCCGCTTGCGCGACAGCTCCGGCGCATGGCGCACGGCCTCGGCGACCGCGTGGGCGCTCTCGAGCGCCGGCAGGATGCCCTCGGTCCTGGCCAGGAGATGGAAGGCGGCGATCGCCTCGGCGTCGGTGGCGAAGGTGTACTCGACCCGGCCGGTCTGCTCGAGCAGCACGTGCTCCGGCCCGACCGCCGGATAGTCGAGGCCGGCGGAGACCGAGTGGGTGGGAGCGATCTGGCCCTCCTCGTCCTGCAGCACCAGGGTGCGGGTGCCGTGCAGGACGCCGAGCGCGCCGCCGGCGAAGCGCGCCGCGTGCTGGCCGCGCGCGCCGCCGCGGCCGCCGGCCTCGACGCCGATCAGGCGCACGTGGCGGTCGGGGAGGAAGGCGGTGAAGAGCCCCAGCGAGTTGCTGCCGCCGCCGACGCAGGCCACCGCCAGGTCGGGGGAGTCGGTGCCGGCCTGGCGCTTCAGCTGCGCCTTGGCCTCCTCGCCGATCACGACGTGGAAGTCCCGCACCATCCGCGGATAGGGGTCGGGGCCCAGCACCGAGCCGAGGACGTAGTGGGTGGTGCGGACGTTCGTCACCCAGTCGCGCAGCGCCTCGTTGATGGCGTCCTTGAGCGTGCGGCTGCCGGCGTCCACGGGCACCACCTCGGCCCCCAGCAGGCGCATGCGGTCGACGTTCATGCGCTGGCGGCGCATGTCCTCGGTGCCCATGTAGACCACGCAGGCGAGGCCGAAGTAGGCGGCGGCGGTGGCGGTCGCGACGCCGTGCTGGCCGGCGCCGGTCTCGGCGATGACCCGCTGCTTGCCCATCGCCTTGGCCAGCATGCACTGGCCGACGGCGTTGTTGATCTTGTGCGCGCCGGTGTGCAGCAGGTCCTCGCGCTTGAGGAAGATGCGGGCGCCGCCGAGCTCGGCGGACAGGTGCTCGGCGAAGAACAGCGGCGTCGGCCGCCCGACGTAGTCGCGCAGCACCGCCGCCAGCTCGCGGCGGAAGGCGCGCCGGCGGCGATGCCGGTCGTAGGCGCGGGAGAGCTCGGCCAGCGGCGCCATCAGCGTCTCGGGAACATAGCGCCCACCGAACTCTCCGAAGTACCCTTCGGCGTCAGGTAGGGCGATCGACCTGGCCATTCCTTACCTCCTCGAAGAGCCGCCGCAGCAGCCCCGGGTCCTTCCTCCCTGGAGCCGATTCCACCCCGGAGCATACGTCAACCGCGAACGGCCGGAGCGTCGCGACCACCCGCCGCACGTTCTCCGGCCGCAGCCCGCCGGCCAGGAAGACGCGGTGGCGGGCGTCCGGGGCGCCCGGGAGGGTCGCGGCGGCCGCCGCCGGGATGGCGCGACCGGTAGCACCGCCGGCTCCGGCGGCGCCGAGCTCGCCGGCGGTGCCCGCCGAGCCCTCGGCGCGGCCAACTATCGCGGCGGCCGCGCCGTAGTCCCACTGCCGGCCGGTGCCGCCGTAGTCCTGGAAGCGGGGCGGCTCGGCACCGGGGACAACGGCGCCGGGCACGGAGGCGAGGATCGCCGGCGACCGGCCAATCCGGGGCGCGTCGAGGAGCAGGCCCCAGCAGTTCGCGAACTCGGCCGCCGCGGCCGGGTCGTGGGTACGCAGCGCCTTGATCGCCCGTGCCGCGAAGGGGCGCACCGCCGCCGCCGTCTCGTCGCCGCTGAACTGCAGCAGGTCGAGCCCCGAGGCGGCCGCCATCTCCTCGACGAACCCGGAGTCAGGATTCACGAACACGCCGACCAGCCCGACCCGAGGCGCCGCGGCGCGCACCGCCGCGGCGATCTCGCGCGCCCGCTCGACCCCAAGGAAGCGCGGGCTGCCGGGCCAGAAGTTGAGCCCGAGGTAATCGGCCCCCAGCTCTGCGCTGAGCAGCGCGTCCGTTGCATCGGTCACCCCGCAGATCTTGACCGCGACTCGACGTGGCATGGCTCACCCGCTCCCCGGTTGCGCCGCACCGCAACAGACCGCTCTCCCGCGGCACCCGGCCCGGGCGCCCGCCCCGAGCGAATGGAGCAACCGGAGACGAGTGAAGTCTACAGTGTCAAGCGACACCTACGACCCCCTGCGCACCGCAGCAGAGCGGATCGGCGGTCAGATCGCCGCGGCCATGAACTGCCAGCAGCCTGGAGAGATGATCGCCTTCCACAAGCCCTGAAAACACGGTGGGCGGCACCGAGCCGCCCCATTTCCTTATAAGCGGCGCCGGCCGGGAAGACAGCCCCGAACGACGCCTGACCCGGCAAGGAGGTACGTCCCATGCCATCGGGTAGACCGGGCGGTCACCCGCCCGGCCCCCACAGGTTCCGGACGTGCGGATTTCCCGCATTCGGCTCCTTCAGCACGCGGTCTCGCTACGGGATGGCTGGCCGAGTGATCACCGGCCATGGCAGGGGGTTCCTCATGAGGTACTCTAGGAAGCGCTTCCAGGTCGTCCCCTTCGTCTATGAGCGCCGATAGCCCCTAAGATGACACAGCAGGCTCCTCCGGCGAGGAGGATGCACCGCGGTGCTACACTACTTGCTCTCGATAAGCAAACCGTGCAACACGGCACGAAGGAAGGTCGGCCATATGTCAATCTCAGATGCCATTGATTTAACCGTGTGGAATAGCCTAGAAGTCGTTAAGCTGATAATCTCTATAATGACTCCGCTCGCAGTATTCTTTTTAAGCTGGCTTGTTAATGAACGATTAAGGACGCGCGAGAACGTGGAACAGGAACGAGGGCGAATCGCGCAAGAGCAGATACGCTATTTACAGGAGCAGCAACTTCGCTTGGCTAACCGCAACGAGTTCCAAAGACTTACTCTAGAAATTAACAGAGAGTTGATCCGGGATCCGTCTCTCGATGCCTTTGATCATCCTGATCCCAATGGGACCAGGGAGCCAGCCCAAGTAAGACTCGAGGCGCTTGCGTACATCTATATGAATATGTTTGAGCTTATTTATCAGTACTATCATCCGTCCGATAACGCAGGCACGTTGACCCAGAGGGAAGAGGAGGAATGGCGTGTATGGGATGAAACAATCAAGAGCACGCTGGATAATAGCTTGATCTTGCGCGCTGTAGTTGAAAAGGAGGAGTCACCACGGATCTATTATGCAGGCTTCGTTGATTACATCAAAACGGTCTTGAGGCAGGTGCAGGACGATTCGCCCAACTCGGCATCATAAAGGAGCTAAGTCCTGGTGACCTATGAACCCTTCGCGTGCAGGCCACTGAAAAGTCTGAGCTCCTCCGGGGTAGGAAGGCTCCTACCTGCCCTCGCCAGGAAGGTGGTGCTCGTTCGGTCGCGGAAGACCCAGACCAGTCGATCGGAGCCAGGGGGCTGGAAACGGTTTCGGCGAGAAGGCGTAGAGGCGAGCATGCCGGCAGCCGAAGCGCCGCTCTAGGTCGAGGTCGAACTGTCGCATCATCGCGCCCGGCACCCTGGCACGGCCGGCACGGCTCCGGGGTTGACGGGACGAGGGCGACGGAGTAAACTTAGTCCCATTCACTTAGTCCATCGGAGTCCTCATGATCAAGGTCAACATTCACGAAGCCAAGACCCACCTCTCAAGACTGGTCGATCAGGCGGCCAAGGGGGAAGCTTTCGTGATCGCCAAGGCGGGCAAGCCGCTGGTCAAGGTGGCAGCGCTGGATTCTCCGGTCGCACCGCAACGGTTGGGCTTCATGGCCGGCGAGATCGCCGTGCCCGACGACTTCGACCGCATGGGCGAGGCCGAGATCGCGGCCCTGTTCGGACACGGCGGATGAAGCTGCTTCTCGACACCCAGATCTTGCTCTGGGCGGCCGGCGAGCCGAAACGCCTCACCTCCGAGGCGCGCAAGCTCCTGCTCGACCCGCAGCATGAGCTGCTCTTCAGCGCCGCGAGCCTGTGGGAGATCGCGATCAAGAGCACGCTGGGGCGCGAAGACTTCCAGGTCGAGCCTCGCCTGCTGCGACGCGGCCTGCTCGACAATGGCTACGTCGAGGTGCCCATCACCAGCCAGCATGCGGTGAGCATCGACCTCCTGCCCCCGTTGCACAAAGATCCCTTCGACCGCCTGCTGCTGGCCCAGGCTCTCGCCGAGGGATTAACCCTGGTCACGGCCGATGCGCAGCTGGCGCGCTACCCTGGACCGCTCCGCCAAGTGTAGGCCGCAGCGCATTCTCGAGCAGGAAGCGCATCATCAATCCGGGACGAGCGGCGACTCCGGTTCTCGCACCGCTTCGGCGGCATACCGGAGGGCCTCGCCGACGTCCTCCGCCTCGAGGTCGGGATAGGCCCGTAGGATCTCTGCCACACTCATGCCCTCAGCCACCATGTCCACGATCGCTGCGACCGGGATTCGAAGATGGCGGATGCAAGGAACCCCACCCATCTGGTGGGGGTCCACCGTGATTCGCGGGAAATTCATCGAATGGGCGATCCGACGAGCGCGCGCAGCTTCGCCGCCGGATCCTCGGCGAGCAGCAGCGACTCGCCGATGAGCAGGGCGTCGAAGCCGCTGTCGGCGAGGAGGGCGACGTCGAGGGCGTCGCGGATGCCGCTCTCGGCGACCTTCAGGGCTCCTGGCGGTAGGAGTGGCAGCAGGGCGATCGAGCGCTCGAGGTCGACGTCGAAGGTGCAGGTCGCGGTTGTTGATTCCCACACCAGCTCCCAGGGCTCGCCGGCGAGGCGGACCAGGTCGGCGGCGTCGTGGGTCTCGATCAGGGGCGCGAGGCCGAGGCCGCGGGCGATGCGGGCGTAGCGCGCCAGCTCCTCGGGCTCGTAGAGGGCGGCGATGAGCAGGACCGCGTCGGCGCCGGCGCGGCGGGCCCAGGCGAGCTGCACCGGGTCGACCACGAAGTCCTTGGCGATCGCCGGCAGGCCCGAGGCGGCGCGGCAGGCGGCCAGCAGCTCGTAGCTGCCGAAGAAGAAGTCGGGCTCGACCACCACCGACAGCGCGGCGGCGCCGTTCGCGGCGTAGAGGCGCGCCTGGGCGACGGGATTGACGCGGCCTTGCAGGGAGCCCAGGCGGGGGGACCCCATCTTGACCTCGGCGATGATGGCCGGGGAGGCCGGGGCCGCCAGGGCCCCAGGAGCCGCCGCGGCCGCTCCCATCCGGGGCGGGCTCGCCAGCGCCGCCAGGAAGGGATTGTCGCGAGGGCTCAGCGTCGCGGACCCGCTCGCCGGCGCGGCGGCATCGTGAGGACCGTCATCGTGGGGACCGCCATCGTGAGGGCCGGCCTCGCGCTGGCCGGCCTCCGCCAGCCGCTCGCGCCGCCGCGCGGCGATGCGCAGTAGGAGGTCGGGCGCCGCGGCGTCGGCCCGCGGAAGCGGACCGCTCATACCGGACCGCTCATCTCGAACCGCTCATCTCGGGCCGCTCATACCGGACCGCTCACGCCAGGAATCTCACCAGCTGGGCGAGCTTGTCGGCGGCCCGGCCCGAGACCAGGGCCTCGCGCGCGCGCTCGACGCCCGCGGGCAGGTCCGCGGCCAGGCCGGCGACGTAGAGGGCGGCACCGGCGTTGAGGACGGTGATGTCGGCGAGCGGCCCGGTCCCGAAGGCCAGCACCTCCCGCATCAGCTCGGCGTTGTCTTCCGGGCCGCCGCCGGCCAGCTCGCGGAGCTCGGCGCGGCGGATGCCCAGCGCCTCCGGCTCGATCGTGTAGGCGCGCACCTCGCCGCCCCGCACCTCGCAGACGCGGGTGACGCCGGTGGTGGTGATCTCGTCCAGGCCGTCGTCGCCGTGCACCACCAGCGCGTGCTCGCTGCCGAGCTCGGCGAGGACGTGGCCGATCGGCTCGACCAGCGACGCGGCGTAGACGCCCATCAGCTGCCGCCGCGCGCCGGCGGGGTTGGTGAGCGGCCCGAGCAGGTTGAAGATGGTGCGCAGCGCCAGCTCGCGGCGCACCGGCATGACCTCGCGCATGCCGGGATGGAAGTACGGCGCGAAGAGGAAGCAGATCCCCACCTCCTCGAGCGCCCGGCCCGCGGTCGCCGCGTCCTCGTCGAGCCGCACGCCCAGGGCCGCCAGCACGTCGGCGCTCCCCGAGCGGCTGGAGATCGAGCGGTTGCCGTGCTTGGCCACCGGCGCGCCGGCGGCGGCCGCTACCAGCGCCGCCGCGGTCGAGATGTTGAAGGTGCCGCGCCCGTCGCCGCCGGTGCCGCAGGTGTCGACCACCGCCTCGCGGCGGTGCGGGATGGGCGTCGCGCGGCGGCGCATGGCGGCGGCGGCGCCGGCCATCTCGGTCACGGCCTCGCCCTTCATCCGCAGCGCCACCAGCAGCGCCGCCTTCAGCGGATCGCTGACCTCGCCGTCGATCATGCGGCCGAACAGGTCCTCGGCCTCGTCGCGGTCGAGGCTCTCGCCCGAGGTCACCCGCCGCAGCGCCTCGCGCGGCTCGATCCTCGTCCGCCCGCCGGGCGCTCCGGTCTGGGCTCCCGGCGCGGAACCGGGCGCGGCACCGAGCGCGGCACCGGCCGGCGTGGCGGGGGCACCGGCCCCGGGGCTCGCCACCGCGGGTGCAGCCGGGGACCCCGGGGAGGAGCTCGGAGACGCCGAGGAGCTCGGCGACGCTTGAGACCCCGGGGATTGCGGGTCCGAGGGCGCCGGGTCGGGCTTGGCAGGGATATCAGGCATGGCTCGCCTTCCTGGACGGCAGCGGGATCTCGCGGACCCGGCGCCGGCAGATCTCGAGGAAATTGGCCATCATGTGCGGGCCGGCCGTGGTCAGCACCGACTCGGGGTGGAATTGCACGCCGTAGTACGGCAGCTCGCGATGCTCGAGGCCCATCACCTCGCCGTCGTCCTCGCTCCAGGCGATGGCGCGCAGCTCCGGCGGCAGCGATTCCTCGCGCACCGCCAGGCTGTGATAGCGGGTCGCCTCGAAGGGGTTCGGCAGGCCGGCGAAGATCCCCTCGTCGCCGTGCCGCACGCGCGACACCTTGCCGTGCATCTGCCGGGCGGCGCGCTCGACCGTCCCGCCGCAGGCGTAGGCCAGCGCCTGGTGGCCGAGGCAGACGCCGAGCAGCGGCACCGGCCGGGCGCGGCGAATCAGCTCGACGCACACGCCTGCGCCCTCGGGGCGGCCCGGGCCGGGCGACACGACGATGCCGAGCGGTTCGCGCGCCAGCAGCTCGTCCACCCGGGCGGCGTCGTTCCGCACGACCTCGACCTCCTCGCCGGCCGCGGCCAGCATCTGCACCAGGTTCCAGGTGAAGGAATCGTAGTTGTCGATGACCAGGATCATCCGCCGCCTCCACCGGCCGTCGCTCGCCGCCGCCCGCCTCGCCCGCCCTGCTCGTCCCTCTCGTTCCTCTCATCCCGCCCGCGCCCGCCCCGCCCGCTCCTCTCGTTCCTCTCCTCCAGCGCCTCGGCGAGAGCCGCCGCCGCCAGCATCGCCGCCGCCTTGCTCTCGGTCTCGCGCTCCTCGGAGTACGGGTCGGAGTCGGCGACGATGCCGGCGCCGGCGGTGATCCAGGTCTCCGCCGGGCGCACCACCAGCGTGCGGATCGCGATGCAGGTGTCGACGTCGCCGGAATAGGAGAGGTAGCCGATGGCGCCGGCGTAGGGGCCCCGCGCCTCCGGCTCCAGCTCGTCGATGATCTCCATCGCCCGGATCTTCGGCGCCCCCGAGACCGTGCCCGCGGGGAAGCAGGAGAGCAGCAGGTCGAGGCCGTCGCGCCCGGTCGCCAGCTCGGCCTCGACGCTCGACACGATGTGCATGACGTGGCTGTAGCGCTCGACCTCCATGAAGGTCGGCACCCGCACGCTGCCCGGCATCGCCACGCGCCCGAGGTCGTTGCGGCCGAGGTCGACCAGCATGACGTGCTCGGCGCGCTCCTTGGCATCGGCCAGCAGGTCCTCCGCCAGCCGGCGGTCGCCCGCCTCGTCCATGCCCCGCGGCCGCGTGCCGGCGATCGGGCGGGTGCTGATGTGGCGGCCCGTCTTGCGCACCAGCATCTCCGGCGACGCGCCGACCAGCGCCAGCTCGGGCGCCTCCAGCAGCACCATGTAAGGGCTCGGGTTCACCATCCGCAGGGCGCGGTACAGCAGCAGCGGCTCGACGCGCCGCGGCACCCGGAAGCGCCGCGCCAGCACCACCTGGAAGATGTCGCCGGCCGCGATGTGCTCCTTGGCGGTGAGCACGGCGCGGCGGTAGGCCGGACCGTCGAGGCCGCGCAGCTCGGGGGCGAGGAGGCGCGGCGCCCGGCCGGGCATGGCGACGCCGCCGCCGCCGCCGGCCGCGGTCAGCAGGCGCGACAGCCGCGCCAGCTCGCGCTCGGCGGCGGCGACGCTGATCTCGTCCTCGATCTCGTTGGCGATCGCCAGCACCCGCTGGTAGGCGTGATCGAAGATCACCAGGGTGTCGAAGCGCGCCAGCAGGGCCACCGGCAGCTGGTGCGGATCGGGTGGCCGATGGGGCAGCCGCTCGAGCAGCCGGATCAGGTCGTAGCCGAAGTAGCCGACCAGCCCGCCGGTGAAGGGGATCGGGCCGGGCTCGGCCGTGATCTCCCCCAGCACCTCGCGCAGGGCGGCGACCGGCTCGCCGGGCAGCCGGCGAGTGCGCCCGTCGCGCTCGGCCTCCAGGCGGTCCGGGTAGAGCCGGTAGACCTCGCTCGGGCCGGCGCCGAGGAAGCTGAATCGCGACACCTGCTCGCCGCCGCTGACGCTCTCGAACAGGAAGCGGAAATCCGACACCTCCGCCAGCCGCCGGTAGACCGCCAGCGGCGTCAAGCTGTCGGCGAGGAACTCCCGGATGTGCGGCGTCGCACGGCGCGGCCGGCGGGGGCGCGTGGATCCCCGGCCCGCGGCGCCGGCGCGCGAGCGGCGAGCCTTCGATGGCCGCGGCACGCTCATGGGACGCTCTTGCCGCTCACGGTGTCCCTCGCGGTGTCCGCGGCGGCGGGCGGAGAGGCGACCGCCGCCGGTCCCCCCGCAGGGGCATCGCCGAAGTGGCGGCGGACGAGCTCGGCCGCGAGGTCGCCGGGCGGCACGCCGGTAGCGAGGAGCAACACGAGCAGATGGTAGAGCAGATCGCAGCTCTCGCCGACCAGCTCGCCGCGGCGCTCCGGCCACGCCGCGGCGGCGAGGGCGGCGACGACGGTCTCGACCGCCTCCTCGCCGACCTTCTGGGCCGCCCGCTCGACGCCGGCCGCGAGCAGCCGCGCCGTGTAGCTGCGCTCGGGATCGGCCCCGTGGCGGCCCGCGACGACCGCCGCCAGCCAGCCCAGCTCGAGGGCCGCGGCGTTCGGCTCGAAGCAGCTGCGGGTGCCGCGGTGGCAGGCCGGGCCCGCCGGGCGGACCCGCAGCAGCAGGGCGTCGCCGTCGCAGTCGGCCAGGGCCTCGACCACCGCCAGCGTGTTGCCGGAGGTCTCGCCCTTGCGCCACAGCGCCTGGCGCGAGCGGCTCCAGAAGTGGGCCTGGCCGGTCTCGAACGTCAGCTCCACCGCCCGCCGGTCGGCGTACGCCAGCATCAGCACCGCGCCGCTCGCCACGTCCTGGACGACCACCGGCACCAGCCCGCGCTCGTCGTAGCGCAGCGCCGCCGGGTCGAGGAGCGGGCCTGCCGCCGCCGTGCCGGAGGCCTGGGCGGGTGCCGCCGCCGGGTCGGCGCCCTGGCGCGCTGCCGCCGGGTCGGGGTGCCGGCCTGCCGCCGGATCGGTAGGGTTCATGCGGGCTCCTCGCGCATCGGGAAGCCGGCGGCCGCGAGCGCGCGCTTGACGTCGCCCACGGTGCAGGTCCCCTGGTGGAAGATCGAGGCCGCCAGCACCGCCGCGGCCCCCGCCGCCAGCGCCGCCGCGAGGTGCTCCGCGGTCCCGGCGCCGCCCGAGGCGATGAGTGGCACCGACACCGCGGACGCCGCGGCGGCGATCAGCGACAGGTCGTAGCCGCCGCGCGTGCCGTCCCGATCGATGCTGGTCAGCAGCACCTCGCCGGCGCCGGCCGCGACGCCGGCCTCAATCCACTCCAGTGCGTCGCGGCCGGTCGGAGTGCGCCCGCCTTCGACGACGACCTCCCAACCGCCGCCGCCCGCACCGTCGCCCGCACCATCGCCCGCACCGTCGCCGGCGGCCCGGCGCGCGTCGACCGACAGCACCACGCACTGGCTGCCGAAGCGGCGAGCCAGCTCGCCGATGAGCTCCGGCCGGCGCACCGCGGCGGTGTTGACCGCCACCTTGTCGGCGCCGGCGCGCAGCACGCGGCCGGCGTCGGCGGCGGAGCGCACCCCGCCGCCGACGGTCAGCGGGATGAACACCCGCTCGGCGGTGCGCCGCACCCAGTCGAGATCGGTGTCCCGTCCCTCCGGAGCCGCCGTGACGTCGAGGAAGACGATCTCGTCCGCGCCCTGGGCGGCATAGCGCGCTGCCGCCTCCGCCGGATCCCCCTGGTCGGCGAGATCGCGGAAGCGGATCCCCTTGACCACCCGCCCCGCCGCCACGTCGAGGCAAGGAATCACCCGCCGCGTCAGGCCGCTCGCGCCGGCGCCGGCCGCAGCCGCGCGGCCGCCCTGGCGCCGTGCGACCCCCGTGCGGCGCGAGGCACCCCTCCTGCCTCGCTTGGGACGAGGCACTCGCAGTCCGAGGTCGGTGCTCTCCCAGTGCCTCGTCCCAAGCGAGGCAGGAGGGGTACCTCGCGCCGGAGAGGGGTCGCACACCGCCAGGGCGGCCGCGAGATCGATGCGGCCCTCGTAGAGGGCGCGGCCGAGCACGGCGCCGGCGATCTCGGGGACGGCGGCGGCGGCGGCCAGGTCGGCGAGGCTGCGCACGCCGCCGGAGAGCAGCGCCGGCAGGCCGGTGGCGGCGGCGATCCGACGCGTCAGCTCGAGGTTCGGCCCGCAGAGCATGCCGTCGCGCTCGACGTCGGTGACCAGCACCGCCGGGCATGGCAGGCCCCGCAGCCGGCCGCAGATCTCCGCGAGCGGGCTGCCGGCGGCCTGCGTCCAGCCGGCCACCCTCACCTCGCCGCCGGCGACCTCCAGGGCCGGCACCGTCCTTCCCGGGAAGGCGCGCGCCAGCTCGCCGAAGGCCGCCGGGTCGCGGGCCGCCAGCGAGCCCAGCACCACCCGTTCGCAGCCCGCCGCCAGCGCCCATTCCACGGCCGCGCGGTCCCGCAGCCCGCCGCCCAGCTGCATGCCGACCCGGGCGCCGCCGGTGCGCGCGGCGGCCAGGCGCTCGACCAGGGCGCGCTGCGGCGGCTCGCCGAGCGCGGCGTCGAGGTCGACGACGTGGATGCGGCGGGCCCCGGCGGCGGCGAAGGCCGCGGCGACCGCCAGCGGATCGCCGGCGTACTCCGTCGTCCTGAAGTCGTCGCCCTGGCGCAGGCGCACCACCCGCCCATGCCGCAGGTCAATCGCCGGCAGCAGATCCATCCGCCATCTCCAGGAAGTTGGCGAGCAGGCGCAGGCCGGCGGCGCCGCTGCGCTCGGGATGGAACTGCGTCCCCATCACCCGCCCGCGCGCCGCCACCGCCGCGAAGCTCCGCCCATGCGTGGTCCGCGCCAGGCAGACCGCCGCCGGCACGCGCTCCGGCGCATAGCTGTGGACGAAGTAGAAGTGCCGCCCCTCCGGGCCGGCGCGCAGGCCGGCGAGGAGCGGGTGATCGGCCACGTCGTGCAGGCGATTCCAGCCGATGTGAGGCACCGGCACGTCCGCCGGCAGGCGGGTGACCCGGCCGGGCAGCAGGCCGAGGCCGTCGGTGACCCCGAACTCCTCGCCCGCCTCGAACAGCAGCTGGTAGCCGACGCAGATCCCCAGCAGCCAGGCGCCGTCCGCCAGCGCCGCCTGGAGCGCCGCCTCGAGCGGTCCGCGCAGCGCCTCGCGCGGCGGCGCGAAGGCCCCGACTCCCGGCAGCACCAGGCACCGGGCCGCGGCCACCCGCGCCGGGTCGTGGCTGATCTCCGCCGCCGCGCCGAGATGCGCCAGCGCCCGCGCCACGTTGCCGAGATTGCCGACCCCGGCATCCACGACGACGACCCGGGGGCCGCCGCCGTTCGCGCCCGTGCCGGCGCCCGCGCCCGTCATGCCGTCAAGGTTCCCTTGGTGCTCGGCACGGCCGGTCCCGGCCGCGGCGCCACCGCCTGCCGCAGCGCCAGGGCGGCGGCCTTGAAGGCGGCCTCGGCGGCGTGGTGGCCGTTGCGGGCGGCGAGGATCTCGAGGTGCAGGGTGAGCCGGCCGCGATCGGCGACCGCCTGGAAGAAGTCGGCGACCAGGGTGAGCGGGAAATCGGCGGTGACCCAGCTCGCCGCCAGGTCGGGCGGCGCGCTGTAGGCGAAGAAGCCGCGTCCCGACAGGTCCACGACGGCGCGCGCCAGCGCCTCGTCGAGCGGCGCGAACGCCGACCCGAAGCGCGTCACCCCCCGCCGCCCGCCGAGCGCGGCGGCCAGCGCCTCGCCGAAGGCGATGCCGACGTCCTCGACGGTGTGGTGGAGATCGACGTGCAGGTCGCCGGCCGCGCTCACCTCGAGCCCCATCCCGCCGTGGGTGGCGAGCGCATCCAGCATGTGGCCGAAGAAGCCGTTGCCGACCTCGACCCGCCGCACGCCGCCGTCGAGCGCCAGCGCCAGCCGCACCCGCGTCTCGCCCGTCGCGCGCTCGACCTCGCCGCGGCGCCCGCCGGCATGCGCCAGCCGGCCCGGCGATGCAGCCGGCTGCGCTGCCGATGCCGCCACGGCCTCCTCGCCGCTCTCCCCGCTCTCGCGCATCTCCGCCAGCGCCTGCCGGGTGGCGCGCAGGGCGGCGCCGCTGCCGACCGAGATCCGCAGGCAGCCGGCCAGACCGGGGTAGGCGCCGACGTCGCGCACCCGGATGCCGCGCGCCGCCAGGCCGTCGCGCAGCACCCGCGCCGCGGCCGGCGAGGCACAGCGCAGCAGCAGGAAGTTGGCCTCGGAGGGCATGACCGGGAGGCCCGCCGCCGCCAGCATCCGCCGCCACCCCTCGCGCCGCCCGACGATCGTCGCGATCCGCCGCCGCGCGGCCGGCGCCGCCGCCAGCGACGCGCGCCCGGCCAGCAGGCCGGCGCGGCCGAGGTTGTAGGGCAGCTTGATCTTGAGCAGCTCGGCGACCAGCCGCGGGTCGGCGAGCAGGTAGCCGAGGCGCAGGCCGGCCAGCGCCCATGCCTTGGAGAAGGTGCGCAGCAGGATGAGCTGGGGATGGCGGTCGAGCAGCGGCCGGTAGTCGTGCCGGCAGAACTCGCCGTAGGCGTTGTCGAGCAGCAGCGGCCCCTCCTGCCGCTCGAGCAGCGCCTCGACCTCCGCGGGCAGCAGCGCGTCGCCGGTCGGGTTGTTCGGCGAGCACAGCACCAGCGGCCGCCGCGGCTGCCGCGCCACCTCCTCGAGCAGCGCCTGGAGCGGCACCTCCCCCGCCGTGGCCGCCGCGGCCGCCGCGGACCCCCCCGCCTCCGCCCGCAGGAACCGCGGCACGCCGCCGGCCTTCACCACCATCATGCGGTAGAGCCCGAAGCTGGGCTCGCGCCCCAGCACCTCGCCGCCCGGCTCGACCAGCGCCGAGAGGCAGACGTCCAGCAGCTCGTTCGAGCCGTTGCCGGCCAGGACGCCCTCCGGCGGCCAGCCGTGGAAGGCGCCCAGGTCGCGCCGCAGCGCGTCGGCGTGGAAGTCGGGGTAGCGCGCCCAGCCGGCCGCCGCCAGCTCCGCCGCCACCTGCCGCTTCAGCCGCGCCGGCGGCTCGTAGGGCGACTCGTTCTGGTCCAGCTTGTGGCGGCAGGGTGAGAGATCGAGATGGTAGGCCGTGAGCCGGCGCAGCTCCGGCCGCACCAGCGCCGCGGGATCGAGGTCGAGCGGCCTCATGAGCGCCGCGTCCTCACGACCTTCCGCAGGCGGCCGCCGATGCCGCCGGCCTTGCCGCCGCCGCCAGCCCCCCCGACCCCCCCAAGCCGCCCGGCCCCCCCGCGCAGCCGCGCCGCCGCGGCGTGCGCCGGCAGCCCCTCGGCCGCCGCCAGGCAGGCCGCCGCCTCGGCCCAGCGCGCCGCCGCTGCCGGCGAGAAGCGCACGCGGTGGCTGCGCCGCAGGAAGTCCTCGACCCCCAGCGCCGAGGCGAAGCGGGCGCTGCCGCAGGTCGGCAGCACGTGGCTGGGGCCCGCCACGTAGTCGCCGAAGACCTCCGGGGTGGCCGCCCCGACGAACACCGCTCCCGCCGAGCGCACCCGCTCCGCCAGCGCCTCGGCGCCGGCGCCCGCCAGCTGCAGGTGCTCGGGAGCGATGCGCTCGACCAGCTCGAGCGCCTCGTCCCACGAGCCGACCAGCAGCGCCGTGCCGAACCGCTCGAGCGCCGCCCGCGCGGTCGCCGCGCTGGCGGCCCCCGCGCCGCCGTCGAGCTTCCCGAGCGCCGCCAGCTGCGCCACCACCGCCGCCGCCGCCTGCCGGGCCAGCTCGCGCTCCGGCGTAATCAGCACCGCCGCGGCGAGCGGGTCGTGCTCGGCCTGGGCCAGCAGGTCGGCGGCCACCAGCGCCGGGTCGGCGCCGTCGCCGGCGACGATGACCACCTCGGTCGGCCCGGCCAGCCCGTCGATCCCGACGTCGCCGGCGACCAGCCGCTTGGCGGCGGTGACCCAGGCGCCGCCGGGGCCGACGATCTTGTCGACCCGCCGCAGCGACTCGGTGCCGTAGGCCAGCGCCGCGACGGCGTGCGCCCCGCCCAGCCCCCAGATCTCGTCGACGCCCAGGCGCGCCAGCGCGTGGCGCAGCGCGGCGCTCTCCCGGAAGGCGGCGGCGGGCGTGGCGACCACGATCTCGGCCACCCCGGCCAGCCGCGCCGGGATCACGGTCATCACCGCCGTCGAGGGGTAGCTCGCCCGCCCGCCCGGCACGTAGATGCCGACCCGGCCCAACGGCAGCACCCGCTCCTCGACCTCGACGCCGTCGTCCGACGCCAGCCGGTAGCCGCGCCGCGCCTGCGGGGCGTGGAAGCGCTCGACGGCGGCGATGGCGCGCTCGAGGGCTTCGTGGAAGCCGGCCGGCAGCTCGGGGTCCGCCGGCCCGGCCCCCGCCGCCTCGACGTGCAGCCGCAGCTCGGCGGCGGTCCGCGCCGGCGAGCCGTCGAGCCGCCGCGCCAGGCCGAGCAGCGCGCGGTCGCCGCCGGCGCGCACCTGCTCGACGATCTTCGCCGCCTGCCGCATGGTGCGCGCGTCGAGCACCGCCGCCGCCCGGCCGGTCAGCTCGGCGAGCCGCCGGCGGCCGGCGCGCGACGACGCGGCGACGACGCGCAGGGGCGAGCCGCTCACGCGACCGCTCCCGCCGCTTCCATGCGGTCCAGCCAGGCGTTGATGCGGGCGCGGTGCCGCTGGAAGGAGGCCCGGTTCACGACCAGGCAGGGCGCCACCTCGGCGACTGCCTCGACCTCCACCAGGCCGTTGTCCGCCAGCGTGCGGCCGGTCTGCACCAGGTCCAGCGCCAGCTCCGCCAAGCGCAGCGCCGGCGCCAGCTCGACCGACCCCGAGAGCCGCACGATCTCGGCGCCCCAGGCGCGGCCGGCGACCAGGCGCCGCGCGGTCAGCGGGTACTTGGTCGCCAGGCGCACCTGGCAGCCGGCGGCCGGCAGCCCCGGGGAGCGGCCGATGAGGGCGAAGCGGCAGCGGCCGGCGGCCAGGCGGGCCGGCACCAGCAGGTCGCCGTCGAGCTCGCCGAGCACGTCGCTGCCGACGATGCCGCAGTCCGCAACCCCGTGCTCGACGTAGAGCGGCAGGTCCCAGTCCTTGAGCGACAGCAGCTCGACCCCGTCCGCCGGCAGCGCCGTGCGCAGCCCGCGCCCGCCGGCCTCGTACCCCAGAAGCCCGAGCCCAGCAGCCCGCAGCGCCGCCACCGCCGGCCCGAGGTTGCGCCCCTTCGGCAGGGCGACGCGGATGCCTCCGGGGAATGCCCCTCCGGACGCCTCCGGGGTACCCCTCCGGCCGGGCCTCGGGCGGCGGATCTCCTCCCTGCCGCCCGCTGGGCGAGGTGGCCCTCCTCCTCCCCCTCCGGCCACGAGCTCTTCGGCGACCGGTCGGGGACCCTGGGATGCGCTTTCCGGCAACCCAGCCTCTTCCTCGCCCACCTCCAGCAGCCCGTCGAGGTTGAGCGAGAAGCCGACCGCGTCGATGTCCGCGCCGAGGGCCCGGAAGAGGCTGCCGTAGCGGCCGCCGCCGCCGACCGGCACCGCGGCGGCGCCGGCGTAGGCGCGGAAGACCAGGCCGTCGTAGTAGGAGCGCGCGCCGGCCTCGGCGGCCAGGTCGGGATGCCGGCTGAAGCGGGCGAACTCGGCCAGGTCGACGCTCAGCCGCACCGCCGGGAAGCGCGGCGCCAGCTCGTCGCGCAGCGCCAGCAGCCAGCGCAGGCGCGCCGCCGCCGCCGGCCCCAGGTCCTCGGGCCGCTCCGGCAGGCCGGTCTCGACGATCGGCAGCAGCGCGGGGCAGGCTTGCCGCACGACGCCGCGCTCGCGGCGAGCGACCGCCGCCGCCGTCGCGGACGCCGCAGATGCCGCGGATGCCGCAGACGCCGCGGCCGTGCCGGCGCGCGTGCCGCCGGCCGCCGCCGCCGCCAGCAGCGCCGCGTCGAGGCTGCCGGCGAGCCCCAGCACCACCTGCCGCGGTCCATCACCGCCGGCCAGGGCTTCCAGGAACAGCCCCAGCACCTCCCGCTCCGCCGCCTCCGCGGGCTCGCCCGGGGCCGGGCCCGCCATGCCCAGCAGCTCGACCCCCATCTGGTAGAGCTCGCGCCGGCTGCCTGGCCGGCTCTCCTCGTAGCGCACGACGTCGCCGCGGTAGAACAGGCGCAGCGGCAGGCGCAGCGACGGCAGGCGCGGCGCCAGCAGGCGGGCCAGCATCGGCGTGAAGTCGGCGCGCAGCGCCAGCTGCTCGCCGTCGCGGTCGATGAAGCGGTAGAGCTCGCCGCGGCTGGCGGGCGTGAGCAGCGCCTCGTACGGCTCGAGGTAGTCGAGGATGGGCAGGATTGCCTCGACGTAAGATCGGAAGAGCACCAGCGCCGCCAGCCGGCCCTCCAGCCGGCGCCGCGCCCGCGCGCTCTCGAAGAGCAGCGCCGCGACGCCCGTGGGCAGGGCCGCGGAGACCTTCACGCGCGGCCCCGCCGCGACGTCCGCCGTGACGTCCGCCGCCGCGGCCCGGCCGGGGGCGCTTCAGGGGGTGAACCGAACTGCCGCAAAAGCAAAACCTCCTTTCGGAGCCGGAGCCCGAAAGGAGGTCGCGGTGAAAGAGCCATGGGCCTCGTCCCGGGTCCGCTGCCGGGGCGCGAGGCCGCGGCTAGACGTACGCGTGGTGGGCGTGCCGACGCCAAGTCATCCGGGAGCCTGGGGATGTCGTGCTCGGCATGCCGCGATGATACCGGGACCGCCGGGAAGCCGTCAAACGCCGCCCATCTCGCCCGTCCCGCCCGTCCCGCCGCCGCTCACGGACAGGTCGCGAAGGCCGACGTGTCCTGGATCGGCTGGAACTTGGTCCGCGCCGGGTTCTGGTAGATCTTCTTGGTCGAGGTCTTGATGTCGGTCACCGTCATGGTCACCTCGACGTTGGTGAGGCCGCCGGCGAAGACCCAGAACCTGCTGTTCACGGGGCAGCCGTTCAGCACCTTTGCCACCACCTCGACGTTCGAGGCGCTGAAGAACCAGAGGTAGCCGGTGTCGCCGGTGAGCGCGACCGCGTGCGCCTGGCCGGCGTTACCGCCGCCGGCATCGAAGGTGGCCTGGATCGAGAAGCGGCCGTTGCCGACGCAGAGGGTGGTGTCGTTCGGCTTGCAGGTGGGGGGGGCGGCGCCGCAGGCCAGGCCGATGGTGTAGGGGCCGTACTGCGGCGTCGAGGAGTTGTTGTTGACCGCCAGGCTCCATTTCCCCGTCGCGTCGAGACCGAACGGTATCTGCACCGTCCCCGGCGTCGCGGAGGAGTTGGAGATCGGAGAGGTCCCGTCCGGGCGGATCAGCTGCAGGAACGGCGGGAACGCCGAGCTGGTGAGAGTCGCGGTGATCTCGTCGCCGATGGTGCCGTTGAACTGGTAGAAATCGACGGCGGTGCCGTCCGGCAGCGTGCAATCGGAGGGCTCGAGGCTGCCGCCGATCGTCTGGCCGCAGGCGATGGACTGGACCTGGGTACAGGTCGCCAGCGGACGCGGCGCGATCGTGGCGATGGCGCTGCGCTTCGGCATCGTCTCCTGGGCGGCCTCGGTGGCCTGGGCGATGGCGGCGGCCGGCAGTGCGGCCAGGGACAGACACAGGCACAATGCGGGGATCCTCGGGCTACAACGCATTGGACGTCTCCTTCGACTTGGCGCCCGGCGTGAAGCCTGCCAGCATGAGCAGCGGCACCGGCCAGTTCGGGATCGACCGCCGGCAAGCCTCCCCACGGACGCCGTGAAAGCGGCCGGACGCCTGACTATACCCGGCCGAGCGCAGAAAGGACACCCGGGTAGGGTCCTGGATTGATCCCTCTGACGCGGGCTATCCCCCCTGCCGCCGTTTGGGCGAGGCCCCGAAATCCTCAAGGGAACGGACTTTGGAGTTACGGGCCTCGCCCAAACGGCGGCAGGGGGGACAGCCCGCGTCAGCTCAATCCAGGACACTACCCGGGTGCCGGGGACCCGGGAGCTATCCGGAGCCGCCCAGCATCTCGCTCACCGTGGCGACCAGCTCGGCGCGCGGCACGGCGCGCTGGCCGGGGCGCTGGGTCAGCCACTCGCGGCGCGCGTCGACCTGCTTGGCGAGCTCGCGGCCGACCTCCATGTCCTTCAAGGTCACGATGCCGCGCTCCTTCTCCGTCGAGCCGTAGAGCAGCACGATCGGGATGCCGGTCAGGTCGGCGTACCTGATCTGCTTGCCGACCCCCTTCTCGGTGCCGAGGTAGAGCTCGGCGGGGATGCCGGCGCGCCGCAGCTCCCAGGTCATCGCCAGGCACTCCGCCTCGAGGTCGCGGTCGATGCGCGCGACCAGCACCTGCGCCGTCGACTTCCTGCCTCCCGCCTTGCCGAGGTGCATGAGCGCGGCCAGCAGCCGGTCGACGCCCATCGAGGCGCCGGTGGCCGGCACCCTCTCGCCTAGGAAGCGCGTCACCAGGTTGTCGTAGCGGCCACCGCCGAAGACCGACCCGTACTGCGGCGCGTCGAGCAGCACCGCCTCGAACACCGGCCCGGTGTAGTAGGCCAGGCCGCGCGCGATGCTCAAGTCCAGCGTCACCTGGTCGTCGCCGTAGCCCAGCGCCGCGAGGTGATTCGAGATGCGCTCGACCAGGTCGATCTCCGCCGCCGCCTCGGGCATCCCGGCGGCGCGGAAGAACGCACGCAGGCGCGCGATCACCTCCGGGCGCCGGTCGTCGCGGATCGCGAGGAAGCGCTCGATCTTCGCGACCTGCTCGGCCGCCATGCCGAGGCCGCGGATGGTGTCGCCCGATTCGTCGCGGTAGCCGGTGGTCAGCTCGAGCTTCACCTTCCCGAGGCCCACCTTCTCCAGCTTGTCGAGCACCCGCAGCACGTCGGCCGCGCCGCCCTCCGGCACCGCCGCCGCGGCGAGCATCAGGTTCAGCAGGCCGCGGCTCGAGAAGCGGACGCGGAACGGCCCCGCCTTTAGTTCCGCCAGCGTGTCGCACATGCCGGCGATGATCTCGGTGTCGGCGATCTCCGACTCGACGCCGACGGAGTCGAGGTCGAACTGGAGGAACTCGCGGTAGCGGCCGCGGTCGGGCTTGTCGGCGCGCCACACCGGCGACACCTGGTAGCGGCGGTACGGGCGCGGCAGGTCGTGGTACTGCGCCACGACGCGCGCCAGCGGCACCGTGAGGTCGAAGCGCAGCCCGAGGGCCTCGCGCTCGGGGCTCTGCACGGTGAAGATCGACTGCTGGGTCTCCTGGCCGGCGGTGCCGGTCAGCACGTCGAGGTACTCGACGGCCGGCGTGCCGAGCGGCACGAACCCGTAGATCTCGTAGACCCGGCGGATGGTCTCGATCATCCGGTGCCGGGCCAGCATGGGCTCGGAGAGCAGATCGCGCAGTCCGCGCGACAGGCGGGGCTCGACGGCTCCCTTCATGACGAGGTTCCCTCGGGTCGTCCGTGTCGAGGCAGTCCATGTCGAGCCCGGCGAAGGCTCGAGGGCCCAGAGGACCCGGGCCGCCGGCAGAAGGTAGCATCGATCGCGGCGGACGGCAACGGCGTGGGACTGGCGCCCATGCCCGGGACCTGCCGGTCCGGCCGGGCCGCGGGCGGCGGCGGATCTCCTCCCCGCCGCCACGGCCCTCCCTCATCGCACTCGGCCACCTCGGGAGAGCGGGAAGGACGGGCCGCCCGGGACGCTCAGGCCTGGTTCTCGGGGATCAGCCGCTCGACGATGACCACGTCCAGCCACCTGCCGTCGAGCCGGGCGTGCTTCTCGTAGGTGCCCACGACCCGGAAGCCGCAGGCGCGGCAGAGCGCCAGGCTGGCGGTGTTGAACGGGAAGATCCGCGACACCAGCTTCCAGTAGCCGAGCCGGGCCGCCTCGCGGATCAGGGCCTCGAGCAGCAGGCGCCCCAGCCCCCGGCCGCGCGCGGCGCGGTCGAGATAGATCGAGAATTCGCCGATCCCGTCGTAGCAGCGGCGCGGGCGGTACTCGCCGATCGCCGCCCACCCCGCCACGACCCCCTCTTGCTCGACCACCAGCGTCGGGTGGCGCGCGGCGGCCGCGGCCGCCGCCTCCTCCGGCCGCTCCAGCCGCCGGGCCATCTCGGCCGCCGTGCGCGGCGCCGTCTCGAAGGTGGCCCCGCGCTCGGCGATCCCCTGGTTGTAGATCTCCGCGATGCGCCGCGCGTCCGCGGCAACCGCCGGCCGGACCGCCGGCGCGGGCCTGGTCTCCATCCGATCGGTTCCCTCCCCGTCCCCGTCCTCGTCCTCGCCGGCGACGCCAATCAATATATCCAACAGCCGCTATGATGTCGGACACGCATGCGACCGGTCCCGTCCGCCGTCCTCGCCGGCTGCCTCCTCGCCAGCTGCGTCCTGGCCGGCCTGCTCGCCGGGCTGTCCCCGCCCATCCCCGCGGCCGTCGCCGCCGGCGACAACCTCCAGCTCCTGGCCCGCGAGTTCTGGGCCTGGCGAGCGGCCGGCCAACCGGTGAGCGGCGACGACATCCCGCGGATCGCGCGGCCGCCGGGCTGGACGCCCGACTGGTCGGCGCCGGTGGTGGCCGCGCGCCGCCGCGACCTCGCGCGCTTCGAGGCGCGTTGGCGGGCGCTCGCGGACCCCGGACGGCCGGTGGCCGAGCAGGTGGATCGCCGGCTGCTCGGCTCGGCCCTGGCCCGGGTGCGCTGGGAGCTCGACGGCGTCCGCCTCTGGCGCCGCGATCCCGGCTTCTACCTGGCGCAGACGCTGGGGGCCCTGGTCGACGCGCTGCTGCCGCCGCCGCCCTTCACGCCGGCGCGCGGGCGGCAGGTGGTGGAGCGGCTGGCGTCGTTCCCGCGCACGCTGGCCGACGGACGCGCCAATCTCGACCAGGGTGTCGAGCCCTTCGCGCGGCTCGCCCTGGCCGACCTCGAAGACATCGGACCCCGTCTCCGGCAGGCCATGGCCGCGCTGCGCCCGCTGCTGGACGCGGAGAGCCGGCCGCGCCTCGACCGGGAGACCGCCGGCGCGGTGGCGGCGCTCGAGGGCTATCGCGCCTGGCTGCGGTCGAAGGCCGGGGGCATGCCGGCAGCGGTGGCCGTCGGCCGCGACGCCTACGTCGCCTTCCTGCGCCAGGTCGCCCTGCTGCCCTTCTCCCCGGAGCAGATCCTCGCCGTGGGCCGGCAGGAATGGGCGAGGTCGGTCGCCGCCGAGGCGCTCGAGAGCCGCCGCGATCGCGGCCTCCCCGAGCTGCCGCTGTTCGCGAGCCAGGCCGCCCAGATCGCGCGGGCGCGACGCGACGAGCTCGCCATACGCGGCTTCCTCGAGCGCCGGGGCATCCTCACGGTGCCCGCGTGGATGCCGCACTACGTCTACCTGCCGCTTCCCGGCTACCTCGCGCCCCTCGCCGGCTTCGGGGAGGGCACCGACTTTCCGCTGGCGGACGGCGGCGGCGGCGAGCCGCCCGCCCGGCCGGCGACACGCTACGTCCCGCCGCCGTCTCCCGCTCTCGGCTACTTTGCTCTCTCCATGGCGCGCGACCCCCGCGCCGACATGGTCCACGAGGGCATCCCGGGCCACGGCTTCCAGCTCGCGCTCTCCCGGCGGCACCCGGACGAGATCCGGCGGCACTGGTACGACTCGAGCGCCAACGAGGGGCTCGGCTTCTACTGCGAAGAGATGATGCTCGAGATGGGGCTCTTCGACGACAGCCCGCGGACGCGGGAGATGATCTGGAGCTACGCCCGCCTGCGCGCGCTGCGGGTCGAGGTGGACGTGCGGCTCGCGCTCGGCACCTTCTCGATCGACCAGGCGGCGGACTACCTGCGCGCCGCCGTGCCGATGGACGCCGCCACCGCCCGCTCCGAGGCGGCCGCCTTCGCCGCCGCGCCCGGCTTCGCGATCGGCTACCAGGTCGGCAAGCTGCAGATCGTGCAGCTGCTCGCCGAGGCCCGCCTCCGCCAGGGCAAGGACTTCGACCTGCGCGCCTTCCACGATTACGTCTGGCGGAACGGCAACGTGCCGCTGGCCCTGCAGCGCTGGGAGCTGCTCGGGCTCGGCGATCAGGTCGCGGCTCTCGACGGCAGATGAGCGCCCCTGGACCCGCGGCCCCGATGCGCCCAGCGTTGCGAGCGACGTCGTGTTCAATGCCGGTGGCTCCATGCCCGGGCCCTCGCCGGTTGGCAGTGCCCGGCGACCTGTCCGGCCTGCCAGTGGCGATTACACCGATGAACACAGACACGGAGAACGAGGAGGTCGGGCGATCATGAGATCGACTAAGCCCCTCGCCGGTGGGCGTTGTCTCGCGGTGGGCATGTTGGTCATGGCACACGCCCCGGCCATGGCCGGCCTCGCGCCAGTCCTGAAGGTCGAGGCCGTCTCGTCCGAAAGCGGCACCGGAACTTACCATTATGCCGACGAGCTCCGACTGAGCGTGGGCAGCTCCGCGCCTCTGATCCTCAGGTCCGATGTGGAAAATGACCGGCTCGTTCCCATTCCCGGCCCTCAGTATCCAATTGGCGACGAGCACGTTCTACTCCTCGGATGGTCGTCCTACGGCGGCGGCATGGAGACGATTCACGCCCTGCTGCTGCACGTCGAGGACCACCGAGTCATTCTTCAGCGTGAGCTTCTACTGACGACGGCGCGGACGGACTCCGTGCTCTTGATCCGGCGCGACGCGCCCGACACCATGCTCTTGGGCATTCCCGAGTGGAGCGGCGGCCGTCTGCACGAGGAAGACGAGTGGTCCCTGGTCTTTGGCCCCGCCAAGGCTGAGCACCTGGATGCCAGGCAGGTGCGAAGACTTCCCTTCGTCGCAGTCACGAGGCGAACCACCGATCTGCTCTACGCACCGCCTTTCCAAGCCGCTCCCTTTCCACCGCGGGTCACTTGGCTTGCAGTGAGCACGAAGGGCTTCGCCCTCTCGACCCGCACTCGATGACGCCCGAACCTGCCCCTCGAAGACCGAGACGCTGACCCCCGACCTGGCAGCGAACTCGACCTGCGAAGGCTCTACAAGACGACCCATCTCTACGTGGCCGAGCTGCCTCGCGGCGGCGGTCCACGCTTATTGGCCTATCGATGGGGCGGCTGCAAATGGACCTGTCTCCGCCTGCCGAAGCTCGAGTCGAGACAATCGGCGGCGGTTTCTACGGTCAGCTTGTCGCCAACCTCACGCAGTCGAAGACACCGCGAGAGGGCGGCCGTACCGGGCGGCACCGGCATCGCGAGAGTGAGCTCATAGATCTCTCCATAGCCCACCTTGTCCTGGCCTGTCGGATGGTCGATCCTGAAGCGTGTCTTGAGCTTGATAAACCCTACTGGATCGGATCTCGTCCGGTCGAGGTCGACGGGAAAAGTGAAGTCGTGAGAGATCGGGGCGACCTGTCCGCTCGCGGGAACGTCGAACTGCCACACCGACTCGCCCTTCGCCTCCTGCAAGACGCCGGAATCCTGTCCGCCCTGAGCCATCGCCGTCTGGTGATACTCCGGGCGTACCTCCACCCACACATGCGCGCCTGGCGTCAGGTCACGAGCCACGCACTGCAGCTTCAGGTTGGTCGCCGCGTTCGCGGGCAGGACCGCCGCCACGCTCAAGCCGAGGAACATGCCGATTCTTTTTCTCATGATCGCCTCCCATCGAATGATTGGCTTACTCCGGTCCGCAGATCGAGAAGCAGTCGCCGTAGTCGCATTCGTAGAGGATCTGGCCGGTTTCCGGGTCGCGGTAGAAAATGATGGCTGTCAGCCAGCAGATAAAGGCGCAGCCGTGGGAGGAACCTCGAACGTCCGGTGGACAATTCGACGTCACCGCTTGGCAGGGGGTCGAGCCTGCCAGCGCGAGGAGTAGGCAGGTGATGAGCACAGCGGCTGCCGCGAGCTTGCTTCGCATCGTCGCTCCTCCTTATGAGAGCTTCTTCGGAAAAAGTGTAGTGTCGCGGCCAGAGGCTTGTCAAGCGATTGCGCTAGGGCTTTCTTCTCGCGCCGACCAGCCGATCCGGGCCGGGGTTCACCACTCGGTCAGTCGGCGAGCCTGGCCGCCGGCAACTGGCGCATGCGAGCCCTGATCGTCGCCGCTAACCTCTATCAGCTCTGCGACCGGTTCGGCGCCAAGCGTCTCGCGCGCTCGCTCCTCACAGGCGAACCGGTCCGGCAGCAGCCTCGATCGGCCGGGCTCTCGATCTCGAAGGCCAGGCCGACCAGCTCGGCCAGGGTGATGGCGGCGGCGACCGCCAGCTGCACCAGCTGAAGCCGGATCGCCACGGCTTCTGCATCCGCTTCGTCCTCCCGCCCGAGCCGCGCGAGCAGCACCAGCAACGAACCGATCTCGTGCATCCGGGCGAGCACCTCGCGCTGCGCGTCATGAGCGTCGCGCCGCGCCGCCGGGTGCTGCTGCGGCGGCGCGGGCGGCGCGGGCGCCGGTGCCGCGGGCACCACTGGTTCACCCCGCGGCGCGAGCGCGGCGAGCTGGGCGGCGTGGAGACGATCGATTGCCGCTCGCAGCCTCGCACCCTGCCAGCCCTCCGCACCCGAGCCATGCCTGCTCTCCGCAGTCTTCACCGGCCTCACCGGCAGCGCCCCGCCGGGTGCGGCCGTCATCGGCAGGGACCCGCACCCGCGGCCGCGCCCGCTCGCGCCTGCGCATCGGCATCGGCATCCGGCCCCGGGGGCCCCCGCCGGCACCCGCGCCGCATCATGACCGCCGCCAGGACGCCCAGCAGCACGATCATCGTGCCCAGCCCCCAGTCGCCGAGCGTCGGGATCGCCTGCGGCGGCGGTGGCGGCGGCAGCGTGCCCGCGGCGACCGGCGTCTCGGTCGGCCCGGGCGTCGACGGCGGCGGGGGCGGCCCGCTCTCGTCGGCCGGGATGTTGCCGCCGGTGGTCTCGACCTGCGCCGCGACCTGCGTCAGGCCCGGCGGCAGGTGGGCGTTGACCGTCACGTCCCACTCGACCGTCGCCGTGGCGCCCGCCGCCAGGTCGCCGAGCGCCACCACGACCGTCGCGTCGCCCGCGCCGTTCCCGGTCGTCACCGCGCCCTGGCTCGCCGTCACCGAGCCGGCGACGAGCGCGGTGTTGGCGTCGAGCGACGCCGTGGCCAGGAGCGCCGTCAGCGTCGCGGCCGTCGCGTTCGGCACCGTCAGCATGTAATGGATGCGGTCCCCGGGCACCGCCGGTTCGGGGTGGCCGACGACCGCGGCAGCGAGCGTCGTGTCGAGCGCCAGCGCCGGCGGCGTCTCGACGCTGCCGCAGGCCTGCGGCGCCAGGAGCTGGGCCGGCCGCGTGCCCCGGCGCAGCTGGCGGAGGGCCGCCCGCAGTGCCGTCGCCAGCGCCGCCCGCGGCGCCGGCCCCGGCATCACGGCCCGCACCCCCGCCGCGCCCGCCGTACCGGCCACGCTCACCACGCCCGCCGTACCGGCCACGCCCGCCGTCCCCGCCGTCCCCGCCGTACCGGCCGCGCCCACCGTTCCCGCCTCGCCCGCCGCGCCGGCCGCGCCCTCGATCTCCGCGTTCCGCCCGGTCACGCACGCCGCGTTGGCGATCACCGCCGCCGCCGGCAGCGCCGCCGCCGCCCGCACCGCGAACGCCACCGCCTGGCTGGTGCCGGCCGGCAGGCTCCCGAGATCGAGCGAGCAGCTCGACCCGGCCGCCACCCCGGCGCACGACCAGCGCACGTCGCTGGCGCCGGCGTCGAAGCTCGACAGCGCCGGCACCGTCTCCGTCAGCAGCGCCGCGCCGAGGTCCTGGTTGCCGCCGTTCGAGACCGTCAGCGTGAACGGCAGCAGCGCGCCGGGCAGCACCGCGCCGCCGGTGTAGCTCTTCGCCAGGTGCAGGTTCGGCTGCCCCGTCGTCGGGATGCTCGTCGCGCCGCAGGCGGTCGGCACTCCGGCCGCCGCCGCGCAAGCCTGGTTGGTGACGACCGACGCGCTGGCCGGGAGCGGCGACACGATCGCGACGACGTAGGTCAGCACCGTCGACGCTCCCGCCGGCAGCGAGGCGATCGCCGCCGTGCAGCTCGAGCCCGCCGCGGTGCCCGCGCAGACCCAGGCCGGCGAGCTCCCCGTGGCCACGAAGGTGGTCAGACCCGGCACCGCCTCGCTCACCGTGACGCTCGCGGCGCCCTGGTTGCCGGTGTTCTGCACCGCGATCGAATAGACCAGGTGCGACCCCGGCGCGCCGGTGCCCGCGACCGTCTTGTGGACGGCGAGGAGCGGCATGCCGGTGGTCGGGATCGTCGCCGTGCCGCAGCCGTGCGCCACGCCGGGCGCGCCGGGCGCGTCGGCGCATGCCGTGTTGGCGATGCTCGTCACGGTCGCGGGCAGCGGGCTCGCGACCACGACCGCGAACTGCGCGCCGGCCGAGCCGCCCCCGGCCGCGACGTTGCCCACCGCCAGCGTGCAGCTCGAGCCCGCCGCGGCGCCGGAGCACGACCAGCCGCCGCCGCCCGCCCAGCTGGTGTTGGCCGGCACCGTCTCGCTCAGGGTGACCGGCCCGCTGTCCTGCGTGCCGCTGTTGACGACCTCGATGTCGTAGACGACGGTGGCGCCGGGCGTCCCCGTGCCGCTCGCCAGGCTCTTGGCCACCGTCAGGCTCACCCTCCCGGCGGTCGGCGTCGCGACGCTGCCGCACCCCACCACCGTCGAGGGACCCGACCGCGCGCAGGCCGTGTTGCTCACCACCGACGCGCCCGCCGGCAGCGCCGGCACGATGTCCACGGCGAAGAACCGCGTCACCGTGCCGTTCGGGTCGATGTTTCCCACCGCCAGCCGGCAGAGCGACCCGGCCCCTGCTCCAGGCGGCGCGGGGCAGACCCATCCCGGCGACGAGGCCCCGGCGTCGAAGACCGTGTTCTGCGGGACCTCGTCGGTGAGCTGCACGCCGCCCAGGCCCAGGCCGCTCAGGTCCGTCGCCGAGATCGTGTAGAGCAGCGTCGAGCCCGGCAGGCCCGTCCCCGCGACCGTCTTGGTCACCGTGACGCTCGGCGTCCCGCCGCCTGCCGGGCAGACCGCGCCGATGCCGCTGCTGTCGGTGAACTGCGGCCGCAGGTCGAGGCCGTCGCTGGTCGTGCCGCGCATCACCGCCGTGAAGCTCGGCACCGAGCTGCGGAAGAATGCGCGGTAGAGGAACGCGACGACGTTGCCGCCCTGCGCTCCCGGCCCGTTGTTCCGCGGCGGCCCGCACGAGAAGCTCACCGTCGCCTCGACGTCGCTCGCATCGTTACCGCCGGCGATCGTCGCGACGCAGTCGCCGACGCTGAACACCCGGTCGAGCTCGACCGACCCCGGGATGAACGCGAGGCCGCTGGCGCCCGCGAACGGCGCCACCATCTGCCCGGTGATACTGCCCGTCGCCGTGTCCGCGGCCGGATCCACGTACGCCGCCCGGATCGTCACCGGCTCGAGGCAGTCCAGCACGCCGTTGCCGTTGACGTCCTGGAACCCGATGAAGCTCTCGCCGAAGCCCCTGCCGACGATGATCTGCGCGCCCGCCGGCGCCACCGTCCCGCCCACCAGCAGCAAGAGCGCCAGCCCCGCGATCGCCCGGCACCGCGGCGCGAGCGCCCTACCCGACATCCATCGGCACCGTCGTTGGTCATGCATATCGTTCCCTCCTTATGACCATGAAAAGTCATGGTCTAGATTCGAGCGTGCGTGCTCGCGAGCCCGCGCCAATCACCCCCGGGTCTCGGGTCTCCTCCTAGCCCGGACTTCTCACGGGCGCTCCGGGCTGGCCGGCCTGCCCCCTGGGTCCTGCTCCCGGACCGGCCGCTCACCGGTCCCGTGGCCGAGCCCTCCTTCTCTCCTCTACTCCTCGAACCTCACGTCGCCGCGCAAGAAGACGTAGAACCTGGTCCCCGCGGCGATGCGGATGGTGGGCGGCACCGACAGCTGGCGCCGCAGCATCTCGATCGCCACACTCGACAGCTCCTGGCCCACCGCCGCGGCGGCGACCTGCCGCGTCGACGCCGCCGTGCCGAAGGTCGCCGACTCCTGCGGCTGCGACAGCTGCACCCCGGCGCCGAGGACCGACAGCAGGACGGCGCTGCCGAAGACCCGGGCCAGGTGGTTGTCGACCGGCCCCGGAAGACCCGCCTCGCCGGCCCGCGTCGCCGCCGGCAGCCCGGGGAAGCTCAAGCCGCTGCCGTCGGGGAAGATGACGCGGCTCCAGGCCACGAGCAGCCGGCTCTCGCCGAGCGCCACCTGGCTGTCGTACGCGCCGAGGAGCCGCGAGCCCCGCGGGATGACGACCTGGCGCTGGTCGCGGTCGAACACGTCCTGCGTCACCTGCGCGACGACCGGCCCCGCCACGTCCGAGTCCACCGCCGTCACCAGCGCCGCCGGCAGCACCGTCCCCGCCTCCAGCCGCAGACCCGCGCCCGGCCGGTCGCGCCGCGCCCCGAGCTCGACCGGCGCCAGAGGCGCCGGCGGCGCCGAGGGCCGCAAACCAGATGGCGGCGCCAGTGGCGGCAGCCCCGATGGCTGTGCCATGAGTGGCATCCCAGGAGGCGCCGGCGGCGCCGAGGGTGGCAAGCCAGATAGCGGCGCCAGTGGCGGCTGCCCCGATGGCTCTGCCATGAGTGGCAGCCCAACCGAGGGCGGCAAACCAGATGGCGGCGACAATGGCGGCAGCCCAGGCAGCACCGGTAGCCCAGGCAGCTGCGTCAAGCCCGCTAGCCGCGGCAGCCCCGAGGCCATCCCCTCCGCCCCACCCACCCCGAAGCCCTCGCCCCCCTCCACCGCCCCGCGCACCGGCGTGACCGGCGCCAGCAACGCCCGCCGGTACGCCGCTTCTCGCGCACTCGGCGCCTGCGCCCTCGCGCGTTCCGCCGCCGGCGCCATGCCCGGGCGCGACCCTGCCCCCGGCGCGATTCCAGCCGCGTAAGGATCGTCTCCGCCTCCGGGCCAGCTCCCTCCCTCCGCCAGGCCATACTCCATCGCACCACCTGCGCCCGCCGCACCACCCGCGCCCGCCGCACTACCCAGGCCAGCCGCACCAACCGTGCCCATCCCACCGGCCGCGCCACCCGCGTCACCCGCACCAGCCGCTCCCCTCATACCAGCCGTGCCCCCCGCGCGATCCCCCCGCCCCTCCCGCATCGCCTCCTGCCAGTACCGCGGGTCCTCCGCCGGCACCGCCCGGCCCCCCCCCCCCCCCCCCCCCGCCCCCCCCCCCCCC